>OCZT010000652.1_pt1 | contig 34710 bp, 29 predicted proteins | sample 1539031 | NCBI WGS metagenome assembly OCZT01 (sample SAMEA3539308, study PRJEB22396) | soil metagenome | biome: tundra; feature: field; material: soil | place: USA | collected 2010-05 | depth 0.15 m | reverse complement strand
CTCACGCCGAGTCCATCACCGGCCGCGCCGCCCTCGGTCCCGGTGACGGCGGACCATTTCGGCCTCGCGGTCTACTATCAGCGCGTCGGCGATTTCGACAACGCGCTCGCGCAATACCGGTTGCTGCTCGAACAGAACGACGCGAGCGCCGAGGTCCACAACAATCTGGGCCTGCTGTACCAGGATCACGCGCAGTACGACGAGGCAGTGAAGCAGTTTCAACGGGCGATCGTGCTCGAGCCGAAATACGTCAGGGCGCACAACAATCTCGGCGTCGCTTTCATGCGTGGCGGACAGATGGATCAGGCGGTGGCTGAATTCCGTGTCGCGCTCGTCTCCGACCCGCGTAACGTCGAGTCGATGGTCAATCTGGCGCTCGTGCAGAAGGCGGCCGGCCGTCTGGCCGACGCGCGCGATCTGCTGCGGCGCGCCGTCGAGATCGATCCGCGCAACGCGGGCTCCCACTACAACCTGGCGGTCGTCGCCGACGAGATCGGCGACAAGGCGACGGCGGTCGAACACTACCGCACGTTTCTGAAGCTCGGGACCGTGACGCACGGCGAGCTCGCCGCGCAAGTGCGTGCCCGGCTCGCGTCGCTGGAGGGGGTCGGGAGCCCTTTGTAGTTTTTGCCACCCTCCGTACGGCTTGCTATGCCAACAAAGGTGGCAAAAACTACAAAAGGCTCCCGACCCCCCCTATACTGTCCGCATGGCCGACGAAAAGCCTGCTGAAATCGACGATCTTCTCCGCGAACACCGCACGTTCTCTGCATCATCCGAATTCAAAGCCCACGCGCTCGTCAGCGACGAATCGATCTACGCCGAGGCGGACCGCGATCCGGAAGCGTTCTGGGCGCGCTTCGCCGATGAGCTTGAATGGTCGCGCCGCTGGGATCGCGTGCTCGACTGGCAACCGCCCCATGCCAAGTGGTTCGTCGGCGGCACGCTCAACGTCAGCGTCAACTGTCTCGACCGCCACCTCCGCGGACCGCGGCGCAACAAGGCCGCGCTCATCTGGGAAGGCGAACCGGGCGATCGCCGCACGCTCACCTACTTCGATCTCTTTCGCGACGTCTCCGCGTTCGCCAACGTCCTCAAGTCGCTCGGCATCACCAAAGGCGACCGGGTGGCAATCTACCTGCCGCTCATTCCCGAGCTCGCGATTGCGATGCTCGCCTGCACGCGCATCGGCGCCGTCCACAGCGTCGTGTTCGGCGGCTTCAGCGCCGACTCGCTGCGCGACCGCATCAACGACCAGAAAGCGCGGCTGCTCATCACCGCCGACGGCGGCTATCGACGCGGGCAGATCGTCCCGCTCAAACAGGTGGCCGACGAGGCGCTCGCCGGCGCCCCCTCGATCGAAAACGTCATCGTCGTCCAACGCGGCGCCGGACCGATACCCGTGCACATTCAGGAGGGACGAGACCACTGGTACCACCGTCTGATGCAGGACGCGCCCCTCAACTGCGAACCGGAGCCGATGGACTCGGAGGACATGCTCTACATCCTCTACACGTCGGGCACGACCGGAAAACCCAAGGGCATCGTCCACACGACGGGCGGGTACCTTGTCGGCGCCTATGCGACGACCAAGCTCGTGTTCGATCTGCACGAGGAAGATGTCTATTGGTGCACCGCCGACATCGGATGGGTCACCGGACACAGCTACGTTGTCTACGGGCCGCTCGCCAACGGCGCCACCGTGCTGATGTACGAAGGCGCCCCCGACTGGCCGCAGAAGGATCGCTTCTGGTCGCTCGTCGAGCGCCACGGCGTGACGATCCTCTATACGGCGCCGACCGCCGTCCGCGCGTTCATGCGCTGGGGCACCGAATGGCCGAAGCGCCACGATCTCTCGTCGCTGCGTCTCCTAGGCAGCGTTGGCGAGCCAATCAACCCCGAAGCGTGGGTGTGGTACTACCACTTCATCGGCGCCGACAGATGTCCCGTCGTCGACACCTGGTGGCAAACCGAAACGGGCGCCATCATGATCACGCCGCTTCCTGGCGTGACGACGCTCAAGCCGGGATCCGCCACGCGGCCGTTCCCCGGCATCGCCGCCGAGATCTTTACGGAGGCGGGCGACAGAGTTGACGTCGGCGGCGGGCTGCTCGCGCTGACGCGTCCGTGGCCCTCGATGCTCCGCGGCATCTACGGCGATCCGGATCGCTACGTGAAGCAGTACTGGAACAAGTGGGGACCCGGCGTCTACGTCACGGGCGACGGCGCCAAGCGCGACGCCGACGGCTGCTTCTGGCTCCTCGGCCGCGTCGATGACGTCATCAACGTCGCCGGGCACCGCCTGGGGACGATGGAAGTCGAGAGCGCGCTCGTCGATCATCCGACCGTCGCGGAAGCGGCGGTCGTCGGCCGTGCGCATGAGCTGAAAGGACAGGCGATCGCCGCGTTCGTCACGCTCAAGGACGGCGTCACGTGGACCAAGGATCTCGGCGACGAACTGAAGGAACACGTCGTCAGGAAGATCGGCGCGATCGCCCGGCCGGACGATATTCTCTTCACCGCTGATCTGCCGAAGACACGCTCGGGGAAGATCATGCGGCGCCTGCTCCGCGACATCGCCGAAGGGAAGGCCCTCGGCGACACGACGACGCTCGCCGATCCCGGTGTCGTCGCGAAGCTGAAGGAAACCTACGAGGACGAGTACGGGTAGCTACGCGCTCGAGGCGGGACGCTGCGGTTGCACGCCCGAATAGCCGTCGATGCGCCTCACGCGGTTTCGGCCGTCCTGTTTGGCGCCCTCGACCGCGGCCTCCGCGTCGGCCATCAGCCGCTCGGGATCGACCACGTCGCCGATCGCCACTTTCAGGTTCACCACGGCCGCGCTCAGCGTCACCGCGACCGTCCGGTCGTCGCGGTGATCCTTGAACTCGAGCCGTTCTTCCACCGTCTTCCGGACGCGCTCGGCGAGTTCGGCCGCGTTGTCCGAATCGGTGCGCGTCAGCAAGACGACGATGGAATCTTCGGAGTGGCGCGCGACCCAGTCATGCTGCCGGAAATAGGTCCGCAGCGTGATCCCGAGGCGCTCGAGAATCTTGTCGCCGACGCCGTAGCCGTGCTCCTTGTTGATCTCCGACAGATGATCGACATCGAATAAAATCAGCGAGACGTCGTAACCGAACCTGCCCGCGCGCTCCAGCTCCTTCTCGAGCACGGCTTGAAACATCGGCCGCGTATACAGCGTCGTCAGGCGATCGACGATCGCGGTGCCGCTCGGCTCGAGCTGGGCGAGCTCGGTGTAGGCGGCGAGCAGGTCGAACGACCCGCGCCGCACGAGCTGCGCGACGAGCGGCCACGGCTCACTCGTGGCGCCGAACGTCTCGTCCACCGCCAGTTCGTCGACCACCGTCCGCTCGGTCAGATACGCGAAGGTGAAGAGGCGTTCCATCGAGAGCCCGCGTTCCAGCACGATGCGGTGAAGATCGCCGACGAGACCGCCGCGCGGCTCGAGCCGCCCGTCGCGCACGGCGACGGCCAGGAGCTCCACGAGCAGATGTCCCACGCGGTTGCACAGCTCCGCATCGAGCGTTTCGGCGCCGCTGAACGGAAAGATCGCGACCGTGTCTGCGGTGATGGCGTCGATGCGCTCGAGCAGCACACCGGAGATCTGCTGCCGCAGGTCGTGCTGCGCGTGGCCGCCTTCTTCGTCGCCAAATGCGGGATCGTTCGACTCCATTGTCCGGATAGAACATGTTCACTCAACCGCCCGGCCGACGCAAGCGCGCAGCGCGTCGTTCCGCGCGGTGCATTTCCGTGCAACGCCGTGCGGCCGACAAGCGCCTCGCTACCGACCGCGGCGTCCCGAACCGAAAGAAGGACAGGAGTTGGGTACCAACCTCGGCATCGAAGTCTCGTCGCTCGCCTGCCGCATCGTCGAAATCGAGCGGAGCCCCCGATGGGGATCGTCGGGCCCGTCTGGCTCGTCGACGCGTGATACGCGAGTCCGCTCGTTTGCCGATTTGCCGCTGACGGGTCTGGAGACGACGCGGACGCTCGCGTCGCTTCGTGGACGTCAGGCGGCGGTCGTCGTCTGGAACGCGTGCTGCGAGCATCGCCTGATCCCAGTGGCCGACGGCCGCTACGAGGCGATGCGTGCCGAGGCGGTTTCGAAGTTCGCCGAGTCGCTGCGCGACGTGCGCGTCGATCGGCATCACCTGCTCGCGGGCATTGCGCCGGCTGGATCGCCGGTGGAGGGATACGGGCGCCGGCTGGTGATGCTCGCCGTCGCTGACGCGTCGGCCGTGAGCGCCGTGCTGCGGCCGATCGTCGCCGCCGGCGTGCGCATCCGGTCGGTCGTGACGCCCGCGCTCGCGCTGTTGTCGCTCGCGCGCACCCGCCGCGCGATGGCGACGCCGGACGCGATCGACGCGTACGTGGCGCTCGAGGAAACGGCGAGCTGCGCCGTGCTCGTGCGAGACGGCCTGCTCGTCGCCGCGCGCGACATGGCGTGGGGATATGTCGAGAACGAGGCCGGGCGGCTGCGCCCGCGGCTGGATGTCGCGGCGCGGCTGGCCGACGAGCTCGCCGCGCTCTTCGGCGCCTTCAGCGCTCCGGTGCGGCAAGTCTGCATCTGCGGCGGCCTCTCGGATTTGCGGTCGACGACGATGCCGCTGATGGAGCGGCTCGACGTCGAGGTCGAGACGCTCGACTCGCTGTTTGCGATCGATGCCGCGCATCTGCCGGAGCCCTCCGACGCGTTTCGCGAGCGCGCGTCGGCGCTGCGACTGGCGTGGGCGGTGGCGGCCGATCGACGGGCGCCGATCAATCTGCTGCGCGACGCGCAGGGTCGATCGACGAACACCAGGCTCGCGCGCGTGGCTGTCATGGCGGGGGTCGCCGCCGGGCTCGGCGGCGCGTGGAGCATCGAGCGGTCCTGGATGCCTTCCCCGATCCAGACGCCGATCGTGCGATCGATGTCGCGGCCGCTGCCAGCGCGGCCCTGGCCGGCGCCGACGCGGCCGACGCCAAGACCGGCCGTGCCGGTCGCGCAGCCGAAGCTGGCTGAGGCGATCGAACGCCCGGTGAGAAGCGGCGCGACCCACGGGAAGGCGCCGCTGGAGAGGAAACCGCGCGTCATGCGCGCGGCGGCGCGGCTGCCGGGCGCGGCGCCCGCGCCATTTGACGCCGCGTTGGGGACGATTCTGTACGCGCCGAATCGTCAACTGGCGATCATTGACGGCCGGATCGTGCAATCGGGCGACGACGTGAAGGGCGCGCGCGTCGTCGACATCACGCCGACACGCGTGCTGTTGCGGGATGCGGGCGGGCAGCCGAGGCAGTTATTGCTGAGCGAGGCTGTCGGGAAGTGAATTGCTGCGTGGTGGAAGTCGGGACCGAAGCCACAAGATGTAGTGGGTAGGTATGACAATATTGAAATTGTCGCGATTTCGTCTTGATCACTTCGTACCGCGCTCCGCTAAAATTGTTTTCTCGTTTGTCAGCAATCAGTTAGGGTGAATTCAGGGTGCGCAAGAAAATCGGTGAGTGCCTGATTCAGGCAGGACTCATCACAGAAAGCGACCTGCGGACCGCTCTGGACGAGCACAAGCGCACCGGCGAGCGGCTGGGCGTCGTGCTGGTGCGGATGAATCTTGCGACTGAGAAACAGATCGCCAAGGCGCTTGCGTTCCAACTCGGGTTCCCCTACGTCAACCTGGCCGAGAACCCGCCCGATCCTCCGGCGGTGGTGCTCATTCCGAAGGAAGTCTCGCTCAAGCGGGTCTGCGTCGCGGTCGGTCTCGAGAAGAACCTGCTGACGGTCGCGATGTCCGACCCGCTGCTCTTCAGCCTCGTGCAGGATCTCGAGTTCCAGACCGGCTACCGCATCAAGCAGGTCGTGGCAACCCGCGCCGACATCATCGAGGCAATCCAGAGCGGCTACCCCGACAAGGCGCTGATGCGCACGAACCAGATCGGTTCGGACCTCATCGTGACGGCGGCGGCGCCGACGCTGCGCGGGCGCGGGATGCCGGGCGACGAAACGGTACTCGCCCGCCGCGCGGAAGAGGAAGTGTTCGAGCCGGTCTCGGGCCTCAAGGAGCGCAGCGAGGCGGCGCCGATCATCGATCTCGTCGACCTCGTCGTGAAGAGCGCGATCAAGAGCAAGGCGAGCGACATCCACGTCGAGCCGATGGAAAAAGGCGTCCTCATCCGCCATCGTCTCGACGGGCTGCTGAAGGAAGTGATGGACCTGCCCAAGTGGGTCCACGAAGGGCTGATCGCGCGGCTGAAGATCATGGCGGGCATGGACATCGCCGAGAAGCGGCTGCCGCAGGACGGCCGTCTCCGCTCGACGGCCGACGACGGTACCGAGGTCGACTTCCGCGTGTCGACGCTCCGCACGCTCTTCGGCGAAAAAGTCGTCATGCGCGTGCTCGATCACCGCAAGGGTGTTCCGTCGCTCGAGGAGATCGGGATGTCGGCGACGGCGCTCGAGGAGGTCCGCGATTTTCTCCGCCATCAGCACGGCATGATTCTCGTCGTCGGCCCGACGGGCAGCGGCAAGACGACGACGCTGAGCTCGGCGCTGAAGGCGGTGCAGTCGGAGAAGACCAACATCATCACGATCGAGGATCCGGTCGAGTACCAGATCCCGGGCGTCAATCAGACGCAGATCAACGAGAAGATCAAGCTGACATTCGCGAGCGCGCTGCGGTCGATTCTGCGGCAGGATCCCGACGTCATTCTGCTCGGCGAAATCCGCGACGCGGAGACGGCGAAGATCGCGATGCAGGCGGCGCAGACGGGGCATCTCGTGCTCTCGACGCTGCACACCGACAACGCGCCGTCGGTCGTGACGCGCCTGATGGACATCGGCACGGAGCCGTACGTCATCGCCTCGGCGCTCATCGGCGTCGTGGCGCAGCGCCTCGTGCGGCGGCTGTGCATCCACTGCCGGCGCCAGTACACGCCGCCGGCCGACACGTTGCGGTCGCTGAACATCGCGGACGCCGACGCGTCGGCGATTCCGTTCTACAAATCGGTCGGCTGCGATCAATGCAACCACACCGGCTATCGCGGGCGCATCGGCATCTACGAAGTGATGCGCGTCTCCGACAAGCTGCGGCGGCTGATTTCGGCGCGCGCGCCCGAAGATCAGATCCGCGAGGCGGCGTTGTCGAGCGGCATGATCAGCCTGGGCGAGGACGGGCTGTCGAAGGTGAAGAGCGGCGTGACGACGCCGGAAGAGCTGCTACGCGTGGTCACCGAAGTGCGCGAGATGCGGACGCTCTGCGCGGGGTGCGGGTCGGCGGTCGGCGTCGATTTTCTCGCCTGCCCGCAGTGCGGCAAGCGTCTGAGCGGCGGGTGTCCGCACTGCGGCCGCGCGCTGCAGCCGGGATGGAATTTCTGTCCGTACTGCGCGCGCACCACCGAGCCGAAGAAGAGTCCCAAGCGTCTGCGCGATCGTGAGGGGCGCGATCAACCGGAGCGGCGCGAGCTGCCGCCCGGCAACGTGGCGGAGTTCAAGAAGTAATTGAAGGACTACTACAGGCTGCTCGAGATTGCGCCGGCCGCGCCGCAGGACGAGGTCAAACGCGCGTTCCGGCTGCAAATCGCACGCTATCACCCCGACAAGGTTCAGCACCTCGGCAAGGAATTCCAGGCGATGGCGGCCGACCGCGCCGCCGAGCTGACCGAGGCGTACCGCATTCTCTCCGACGAAGGGCGCCGCGCCGAGTACGACCGCGCGTGCGCGTCGGGCGCGGTGACGGCGCCGCCGCCACCGGCGGCCGAACCCAAGGCGCCGGCATCACAGACCGCACCGGCGCCGGAAGCGCCGCCCGAACCCGGCGCGTCGAAGGGCGAATGGTTCTCGGAGGAGCGCGCGACGCGCGACGAGTATGTCCGCAAGGCGACGCTCAGCCGGTTCCGCCAGGCCTTCGTCCTGGCCATGGGCAAGGCGTACGATGAATCGCCGGCTCGCGGATTCGATCTCGCGTTCGTGCCGAAGGCCAAGCTGTTCGGCCGCGGCAAGGGTCCGCGGCTGCTGGGACGATTCGTCCCGCGCGTGGATGCCGCCGCGGTAGGCGACACCTGGACGCAGATCGGCAAGCTGAACACACCGTCGGACGAGGAAGTCTGCGTTTTTCTGATGGGGACGGCGATGGCGCCGCGCCGCGAGCTGGAAGACGCGATCTCCGCGCAGCGGCGCAAGGCGCGGGCGCCGGGCGCGAAGGTGACCGTCATTCCCGTCGACACGCGCGTCTGGGATGCGCATATTCCCGTGGATGCGCCCGCGGCCGTCAAGAATCTGCTGGCGCGGCTGCGGGGCGGCACGTAAGCTTAAGGGAACACTCGGGCGGGTCCGCTCGTCTCAGTCTTACGGCTCCAACTATGGCTCTGATTGAAACCGTCGACCTCTGGAAAACCTACGTCATGGGCGCGGAAGAGATCCATGCGCTGCGCGGCGTCTCGATCTCCATCGACCCCGGCGAATACGTCGCGATCATGGGGCCGTCCGGCTCGGGCAAGTCGACGCTGATGAATCTCATCGGCTGCCTCGATACGCCGAGCAAGGGCTCGTATCTGCTCAACGGCAAGCAGGTGAGCCAGATGAACGACAACGAGCTCGCGCGGATCCGCAACGAAGAGATCGGCTTCGTCTTTCAGACGTTCAACCTGCTGCCGCGCGCGACCGCGCTGCACAACGTCGAGCTGCCGCTCGTCTACGCGGGCGTGCCGGCCAAAGACCGTCAGGAACGCGCCAAGCAGGCGCTGCAGAAGGTCGAGCTCGGCGATCGCATTACCCATCGGCCCAACGAGCTGTCCGGCGGCCAGCGCCAGCGCGTCGCCGTGGCGCGCGCGCTCGTCAACAACCCGTCGATTCTTCTCGCCGACGAGCCGACCGGCAATCTCGACTCGAAGACCGGCGCCGAAATCATGGGGCTGTTCGAGCGGCTCCACAAGAGCGGCAACACGATTGTCCTCGTCACGCACGAACCCGACGTCGCGGCATTTGCCTATCGCACCATCCACATCCGCGACGGCATGGTCGAAAACGACGTGCGGCGCGCTGCGTAGGCGCTTGCGTCCCCATCCCCACCTCTACGAAATCAACACCTGGCCCTGGCTGGACGCCCTCTCGCGTCGCCACGGCCGATCGCTGACCCTCGGCGGCGTCCCCGACGCGCAATGGGACGCGCTCGCGGCGCTCGGGATCGATCTCGTCTATCTGATGGGCATCTGGCGCCGCAGCCCGCTCGGCCGCGAGATCGCGCGGTCGAATGCGTTGATGTTTCCGGAGTACGATCGCGCTCTGCCGCGATGGCAGACGTCGGATGTCGTCGGCTCCGCATACTCCATCGCCGCCTACGAACCCGACCCGCGCATCGGCTCGTGGGCCGACGTCGACGCCGTGCGTGAGAAACTGCACGCACGCGGGATGCAGCTCGTCGTCGACTTCATTCCAAACCACACCGGCTTCGATCACGGGTGGATGCACGATCATCCGGCGCGCTACGTCAGCGCGCCGGCCGACGTCGCCGGCCGCGATCCGTCCGCGTTTCGGACGGTCGCCTTGCCGTCGGGCGAACGGCGGTTCGTCGCCTGCGGCCGCGACCCGTACTTTCCGCCGTGGACCGACGTCGCGCAGCTGGATCACTTCAACGACGACACGCGCGCCGCGATCATCGGCGAGCTCCGCACGATTGCCCAGCATGCCGACGGCGCACGCTGCGACATGGCGATGCTGGCGCTGACGGACGTGTTCGGCCGCACGTGGGGATCGCTGGTCCATGCGCCGGCGCCGGCCACCGAGTTCTGGTCGGATGCTCGCGCGGCCGTGCCGGGGTTCACGCTGATCGCCGAGGTGTACTGGGATCTCGAGTCGCGGTTGCAGCAGCTCGGGCTCGATTTCACGTACGACAAGCGTTTGTACGATCGTCTCGTCCACGGGCCGGCACGCGACGTCCGGGCCCACCTCGTCGCCGACGATGCGTTTCAGCGGCGATCGGCGCGGTTCATCGAGAATCACGACGAGCTGCGGAGCGTCGTCGCGTTCGGCGATCGCGTCAGGGCGGCGGCGGTCGCCGTCAGTACGCTGCCGGGGCTGCGCTTCTATCACGACGGCCAGTTCGAAGGACGACGGGCGCGGCTGCCGGTGCAGCTGGGCGTCATGCCCGACGAGCCCGTGGACGCGGCGCTGCTGGCGTTTTATCGCCGCCTGCTGGCCATTGTCGATTCAGCGCCGTTTCATGATGGCGAGTGGCGGCTGCTCGAGCTGTCGCCGGCCGGCGACGACAGCCACGAAAACCTCGTCGCCTGGCGATGGCGCGGCCATCCCGTTGACGCGCCGCTGCGCATCGTCGTGGTGAACCTCGGAGACGGGCCTGCGCAGGGCCACGTCGTCCTGGGCGGCGACCTTCCCACGGGTGGCGAGACGCTGACGTTCGAAGATCTGCTCGACGGCCAGCGGTATCCGTGGCCGCGCGCCGCGATCGAAACTGGCGGCGGGTTGTACGTGCGGCTCGAACGGGGTGGCGCGCACGTCTTCGCCGTCGACGTTACACCGCTGCGAAATGACCGGCGGCGATTTCCTTTAGCGCGGCCTCGCGATTGACGAGTGCCGGGTCCAGCACGATGCGCTGACGGGGCGCGTCGGGGTCCGTCACCGGAATCGCCGAGAGCAAGGCGCGCGTGTAGGGATGCTGCGGCGCCGCGAAGAGCGCCGCGGTCGGCCCCATCTCCACGATTCTTCCTAGATACATGACGGCGACGCGGCCGCAGATGTGCTCGACGAGCCGCAGGTCGTGCGCGATGAAGAGGTACGTCAGCTTCAGCTGCCGCTGCAGATCCATCAGCAGATTGACGACTTGCGCCTGCACCGAGACGTCGAGCGCCGACACAGGCTCGTCGAGAATCACGAACGACGGGTTGAGCGCGAGCGCGCGGGCGAGCCCGATCCGCTGGCGCTGGCCGCCGCTGAACTCATGCGGGTAGCGCTCGAGGTGCGCGGGGTCGAGGCCGACCAGCCGGAACAGCTCCGCCACCCGCGCCCGCCGTTGGGCGCGCGCGCCCAACCGGTGGATGATCAGCGGCTCCTCGACGATCTGACGCGCCCGCATTCTCGGATTGAGTGAAGAATACGGATCCTGGAAGACGATCTGCATCTCGCGGCGCGCGTCGCGCATCCGCCGCGGCGAGAAGGCGAGCACGTCCTCGCCGCGGAACCGCACCTGCCCGGACGAGGGCTCGATCAGCCGCAGCATGCAGCGCCCGGTCGTCGTCTTGCCGCTGCCCGATTCGCCGACCAGACCGAACGTCTCACCCTGGTCGATCGTGAAGCTCACGTCGTCCACAGCGTTGACGGTCGTGCCGGCGCGCAGCAAACCGCCGCCGCGCGTGAAGTGCTTGACGAGATGGGAGACTTCGACGAGCGCCATCAGGATCGGGCGGTGACTGGTGGCTGGGGCCTGGTGGCTCGTGGCTGGTGGCTCGTGGCTGGATCGTGCAAATAGCACCGCGCGCGGTGCTCGGGTCCGACCGAGTATTCGGGCGGCGGCGCCGACGTGCACGGCTCGAACCGATCCGGACACCGCGGATTGAACGCGCAGCCGGTCGGCAGGGCGCCGAGCATGGGCACACTGCCGTCGATGGCGCTGAGGCGCTGGCCTCGCGCGCCGCCGGGGATCGACGCGAGCAGCCCGCGCGTGTAGGGATGCTGGGGATTCCGGAGCATCGCCCGGACCGGGCCGCTCTCGACGATGCGCCCGGCGTACATGACGGCGACGCGATCGGCCGTTTCGGCGATGATGCCGAGGTCGTGCGTGATGAGCAGCAGCGAGAGATTGAACGTCTTCTTCATCTCGCGCAAGAGGTCCAGCACCTGCGCCTGAATCGTCACGTCCAGCGCCGTCGTCGGCTCATCGGCGATGACGAGCGACGGCTGGCAGGCGATCGCCATCGCGATGAGCACGCGCTGGCGCATGCCGCCGGAGAGCTGATGCGGATAATCGCCGACGCGCGCGGCAGCGTCCGGAATGCGCACGGCCTGGAGCAGTTCCACTGCGCGCGTCGCGGCCTCGCGCCGCGTCGCGCGCCCGTGCACGATGAGCGTTTCGGCGATCTGATCGCCGATCGTGAACACGGGGTTGAGGGCGGTCATCGGCTCCTGGAAGATCAGGGCGATGTCGGCGCCGCGCACCGATTGCATCTCGCGTTCGGAGAGTGCGAGCAGGTCGCGTCCCTTGAAGCGGATGGAGCCGCCGCTGATGCGTCCGGGCGGCTGCACGAGGCGCAGGATCGACAGCGCCGTCACCGACTTGCCGCTGCCCGACTCGCCGACGAGCCCCAGCGTCTCCCCCGCGCGAATCTCGAAGCTGACGGCGTCGACCGCCGGCACCGGGCCGCCCGGCAGGTCGAACACGGTCGTGAGCCGATCGACGGCGAGCAGGGGTTCAGGCATTGGGTGGCGTGCCGGGTGCCGCGTGCCGGGTGCTCATAACGTCGCCGTTTCTTTGTACTCGCCGAACACCGCGCGCATCGCATCGGCAATTTCGCCGACCGTCGCCTTTGCTTCGACGGCGGCGATGATCGGCGGTACGAGGTTGTCGGCGCCGGCAGCCGCGTGCGTCACGGCGGCAAGCGCCGTCTGCCAGGCGCCGGCGTCGCGGCTCGCGCGAAGCGCCTTAACGCGCGCGATCTGACGCCGTTCGCCCTCGGGGTCAGTGGCGAAAACGACTCCCGACCCATTTCTTGCATCTTCTGCAAACTTGTTCACGCCCACGACGACGACCTGCCCGGAGTCGACGGCGAGCTGCGCCCGGTACGCGGATTCTTGAATCTCGCGCTGGATGAACCCGGTTTCGATGGCCGTCAGCGTTCCGCCGGCCTGATCGATTCGCGCGAGGAGCGCCTGGGCGCCGCGCTCGATCTCATCGGTCAGCCGCTCGATGGCCTCGGAGCCGGCCACCGGATCGACCGTGTTCACGACGCCGCTTTCGGACGCGATGATCTGCTGGGTCCGGAGCGCGATCCGCGCCGATTCCTCGGTCGGCAGCGCCAGCGCTTCGTCGCGCCCGTTGCAGTGCAGCGACTGCGTGCCACCCAGGACGGCCGCCAGCGCCTGCAGCGCCACGCGGACGATGTTGTTGTCGGGCTGCTGCGCCGTGAGGGTGCTGCCGGCGGTTTGAGTGTGGAAGCGGAGCTGCTGCGCGCGCGGATGCGTCGCATGAAACCGGTCGCGCATGATGTGCGCCCACAGGCGCCGCGCCGCGCGGAACTTGGCGATCTCCTCGAGAAAATCATTGTGCGCGTTGAAGAAAAACGATACGCGCTGGCCGAACGTGTTGACGTCCAACCCCGCGTCGATCGCCGCCTCTACGTACGCGATCGCGTGCGCGAAGGTGAACGCCACTTCCTGCACCGCCGTCGAACCGGCCTCGCGGATGTGGTAGCCGCTGATCGAAATCGTGTTCCAGTTGGGCAGCTCGCGCTCGCAGTACGCGAAGATGTCGGTGACGATGCGGAGGGAAGGGCGCGGCGGGTAGATGTACGTGCCGCGGGCGACGTACTCCTTCAGGATGTCGTTCTGGATTGTTCCCGCCAAGCCCGACAGCGCGGCCGGCACCGCGCCCTGGCGCCGCGCGACCGACACGTAGAGCGCCAGCAGAATGATGGCGGTCGAATTGATCGTCATCGACGTCGACACGCGATCGAGCGGAATCTTGTCGAAGAGCGCCGCCATGTCCTCGATCGAGTCGATCGCGACGCCGACCTTGCCCACTTCCCCAGCGGCGAGCGGATGATCGGAGTCGTATCCCATCTGCGTCGGCAGATCGAAGGCCACGCTCAATCCGCTGACGCCTTGGGCGAGCAAATAGCGGTACCGGGCGTTCGATTCGGCGGCCGTGCCGAAGCCGGCGTACTGCCGCATCGTCCACAACCGGCCGCGGTACATCGTCGGCTGGATGCCGCGCGTGAACGGAAACTCGCCGGGGAATCCGATCTCGGATGCCGACGCTATACGGGGCATGTAATAAGTGCATTCTACTGCGGCTCCCACTCGCGCGGCGGCTGTAAGTCCTTGACAGATGGGCGCCTCGCCCGTAAACTGGCTCTACCTCAAAGGTCTTTCAGACACACATGAACACTGGCGCCCGGTCCCTGTGCATCGCCCTGGTGTATTCAGGTTCGGATCGGGAAGCGCTACCGGAACCCGGCCCGGCGGCGTAGGAGGGGCAGCATGACGGACGATGTCGTCAACCGGTTTGCGCGGGAGCTGGCCGACGCGATTGCCGCAGCGGTCGCGGAGAATCCACAGGTCGAAGCGTGCCGTGAGAAAGCGCGCGCGGCGGGATTCGAAATGAAGGTGACGCTCGAGGCTGTCGTCGGCTTCGTGAGCCGCACGCAGCCGTCTGCGGCGCTCGCGAAAGTGCCCGCGCAGGCGCGCACGCCGCAGCCGCCGCGCCGCAATGTGGAAGTGACCGCCAACGACCGCCGCTTTCTTCGCTCGCTGCGAATCGCCGCGGACGAAACGGCGGAGGAAGTCGACAACCAGAGTTAGGTGAAAAGTTAGATTTCAGATTTCAGATTTGAGGCTTCGCACTTCGAAAGGGCCGGCAGCGCGCAAGCGCGGTCGGCCTTTTTATTTTTCACTTATGACTTTTTACTTTGGTTGGCGACGCGCGCGGCCGCGGCTTTTGCGGCCTCGGGATCCCCGAGATAGTAATGGCGCAGCGGCTTCAGATCGTCGTCGAGCTCGTAGACGAGCGGGATGCCGGTCGGAATGTTCAGCTCGACGATGGCCGATTCCGAGATGCCATCGAGATGCTTCACGAGCGCGCGCAAGCTGTTGCCGTGCGCGGCGATCAGGACGTGCGCGCCGGAGCGGATCGCCGGCGCGATCGTTCCGTCCCAGTAGGGGAGAAACCGCGCGACCGTGTCCTTCAGCGATTCGGTGAGCGGCAGTTGGGCGCGCGACAGACCCGCGTAGCGCGGATCGTGAGACGGATCGCGCGGATCGCCGGCCGTGAGGGCCGGGGGCGGAATGTCGTAGCTGCGCCGCCAGATCTTGGTCTGCACCTCGCCGTGCTTGGCCGTGGTCTCCGCTTTGTTGAGTCCCTGCAGCGCGCCGTAATGCCGCTCGTTCAGCCGCCAGTCGTTCGCCACCGGAATCCACATCAGGTCGAGGACGTCGAGGGCGATCCACAGCGTGCGAATCGCGCGCTTCAGCACCGAGGTGTAGGCGATGTCGAACCGGTAGCCGGCCTCTGCGAGCAGCCGGCCGGCTTCGCGCGCCTCGTCGCGTCCGCACTCGGAGAGATCGACGTCGGTCCAGCCCGTGAAGCGGTTCTCCTTGTTCCAGGTGCTTTCGCCGTGGCGGAGAAGGACCAGCTTATGCACGGATCGCGCTCCGGCCAGCAAACGTGGCGTGCGCGGCGAGCTCCTCTTCGATGCGCAGGAGCTGGTTGTACTTGCAGACGCGGTCGGTGCGGCTCGCCGAGCCGGTCTTGATCTGTCCGGCCGCGGTCCCGACCGCGAGATCGGCGATGGTCGTGTCTTCGGTCTCGCCCGATCGGTGCGAGATGATCGTGGCGTAGCGCGCGTCGCGCGCCATGCGCATCGCGTCGAGCGTCTCCGTGACGGTGCCGATTTGATTGAGCTTCACGAGCAGCGCGTTGGCGACGCCATCGGCGATGCCGCGCTTCAGGATCTCCGGGTTGGTCACGAAGACGTCGTCGCCGATCAGCTGGACGCGGCCGCCCAGCTCGCGCGTCAGCGCCTGCCAGCCCGTCCAGTCGCCTTCGGCCAGGCCGTCCTCGATGGAGATGATCGGGTACTGGCGGAGCCAGTCCTCGTACAGACGGATCATCTCGTCCGATGTGCGATCGGGTTCGCCGGATTTCTTGAACGTGTAGCGCCCGCCGCCCGCCCACAATTCGCTCGCCGCCACATCGATCGCGACGTAGACGTCCCGCCCGGCGGTCCGGCCGGACTTGGCGATGGCTTCGAGCACGACGTCGACCGCTTCACGGTTCGATTTCAGGTTCGGCGCGAAGCCGCCCTCGTCGCCCACACCGGTCGATTGCCCCCGCGTCTTCAGAATGCCCCGGAGCGCGTGGAAGATCTCGGCACCTGCGCGTAGCGCTTCGGCAAACGATCCGGCGCCGACCGGCATCACCATGAACTCCTGGAAGTCGACGCTGGTGTCCGCGTGCGCGCCGCCGTTCAGGATGTTCATCATCGGCACGGGCAGCGTGAACCGGTCGGTGCCGCCACTGTCGTACAGGGCGCCGAGATGGCGGTAGAGCGGGACGCCGTGGGCCGCCGCTTCCGCGCGCGCCGCGGCCATCGAGACGCCGAGGATCGCGTTGGCGCCGAGCCCGCTCTTGGTCGGCGTGCCGTCGCGCGCGATCATCGCCTCATCGAGGCCGCGCTGATCGAGCTCGCGGTTGACGATCGCCTTGGCGAGCACGCGGTTCACGTTGCCGACCGCCTTGCGCACGCCTTTGCCGCCGTAGCGCGACGGGTCACCATCGCGCATCTCCAGCGCCTCGCGCTCGCCGGTCGAGGCGCCCGAGGGGACCGCGGCCCGGCCGAACGCGCCGCCTTCGAGCGTCACGTCCACTTCCACGGTCGGATTGCCGCGCGAGTCCAGGATCTCGCGGGCGTGTACCTGGGTGATCTTCAATAGAAGCTCCTTGCTGACATGCGCTAGCCGCCTCCGCCGCGCCGGTCCGCCTCCGCCTCGAACTGCAGCGCCTCGGCGTCGAGCGGCCCGATGAGCGGCTCATCGTCGGTCGTGACGACGACGATGCCGGAGTCGGTGACGGTATGGCGCCGGCGATCCTCGGCCTCGTTGTGGCCAATCAGCGCACCGCGCGGGATGAGGACGTCGCGGTCGATGATCGCGCGGCGGATGCGCGCGTGGCGTCCGACGCGGACGCCGGGCATCAGGATGCACTGCTCGATGTGGCAGAAGCTGTGGACGCGCACGTTGGGGCAGAGCACGCTGCCCTGGATGGTGGCGCCCGACACGATGCAGCCAGGCGAAATCACGGAATCGAGCGCCTGGCCGCACCGGCGGCCGGCTTCGGCGAACACGAACTTGGCCGGCGGCGCCTGCGGCTGGTAGGTCCGCAGCGGCCACTCGGGATCGTAGAGGTTGAACTCCGGGTTGACATGGCACAGGTCCATGTTCGCCTCGAAATACGCGTCGAGCGTGCCGATGTCGCGCCAGTACTTCGACGCTTTCTTGTTCTCGTCGTAGAAGCGGTGCGCGTAGACCGCCGCCTGGTGGATGAGCGCGGGAATGATGTCCTTGCCGAAATCGTGCGCGGTCGCCTGGTTCGCGTCCGCTTCGAGCGCCCGCACGAGCACGTCGGTGTCGAAGATGTACACGCCCATCGACGCCAGCGCGAGGTCGGGCGTTCCGGGAATCGCGCTCGGCGTCCGCGGCTTCTCTTGAAATCCGATCACCCGATCCTCTTCATCCACGGTGACGATGCCGAAGCGCGTCGCCTCGGCGAGCGGCACCTCGAGCGCGGCGAGTGTCACGGCGGCGCCGCGGTCCACGTGGAACCGCACCATGCGCGCGTAGTCCATCTTGTAGACGTGATCGCCCGACAGCACGATCAGCCGCCGCGGATTTTCGCGCATGATGGAATAGAGATTCTGATAGACGGCGTCGGCCGTGCCCTGATACCAGTGTTCGCTGACGCGCTTCTGCGGCGGCAGAATCTCGACGAACTCGCCGAGCTCCTCCGAGACGATGCCCCACCCCATGCGGATGTGCCGGTTGAGCGACAGCGATTTGTATTGGGTCGCGATGAAGATGCGGCGCAGGCCGGAGTTGATGCAGTTGCTGAGCGCGAAGTCGATGATGCGGTACGGTCCGCCGAAGTAGACCGCCGGCTTGGCGCGATCCTTCGTCAGCGGATAGAGCCGCTCGCCGGCGCCGCCGGCGAGCACGATGACGAGGCTGTCGTCGACGATCGCCGCCATTGGACGCTCAACTCCTGCGGAGGACCACGCGCGCCGGGGCGCCGTCGCATCCGACGAGCGCCAGCGGCAGGCAGAACATCTCGTACACGCCCGGATCGACGTCGCGCAAGTTCAGACCTTCGATGACGATGATGCCGCCGCCGAGCAGCACGTGGTGCGCCGGCGCGCCCGGCTTCCTGAATTCCTCGACCGAGAGGTAGTCGACGCCGACCACCTTGATGCCGTGCTCCAGAAGATACTTCGCGCCCGATTCAGTGACGCCCGTGTAGTCGGCGTGAAACTCCGCCGATCCCCAGAGCCGCGAATTCGACGTTTTGATCAGGACGCGCACGTCTTCCGACAGATGGGCGCCGGCGAGCTCGTCGGCGCCGACGCCCTTGCGCGACGTGATCTCGATGACGCGCGCGCGCCCGACGAGCATCTCCAGCGGCAAGGCTTCGGCCCCCGGCGCCCCGTCGAAGAAATGGCACGGCGCATCGACATGAGTGCCTGAATGTGCACTCAGGTGCAGCGTGGAGACGTTTGAGCTGTCGCCGCGCGCCATCCGCTTCACCGCTTCGAGGCTGTACGGCGTGTTGCCAGGATAGGTCGGGAGGTTCGCGTCGAGCGGCACCGAGACGTCGATCAGTTTCATGGGCGGGAAAGCCGAATATAGCACACGCCCCGGTGGCTGAAGTCGGCTGAAGTGCAGTCGGCAGAATGGTTTGACTTGTGCCGGAGGGGACGCCTATGATGAGCTGTTCAATCATAGCCTTTCATCCTGGAGCGCAGCTTATTATGGCTCATCGGCGTCGAGTAATCGCGTTGGCCGCGGCGGCCGCAATCGTGTGTTCGGTGGGACTCTTCGCGCAGAAGAAAGACGACAAGAAGCGAGACGATGCGCAGAAGAAAGACGTCGATGCGCTCGCAAAGCTCGTCGACGAAGTCGCGGCCGGCACGGCGCAGCCGCCCAATGATCTCGGATTGCTCTGGGCGCGCGAGGACGCCTTCAAGGCGATCGGCAACAAGGAATTCGTGCCCTTCATCGTGACCGTCGATCCGTCGAAGGTCACCGGCGGCAACGTCAACTTCTACTGGCGCGTCGTGTCGAAGGACGCGCCGTCGCCCACGCCCGCCCCGGCTGGAAAGAACGACAAGAACAAGAAAGCCGTCACCGAGTATCCGTGGGAGGACGTGAACCTCAACGTCCCGGTCCCGACCGGCGCCAAGAGCGCGACGACGACCGCGGCGGCGAGCGCACCCGCGCCCGCCCGCCTCGCCCGCTCGTTCACGGTCGTTCCGGGCGTCTACGATGTGTATGTCGCGTGCCAGGAACCGGTCGTTCCGCAGCCGAAAGGCGCCGCGCCGGTGGCTCAGAAGATCGCCGTGATCAAGCACACCGTCACCGTGCCCGACTTCTGGAACGGCGAATTCAACACCAGCACGCCGGTGATTTCGCTGCGGTACGATCCGGTCCCGGTGCAGCTGACGAGCCAACAGCTCATCGATCGGCCGTACGCCTCGTTCGGAACGCGAGAACTGGTCCCGGCGCTCGACGCCAAGCTCTCGAAAAAGGATGAACTGCAGGTGTTCTTCCTCATCTACAACCAGAAAACCGACGCCGCCAACAAGCCGGCCGTCACGGTCGAGTACAATTTCTACGTGAAGTCCGCCGGCGGCGAGAAGTTCTTCAACAAGACGGCGCTGATGGAGCTGAACGCTTCGACGCTGCCGCCGCAGTTCGATATTGCGGCAGGCCACCAGCTTCAGGGCGGGCAGGAAATTCCGCTGGCGTCGTTCCCCGAGGGCGACTACCGGCTGGAAATCAAGGTCACCGACACGCTCGCGAGCAAGACACTGACCCGGGACATCAACTTCACCGTGACCGCGTCGTAACTCCGGTACGCCCGGATACGACGGCGCACGGCGGAGAGGCGGGGAAGGGAAAAATGACCGGCACATCCAGATTCACGGCGTCGGCGGTCGTCGGCGGTCTGGCGCTTCTGTGTACGTCGGTCGCGACGCACGCGCAGGTCCCGGTGAACGGCGCGGACAGCGATGGCCTCCGCCCGGTGACCCGTCTCGTCTCGCTCGCATCAGGATCGCTCCAGGGCATCGTCCAGGATGAAAAGGGCGCGCCGGTCAACGGCGCACTCGTGTCCGCGCTCGGCGCGACCACCAGCACCGCGACGACGGATCGCACGGGGCGGTTCGTGATGGTGACACTCCTGCCCGGACCGTATTTCGTTCGCGCGCACCTCAGCGGCTTCATGGCGTCGCGCGGGCAGTACATCGAGGTGCGTCCCAGCAGCCGAACGTCCTCGTCGATCGCGCTGCGCCACGTGGGGACCGACTCGGCGGCGAACTACCGCGTGCTCGCGGCCGGCGCCGCGTCCGACCCGGAGCCGGCCAGCGAGGTGGCGTCAGCCGGAAACGACGACCATGGCGAGACCGCCTGGCGTCTGCGGCACGCGCGCCGCGGCATTTTGAGGGACGCAACCGTTCCCGACGACATCATCACCATCGACACGCCTGATGGGAACGCGTTCGAGCCGGCCAGCTTCCTGGGTCAGGGCTTTGGATCGGCGGCGCGGCTGGCGGGCAACTTCCTCACCGACACGGTCTTTTCCGGACAGGTCAACCTGCTGACGACCGGATCGTTCGACAACCCGCAGCAACTGTTCACCGTCGACAGCATGTCGCGCGGCGTCGCCTACCTGTCGGTCAGCGCCCCGGCCGGCGGCTCGGCCGACTGGACGGTCCGCGGCGCGCTGACGCAGGGCGACATCGCCTCGTGGATCGTCGCCGGCTCGTACACCACCCGCGTGCAGGCGCGCCATCGCTACGACATCGGGATGTCGTACGCGACGCAGCGCTACGGCGGCGGCAATCCGGCGGCGCTCCGCGACGTCACCGACGGCAGCCGCAACGCAGGCGCGCTGTACGGATTCGACACGTTCGCCATCACGCCGTCGGTGTCGCTCACCTACGGCAGCCGCTACGCGCGGTACGACTACCAGGAAAGCCGCGGCCTGATCAGCCCGCGCGCCGCGCTCACGATCACGCCCGCCGATCACTTCCGCGTGAGTGCGCTCGTGTCGTCGCGCGCGGTCGCGCCGGGCGCCGAGGAATTCCTGCCGCCGGGCGATACCGGGATCTGGCTGCCTCCGCAGCGCACCTTCTCGTCGCTGGCCGACGCGCAGCCGCTTCGCGCCGAGCGGGCGACGCACGTCGAGATGGAGATTGAGCGAGATCTCGGCGCCGGTTCGACCGTCTCGTTCCGCGCGTTCCATCAGCGCGTGGACGATCAGCTCGTCACGATGTTCGGCGTCCAGCTGCCGGACGGCCCGGCCACCACGCTCGGGCACTACTTCCTCGGCAACAGCGGCAATTTCGACGCGACCGGCTGGAGCGCGGGCGTGCACGCCGCGATCGCGCAGCGCATCCACGCGTCGGTCGAGTACTCGCTCGCACACGCCAACTGGACTTCTGGCGGCGACCTCGCGTACATCCTCCTCGTCGCTCCCTCGGCCGTCCGGCTGGGCTCCGATCGCATCCAGGACGTGTCGACGTCGGTCGAAACCGAAGTACCCGAGACCTCGACCCGCGTCCTCGTGCTGTATCGCCTCAGCAACGGCTTCGCCCGCGCTGGCGCACCCGGGCAGCCGCCAGGCGAGCGTCCAGGATTCGACGGGCGGTTTGACGTGCAGGTCCGCCAGTCACTGCCGTTCATGAACTTCAGCAACGCCCGCTGGGAGATGCTGCTCGCGGTTCACAACTTCTTCCGCGAATCCTCCGCGGATCAGTCGATTTACGACGAGCTCCTGGTCGTCCACCCGCCCAAACGGGTGGTCGGCGGCTTGACCCTCCGCTTCTAAGCGCTCGAACGATCCATAATATTGAAGGCCAGCTCCGTAATATTGGAGCCGAGACCTTTTTATGCCTGAAAGTTGATGCTTGTCAGAGATTTAGCCGGTTTCGTCCAGTAAAATCTTGGGAAACAGGGATGTTCCACGGAAGCTCTGCGCTGAGCGTGTCTTCTGTCGAGAGCCGCTGGCTCGCGTGGGGCCGATCTGCATTCGCCGTCGTCGTCGTCGTGGCCCTGATTGGGCTGGGCATCGCCAACGTCGAGATGCGCGCCCGCTGGCACGAGGTGGAGGACGGTGTGCTCTGGTCCGCCCGCGCGGAAGGTGTGGTGGCGACCGAGATTGCGCCGGCGTCGGCGGCGGCCGCCGCCGGGATTGAGCGCGGCGACGTCCTGCTCGCCGTGAACGGCTCGCCGGTCGACACGCCGGGGGACGTGGTTGAGGTCCAGCATCGCGGCGTGGCTGGCACGCGCCTCAACTACACCGTGCTCCGCCTCGGGACTCGTCAGGCGCTCGAGGTGTCGCTCGCGCCGGCGCCGCAGGGCAGCTCGATGTATTACGTCCTGGCCGCGGTCGGGTTCTTCACGCTGTTTGTCGGCGCGTCGGTGCGGCTGCGCCGGCCGCGCGATCAGGCCACGCTGCATTTCTTCTGGCTGTGCGTGGCGTTTTTCGGTGCGTTCACGTTCTCCTTCAACGGTCCGTTCGATCGCCTGGACTGGGTGTTCTACTGGGGCGACGCCGTCGCGGTCGTGCTGCTGCCGCCGCTCCTGCTGCATTTCACGCTGGTGTTCCCCGAGCGTCCCGCCGAGGAACGGCCGACGGCGGCGACGGCGGCGCTGGTGCCGCTGATGTATCTGCCCGCGCTCGTCCTGAGCGCGGCGCGCATCGTCGCGATCGCGCGGGGATCGGTGAACGGCCGCTTGTTCTCGCGTGCCATCGATCTCCTGGATCGCGCCGAGCATTTGTACTTGTTCGTCGGCTCGGTGGCGGCGATCGTGGTCCTCTTCCGCGCCTTCCGGCAGATCACGTCGCGCACCGGCCGCCGGCAGCTTCGCTGGATCGCGTGGGGCACGGCGCTCGGCGTCGGTCCGTTCGCGTTCGCCTACGCGCTGCCGTGGGCGCTCGGCGTCGATCCGCCGTTGGCGCTGCAGCTCACGGCGGTGCCGCTCGGTCTGGTGCCGCTCACCTTTGCGTCAGCCATCGTGCGGTACCGGCTGCGCGACGTGGAGGTGATCATCAAACGCGGCCTCGCGTACACCGCGTTTGGCGCGGCGGCCCTGGTGCTGTACGCGGCGCTCCTCAAGCTGGTCCGATTCTCGTTCGCGAGCGACATCGACGCGCACAATTGGATCGTCGCGGCGCTGGCGACGCTCGTGATCGTGCTGCTCGCCCGTCCGGTAAAAGACGCCGTGCAGGAAGCGATCGATCGCATGTTCTATCGCGACCGGTACGACTACCGCCGCGCGCTCGTCGGCTTCGCGCGCGATCTGAACAGCGATCTCGACGTCGTCCATCTCAGCCAGCGCCTGATCACGCGCGTCGTGGAAACGCTCGTCGTGGACCGCATGGCGCTGATGCTCGCCGACGAGCGGTCCGGCGATTTCGGCTCCATCGGCGATTTCGGCTTCGCCCAGCCGGTGCCGCCGCTCGCGCGCCAGTCGTCGTTCATCGCGCGGCTCGACGCGGGCCATACCGTGGCGCTCGACGATCCGATTGCCGCGGCGCGGTTCGCCGCGGAAGAGGTCGAGCTGTGCCGCGACGCCGGCATCTACTATTTTGTGCCGTGCATCTTCGAAGGCGGCGCGATCGCCGTGCTCGCGCTCGGGCGCAAGGACACCGACGAGCCGTTCAACAGCGAGGATCTGGCGCTGCTGACGGCGGTGGCGGGGCAGGTGGCGACGGCGATCGAGAACGGCCGGCTCTATCGTCAGCTGCTCCTGAAGGCCGAAGAGCTCGGCCGCATGCGCGAGTTCAACGACAACATCCTCGAGTCGCTCGACGACGGGCTCGTCGTGTTCGACGTCGAGGAGCAGATCGTGCGCTGGAATCGCGCGCTCGAGCGCTTCTACGGCATCGCACGGGCGGACGCAATCGGGCGGCCGCTCGCCGAGATCTTCGACCGCGAGTTCGTCGACGCGCTGCGCGCGGCGCGGCAGGAACAGGCCGCCGGCGCGACGTTGTACCTGGTGCCGCTGGCCGCGCGTCAGGCGGAGCCGGTGCGGCTGCTGGTCAACGCGACGGAGGTTCCGCTCCACGCGCCGTCTGGCGACACGGCGGCGGTCGTGGGCACGATTCTGATTATCGAGGACATCACCGACCGCGTGCGGCTCGAGGAGCAGCTCCAGATTTCCGAAAAGATGGCGTCGATCGGGCTGCTCGCCGCGGGCGTGGCGCACGAGGTCAACACGCCGCTCACCGGGATCTCGAGCTTCACGCAGATGCTGCTCGAGGGCGCGGACCCGCAGGATCCGAAAACCGTACTGCTCGAGAAGATCGAGCGTCAAACGTTCCGCGCGGCGAAGATCGTCAACGGCCTGTTGAATCTGTCGCGGCCAGGCACGCAGGGCGGCGAGCGCATCCACGTCGATTTGAACGCCATCGTCGGCGACGTCTTCGCGCTGCTCGAGCACCAGTTCGAGGTGGCGAAGATCAAGGTCCGCCGCGAGCTGGCGGACGCGCCGGTGATGGTCGCCGGCATCGAGCATCAGCTCCAGCAGGTGTTCCTGAATCTGTTCCTGAACGCGCGCGACGCGATGCCGCGCGGTGGCTGGCTGTCGGTCACGACGCGCGTCGAGGACGATCGCGGCATCGTGGAGATTGCCGACACCGGCTCCGGGATTCCGGCCGAGCACCTGGCGCGCATCTACGATCCGTTTTTCACGACCAAGACGATCGGCCGCGGCACGGGCCTCGGCCTCTCCATCACGTACGGGATCGTGCACGAGCACGACGGTACGATTCACTGTGACAGCGCGATCGGCCAGGGTACGCGGTTCACGATCGCGCTGCCGCTGGCGGAAGCCGAGAGTCGGTCGCGCGCCGCACGGAAATAACACATGCCCACATCCCGAAACGGCACGATTCTCGTCATCGATGATGAAGAGATCATGCGGGAGATTCTCGAGACGCTGCTCACCCGGGAGGGCTACCAGGTCCGGCTCGCCTCGTCGGGCGCCGAGGGGCTCGAGATCGCGCGCGCGCTGCCGGTCGACGCCGCGATCGTCGACATCATGATGCCCGGGCTCGACGGCATCGCCACGCTCGACGAGTTGAAGCGCATCGACGAGGATCTCGCCGTCGTGATGATCACCGCGTACGCCTCCATCGAAAGCGCGATCTCGGCGATGAAATCCGGCGCGTTCGACTACATCACCAAGCCGTTCAAGAACGACGAAGTGCTGGCCGTCGTGCGCAACGCCATGGAGCGGCGCCGGCTGGTGCACGAGAACCGGGCGCTGCGCCAGAACATCCAGGAGCGGTACCACAAGTTCGCCAACATCATCGGCCGTAGCTCACGGATGCGGCAGGTGTTCGATCTGATTATCCAGGCGGCGCCGAGCCGGTCGACGATTCTCATCCAGGGCGAGAGCGGTACCGGCAAAGAGCTCGTGGCGCGCGCCATCCACACGCACTCCTCGCGCGCCGACCGCGCGTTCGTCACGGTCAACTCGGGCAACCTCCCGCCCGATCTGCTCGAGTCGACGCTCTTCGGCCACGTCAAAGGCGCGTTCACCGGCGCCGTCTACCCGAAGAAAGGGCTGTTCGATCTCGCGGACAAGGGCACGATTTTCTTCGACGAGATCGGCAACATCCCGCTGGAGACGCAGGCGAAGCTGCTGCGCGTCATCCAGGAGCGCGAGTTCATGCGGCTCGGGGGGATGGAGACCATCAAGGTCGACGTCCGGATCATCGCCGCGACCAACGTCGACCTGCGGCAGATGATGGAAGAGGGACGCTTCCGCGAGGATCTCTTCTACCGGCTCCACGTCATCTCGATTCAACTGCCGCCGCTGCGCGACCGCAAGGACGACATCCCGCTCCTCGTCCACCACTTCCTCGACAAGTACGGCGAGGAAAACCGCAAAGTGGGGCTCGAGGTGATGCCCGAAGCGCTCGACGTGCTGATGGACTACGACTGGGCGGGCAACGTACGCGAGCTCGAGAATGTGATCGAGCGCGCCGTGGTGCTCTGTACGGGGCCGACCATTGGCGCCGACCTCATCCCCGACCACGTGCGGAAGGCGCCGAACTTCTCGATGCCGCAGATCAATCTGCCGCCAGAGGGGATCTCGTTCAAGGAGGTCATCACCGATTTCGAGAAGCGGCTGATCGAATCGACGCTCGAAGCGGCGGGAGGTGTGCAAAAGCGCGCCGCCGAGCTCCTGCACATCAAGCCGACGACGCTCAACGAGATGATCAAGCGCTACGATATCAGGCCGCGCCGGAAGCGGCAGGCCAACGGCGCCGAGCCGGCGGAGGCGCCCGCCGCCTCGGCCGTCGTCGGGCCGCTCACACCGGCGGGGGCGTTCGAGGAGAAATAGATCTATCTGCCGCCGCGGATCTTCGCAAACGTCCGCTCGTACTTGGCCAGCACGACATCCCACCGGTAGTTGCGGCGCACGTACTCGCGGCCGTTCTGTCCCATCGCCGCGCGCAAGTCGGCGTCGCCCATGAGCAGCGTCAGACACTCCACGAACTCGTCCCGGTCCGCATAGAAGAGCCCCGCGTTGCTGCGCAGGCAGTGCTCCGCGAGCACCTCGCTTCGCGCGTTGACCAGCACCGGCGTCCCGACGGCGAACGCCTCGAGCGCCAGCAGCGACAGGCTCTCGAACGGCGAGGGGACGACGACGACGGTGGCGGCTTCGAGCGCCTGCATGCGCTCGCGGTCCGACAGCAGGCCGGCGAAGCGGATGAACGGCTCCTCGGGCAGCGCCATCAGCTTGACGCCCATCAGCGCCAGCGTGGCGTCGCCGCCCTCTTTCACATAGGCGCTGAAGTATTCGATCAGCTCTTCGCAGCCCTTTCCCGGATCGATCCGGCCGCCGTACAGGGCAATCGGCCCGTACAAGCGATGGCGCCGGCGGAACACCGAGCCGCGAGTGAGCAGGTGCGAGGGGAACTGCCGCGCTTCCATCGCTTCGTCCGCGTCGCCGCCGCCGCCGGCGTCGTCGGCGGCGGCCGACTGCGCGGCCTCAGCTTCCTCCTCAGGCACCGGCTCGGGCATCCGCGGGTACGGCTGATACTGCGGGATGTCGACGCCGACCCCAACGATTTCCTCAAGCAGCGGGCGATCAATGAACTGGCGGTGGATGAAGCGCCGCTCGCTTTCGGTGTTGAAGAGGATCGCGGCCGGCCGGCTGAAGACCTCTTTGTAGATCTCGAGCCGGATCGCCGGTTCGTCGTGGCTCGTCGGCACGAGCACGCTGCGGCCGGGATTCACCTCGAGACCGAGCACCGTCGGCGCATAGAGATACGTGAAGAACACGAGCACGTCGTACTGCTGCTGGTGGTGGCGCAGGTACTCGACGAGCGACGGACACCACGGGCCCTGCTGCTTCAGCCACTCGATCTCGTCCGCGCGGTCGTGCGCGTTGTTGAAGATCCACTCCGAGTACTTGTTGAACGCCTCGAGGTCGCGCGTGCGGGCGCTCGGGAAGCGGCGGACGGTGACGCCGCGAATGCGGTCGGACCCTTCCGGGTATTCGTTCTTCCAGGTGATGTAATCGCGCGCGCACGTCGTCAGCACGTCGACGTCGTGCTGCTGGGCGAGCCGCTCGGCCACCAGGCGGCAGTGGTACTCGGATCCGCCGAGGACCTCGGTGCCGTAGCGCTGCACGATGAAGGCTATTTTCACGACAGTTGGTGAATCACGTTGGCGAGGTCGCGCGTGATGCGCGCGTCGCCGAAGTCGGCCAGCCGCCGCCGCTGGCCGGCGATGACCTGCGCCCGCACATCATCGTCGAAGGTCAGCGTGCCGAGGAGCTCCGCCGCGTACTCGAGATTCTTCGGCGCGAACTGCACGCCGGCGCCGCCGAGCGTGTCCGGCACGGCCGCCGCCGCGTAGGCGAGCACGGGCACATCGGCCGCCATCGCCTCGAGCAGCGGCACGCAGAAGCCTTCGTGTTCGCTGAGCGAGATGTACACGGCCGCATGACGATAGTACACCGCGAGCTCTTCGTCCGGTATCGGCCCGGTGAACACGAACCGGTCGTTCAGCAGACGAAACTCGGACATCAGCGCGCGGATCGTCGCGTAGTAGCCGGGCACGACGTCGTACCGCCCCACGAAGATGAAGCGGTAGTAGGCGTCGACGTAGCGCTTGTAGTGCTCGGCCAGGCGGATGTGGTCTTCGATCTTCTTATTGGGTGCAATCCGGCCGACGAAGAGGAAATTCACCAGCTCGTCGTCCAGCAGGCGCTCGAGCGCCGGGCGTGCGACCGGGTTGGTCACCCGGGAAGTGTCGATCGCGATGGGGAAGACGCCGGTCGGCTCGAAGCCGAGCGTTTCGAGCTCACGGCGGTTGAAGTCCGAGTCGCCGAGCGCCAGCTCGACGTGTCCGACGAGCGTGCTTAGGTCCTCGCGTCCGAGCGCGGCGAGCCGGAAGAGCGCCGGGTCGTAGGGTGCGAAGAACGCCGCCGGCGTCACGTTGTGATACTGCAGGATGCGGCCGCCGGAGAGCGACGCGAACGCCGAGGTCATCGGCGAGGGCAGCGCGAAATGAAAGATGGTGAGGTCGCCGCGCCGCGCGGCCGGATCGCTGAACGGGCGCACGTCGTGCTTGAGGCCGTCGTCGATCGTCAGCGCGTAGAGCTCCGACTGGTGGCCGAGCGCGCGCACGAGATCGCGAACGCGCCGGGCGCTGTCGCCGACCGCATCGCCCCGATGCGCCGCCGGCACCCATTGGTTGATGATCATGCGCCTCCGCCCGCCGGGAGTGCTTTATAGATCGAGGGACGGTACAGCCGAAGCTCCTCGAGCGCCTGCGCGTCGTCGAACTGCTGCCAGAAATCGAACGCGACGTTCGGGCGCGGCGCGCGCGGCGCGGCCAGGATCCGGTCGACGAAGCCGAGCAACGTGCCGCCGAAGTCCTTCGCCTGCAGGCGGCCGACCGCGTCGAGCTGGGCGTCGATGATCTGATCCTCGAGCGCGGCGTTCGACACGATCGCGTCGATGAGCGCGGCGACGTGCCGCGGGTTCTTGTCGTCGTACAACACGCCCGCGCCGTCCATCGTCGCCGGTACGGCCGTGGCCGCGTACGCCAGGACCGGCACTTCCTTGTAGAAGGCTTCGACCAGCGGGACGCAGAAGCCTTCGTGCTCGCTCGCGCACAGAAAGAGGTCGGCCACCTCGTAGTAGCCGACCAGCTCGGCGTCCGACACCTGGCCGACGAAGTGCACATTCGAGAGGCCGAGCGTCGCGACGAGGTGATTGAGCGCCACGAGATAGCGCTCGAAGCCGCCGTGCGAGCCGACGATCAACAGGCGCGAGCGCGGATTGAAGCCCGTGTGGTACGCGTGAAAAAAGCGGATGAGATCGTCGATCTTCTTGTTGGCGATGACGCGGCCGACAAACAGGATATTGGTCCACCCATCGTCGAACTGATCGGCGACGAAGCGGTTCGGCGCGCGATCGAGATGCGAGAAGTCGGGAACCACCGGCAGCACGGCCGTGCGCGGGAAGCCCAGCGCCTCGAGATCCTGACGGTTGAACTCGGAGTCGCCGAGCGCGAGGTCGCAGCGGTCCGCATACGCCCGCAGCTCCCGGCGTCCGCGAAAGCACTCGCGCGCGAGCGCGCGATGAACGCCGACGAAGTACTCCGGCGGCGTGATGTTGTGATAGACGAGCGCCATCCGATCGGGCAGCGCGAACGCCGTGCGCGACGCCTTCGAGCCGAGCGAGAAGTGGTGAATCAACAGGTTGTCGGGATGGCTGACGTCGATGAGCTCGTGGTAGTCGCGCGTCAGCGACTCAAGACGATGATCGGCCGTGTCGACGAAGATCTCGGACTCGTAGCCAGCCTGGCGCAGCACACGCTGGATGCCGAGTACTTCGTGCCCGATGGCATCCCCGTAGCCGAGCGTCGCCAGTACCTGGTGGATGCGGATCACGCGCGTTCCCTCGTGAGCGGCAGCCCGGCGAGCACCTGGCTCGCCGGCGGCAGATCCCGCCGGCGTCGCGCGAGCCATCCGGGCAGCGGCGCGATCGTCCGCGCCGCGGCGGGGGACTCCTTCGACAGCCGATCGAACATCTCGAGGTACTTGCGTTCGATGACCGGCCACTCGTAGTGGTCGCGGAAGAACTGGCGGCCGTTCCGCCCGAGCGCCGAGCTCAGCCAGCGGTTCCGCTCGATCGCCGCCAGCGACTCGATGAACTCCCCGTACGTCTCGTAGTAGAGGCCGGCGTTGCTGCGGATGCACTGGCCCTTCAGGACGTCGCAGCGGCCGTTGGCGAGCACGGGCCGGCCGAGCGCCCACGCCTCGAGCGCGACCATCGACAGGCTCTCGAAATATGACGGCATGATCAGCACGTCGGCCGCCGCCATCGCGTCGAATTTGTCGGCGTCATCGAGGAAGCCGAGGTGTCGGATCCGCGGGTGGCTCGGCACCGGCAACAGCGGTTGGCCGACGAGCACGAGCGATAAACGTCCCGGCGTGTCGCGCAGGTAGCCCTGAAAGAAATCGAACAGCTCCTGGCAGCCCTTGTTCTCATCGATCCGGCCGACGTAGATCGCAAACGCGTCGCGGATGCCGAACTTCTGCCGGAATCGGGCCGGCTGCGGATTCTGCGGTACGTCCGATCCGATGCCGACGATGATCCCGGGGACGTCCTGATTGCCGGAGGCGGCGTGAATCATCGCGCGCTCTTCGTGCGAGTTGTACATGAGCGCGCGCACGCCGCGCAGCACGGGCGTGAACATGGCGAGCCCCATCGCCGCGTCGCGCTCGGCCGTCGGGACGAGAATCGCACGCGGCGCCGCGGCGCGCGCGCCGTGGTAGGCGTGGTAGTAGCGATAGCTGAAAAACAGGCAGTAGTCGTAGCTCGTGAAATGCTTCCGCAGATGCGCGATGAGCGCGGGGCTCGAGGGCCCCTCCGCGTCGAGCCACGAGAGCTCGTCGGCGAGCGAGTGGGCCTTCTCGAACACCCGCGCGGATCGCTTCCCGAAGAGACGCGGATCGCGCTCGTGCGTCACACGGAACCGGCGCACCGAAACGTTGTTGACGCGCTCGACGCCGGGTGCGAGCTCGTTGCGCCACGTGACGTAATCGGTGGCGCACGTCGTGAGCACCTCGACCTCGGCGTGCCTGGCGAGATGCTCGGCGACGTACCGGGCGTGCAGCTCGGCGCCGCCGCTCATCGCCTGCCCGTATCGCTGAACGACGACGGCGAGCTTCACTGCGGGTCGGTATCGGTCCCGGGTCCGGTCGATTCCGGCGCCCGCGCAGGCTCATCCGAGGTGGCGGGAGGCGCCTCGGCATGCGTGTCGGCAGGTTGCGGGCCGTCGGCGATCGTCTGCTGCGTCGAATCGGTGCTGGCGGAGGGCTGTCCCGGCCCCACCGCGCCCATCACGGCCACGGCCGGTGCGCCGCCCCGTCGTCCGCGCCGCCGGCGCCGCCGCCGGCTTCGCTGCCCTGGACCTTCAGTCCCTGGTTGTCCGGCGCCCGACGGTGGCTGTCCGCCAGGGATCGCTGCCATGGACGGGGCGGAGCCTGACGCCGCGCCTGGCCCCGCGCCAGCCGCCGGAGATGATGAAGCCGACGGCGTCCAGCCGCCCTGATTGTGCTGAGGCCGTGCGGAGGGTTGCGGACGCGGAGCCGGCGCCGGTGCCGGCTCGTCGCGCGTCTCGCGTTCACTCTCGCCCTCGCTCGAGGCCCGGTAGGCCACGACGCTTTCGAGCGCCCGCGCGCGGCGTTCGTTGAACTCCAGGCGGCTCGCGATCGATTCCACGCGCATCTTCACGTTCTTGGTGTCGATGCCGAGCCGCGTCATCTCGAACACGAGGTTATGAATCACCTCGTAATAGAGGGCATCGAGGTCTCGACGCTGCTTGTCGCGCGACGCTTCACGCTCCAGGTTCACCGCGTTCAGAGCGGCCTGCGTGTGCAGCGCGTGGTTGATCGCGTTCGGGTTGAACAGCAGCTTGAGTATCGGATTGAGCAACCGCCGAATGAAACGCAGCACGCCGCGGTGTGTCTCGTAGAGCGTCGTGTCCTCGAAGGTGAATGAGGGCAGTACGGGCGGTTCGGAGGCCGGCTGGCGGCGCTTGAACTGCTCGACCAAATCGGATCGCACGCCGCGCGGATCGAGAAACTTCTCGAGCTTCACGGCCGCCATCTCGCGCAGCTGCTGCTCGGTGTAATCGACGCCGCGCTTCTCTCGGATGCGCGCGCGGATCTGCTCCATGATCTGCTCGACGTTGACCGAATCGGAGCGGACGTTGAAATCGGACATAAGCACTTTCAGCCGCGGGCGCTAGAACGGCTTGTAAATCAGCAGCATCACCGTAATGCCCCACAGCGCGACACAGAGGAGCAACGGCCGATCGGTGATGAGCAGCTCCGCCGGGCTTCCGCCGCCCTCGCGCTGGTGCACGAGGTACAGATATCGGAAGATCCCGTACAACGGAAACGGAATCGTCAGCCAGAGCCAATGCGTGCCGAACTTCTGTTCGGTCTCCGGGCTGATGGTGTAGAAGATGTACGCCACCAAGGTGGACGCCGTGACGACGGAGATCATCTGATCGAGCAGATAGGGACTGTACTCGCCAAGAATCTTGCGATGGCCCACGGCGCCGTCGGCCAGCAGCACGAGCTCGTGTCGCCGTTTGGCGAGCGCGATGAAGAGCGCCAGCAGAATCGTGCAGACGAGCAGCCAGCGGCTGATCTCGACGTCGACCGCCACCGCGCCGGCCACCGCGCGCAGCACGAAGCCGATCGCGAGCGTCAGCACATCGAGGATGACCATGTGCTTGAAGACGACCGAGTAGAGCGTCAGCAGCGCCAGGTACGCGATCGCGACCGCGGCGAAGCGTCCGCCGAGCACCATGGCCGCCGCGACGGCGCCGATGCCCAGGATGGCCGCCACGCTCGCGGCCAGCCCGACGCCGATCGCGCCCGACGCGATGGGCCGCCGCGACTTGAGCGGATGCTGTCGATCGCTTTCGCGGTCGGCAATGTCGTTGATCAGATAGACGACGCCCGAGAGCGCGCAGAACACCGCGAAGGCGGCGAGCGCCCGCTCGGCCGCCACTTTGTCCAGCAGCCGATGTCCAAACAGCAGACCGGCGAAGACCAGCAGGTTCTTGGTCCACTGGTCCGGGCGCAGAGAGATGATCAGGTTCAGCAGGACGGATCGCTGCCGGACCTCGAGAGCCCTGTTTCCAGGGCTTCCAGGTTCGGGAGCGGAGCCGGCGATACCAGGAGAAGAAGTACTGCGCGCCATCTAGCGCGGTGACGGGTTAGACCTTGGCCGATGCCGAGAAGCTCTGGACCGCTTCGTTCTCGGACTCGAAAGTCTCGAAGACGGTCAGCAGCTTCGTGATCGACAGGAGATCGGTAATGCGTTTCGTCAGGTTGAGGAGCTTGAGGCTGCCTCCCTGCCGGCTCACGGTGGTATAGGTGCGGACGACCTCGCCGAGGCCCGCGCTGTCGATGTAGGGCACGCCGCCGAGGTTCAGGAGGATCTTCCTTTGGCCCTGATTGACGAGGCTGTTGACCTTGTCCTTGAGCAACTCGTCGCCCTCACCCAAAGTGATCTTCCCCTTGAGGTCGAGAATGACGACGTCGCCGACGGCCCGTTCCTCGATTTGCATGAAAAACGCTCCAAGAGAATCTGTGCGAAAGCTTAACACACCCCCGGCGCGCGAACCGACGGACCGGCGATGGCAATGGATCGAAGCGAGACTGAAGACCGCTCGGCCTTAAGCGCCGCCGGCCCCGGCGAACTTTCGGGACTGAAAGCATTCTTTGCAGAACACTGGGCGTCCCTGCGTCGGTTTGAACGGTACCGTCGTGTCTTTACCGCAGGCCGAGCAGGTGGCGGCCGTTTCCACGCGCTCGCGCGCCGCCCCGCCGCCGTTCGGCCGGCTGGCCCGCTTGCCCTTGCACGCTTTGCACCGCTTCGGTTCGTTCTTGAAGTTCTTGTCGGCGAAAAACTGCTGTTCTCCCGCCGTCCAGACGAACTCCCCGCCGCAGTCCACGCAGTTCAGGATCCGGTCTTGAAACTCCATCGCTCGCTACCTCGTCGGAGGTCGTTTCCCAACACGCTGCTCTTACGCGCGACCGCTCATTCCGACTCGCGCCGGAGCTTCTTCCGATTGCGCTTGCGTGCCAACGCCTGCTTCGCCCGCCGTTTGTCGCCCGGCTTTAAATAGAAGGAGTGCTTCTTGATATCCTTGATGATGTCTTCCTGTTGCACCTTCCGCTTGAACCGGCGGAGGGCGCTTTCGATGGACTCACCCTCCTGAATCTTGACTTCAGCCACTCGTCTTAGACCCCCTCATTTCGGACCAACCAAATATGCTAGGCTATCACAGGTAACCGCGCATTCTAGGCGTAATCTTACGTCAAGGTCAACGAAATAGTCCCGTCCGCGCGGCATCTGTGCGCAGCCCAATCGCGCGACCTAACCCCATTCGATTCATAGCGTTCCGGCCACAAGACACCACATGCCGATGAGGGTCCTCGTGCTCGGAAGCGGCGCGCGCGAGCACGCCCTGGCCGCCCGGCTCGCCGCTCCGCCCGACGGCGCCGAGGTGCTCTGCGCCCCCGGCAATCCTGGCATTTCCCAGGTTGCCCGCACCCTTGCCGCCGATCTTGGCGACCCCGAAGCACTGCTCGCCCTTGCCGTCCGCGAACACGTGGACCTCACCATAGATCGGAAGAGCGTCGTGTAGGGAAAGAGTGTA
>OCZT010000651.1_pt1 | contig 34737 bp, 33 predicted proteins | sample 1539031 | NCBI WGS metagenome assembly OCZT01 (sample SAMEA3539308, study PRJEB22396) | soil metagenome | biome: tundra; feature: field; material: soil | place: USA | collected 2010-05 | depth 0.15 m | reverse complement strand
TCATGAGAGCGCTTCGACACTCTAGCAGGGGCGGGTTTCAACCGGTCGAAGCGACAGGGGCCTCCATCAGCTGGCTGAAGGCTTCGGCCGGCGACGTCCAGCTGAGTGTACGTCCGGGGCGCCCGTTCAGCTTCGTGGATGGCCACGGCGGCCACATCTGGATCGCCGCCAGCGGCAACGTGGGAACCACCGTCGCCTTCACCCTTCCGGCGGGACCGGAGCCGGAGTCCTCCGACGGCGAGGCGCCGGAGCCGGACGGGGGCACAGAGGCGACCGCCCACCAGCGCGGCGGCCACCACCGGCAATCCCGCCACGCCGCGTGACCCGCCCCCCCGGGAGGCGCGTGAGGGCCGCGGGGCGGCGGTAGAATGGGGCGGCAACCATCAGATCCGGGCCTCGCGGCGGCCAGCGCCCACCTGGGGGCTGACGCGGCGGTGAGACCGGCTCCGCTGAGATTCCGATGACATCCCTCAACGGCCCTAACGGGCTTCACTCCAACCGAATCCTCGGGGCCCTGCCCGCGGAGGACCGCGACCGTCTCGTCACCAACATGGTCCCGGTGGCGCTGCCGATCAAGACCGTCCTGTTCGAGCCGGGCGAGCCGATCCGGGCCGTCCACTTTCCCCTGGACGGCGTCGTCTCGCTGGTCACGCCTCTGGACGACGGTGCCATCGTCGAGGTGGCCACGGTTGGCAACGAGGGCATCGTCGGGGTGCCCCTCGTCCCCGGCGGCTCGCTCGCCGTGCGGGCGATCTCGCAGGTGTCGGGCTCCGCACTGCGGATGGACGCCGGCGCCTTCCTCGCCGAGGTGGCCCGTGCCGGCGCGTTCAGCGAGCTGGTCCACCAGTATCTGCAGGCTCTCTTTGGCCAGATCTCGCAGGCCGCCGCCTGCAACCGTCTCCACACCAGCGAGGAGCGACTCAGCCGCTGGCTGCTGATGAGCCACGACCGGGTCGGCGTCGACGAGTTTGCCATCACCCACGAGTTCCTCGGTCAGATGCTCGGTTCGCGGCGCGCGACGGTGACACTGTCAGCGGGACTCCTCCAGGCCGCCGGGCTGATCCGCTATCACCGGGGGCACATCTCCATCCTTGACCGTGAGGGACTGGAGGGCGTCGCGTGCGAATGCTATGGCAGCATCAAGCGAGAGCTCGACCGCGTCGGGACCCCTCCCCGCAACGGTACCCATCATCCGGGCGCGCACTGATGGCATCCTCGGAGCGCGCCCTGGTCGGTACGGCGGCGAGCAGACGCCTCACCGCGTCATGGGGCACCATAGGTGCCATCAGATCGACACTGTCCGATCCTTCATGCGCAAAACGGGATGGGGAGGCGGGTAACCGCGTCACGGCACGCGGCTCGACAAAACCACTGATCCAGATATTTCTGACGCGGATGACCGAAGTAGTCGCGCCTCCGAGATCGAGCGTGAGCGCTTGACGGTCGCAATCGCCGCCATCCCGCGGATGGAGGAGCGGTACATCCAACTCGGCGGACGCCGTCTTCGGTTCCTCATCGGTGGCACCGGCAAGCCGCTGGTGCTCTGCCACGGCTTCATCAGCTCCGGAGAGGAGTTCGGCGGCCGGTTCGCGGCGCTGGCGAGCCAGCACACCCTCATCGCCCCTGATCTGCCCGGCAACGGACAGTCGTCGCCGCTCCCTGGCCGCCACACCGCCGAGGCGATGGCGGGGACAGTGTGGGCGCTGCTCGATCACCTCGACATCCACTGCTTCGACCTCGCCGGCCTCTGCCTGGGTGCGTCGGTCGCCTGCGCCATGGCCGCCGACAACGAGGCGGCCGTCGACCATCTGATCCTGCACACCCCCCTCCTCGGGGAGGGGCTGATCCGTGCCCAGTACCGGTGGCAGGTGCGCATCCTGACCGTCCGGCCGCTCTGGGCGCAGGTGGCATGGCTCAGCCGCCGCCGGACGGTCAGCGACCTCTACAAGCGCATCGCCATCGAGGGAAAGGTCGTCGATCCGTACACCGCCGACGTCAATTATCTCAACCAGCGGCGTGCCAACCCGCGCGCCGCCCGCGAGTGGCTGGCCGACGCGCTCCGGCGTCAGGATCTCGATCTGGTCCGGACTCGCGCCAAGCCGACCATGATCATCGTTCCCGAGCATGATCGCCTGGTCAACGTCGAGCGCCTCCGCGAGATGGTCGCCCCGCTCGAGAACGTCGAGCTGGTGGTCGACAAGCTGGGGGGCCACGGCTGGAGTCCCGACGCGGTGGTGCGGCATCTCGCCGTGATGCGCCTGGCTCTCGACTGACTCCTGCCCGGCTCCGGGCCCGAACGAGCAGACGCGGGCCGGGAACCGCCCTGATGCTTGGACGCGCCTACGCGCGGCTACCGGAGGCTGTTCGTCCTCGCCCGCGGAGCGAGCGCACCGGAAAGGTCCGAGCGGGACCTCTTCAACGGTCTTCTCTGACCCGGTCAGAGGTTTCGGCCCCCGGCCGGTGCGGATCCCCACACCGGCCGGATGGCCTAGTCCCGAGCGTTAGGCGGCGCGAACCTGACGTGCGCGCGGGCCCTTGTCACTCGTCTCGACGGCGAAGCTCACGTGCTCGCCAACCGCCAGGCTCTCGAAGTTGAGCGAGGGGTCGAGACCGCTGCGGTGGAAGAAGTACTCCGCGCCATCCTCAGCGGTGATGAAACCAAAGCCGCGCTCCTGCACGACTTTCTTGACGGTACCAGTCATGGCTGGTCTCTCCTGGTCCTTCTCGGATTACTCACGACGCGCGGGTCCGTTGAGAAGGAGGGAGACCACGAGCGACTTCCGCCCGATTTGAGCGGCTGAGACTAGGGTACCCCAATCTCCCCGAAATGCGTCCTCTGGGCTTGTCCGCAGCGGGAGATGGTGCGTCCGACGCGATCGCACGCGCCCGGGCAGAGCGGCCGCAGCCGATCCCCGGAGGGCTCAGACCCGGGTGGCGACGAAGACCGGGATCACCCGTGATGTCTTGGTCTGGTATTCGGCGTACGGGGGGTAGGCGGCGACCGCCCTCTCCCACCACGCCACGCGCTCGGCGCCGCTCACCTCGCGGACCTCGACGTCGAACGGCTCCGGGCCGTCCTGGATCGCCACCGCAGCGGGATTGGCGACGAGGTTGTGGTACCAGCCAGGGTTCTCCGGGGTCCCACCCTTGGAGGCGACGATCGCATACTGGCCGCCATGCTCCACGCGCATCACGGGGAGCTTGCGGACCTTGCCGCTCACGCGTCCACGCATGGTGACGATGATCACGGGCATCTCCGTGTTGCCCAGCATGTTTCCACGCTGGCCTCCGGAGCTCTCGTATTCGGCGACCTGGTCGCGGACCCACTGGGCGGGGCTGGGCTCGTACTCACCTTCGATTGGCATGCGACGAGTGTAGGACGTGGTCCCGCTCCGGCGTAGGCCCGCACCTGGAGGCGGAACAGCTCGGCGTAGAGACCGTCCGCCGCCACCAGCTGGCGGTGGCGCGGCGGGGTCCAAGCCGGCCAGGTCGGCGCCGTCCACCAGGTCCCGCCCGGAGGTGGGCAGGCAGAGCCCGCAGAGGAGCTTGACCAGGGTCGACTTGCCGAACCCGTTCTCCCCCGCCAGAGCGAGCGTCGCCTGCGACCGGGGTTGGGGGCAGAGGTGGCCCTCCCGGCCGACCGGGGCACGGGCTATCGTCTCCGGTGATGGGTCTCGGGCTCTCGGTAGTGTGCGGCGCAAGCGGTGGGCTGGGTCCCGCGGTCCTCGATGCCATGGCGGCGCTGGGCGATCCAGTGGTCGGCGTCGCGTCGCCGCGCTCCGACCCCGAGAAGCTCGCCGCGCTGCGCTCGGATGTCCAATGGCTGCGCGCCGACCTCTCCGACCCCGACGCCGTTGAGGCCCTCTGGCGGACCATCGACACCCTCGGCGAGGTCCGGCGCCTGGTCAACGTGACCGGCGGCTTCGCCGGCGGCCGGGTGGTCGAGACCTCCCCCCGCGTGGTCCGGGAGATGCTCCGGGTGAACCTGGAGACCGCCTGGTGGTCCAGCCGCGAGGCGGCCCGGCGGATGACGGGCCTCGGCGGCGGGATGATCGTCAACGTCGGCTCGGCGGCGGGCGTCGAGCTGCGCGGGGGTGCCGCCGCCTACGCGGTCTCCAAGGCGGCGCTCCACGCGCTCACGGAGGTGCTGTCGAACGAGCTGAAGGGCACCGGGGTCGGGGTCAACGTTGTGGCGCCAGGGACCATCGACACTCCCGCCAACCGCGCCTGGATGAGCGCCGCCGAGCTCGCCAAGGCGGTCTCCCCAGAGCGGGTCGCGGACGCCATCGCGGGCTTCTGCAAGGACCGTGACTTCGTCACCGGGCGCGTCGCCCAGGTCGTCTGAGGGGATCGGGCCCGCCGCGGTCCTGACGGCCGGCGCCGGCCGAAGGCGCTACTTGCCGACCCGTTACTTGAAGAAGAGCTCGATCAGCGCCGGGCCCAGCAGGACCACGAAGATGCACGGGAAGATGCAGCCCATCATCGGCAGCAGCATCAGGACCGGAGCCCGGTGGCCGGCCTCCTCGGCGCGCTGCTTGCGCTTGCGGCGCATCTCCTCCGACTGGATCCGGAGGACGTTGACGACGCTGACACCGAGCGGCTCCGCCTGCACGACGGCCCGGCAGAACTCGGTCAGCTCGCCGACCTCGTTGCGCTCGGCCATCGCCATCAGAGCCTCGCCTCGAGGGCGGCCGAGCCGGACCTCGTTGAGCAGCTTCTGGAACTCGAGGGCGAGCAGGCTCTCGTCGGCATCGCCGATGCGCATGATCGCCATGTCGAGCGAGAGGCCCGCCTCCATGCAGACGGTGAGCAGGTCCAGGACGCCGGAGAGCGCCAGCAGGATCTCCTTCTGCCGGCGCTTGGCCTTCCTCTCCAGGGAGAGGGTCGGGTACATATACCCCCCGACGGCTCCGACCACGATGAAGAGGTAGTTCTCGGGAGGCGCGAGGTCGGCCAGCAGCGAGAGCCCGAAGCAGATGACACCGCCGGCCACGGGGAGGATCAGGCGAAGCGCCAGCAGGGTCTCGGGCCTCTGACGCGACCCGGACCTGGCCACCAACCTGCGGAGTTGCTGGAGCTGCCCGTCCTTTGTCCGTTTGGCGATGACGCCGCCGATGACGCTGAGGATCGGCAGGACGAGCCGGTCGAACGCAGGTTGGGTGAAGTCGCCGGTGTCCAGGTCGATGTCGTAAGCGGCGGCGTTGGGGACGCTGGAGAGCCGCTGCTCGAGCAGGCTGGAGAGCGGGGCGGATGGCACCATGCGCCAGACCGCCAGGAAGACGACCAGCGCGATCACGGCGCCGGCGCCCACCAGGATGACGAGGTGGCTGCTCATATCTTGATGTTCACGAGGCGGCGGATCAGGCCATAGCCACACAGAATCAGGAAACCGGCGACCCCGAGCATGACCTGGCCGGCGGTCTTCTGGATCATCGGGTCGAAGTAGCTCGGGGCGATCAGCATCAGGATCCCGGCCATGCCGAAGGGCATGGCGATCAGCACCCAGCCCTGCGCGCGAGCCTGCCCGGTCAGTGACTTGATCTCGCCCTTGATCCGCACCCGCTCCCGCACTGTGAACTCGATGGTGTCGAGGATGTGGGCGAGATTGCCCCCCACCTGCGACTGGATCTGGACGGCGATGAGCAATAGGCGGAGGTCCTCGGAGTCGTTGCGCCGGACCATCCGGCTGAGCGCCTCGTTCATGGGCAGGCCAAGCTGGACCTCCCGGGTAACCCGTCCGAGCTCAGTGCCCATGGGCGCCGGCATGTTCTTGGAGGTCAGGTCGATGGCCTGTGCAAAGGTGTAGCCGGCCTTCATCGAGCCGCTCAGCTGAAGGATCGTCGGGGAGAGCTGGGCGTTGAACGCCTTGGTCCGCTTGGACTGCCGGAAGCGGACGAAGAACTGGGCTGCCACATATCCGATCACGGCGCCGATCAGGCCAAAGAGAAGCGCCCCGAAGCGCAGGTACGCGAGGGCTCCGACCGCAAAGGCCGCTCCGATCGAGATCAACACCCACTCCGTCGGCCGCACCTTGAGGTCGGCGCGCGCCAGGCGATCGGCCATCTGCGAGCCGCGGTCGGTCCGCTCGAAGCGGCTGCCGACGGCAGACTGCACGACGTGGCGGATCTGCCCGAGGGGGTCCCGGGGGGCCGCCGCCTCCTTGGGCACCATCGGCGCGACTTCCCCGAGGTTGCGCAGCCGGTTGTAGAGCATCGACTCGCCGCCGGGCAGGATGAATACGAGGATCGCGGCAAAGAGCGCGACTGCCCCACCACCGGCCAGGAATATGGCGGGCGACGTCATCTCAGATCGCTACCGGCGCTCAGGGCGCTCAGCCCGTGAAGAAGCTGTTCGGAACGGTGACGTTCCCGGGTCCGGCACCGATGGCCGGGACCGGCGAGGCGCCCGCGCTCGGGTAGTCGCTGGAGGAGACGATCAGGTACTGGATGGTCCAGGTGTCGTCCTCGACCGCCGCCATGGCCGCGGCATCCTGGCGGGACAGCTCGACCATGACCAGGTCGGGCGCGGCGGCCGCCGCGGCGCTGGACGACGCCGCCGGAGAGGCACTCGACGACGCTACCGGGGCGCCGTTCGACTGACCGATGGCGAGGACGAGCACATTCTCGTATGCCCAGGTAGTGGTCCCGCCCCCGTTGACCAGGATGTCGATCCGGTCGCCGGTCTGGATGAAGCCGCCCGTGCCCATGCCGGTGCCGCTGCTGGCGGCGGGGCTGTAGGGGAGCGCAAAGGCGACATAGCCGGTCGGGAGCACGGCGGGCAGCCCGGCGACCGCCGCCGCGGCGGCGGCCGGGGTGGCCGTCACCTCCGAGCTCAGGATCGGCAACCCGGCGACGATCGCGGAGGCGGCGTACTCCTTGGACGCGGTGAGGGGGGCGATGGTTGGGTAATCAGCCCCGCCGGCGGCCGTGAGCAGGCTCAGGGCGTCCGTCGCGACGGGCTTTGTTTTGAGGTTGCTGGCGGTCAGCAGGGTGCCCACGGGGATGTCGGAGCTGGCCACCACCACGGTCGCGGTCGTGAGGGCGGGAGCGGTCCGGGTGGTCGTGGCCCCCGTCGCGGGCGCCGCCGTCTTGTTGGTGTACTCGATGGCGAGGTAAAACGCCCCGGCCGCGATCAGAGCGGCGACAACGGCGACGAGGACGCGGCGGCGTCGCTGGGCACTTACAGCCACTGTTTCCTACCTGTGACTCCGCGATGGGCACCCGTTCGGGCTCCGAGCCACGCGGGAGACCCGATGGGCTTTTGGCGGTCCTTGTGGATCCGCTCTGCAGATCGTGGCGGGCCGTCAAGGCGGACGAACGAGCGCGTCATCGAACTGTGAACGCCCTGCGGCATCTCGGGGACCGGGTGACGGGTGTGTGGTTACGCGATGAGGCCGGGGGACTGCGCGCCCGCTGCTAGCATCGCGTCAGTGCAGCAGAGGATCCGGCTCTACCTCGTCCGCCACTGCGACGTGGCCAACCCGCGCGGGGTCCTCTACGGATACCTGCCCGGCTTCGGCCTGAGCGAAAAGGGCCTCGCCCAGGCCGAATCGCTCGGTCAGAGGCTGGGGGGGCAGCCGATCCGCGTGATCCGGACCAGCCCCCTGGAGCGGGCCCGCCAAACGACCTCGATCATCGCCCGGCACCTCGACGGCCCCGAGGTCGTCGTGGACGACGATCTGGTCGAGGCGCGGTTCAGCCTCTACCTCCAGGGCGTCCCCTATCCCCAGGTACCGTGGCGGCGGCCACTCTGGTGGGTGCACATGGCCTACCCCGGCCTCCTCCGGCGCGATGAGAAGGTCGGCGCGATGGCGGCGAGGGTGGAACGGTCGCTCCAGCGGGTGCTGGAGAGTGTGGGAGACGAGACCGGCATCTGCGTCAGCCACGGTGACCCCATCCAGGCCTTCTGGATCACGTACCTGCACCGCCGTCCCTGGGCCCTGCACCATCTCCAGTGCGCGAAGGGGGGGCTCCTCGCCCTCGACTACGAGAACCGCAAGCTCGCCAAGGTCACCTACGTGCCGCCCCAGGTCGCCGCCCCCCCGGCGCCGGTCTGATCAGCCCTCAGGCCTGACCAGGATCCCCTCCGGATCGAAGACGCCGGTCAGCTCGCCGACGTCCCACGGGCCGGCCGGCGCGGCGACCTCGACGGCGACCGCGGCCGGGACCAACCGGAGGTGGACCGCGACGATCGCCGCGAGCCTGCCCCGGCTCCCGAGGAGCAGAGATGCGATGTCGTAGCCGACCACGTCCTTGAGGACCGCTCCGCCCAGCCGGATCAGGTCGCCGCCGGGAAGGGCGGCCTCGATCCCGGTGAGGCTCCGGCGGGGCAGCCCGCCGCGGGCGATCAGGGCGCCGACGTGGTCCGAGCCGGGATCGGCGCTGAGGCCCGGGACGGCCATGCCGGCTTTCGCGAGGGCGGTGGCAAGGGCGGTGAGAGTGGCCCCGGCTTCGGCCCGGGCGACGCCGTTGGAGGCGTCGACGCGGACGGCCGCGAGACGGGCGAGGCTGAGGACGGCGCCCCCCGCCGGAGCGGTCGCCGCATCACCGGCCCCGCTGGTGATGTGGACGGGCAGCCGGTGCTCCTGGGCGATCTTCAGTGCCACAGCGACTCCGGCTGGGGTCCGCGGCGCGAGGATCGATCCACCCGGGCGGACCGAGTCGGGCCCCATAGCCTCGGTGAGCGCACGGCGGAGGCTCGCGTCCACTGGTGGGGAGTGTACCCGGGCCCTCTCCCCGCTCCCAGTACCCTGCGGCCGTCACAAGTTGACGCCGCAACCGGTCAACCCGTATAGTTGCCCGACGATGCACATCGCGCCTGCCTCGAAACAGCTCGCCGGACGTAAAGCCCTCGCAGGGGCCAAATCCGCCGGTACGAAGTAGAGGCGCGCGCCGCCAGGCGCTCCCGCCGCCGCGGAAGAGGGCTCCCCCAGAGCGAGGGAGCCCTCTTCGTTTGTCCAGAGCAGTTCAGAAGCAGTCCGCGGGAGTCCCATGAGCACTCAGTCGCAATCACACGCGATCCGTGTCGTCGTCCTTCCCGGCGACGGCATCGGCCCGGAGGTCATCGCCAGCGCGGTGAGCGTCCTCGAACGCGCCGCCTCCACCCGCCATCTCCCCCTGGAACTGACCGAGCGGCCGATCGCCGGAGCCGCCATCGAGGCGGAGGGACGCCCCCTCCCCGAAGCGACACTGCAGCTCTGCCGGGAGGCCGACGCCGTCCTCTTCGGCGCTGCCGGTGCCCCGCGCTGGGACCATCTGCGCGGCGACGCGAGGCCGGGAGCAGCCATCCACGGGCTGCGCCAGCGGCTGGGCCTCAGCATCAATCTCCGCCCCGTCCGCGCCTTCCCCGCCCTCTCCGGCTGCGGCCCGCTGCGGCCCGAGGTCACCCGCGGCACCGACTTCATCGTCGTACGCGAGCTTTCCGCCGGCGCCTACTACGGCGCTCACGGCCGGAGCGGCGAGGGCGACTCGGAGCGCGCCCATGACACCATCACCTACAGTCGCCAGCAGATCGCGCGCGTCGTCGGCTTCGCGTTTGAACTGGCCCGCGGCCGGAGCCGCCACCTCACCTCGGTGGACAAGGCGAATGCCCTCTGGAGCGGGCGGCTCTGGCGCGACGTCACCTCCGAGCTGGCTGCTGACAACCCGGACGTCGCCCTCGATCACCAGCTCATCGACAGCTTCGCGCTGCGCATGCTCCAGCAGCCGTCAGGGTTGGACGTGGTGGTCGCCGAGAACCTCTTCGGCGACATCCTGAGCGACGAGGCGGCGGCGATCAGCGGTTCGCTCGGCCTGATGGCCTCGGCCAGCCTCAATCCCGACGGCGGCCCCGCCCTCTACGAGCCGATCCACGGCACCGCACCGGACATCGCCGGGCGCGGCATCGCCAACCCGGTGGGCTCCATCCTGAGCGTCGCCCTCTTCTTCGAGCACTCGCTCCGGCTCCCCGAGGTGGCGGCGGAGATCCGCACCGCGGTGGACGCGGCCCTCGACGCCGGAGCACGCACACCCGACCTGGGCGGCACCAGCTCGACCGGCGAGATGACCGCGGCGGTGCTCGACGCCATGTCGCAGGCGCCTCCAGCATGGCGGGGTGAGGCGAGCCCCTCTGAAGGTAGCGGGGTCCCCGTCGGGCCCCTGCCCGATGGGGAGGCGCGGGCATGACCGTTGAGCGCATGGCCATCATCGACTCGACCCTCCGCGAGGGCGAGCAGTTCGCCGGGGCCGACTTCACCACCGACCAGAAGCTGGAGATCATCGCCGCCCTCGACGAGTTCGGCGTCGACTACATCGAGATGACCTCCCCGGCGGCCTCGCCCCAGTCGGAGGCCGACCTGCGGGCCGCGGTCGCCGCCCGTCCCCGGGCCCGGGTGCTCACCCACACTCGCTGCTCCATCGAGGATGTGGACCGGGCGCTCGCCGCCGGCGCGGACGGCGTCAACGTCCTCTTTGCCACCTCCGACGTGCTCCGCCGGGCGAGCCACCGCCGCTCCCTCGACGAGGTGATCGACATCGCCTGCCGGGTCATCAGCCATGTCCGCAGCGCCGGCCGCGAAATCCGCTTCAGCTGCGAGGACGCCTTCCGCAGCGACCTCGAGGAGATCCTGGCCGTGTACCGGGCCGTCGACGCCTGCGGACCCAACCGGGTCGGCATCGCCGACACGGTCGGAATCGCCACCCCGCGCGAGGTCGAGGAGATGGTGGTGGCGGTGCGGGCCGCCGTCGGCTGCGACATCGAGTTCCACGGCCACAACGACACCGGCTGCGCGGTGGCCAACGCTCTGGCCGCTCTGGAGGCCGGCGCCACCCACATCGACACCACCGTGCTCGGTATCGGCGAGCGCAACGGGATCGCCTCCCTCTCCGGGCTCATCGCCAGGATCGGCACGGTGTCTCCCGAGCGGGTCGAGTCCTACCGTCTCGACCTCCTCCCCCAGCTCGACGCCCAGGTCGCCGCCACCCTCGGCATCGGAGTGCCCTTCAACGCCCCCATCACCGGCGCCTTCGCCTTCACCCACAAGGCGGGGATGCACAGCAACGCGGTGCTCCGCGATCCGCGCAGCTACGAGGTGCTCCAGCCCGAGCGTTATGGCCTGGATCGCCAGATACTCATCGGCCACCGTCTGGTCGGCCGCAACGCCATCCGCGACCGCGCCGCGAGCCTCGGGCTCGACCTCGACGAGGAGCAGATCGCCGCTGCCACCGCCGAGATCAAGCGACTCGCCGACTCCGCAACCCTCGCCGACGAGCAGGTGGACGATCTCCTGCTCCGCTGGCCCAGCCCCGCCGCCTAACCCACACGTCAGGAGAATCCAAACCGAGATGGGAACACTGGTCGAAGAGATACTCAGCCGGCGCGTGGGCCGGCCCGTCCACGCCGGCGACACGGTGGTCGCCGAGGTCGACGCGGTGATGGCCCACGACGTCACCGGGCCGCTCGCCATCGACGCCTTCCGCAGCCTGGAGATGCCGATCTGGAACGCCTCGCGGACCGTCTTCAGCTTCGACCACGTGTTCCCCTCGAACAGCGTGGCCGCCAGCGAGCTGCACCGCCGCATCCGTGAGTTCGCCGCCGAGTTCGGGATCCGCAACCTCTTCGCCGAGGGGATCTGCCACCTGGTGATGGTCGAGCGCGGCTTCATCCGCCCCGGCGGCGTGGTGGTCGGCGCCGACTCCCACAGCACCACCTACGGGGCGCTGGGATGCTTCGCCACCGGCATGGGCTCCACCGACATCGGGGTGACCATGGCCACCGGCCGCTCCTGGTTCCGGGTGCCGGAGACCCTCCGCATCGAGGTGACCGGCAAGCTGGCCCGGGGAGTCCAGGCCAAGGACCTCGCCCTCAGCGTCATCCGCCAGCTCGGCGCCGAGGGCGCCAACTACCTCGCCGTCGAGTGGGGCGGGCCGACGGTCAGCGCCATGGGACTCTCGGAGCGGCTCACCCTCTCCAACCTCTCCGTCGACTTCGGTGCCAAGTGCGGGCTCTGCGAGGTGGACGCCAAGACCTGGGAGTACCTCCACCTCCCCGACGGAGGCGACCTGCGCCCCAGCCAAGCGTCCTACGCCGGGGTGCTGCGCGTCGACGTCAGCGACCTGGAACCCCAGGTCTCGGCGCCGCCCGCGATCGAGAACGTGCGGCCCCTCTCCGAGCTGGCCGGCACCCGCCTCGACGAGGTGTTCATCGGCAGCTGCGCCAACGGGCGGATCGAGGATATGGCGATCGTCGCCGGCATGCTCGAGGGCCGGCAGGTGAGCCCGACCACCCGGACCATCATCATCCCGGGCACCCGCACCGCCTACGTGCAGGCGCTGGAGCGCGGCTACATCGACACCTTCGTGCGCGCCGGCGCCGTGGTGATGGCCGCCGGCTGCGGCCCCTGCCTGGGCCGTCAGCACGGTACTCTCGGCCCCGGCGAGCGCGCCCTCTCGACCAGCATGCGCAACTACCCGGGCCGCATGGGCAGCCCGGACGCCGAAATCTACCTGGCCAACCCGGCGGTGGCGGCTGCGTCCGCCCTGGCCGGGGTCATCGCAGACCCACGGGAGGAGAACTGATGGCGCGGGTCTTCCGCTTCGGGGACGGCATCTCCACCGATGCCATCATGCCCGGCCGCTACAACCTGACCACCGACCCAGCCGCGCTCGCCAAGGCCTGCTTCATCGAGAACCGCCCCGACTTCCACGAGACGGTGCGCGCCGGCGACGTCATCGTGGCGGGTAACAACTTCGGCTGCGGCAGCTCCCGGGAGCACGCTCCGCTCTCGATCAAGGCGAGCGGGGTGAGCGCCGTGGTGGCGCGGTCCTTCGCCCGCATCTTCTACCGCAACGCGGTCAACCTCGGGCTTCCCGTGATCCGCTGCGCCGATCTCCACGACGCCGTTCAGGACGGCGACGAGGTCGTGGTCGACATCGAGCACGGCACCATCGTCGCCGGCGGCCGGACCTTTCAGGGCGAGGCGCCCTCGGCGGTCGCCCGCCGGATCAGCGAGGCCGGCTCGCTTGTCGATTTGATCAAGAATCACGGCTGGGCCGCCATCGAAGAGGTGGTCTGACCATGCCGAACGCTGAGGAGGTCTGACCATGGCTGCAGTGACCGCTGCATGTCCTGAGTGCGACGCCCAGGTGGCGATCGGCGGCGACGCCGAGGTCGGTGAGATCGTCTCCTGCCCGGAGTGCGGCGCGGACCTGGAGATCCGGGGGCTGACCCCGGGCCGCCTCGAGGTCGCGCCGCCCGAAGAGGAGGACTGGGGCGAGTGACCTCTCCCCGTATCGGCATCCTCTGCTCGCGGATCCGCGTCGAGGAGAAGCTGCTCCTCCAGGCATTCCGCGCGCGCGGCGCGGAGCCGGAGCGGATCGACGACGAGCAGGTCGTCCTCGACATCCGCGGCCCGGCCGCCGACCCGCCCTGGTGGGACGTCGTCTTCGACCGCAGCCTCAGCCAGACCCGGGCGCTGGCCGCGCTCCGCGTCCTGGAAGGGCAGGGGGTGCCCACCGTCAACACCGCCGCGGTGGTCGCCATCTGCGGGGACAAGCTCGCGACCAGCGCGGCCCTCGCGGCTCACGGCCTGCCATCCCCGCGAACCCTGGTCGCCTTCACCCCCGATGCGGCGCTGCGCGCCATCGACGAGCTGGGCTACCCCGTCGTGATCAAGCCCGCGGTCGGCTCGTGGGGCCGGATGGTCTCCCGTCTCAATGACCGCGACGCCGCCGAGGCCGTGCTCGAGCACAAGCGCGCCCTCGGCTCCGCCGCCGACTCCGTCTACTACATCCAGGAGCACGTCGACAAGCCGGGACGCGACATCCGCAGCTTCGTGGTGGGCGGCGAGACCATCTGCGCCATCTACCGGGAGTCGGAGCACTGGATCACCAACACCGCCCGCGGCGGTCACGCCTCCAACTGTCCGGTGACGGCCGAGGTCGACCGCCTCTCCCGCGGCGCCGCCGATGCTGTGGGCGGGGGGATGGTGGCCGTCGACCTCCTGGAGCGCGGCGACGGCGAGCTGCTCATCTCCGAGGTCAACCACACCATGGAGTTCCGCAACAGCATCGACACGACCGGCGTCGACATCCCCGGCCGCATGGCCGAGCACGTGTTGGCTACAGCCCGCGGAGCCACCGCGAGGGCCGCATCGTGACCACCACAACCACGACCACCATCGCGGTCGGCGACCTCCTGCTCGAGATGCTCGCCATCCCGAGCCCGACCGGGAGCGAGTGGCGCCTGGCGGGCGCGCTCCGCGACCGGCTGTCCGGCGCGGGCTTCGAGTCCGAGATCGACCCGGCCGGCAACGTCGTCGCGGGCTGGGGCGACGGGTCCCGCGAGATCATGCTGCTCGGCCACCTGGACACCGTACCCGGGACCATCCCACCGCGGCGTGAGGCCGGCCGCATCTTCGGCCGGGGCTCGGTCGACGCCAAGGGCCCACTGGCGGCGGCGCTCGCGGCCGTCTCGCGCCGGCCGAGGGGCGGCCCGGTGCGCTTCACGGTGATCGGCTGCATCGACGAGGAGGGCGACTCGCGCGGCGCCCGCCAGGTCGCGACCCGCCCCTCCCCCGCCGCACTCATCGTCCTGGAGCCGAGCGGCTGGGAGGCGGTGACCGTCGGATACCGGGGCATCGTCCGCGCCGAGCTCCGCATCGAGGACGCCCTCCGCCACCGGGCCGCGCCCGAATCGACGGTGGCCGACCGGCTGGTGGCCCTGCTCGCCCGCCTGCAGGCGCAGCTCGACGAGCGCGGTGCCGGCAGGAGCCCCTTCCACCGAGCCGACCTGCGCGTGACCGGGCTCGAGGTGCAGGACACGGGCCTCCGCGAGACCGCCGTGGCACGCATCCAATTCCGGCTGCCCCCGGACCTCGGCTCGGCGTCCCTGCTCGACTGGCTGGACGGGGAGCGGGGCGAGGCCGAGCTCCTGGTTCAATTCGCCACCGACGCGGTCCACACTCCCCGGGACAGCCGCGTGGCCCGGGCCCTCACCCGCGCCATCCGCCACCAGGGAGGGGCCCCGCGGCACAAGGTCAAGACGGGAACCGCCGACATGAACCTGCTGGTCCCCCGCTGGGGCTGCCCCGCCGTCGCCTACGGTCCCGGCGACTCCCATCTCGACCACACCCCCGAGGAGGCCGTCGATGTCGCCGAGCTGGAGCGAGCGGTGGCGGTCCTCGACGGCGCCCTGGAGGAGCTGAGCCGGTGAGAGCGGTCGTACAGGGCGGCTCCGGGTACGCCGGGGGCGAGCTGCTCCGGCTGCTCGCCGGCCATCCGGGCATCGAGGTGACCCAGGTCTCCTCCGAACGGCTGCGGGGCAAGACGGTGGCCGCCGTCCACCCCCAGCTCCGCGACCGCAGCGACCTGCGCTTCTGCGGGCGCGAGGACCTCGAGCCGGCCGACGTCGTCTTCTCGGCGCTCCGGCATGGGGAGTCCGCGCCGCGGATCGCCGAGACCCTGGCCCTGGCGCCGCTGGTCGTCGACCTCTCCGCGGACTTCCGGCTCCACGACGCCACCGACTACCCGCGCTGGTACGGGTGGGAGCACCCCTGCCCGGAGCTGCTGCCCGGGTTCGTGAGCGGCCTGGCCGAGCTGCACCGCGAGCAGATCGCGAGCAGCGACCGGCTCGCCATCGGCGGCTGCGTGGCGACGGCCGGCGTCCTCGCCCTGGCGCCCTTCGTCCGGGTCGGGCTGGTCGACCCGGACATGCCGATCGTGGTCGACGCCCTGATCGGCTCCTCCGCGGCGGGCTCCGAGCCGACCCCGACCTCGCACCACCCCCACCGCAGCGGGGCGATGCACAGCTTCGCCCCCACCGGGCACCGCCACACCGCCGAGGTCCTCCAGGAGCTGCGCGCCCTCGGCAACGTCGGCGAGGTCGCGCTCAGCGTCACCTCGGTGGAGGCGGTCCGGGGCATCCTGGTCACCGCCCACCTCTGGCTCAGCGCGCCGCTCGAGGAGCGGGAGATCTGGCGGGTGCTGCGCACCGCCACCGCCGCGGAGCCCTTTCTCCGGGTCGTCAAGCAGGCCCACGGGCTGCACCGTCATCCCGATCCGCGCCTGGTCACCGGCACCAACTTCTGCGATCTCGGCTTCAGCCGCGACCCCCACTCCCGCCGTCTGGTGGTCACCGCCGCCATCGACAACCTGGTCAAGGGGGCGGCGGGACAGGCGATCCAGGCCGCCAACATCCGGCTCGGCTTCGCGGAGACGGCGGGCCTGGAGCTCGGCGCCATCTACCCGCTGTGACCACCGTCGTCAAGATCGGCGGCAGCCTGGAGGTTGCCGAGGCCGGGCCCCTGCTCGCCGAGCTGGCACACTTCGAGGGCCGGCTGGTCCTCATCCACGGCGCCCACCTCCAGCTCGACCGGCTGGCGACACGGCTCGGCCATCCCCCGCGGATGGTCACCTCGGTCCGCGGCGAGGTGACCCGGTACACCGACCGGGAGACCATGGACCACTTCCTGATGGCGTATTGCGGCCTGGTCAACAAGCGGCTGGTGGAGGGACTGCGCCGCGAGGGGGCCGATGCGGTGGGGCTCTCAGCGATGGACGGGGGGATCGCCACCGGCCGGCGCAAGCCCGACCTCCGGATCGTCGAGGGCGACCGCCGGCGCCTTCTCCACGACAACCACGCCGGCACCATCGAGGCGGTCGACGCCTCGCTGCTCCACCTCCTCCTCGACGCCGGGCGGCTCCCGGTGCTCACGCCCCCCGCCATCTCCGACCAGGGCGAGGCGATCAACGTCGACGGTGATCGCCTGGCGGCGGAGGTGGCCATCGCGCTGGGCGCGCAGCGCCTATTGATCCTGATGAACGTGCCGGGGCTGCTCCACGATCCCGCCGACGAGGCGAGCCTCGTCCCGCGCCTCGTCCCGGATGAGATCGAGGCCCACCTGCCCCTGGCGCGGGGCCGGGCCCGGGTCAAGCTGCTGGCCGCCCGGCGCGCGCTGGAGGGTGGCGTGCCTACGGTGGTCCTCGGCGACGGCCGCGGGGAGCGCGCGCTGGCCCGCGCTCTCGACGGTTGGGGGACCTGGATCGCGGCTCCGGAGCATCTCCCGCTCGCCACCTGACCCTGAAAGCGGGAGGATTGCAGCGAGTGAGCCCGCACCCCGGCCTCCGCGAGGTCATCGCCACCACCCCCGTGCCCCGCCTGCAGGGCTGGCGCCCGTGACCGACCTCGCTCTGCGCATCCTCCAGATCGTCGACGCGGCGGCGTTCCTCCTCATCGGGGTGCTCGCCCTCCGCGATTGGTGGCGGGGCCGGGAGGGGCGGCGCGGCTATCTCGCGATCGCGCTGGGAAGCCTGGGGCTGGTGGCGCTCGGGGCCTGGATCGAGCCGCTCGTCGGCCACCCGGCGACCTTCGCCAGCGTCCTGGTCGTCACCTCCATGGTCTCAGCCGGGGCGCTCGTCATGTACCGGCACTCGGTGCTGCCGCTCCCCTTGTGGGCCCTCATGGTGGCGGGGCTGGCCCTGGCCGGCGCCACCGCGCTCAGCTTCATCGTGGGGCTGCCGGTCGCCGCCCGTCCCGGCGTTGCGCCGACACCGGGGCAGAAGCTGGCGCTCGACCTCCTCCTGGTGGTCTGGTGTCTGGCCGTGGCGGAGCCCGCGTACCGATTGGCGCGCCTCTCGGTCGACCTCCCCGCGGTGCAGCGCGCCCGGATGCGCTCGATCGCCGCCGGGTATGGCGGGATCATGATCGTGGCCGCCCTGATCCTGGTGGCCTTCACGATCGGCGGCGACCGCCTTGCCATCGCGCTGCAGGCGTTTGCCCTGGTCTGTGTCCCGCCGCTCTACGCGGGATTCGCGCCGCCCGGATGGCTGCGCCGGATCTGGCGCCGGCCCGAGGAGGACCGGCTCCGCCACGCCATCCACGACCTCCTCCTGTACAGCCCTGACCGGGCCGACCTGGCCGGCCGCGGCCTCGACTGGGCGATCCGGCTGGTCGGCGGCGGCGCCGGGCTGATCGCCGACTCGGGCGGTGAGCTTCTCGCTTCCCAGGGCATCTTCGACTCGGAGGCGCGCGAGATCCTGGCACTGCTGCCCCTCCCCTCCAAGGCCACCCTGGTGCGGCTGCGCAGCGGTTCCCACACCGCCATCGTCCACACCCTCCCGATGAACGCCGGGGAGGGCGTCCTGGTGGTCCTGGCCGGTTCCCTCTCCCCCACCTTCGACGCCGAGGAAGCCGATTGGCTCGCCGGCTACACCGCGTCGCTCTCCATCGCGCTGGACCGGGTGCGGGTGGCCGAGCTGTCGGTGGAGACCGAGGCCGAGCTGCGCAACGCCCGGGACCTGGCCGAGGCCGCCAACCAGGCCAAGAGCGAATTCCTCTCCCGTCTCAGCCACGAGCTGCGCACCCCGCTCACCGCCATGATCGGCTTTGCCGACCTCCTCCTCACCGAGCCTCTCGATCCCCAGCAGGAGCACCACGTCCGCACCATCCTCAAGGCGGGCGACCATCTCCTGGCCCTGGTCAACGACATCCTCGACATCTCCCGGATCGAGGAGGGCCGGCTCTCCCTCACCCCGGAGCCGGTCGCGGTGCGGCACCTGGTCGGCGAGGTGCTCGATCTCACCCGTCCCATGGCCGGCGAGCTGGCGACCACGGTCCGGGTCACGGGAATCTCGGAGGAGCTGATCGTCGCAGCCGACCACCAGCGGCTCAAGCAGGTGCTGCTCAACTTCATCTCCAACGCCATCAAGTACAACCGGCGCGGAGGTTGGGTGGAGATCACCGCGGCCATCCGCGGCGGCAGTTGCCGGATCGCCGTCCAGGACAGCGGACCAGGGCTCCGGGCCGAGGAGATGGAGCGGCTCTTCGCGCCCTTCGAGCGCCTCTCGGCAGCCACCTCGGGTGTCGAGGGCACCGGTCTGGGGCTCGCCCTCTCCAAGTCACTGACGGAGGCGATGGGCGGCCGGATCGGGGTGCAGAGCCGGGTGGGCAAGGGCTCCACCTTCTGGGTGGAGCTGCCGCTCAGGTCCGGTGGTGGCGAGCTGCCCGCCGCGGGAGAGATCGAGCTGACGGCGAGCGACGGTGAGGTCGAGCTGGCGGCGCCGGTCGAGGAGAGGCTGGTGGGGCACCGCGCCGGAGAGACGACGGCGGAGCCTGAGGGCGCGCCGGGCACGGCCCCGGGGACGGAGAGCGGCGGCCATACCGCCCGGTGACGGTCGCCCGCAGCTTGGGGCGCGACGGCACGACCCGCCGCCGATCAGGTGCCCGGAAGCGTCCCCGCCTGGGCCATGCTGGCGACGGTGAGCACCAGGACCACGAAGACGCCGAGCACCAGCGTGCCGGCGACGCTCACGAGTAGCACGGCGCTCCCGGCCCAGCCGGTGCGCGGCCACGCGTACGCGGGCACCTCCTCCTTGGGGCGCTGGAACATGATCAGCGTCACCCGCAGGTAGTAAAAGACGGAGACGGCGCTGGTGCCGATCCCCCAGAGCGCGAGGGCGACGTTGTGGGCCTGGATGGCGGCCGCGAAGACCAGGAACTTGCCGATGAAGCCGGCGGTGAACGGAAAGCCCGCCAGTGAGAGCAGGAAGAATGCGAGCGCCGCGGCCACGTATGGCCGCCGGTGCCACAGCCCGCGCAGGTGGTCGTAGCTGTCGAGATCCTCGCCCCGGCCGCTCATCACCGTGACCACTGCAAAGGCGCCGAGATTGGTGAACGCGTAGGCGGCGAGGTAGTAGAGGGCACCCTGGACGCCGAGCGGGATGCCGACGCCGACCGCGACCCCGATCAGGATGTACCCGGCCTGGGCGATGCCCGAGTAGGCGAGCATCCGCTTGATGCTGTTCTGCGTCAGCGCGGCGAGGTTGCCGACGACCATGGAGAGGATGGCGACCGCGATCACCACCGCACTCCAGCGGCTGTAGTAGGAGGCGAAGGCGTCGTCGAAGAGGCGGATGATCACGATGAACGCCGCCACTTTGGTGGCGACGCTCATGAAGGTGGTCACCGAGGTCGGCGCTCCCTGGTAGACGTCCGGCGTCCAGGCGTGGAAGGGCGCCGCGCTGACCTTGAAGGCGAGGCCGACGAACATCAGGATGATCCCGCCGACCAGCAGCGGGTCGACCGGCAGGGAGCGACTCATCGCCGCGGCGATCTGGGCGAGCTGGGTGTGCCCGGTCTCGCCATACACCAGCGCCATCCCGAAGAGGAGGAACGCGGAGGCGAAGGAGCCGAGCAGCAGGTACTTGACCGCCGCCTCCTGGGAGCGCTCCTCCTGGCGGGAGAATCCGCTCAGGATGTAGAGCGAGATCGAGAGCAGCTCGATGGCGAGGAAGATGACCATCAGGCTGGTGGCGCCGGCGAGCAGCATCATCCCCACCGTCGCCGCCATCAGCAGCGAGTAGTACTCGCCGTGGTGAAGCCTCCTGCGGTTGAGGTAGCCGGGGCTGATGACCACGGTGAGGAGCGTTGTCACGAGGATCACGCAATTGGCGAACTCGGCGAGCCGGTCGTAGGCGAAGGCGCCGAAGAAGACGCTGCGGCCGGCCGAGCCGGCGTCGTACCAGCCCCATACGCTGACCGCCAGGGCGCCCACCAGGACCGCCCCGCTGAAGACGGCGAGCCAGGTGCGCCGGGCCGGCGGCATCACCAGGTCGAGCAGCATGAGGAGCAGGAAACCGCCGGCGACGATGAGCTCGGGGAGGAGGCCGACGAGGTCGTGCCATCCCGGCGTGGCGGTGGCGAGCGGGAGGGCCGCGAGCGCATTCACAGGACGCGCCCCGTCACCATCCGGGATCGGGAGGCCAGCCTGCGAGCGGCGCCGCTCACGGTGCGTAACCAGTGCGCGCGTCCGGCACCGCGACCGGGGACTGGCTCGCGTCGGCGAGCGTCACGTAGCCGGGCACCGCCTGCGCGGTGACATCTCCCACCGGGTGCGGGTACACCCCGAGGAGGACGATCAGCACGGCCAGCGGGGCCAGCACCAGCCCCTCGCGGAAGCGCAGGTCGTGCACCTTCTCGGTGACCGCCCGGACCGGCCCGTGCATCATCCCCTGGTGCATGCGCAGCATGTACCAGGCGGCGATCAGCACCCCGACGCCGGCCAGCACGGCGAGCAGCCAGAAGTACTGGAAGGCGCCCAGCATGATGGTGACCTCGCCGACGAAGCCGTTGGTCCCGGGCAGACCGAGGGCGCCCAGGGTAATCACCAGGAAGAAGACGTAGAGCCAGGGCATCCGCTTCTGGAGTCCGCCCAGCTCGCGGATGTCGCGGGTCCCGGTGCGGGCCTCGACCACGTCGACCACCAGGAAGAGGCCGGCGATGATGATGCCGTGATTGAGGATCTGGATGACCGCCCCGTCGATGCCGTTCTGGTTGAGGCTGAAGATGCCGAGCGCGATGAACCCGAGGTGGGAGATGCTCGCGTAGGCGACGATCCGTTTGAGGTCGGTCTGGCTGAGCGCCATCATCGCGCCGTAGAGGATGCTGAGGATCGCCAGCGCGACCAAGAGCGGCTGGAGCTGATGCACGGGGCCGCTGAAGAGGGTGATGCCGAAGCGGATGAAGCCGTAGGCGCCCATCTTGCTCACGGCGCCGGCGAAGAACACCAGTGCCGGGGCCGGCGCCGACTCGTAGAGGTCGGGGAGCCAGGTGTGGAAGGGGACGATCGGCAGCTTGATCGCGAAGGCGAGGGCGAAGGCGAGGAACGCGAACATCGCCGGGGAGAGCGTCTGGATGGCGGTGAAGGGAAGCGGCACCCCAGCCTGCGCGGGCAGCGGGTTCTGGAGCAGCACCTCGAGGTCGAAGGTGTTGTGCCCGCCCGCCAGCGCCTGGAAGTGCAGGTAGAGGATCGCGAGCAGCATCAGCAGGCTGCCCGCCACCGTGTAGATGACGAACTTCAGGGTCGCTCGGCCCCGGTTCTCGTTGCCGTAGAAGGCGAGTAGGAAGTAGAGGGGGATGAGCATCCCCTCCCAGAAGACGTAGAACAGGAGCAGGTCGAGGCTGATCAGCACACCGGTGGTCGCAGCCTCGGCGAGCAGCATCAGCCCGCAGAAGAGCTTGAGCCGCTCGGTGGAGCGCCGCGGCACCACCAGGGCGCCGAGCAGGAAGACGCCCGCGTTGAGGGCGAGAATCCAGGCCGACACGCCGTCCACGCCGAGGTGGTACGAGGCGCCGATGGCCGGTATCCAGTTGGCCTGCTCGACGTAGTGCATCGGCAGCGGCCCGCCACCGATCGCGCTGGTGGTCGCCACCCCGTAGACGACGATCGCGACCAGCACCACCTCGGCAGCCGCCACCACCACGGTCACGCCCTTGATCAGGTCGGCGGCCCGCCCCGGGATCAACTGGAGCACGAGCGCCCCGGCGGCGGGAAGCAGCAGGATGGCGGTGAGCCAGGGGAATCCGCTCACTTGGCCAGCCCCGCCGCGAGCATGACGGCGACGGTGAAGATCACCACGAAGAGGACCATGTACGAGGCGTAGTCGCGGATCAGACCTGTCTGGATGGTGCGGAAGGCGGAGCTGAAGTCCGTCGCGACACCGGAGACCCCCTTGATCCAGCTGTCCATCACCGGGTCACCGACCCGGCGGAGACCGCGGGCCAGGGCCCGGGTGGGCCGGACCAGCAGGGCGTCGTAGATCTCGTCGAAGTACAGCTTGTTGAAGGAGAGCCGCGGCAGCAGCCGGAGCCCCGGCCGCGCCAACCAGCGCGACGGGTCCAGGTCGCGGCGCACCCAGATGCGGAGCGCGATGGCGATGCCGATCAGGCTGCAGGTCAGGCCGATCGCGAAGCCGATCACCCCCCACCCGAGGTCCGGCGCGCGGGCGATCGGCCCGCTCCCGGGGCTGGTGAAGACGGGGTTGAGGAAGGCGTCGATGAGGTGGGGCCCGAAGGCGACCGGCCACTGCAGGATCCAGCCCGCGACCGCCGAGAGCCCGGCCAGGATCACCACCGGCCAGAGCATCACCGCCTTCGACTCGCGGGCGTTGCGGGCGGCCTCCGAGCGCGGCTCACCCCGGAAGGCGGTGCCGTACAGACGGAAGGCGTAGAGCCCGGTGAGCACGTTGACGACGATGCCGACGATGTAGAGGGCGGGTGCGCCGGGACCGTTGAGCAGGCCAAAGCCGAGCAGGTCCTCCTTGGAGAACATGCCGGCAAAGAGGAAACCGGCGAGCGCCAGCGACCCGACCAGGAAGCACCAGGCGGTCACGCGCATCCGCTGGTCGAGCCCGCCCATCTCGCGGATGTCCTGCTCGTCGTGGACGGCGTGGATCACGTTGCCGGCGGCGAGGAAGAGGAGCGCCTTGAAGAAGGCGTGGAGCAGGAACTGGTACATCCCGGCGGCGTAGGCGCCGATCCCCACCGCGAAGATCATCAGCCCGATCTGGGACATCGTGGAGTAGGCGATCACCCGCTTGATGTCGACCTGGGAGAGCGCGATGAAGCCGGCCATCACCGCCGTGCCCATGCCCACGCAGGCCACCATCCCGGAGGCGATCGGGGCCAGGTCGAAGAGCGGGTGGAAGCGGGCGATCAGGTAGACGCCCGCGGTCACCATGGTCGCGGCGTGGATCAGCGCCGAGACCGGCGTGGGGCCCTCCATGGCGTCGGGGAGCCAGGTGTGGAGGGGGAACTGGGCCGACTTGGCGAAGGCCCCCACCGCGAGCAGGATGCAGATCAGGGTGATCAGCGGGCTGCCCGTGCCCAGCGAGCCTGCGTTGGCGAAGATCTGGGGCAGGCTCAGGGTGTAGAGGTGGGCGCCGGTGGCGGAAACGCCGGTGCTGTGCCCGGTCACGTTGAGGTAGAGCAGGAAGGCGGCGATCACCAGCGCGACGTCGCCGATGACCTGGGTGATCATCGCCTTGCGGGCCGCCAGCACCGCGCTCTCGCGCTCGTACCAAAAGCCGATCAGCAGGTAGCTGGAGAGCGCCACCGCGGCCCAGCCGATGATCAGGATGAGCATGTTGGCGGCCAGCACCAAGAGCGCCATCGAGAAAATGAAGAAGTTCATGTAGCTGAAGAACCGCGCCACACCCGGGTCGTGCTCCATGTAGCCGACCGAGTAGACATGGATCAGCAGTCCGACCCCGGTGATGACCAGCAGCATCAGCACCGAGAGCTGGTCGATGGTGACGTCGACCGAGACGTTGAGGTTTCCGGGACCCAGGTCGAGCCAGTTCCAGAGGGTCGCGGTCGTCGACTGATGGCCCGACGCTGCGCCCAGCACCTGCACAAAGATGACCAGGGTGGCCGCGAAGGCGGCCCCGATGGAGAGGGTGCCGGCCAGGTTGACGAAGCGGCGGCCGAGAACGGGCCCGATGAGCCCGCAGAGCGCGCTGCCGGCGAGCGGAAAGAGCAGCACCAGGCCTGCGAGGAGCGCGGCGGTCGACGGGCTCACTGCTTCAGCTCATCGAGGTCGTCGACGTCCAGCTCGCGACCGATGCTGAAGACCCGGGTCAGCAGGCCGAGGCCGACCACCACCTCGGCGGCGGCCACCACGATGACCATGAAGGCGAAGACCTGGCCCTCCTCGCTGTTGAGGTAGCTGGAGTAGCCGACCAAGGCCAGGTTGACCGCGTTGAGCATCAGCTCGATGCACATGAAGACGACCAACGGGTTGCGCCGGATCAGCACCCCCAGGGCGCCCAGGGTGAAGAGGAACGCGGCGGTGAGCAGCAGCCACGGGAACATCGCCTGGGAGAGCATCAGTCCGCGCCCTCCACCAGATCGTCCCGCCATCGCTGCTCGGCCTGGGGGTCGCGTCTCGGCCCGACCGCGACGCGGCGGGTCAGGTAAACGGCGCCGACCGCGGCCACCAGCAGCAGCAGCGAGGTGATCTCGAAGGGCATGACGTAGGTGTGGAAGAGCTGGTTGGCCAGTGTCTGGACGTTGCCGGCCCGGTTGACCGCGTTCTCCGGAAAGCCGAAGGTGTGGAAGGGGTCGGCGGCCGGGTCACCGGTGGCCGCGAGGCTCCCGACGGTGTAGCCGTGCATGCAGGTCACCGCCTGCGTGGTGCAGGAGGTGTCGTAGGTCACGTCGTTGCGGGCGGCGACGAAGACCGCGGTGCAGAGCGCTGCGACCGCCAGCACTCCGAGGATGAGACGGAGGTCGAGGAGCCGCGGCCGGTCCTCGGCCGCCGGGTCGAGCAGGGCGATGATGAAGACGAAGAGGACCATGACCGCCCCGGCGTAGACGATCAGCTGGACCACGAAGAGGAACTGGGCGTTGAGCACCAGGAAGACGACGGCGAGCAGTCCGACCGTCAGCACCAGGGAGAGCGCCGAGTAGATGGTCTGGGAGGAGAAGACCACCCCGAGGGCGGAGATCGCGGCCAGGATCAGCAGGATGGCGAGGAGCACGTTCACGCGCGGCGCCTCCGCGACCTGACCGGAGTCAGAAGCGCGGGCGGCTCGCTCGCCGCGGGCTCCTCCCCCGTCGCGGGTGCGCCGGCCGTCGGCGGATCCTTGGCCGTTGCAGATGCCGCCTCTCCCCCATCGCCCCGGACCGCGGGGCCGACGATGCTCGGCGGCCGGCTCATGATCCCGTGAGCGCCGGGGACCGGGGTGGCGTCTCCCTTCGCGGCCTGCGCCGCGTCCCACGCCACTCGCGGGCTGACCCCCGGGGCCTGCAGTTCGCGGCCCCGCTGGTCGGAGCCCGCCCCGCGCGGTGCCGACGGGCCACGCCCCTGCTCGAAGTGGGGCCAGGCCTCGAGCAGCTCGGCCTTGGTCACGACCGTCCGCTCGCGGCGGTAGTCGGCCAGGTCGAAGCGCGGGCCGAGGGTGATCGCCTCGGTGGGACAGGCCTCGGCGCAGTAGCCGCAGAAGATGCAGCGGATCAGGTTGATCTCGTAGCGCTCCGCGTACCGCTCTCCAGGCGAGATCGGGTGGTCCTTGGGGTTCTCGGCGGAGCCAACGTAGATGCAACCCACCGGGCAGGCGGCCGCGCAGAGCTCGCAACCGATGCACTTCTCCAGCCCGTTGTCGTAGCGGTGGAGGATGTGCCGGCCGCGGTGGCGCGGCGTCGCGGGCTTCTGCTCCTCCGGCCACTGCACCGTGATCGGCTTTTTAAACATGGTGCGGAAGGTCAGGCTCATGCCCTGGGCGATCTCCCGGAACATCAGCCGGCCCTCAGGGCGACGATGGTGCCGGTGATCATGATGTTGACCAGGCCGAGCGGCAGCAGCACCTTCCATCCCAGGTTCATGAGCCGGTCGTAGCGCAGCCGGGGCAGGGTCCAGCGGATCCACATCATGACGAAGAGGAGCACCGCCACCTTGATCAGGTACCAGACCACCCCGGGGATCTGGCCGACGATGATCCAGCTGGTCGGCAGCGGCGACAGCCACCCGCCCAGGAAGAGCGTGGTGGCGATGGAGGCGACGATGACCATGTTGATGTACTCGCCGAGGAAGTAGAAGGCGAAGCGCATCGACCCGTACTCGGTGTGGTATCCGCCGACCAGCTCCTGCTCGGCTTCGGGCAGGTCGAAGGGGGCTCGGTTGGTCTCGGCCAGGGCGGCGGTGAAGTAGAGCAGGAAGGCGAGCGGCTGGAGAAAGACGTACCAGAGGTGCTGCTGATTGCTGACCATCTGCTCCAGGTCGAGGGAGCCGGCCAGGATCACCGGGCCGATGAGGGCGAAGGCGATCGCCATCTCGTAGGAGATCAGCTGCGCCGAGGAGCGCAGCCCCCCGAAGAGGGAGTACTTGCTGTTCGCCGACCAGCCACCCAGGAAGAGCGAGTAGACGCCGAGCGAGGTCACCGCCAGGATGACGAGCAGGCCGACGTTGAGGTGGGCGATGTCCCAGTGGAGCGCGTATCCCGACGGGCACGTGAGCCCTGCCTGGCCGATCGACGGCCCGCCGATGCAGGTGACGGCGCTGATCGGGATGGCCGCGAAGGCGAACATCGCCGCCGCTCCGGCCAGGCTGGGCGCGACCAGGTAGAGCAGCTTGTCCCGGCCCGACGGCGCGGTGTTCTCCTTGAAGAGCAGCTTGACCGCGTCGGCGGCGGGCTGGAGCAGACCGAAGGGGCCGACTCGGTTAGGCCCGATGCGCAGCTGGATGCGCGCCGCCACCTTGCGCTCGGCCAGGGTGAGGTAAGCGCCGGCGGTGATGAGAAAGACGAGGACGATGACGGCCTTGACCAGGATCACCCACCAGAAGTCGGGACCGATGAGGTAGGTCCAGAAGTCGGCGATCATGCGGGGGGCTCCGCGAAGAGGGCACGGCCGCCGTTGCCGGCGGCCCCGTAGGCGGGGATCGAGGCGGCGATCTCCCGCTGCACCCGGGCCGGCTCGCCGGCCCAGCCCTCGGCACCCAGCGCCGCGGCCAGCATGCTGAGCACCCTGGTCTCAGCCGGCGTGGCCGCGGCCGGCGGCAGCGCGGGGCGGATGCGCTGCACCCGGCCCTCGCAGTTGGTGACGGTACCCAGCTTCTCCATGAGGGTGTGGCCGGGGATGAGAACGGTGGCGTTCTGGCTGACCGGGCTCGGGACACTCTCCAGCGCCACCACCACCTCGGCCCGTGCCACCGCCCGGCGGAGGAGCTCGGCGTCCTCCCCGGCGGCGGCGAGTGCGGCCGCGTTGACCAGCAGGAGGGCCGCGATGCCGCCCTCAGCCGCGGCCGACAGGATCTCGCGACCGTTCCGCCCGGCGGGCTTGGCGGCTCGATAGCCGGGCAGGAGCCCGGGGAGGAGGCCGAGGTCCTTGGCCCCCCGCCCGTTGACCCCGCGGGTGATGGTCAGCCGCTTGACGGTCGCCCCGGTGGCGGCGAGCGCCCGGGCGACCGCGGCCGCCGTGGCGCGCCCGGTCTCATCGGCGATCACTCCGACCAGGCCCTCACCACCAGCGGCCTTCACCGCCGCGGCCCGCCGGGCCCCCCCGTCCAGACGGTGGACGGCGACGCTCTTCTTGGTCTCCGCCTTGAAGAGGCGCAGCGTCAGCACCGGGGCGAAGCGCTCCGGCTCGGGCCCGAGCACGACCACCGCCCTGCACTTCTCGAGGTCGGCGATGGCCAGGCTGTGCTCGGCCGCGTCGAGGCCGGGGAAGCTCTCCAGCTGGTGGTCGATGTGGGGCGTGCCGAGCACCTCGCGGGCGAGGCGCTGGAGCAGCCACAGCTCCTCGTTGGTGCTCTCCGGGGAGCCGATCACCCCGATGGCCCCGGCACCGAGCCTCTCCTTGACGGCGCTCAGCTGGGCGGCCGCCGCGGCCACGGCGGTCTCGGTCGTCGCCGGGGTGCCGGCCGGCTCGGCCCGGCGGTCCCTGGTGAGCGGCCGGCGGATACGATCGGTGGAGTTCCACCGCGGGAAGGAGTACCTCCCCTCGTCGCAGAGCCACATGTCGTCGACCAGCGGGTTGTCTCGCGAGGCGAAGCGCTTGACCTCGAAGTCGCGGGAGTCGACGTTGACGTTGCACCCGTACGAGCAGCCGGGGCAGACCGACTTGGTCCGCTGCAGGTCCCAGGGCCGGGCGGTGAAACGGTACTTCACGTGCGTCAGAGCACCCACCGGGCAGACCTCGGGGAGATTGCCCTGGAACTCGGACTGGAGCGGCTGCCCGTTGAAGGTGGCGACCATGGTCTGGACGCCCCGCTGCTGGAGGACCAGCTCCTTCTCGCCGGTGATCTCCTCATAGAAGCGGGTGCAGCGCCAGCAGAGGATGCAGCGCTCCTGGTCCAGCTCGATCCGGTCGGAGAGCGGCAGCGCCTTGTTGAAGTGGACCTTCTCCGTGATCGGGAAGCGGGACGTCGACGGGCCGTAGCGGACGGTGAAGTCCTGGAGGTCGCACTCACCCCCGCGGTCGCAGACCGGGCAGTCGAGCGGATGGTTGAGCAGGAGGAATTCCAGCACCCCCTCGCGCTCCTTGACGACGGACGGGGTCTGGGTGTTGACCACCATCCCCTCGACCACCACGGTGGCGCAGGCGGGCTGCAGCTTGGGCGTCTTCTCGACCTGTACCAGACACATCCGGCAGACCGCTACCGGGTCCATCTTGGGATGGGCGCAGTAGATGGGGATGTGGACGCCCGCCTCGGTGGCGGCATCGAGCACCAGGGTGCCCCGCGGCACCCGCAGCTCGCGGCCGTCGATGGTGACGGAGACGCGCCCGTCGTCGGGCGCCTCGGGGATCTCGACCTTCGACGTCTCGTCAGCCATCACGCAGTCACCAGCCGTGCGTTGCGCTGCTTCACCGGACATCCGGCCGTCCCGCAGTGCTCCTCGAACTCGCCGCGGAACGCCTGGTACGCCGACATCACGAACCAGGTCGCGGTATCGCCCAGCGGGCAGAAGCACTTGCCGTTCATGTTGTCGCAGATGTCGGTGAGCGTCGACAGCTCGGCCGGGGTCAGCACTCCCGCCTCCAGCCTGTGCATCAGGTCGGATTCGAAGTAGGTGCCCTCCCGGCAGGGGGCGCATTTGCCGCACGATTCGTGCTGGTAGAAGTCGACGAGGCGCATCGAGACGTCCACCATGCAGGTGGTCTCATCCATGAAGACCATCGCCCCCGCCCCGAGCGCGGAGCCGGCCCTCTGCACGGCATCCATCTCCAGCGGCAGGTCGAGGTGCTCGGGGAGGAGGACCTGCATCGAGCCGCCCCCGGGCTGAAAGGCCTTGAGCGAGCGACCCTTCCAGATCCCGCGGCACTCGTCCTCGAGGAGCTCGCGGATCGGGGTACCGAGCTGCATCTCATAGGTGCCGGGGCGGTTGATGTGGCCGCTGCAGCAGAAGAGCCGGGTGCCGGTGCTCTTCTCGGCGCCGACGGAGGCGAACCAGGCGCCCCCGCGGATGACGATGTGGGGCAGGTTGGAGAGCGTCTCGACGTTGTTGACGACGGTCGGTTTGCCGTAGAGGCCCTTGACCGCCGGGAAGGGAGGCTTGAGCCGGGGCTGGCCCCGGAAACCCTCCAGCGAGTCGATGAGCGCCGTCTCCTCGCCGCAGATGTAGGCCCCGGCGCCGCCGTGGACGATGATGTCGCAGCTGAAGTCGGAGCCGAGGATGCCCCGGCCGACGTAGCCGGCGGCGCGCGCCTCCTCGACGCAGCGCTCCAGCAGCAGGCGCTGGTCGTAATACTCGCCACGGATGTAGATGAAGGCGATCGGCGCCTGGATGGCATAGGCGGCGATCAGCGTCCCCTCGATGAGCTGGTGCGGGTTCTCGTCGATGAGCGCCCGATCCTTGAAGCAGCCCGGCTCCGACTCGTCGGCGTTGACACAGAGGTAGCGGGGATGAACGCCCTTGGGGAGGAACGACCACTTCAGCCCGGTGGGGAAGCCGGCCCCGCCGCGTCCGCGTATCCCGCTCGTCTTCACCTCGGCGACCAGCTCGTCGGGGGTCATGGTGCGGAGCGCCTTGCGCAGGCCCTCGTAGCCGCCGCTGCGCTCGTAGACGGCGAGGGTCTGGATGCCGTCCATCCCAAAGTCCTTGGTCAGCAGCTTGTACTCGGCCATCAGCGGCCTCCCCGCTTGCGCATCAGGAGGCCCTCGGCGCGGCGGAGCCGCGGGAGCTGCGGGGCCTGACCTGCGGCCCCTCCGGCGCCGCATCACCGCGGACCCCGTCCAGGATCGCGTCGACCCGTTCCGGGGTGAGGTTCTCCTGGAAGTGGTGGTCCACCTGCATCGCCGGTGCCCCACCGCAGGCGCCGAGGCATTCGACCGTCTGCTCCCAGGTGAAGGCGCCATCCTCGGTGGTCCCGCCCGAGGGACAGCCTAGCCGCCGCTCCAGGTGGGAGACGATCTCCTCGGCACCGCGCAGCGCACAGGAGACGTTGACGCACACCAGGACGTGATGGCGCCCGCCGGGGTGGTCGAAGTACATCGAGTAGAAGCTGGCGACCGCCTCGACCTCGCTGGGGGTGAGCCGGAGCAGCTCGGCGACCTCCGCCATCCCCTCCGGGCTCAGGTAGCCGAGCTGGTGCTGGACCGCCCAGAGGGAGGGCAGCACGGCGCTGCGTGCCTGCGGGTAGCGGTCGCGCTGCCGCTGGATCTCGGCGCGGGTCTTCGGGGTCAGCGTACTCATCGATCCACGTCTCCGAGGACGATGTCGATCGACCCGATGACGGCGACCAGGTCGGGGAGCAGCTCGCCCTTCGCCATGTGGGGCAGGGCGCTCAGGTTGCTGAAGGAGGGGGCGCGCACCTTGCACCGGTATGGCCGGTTGGAGCCGTTGCTCACCAGCAGGAAGCCCAGCTCGCCACGGGGGGACTCGACTGCCTGGTAGACGGTGCCGGTGGGCACCCGGAAGCCCTCGGTCACCAGCTTGAAGTGGCGGATCAGCGACTCCATGCTGGTGTTGATCTCGTTGCGCGGGGGGAGAGCCACCTTGCGGTCCATGGTGTTCACCGGGCCCTCGGGGAGCCCCGCCATGGCCTGGTCGATGATCCGGAGCGACTCGCGCATCTCGCGCATCCGCACCAGGTAGCGGTCGTAGATGTCGCCGCGCCGGCCGATCGGCACGTCGAAGTCGAATTGGTCGTACGAGCTGTACGGCTGAGCCTTGCGCAGATCGTAGGGGACGCCGCTGCCCCGCAGGGTGGGCCCGGTCACCCCGTAGTTGATCGCGTCCTCGGCGCTGAGCACCCCCAGCCCCTGGGTGCGCTCCCGGAAGATGGGGTTGCCCGTGATCAGCGTCTCGTACTCGTCGATGTGGTGGGGGAAGGTCTTGACCACCTCCTCCACCATCCCGTAGAACTCGGCGGGCACATCGGCCATCAGGCCGCCGACCCGGATGAACGAGGTGTGCATCCGCACCCCGCTCACCAGCTCGTTGATGTCGAGGATCTTCTCCCGCTCCCGCCAGGCGTAGACGAAGGGAGTGGTGGCCCCCAGGTCGAGAGCGGTGGTGCCGTACCAGATCAGGTGGCTCGCAATCCGCGCCAGCTCGCACATGATGACCCGCAGGTACTGCCCCCGCGGCGGTACCTCCACTCCGAGCAGCCGCTCCGCCGCCAGAGAGAAGCCGAGATTGTTGCTGAGTGGCGAGAGGTAGTCCATCCGATCGGTGTAGGGGATGCACTGCTGGTAGTTGTGCCGCTCGAGATCCTTCTCGAAGCCGGTGTGGAGAAAGCCGATGTCGGGCCGGCAGCCCCGCACCACCTCGCCGTCGAGGTCCAGGACCAGCCGCAGCACGCCATGAGTGGAGGGGTGCTGCGGCCCCATGTTCAGCTCCATGGTCTGGTCGTCGAGCTGGACCAGGTCGATGGCGTCCATCTCAGGGGCGACCCCGAGCATCTCCCGGCCGCGCTCGTACTGCTCAGAGACGGCGTCGCTGCCCGGAGGCCCGACGGGGGGCAGGACGCTCATCGCGCCGTCCCCGGCATCTCGGGCGGCCTTTCCTGGGCCGGCAGCGCCCATTCCAGGTTGTGGGTGAAGGCGATCGGCTCGCCGAACGACGCGTAGTCCTTGCGCAGTGGATGGCCGTCCCAGTCGTCGGGGAGCAGGATGCGGCGGAGGTCGTGGTGCCCCTCGAACTGGATCCCGATCAGGTCGTAGGCCTCCCGCTCGTGCCAGTCCATCCCGGCGAAGACCCGCTCCAGGGTGGGTACCCGGGGATCGTCCTCGGGCACCTGGACGACCAGCCGGATCACGTCGTTGTGCCGCATGGAGCGGAGCTGGTAGACGACGTCGAAACGCGGGGCGTCGGGCTCGCGGTCGGGCCAATCTACGGCGGTCACGCAGAGGGGGAGGTCGTAGCGCGCCTCGTCGTGGTCGCGGAGCAGGCGGACGACCTCGACCAGGCGGTCCCGCCCCACCCGGATGGTCACCTCACCGAAGCCCTCATCGGTGGCGAGCACCGCGTCAGGCAGCTCACGTCGGAGGAGGTCCAGCGCCCTCGTCCCGGCGGCCGGGCGTGGTCCGGTGGCTTCCCCCACGTCAGTCATCCCCGCTCACCCCCGCCAGGAGGTGAGGTGGCTGCCGGCGATCTTCTGCTGCAGCTTGACGATTGCATCGAGCAGGGCCTCGGGGCGGGGCGGGCAACCGGGGAGGAAGACGTCCACCGGGACCACCTTGTCGACCCCCTGGATGATCGCGTAGTTGTTGAACATCCCCCCGCTCGAGGCGCAGGCGCCCATGCTGATGACCCACTTGGGTTCGGGCATCTGGTCGTAGATCTGGCGCAGGACCGGGGCCATCTTCTGGGAGACGCGGCCGGAGACGATCATCAGGTCGGACTGGCGCGGGGAGGCGCGAAAGACCTCGCAGCCGAAGCGCGCCATGTCGTAGCGGGCGGCGCCCGTCCCCATCATCTCGATGGCGCAGCAGGCGAGGCCGTAAAGCGCCGGCCAGAGCGAGCTGTACCGGCCCCAGTTGACGAGCTTCTCGACGCTGGTGGTGAGGATCCCGCTCTGAAGAGCGGCACGCTCCCTCTCCCCCACCCGGGGCAGCGGCAGCGCGCCGGCGTCACCGAGCGAGCTCGCGAGGGCGGCCGGCGGGGTCAGCGCCAGATCGCCGTTCAGTCCCACCGGAGCGCCCCCTTGGCCCAGATGTAGACCAGTCCGAGCAGCAGGATGAGGATGAAGACCCCCATCTCCACGACCCCGAAGACTTTGAGCTGGCGGACGATGGTCGCCCACGGGAAGAGGAAGATCGATTCCACGTCGAAGACGATGAAGAGCATCGCGGTCACGTAGAAGCTGACCGAGAACCGCCGCCGGGCCGAGACCGACGGGACGATGCCGGACTCGTAGGGGAGCTCCTTCTCAGGGCTCGGGCGACGCGGCCCCAGCAGGGCGCTGAGCAGCGGCACGCCGGCGCCGAAGAGGATGCAGATACCCAGGAAGACGAGGATCGGCGCGTAGTCCGATAGCATCCCGGCGAATCCTAGCAAGGCCAAGGGTCCCGACCGCACTCGCCGGATGGCTCTTGGGCGTGGCGCCCAAATTGCGTGCGCTCAGACCGCGCGGACCTGCACCTTGCCGTGCTCGACACGGGCCTGGTACACGGTGGCCGGAGCCGACGCCGGGCCATGCACGGCCCGCCCATCGCTGAGGCGAAAGCGGCTGCCGTGCCACGGGCAGGTCACGCAGAGCTCGTCGTCGACGGTGCCCTCGTGGAGCGGCCCGGCGGCGTGGGGGCAGACGTCCGAGATGGCGTAGATCTGCGTCCCCCGGCGGAAGAGCATCACCCGGGCGCCCCCCGCCTCGGCGAAGGTCGGGGTGGCCTCCTCCAGGCTGTCGGCGGCAAGAGCGTCGGTCCACTCGCCGGGCTTCTCCAGGAAGGCTTGGTGGTCGACTCCGACGCCGCGGCCGAAGCTGAGATGGCCGCCCAGGTACCCGCCGGCGCTCACGGCGGCCAGCCCGAGCAGGCGCAGCCGGCGGGCGCTCCGGTGGCCGGCCACCATCGACGCCGCGAAGAGGCCGAGACCGGTCACGTTGGCGGCGGCGTGGACCAGCCCGACCCGCCTCTCCGGCCCATAGGAGTCGGCCCAGTCGCTGAGTCCGCTGACCACGGCGGGGACCGCGGCCAGGGCGCCGAGCCCGACCAGCGGGTCGACCGCGTCAGCGGCGGCGGAGCCTCCGAAGAGATCGAGGATCACCGCCCCGCTCCAGCAGCCGATGGGAAGATCGGTGAGCAGCGGGTGCAGCGGGTGCTCCAGCCAGGTCCCGCTCAGAAGGCTCTTGGCCGGACCCACCGCGGAGTTCACGACCCTGGCGAGCCCATCGGAGACGCCGTCGAGGGCCTCGAGGCCCTCCAGCTTGCCGATCAGCTCCCGCAGTCCCACATTCAGAAGAATATGGCACTCGCCCTGTCGCGTCGACGTAGCGCCGCGCGCCGGCCCCTGCCGGCGGCGGCACCACGACGGGAAAGCTGCC
>OCZT010000650.1_pt1 | contig 34741 bp, 29 predicted proteins | sample 1539031 | NCBI WGS metagenome assembly OCZT01 (sample SAMEA3539308, study PRJEB22396) | soil metagenome | biome: tundra; feature: field; material: soil | place: USA | collected 2010-05 | depth 0.15 m | reverse complement strand
CTGGAAAACAGTTCACGAGCATTTTCGCTCCTGGCGCGACAGCGGCGTGTGGGAGCGCGTAGGACAGACGCTACGCGAACAGGGCCGCAAGGCCGGCGGACGAAACGCCACGCCCACCGTGGCGATTATCGATTCGCAGTCGGCCAAGACGGCGCTAAAAGGGGGCGGCGCGGCTACGACGCGGGCAAGAAGATCAAGGGCCGCAAGAGGCACATCGCGGTAGATACGCAAGGCAACCTGCTGGCGGTGATCGTGCATTCGGCAGGCATCCAGGACCGTGTGGCGGCCCGTGCCGTGCTGATGCGCTTGTTCTGCCGCTTCGACTCGATCACCACTGTCTTCGCCGATGGCGGCTACACAGGCAAGCTGATCGACTGGGCAAAAGATATGTTTGACTACTCCGTCAAGATCGTAAAACGCAACGAACAACACCTGTTTCGCGTACTGCCCAAGCGCTGGATCGTCGAACGCACCTTCGCCTGGCTCAACTGGTCACGCCGTCTCAGCAAAGACTACGAACTTCGCCACACCTCCGCCGAAACCATGATCCACATCGCATTCGCGCACCTGCTCCTGCGACGATCACCTTAGTTTCTGGACAGGTTCTTAGAGGATATGGGCAGCCGTCCCAAGCGCAGAACTCTCGACCGATTGGACAACGACGGGAACTACAACAAGCAGAATTGCCGATGGGCAACTGCCAGCCAGCAAGCACAGAACAGGAGGAGCACCAGGCGCATCAGCTACAACAACGGTACGGCTCGAACCTTGAAGGCTTGGGCAGAATATCTCTCGCAGTCCACGGGCAAGAAATGGTCCCTGAAAACTCTTGAGTACTTTCTTGGGTTCCTGAGCCTTGAACAAATCATGGTCAGTATTCATCCGTGCCAACGCAAACCCTCTGAGCTAGTCGCAGAAGCAGCGCGGCGAGTTGACCAAACTAAAAGAGACGAGCAAGCACGCCAACAAAGTAAGGAAAGGGAGGAGAACCGAATCAGAATCGCAATGAAGGAGGCAGCCTACGACTTGCTTCCTCATTGTCAAGAGCGGCCCGTATATGTACCGCCGCCAAGCAAGCGCAGACTAGGTCAACGCACATTGAAACTTATAGATTTATAGATTTCACCAGCGCCAGCCCGTAGTCAATCCACAGCACGATTATCCACTTCGCTGCACAGTGTGCAGTGCTAACCCGATTTGTCTTTACCCATAAGGAGACCACATTGAACAGTAACGAATTAGATATAAATACGGAAGAGGCAGCAACCCTAGACGCGGTAAACCTCGCCGCGCGCGAATCCCTAGACAGCGACATGGACGCCGCGCCGATAACCCACGGATGCAACACCATCGCACTAGCCGATGGAGAACACGACCTTTCAATCCAGATAGATTGTGACGAATCCAAGAGCCGCTACTTGTATCAGATGGTCGATACAGGCACCAGCCTGAGCCACATGGCAACAGGCACATTGCTTGGGGTAGACACCAACGGCCTCCGGCTCTATGCGATCATGGCCAGCCTTCAAAGCGTTCTCCGTGGCAGAATCCTTGAGCGGCTGGTGTCTCGATATGGGTACAGAACAAAGGCTAGCGCGCTGGCATCCCGCCGCCAGTTGATCGTTACCATTGCGACCACGGACCCCAACCTGATAGAAGCCGGGACCATTATCACGGAAGCGATTGCAGCCGAAGCCTTGCCGTTCCTAAGCCCGTCACCAGCGCGTGAAGCATGGCAAGCCGTGACGCCGCAATTAGAACGATTCGAGATCCGCTGGCAAGTGATACCAGCCGACACCCCCGACCTTACAAACCTGAGAGTTTGGGCAGAAGCCGTGCTACTCGATTGCCCTCACAGCGGCATCGTGTATAGTCCCGCGCGGAAGTTGGCAGCCTAGCCCTCTCACCCCATGAGCCAACCCATGAGCCAACCAGCCACGGGTTACCTCTGGTGTTGTGAGCACATACCGGGGGTGAGTCAGGAAGGCCACTAGACGACTTGCGAACACCGTTGCCGTCGTTCGGCTTCTTTTTCCGCACTCCCATAAATTTGCATATGCGTATATGTTTACACTTATTCGCGCCTAAATAGACGCCACAACGAACCAATCGAAGCTAAACGAATCGGCTATCCAAGGGGCAGCAACGCCCGCCACGGCCTCCGCACCCCCCTTGGGATAGGTGAGCGTACCGCCAGCACCCCCGCAGCCGCTCAGACGGCCTTCAATCACTGCATACTCTGCACACAACCCAACAACCCGCCATAGGAGAACCATGCTTCAAAGCCATAAACATAAACTAGATTATTCCACCACCATCAACGCCATTCAGGCCACCGCAGACCCGGACAACAGCCCACGGCTGCTATACGACCGCAAGCAGGCCGCACGGCAACTGTCAATCAGTACCCGGTCCCTGGATTACATCATTGCGGGTAAGGGGCTTGAGACCCGCCGCATCGGGAAGAAGGTACTAATCCCCTATGGCTCTTTAAAGCGGTACGCCAGCGGTGACCACTACGCTATCACCATTCGTTCTGACGCAGACGCTGTGACCTCGGGGGAGAGGTGTGCATAGCGTGCAGACATGGTTATCGACTTGTGGCCAGCCAGGACCATTATTTCCTTCAGACTAGCCCCGGCCATCGTTTGCCAACTGCAAAACGTGTGCCGGTTGTTGTGCCACGTGTAATCGGTAATCTTTGCCTCTTGGATAGCGGGCATGAACCACCAGCGGCAATCAGAGGACAAGCCCGGACGTGGGAACACAGCGTCACCGGGTTTATGCGGCACGGCTCCCCGCTGGGCCTCTAATGCTGTGACGGTGACGCTGTTCAAGGGTACATTCCGGGCAGAGCCATTCTTGGTTTGCGTCAATCGAATCATCTTTCGGCTGAAGTCTACCTGTGACCACAACAAAGAGAATTGTTCACCCCACCGCATCCCTGTGTAGACGCTCACAACGAACGCGGGCACCTGCTCAGGGTTATCCCGCTGCACAAGCCCCCACACGGTCTGGTATTCATCCCGGCTCAGGAAGCGACGGCGGGAATTGTTCTCCGGCCTCAACCGGACCAGCCGCGCAGGGTTGATCGTCACCATGTCATTCTCCATTCCCAACCTAAAGGCTAAGGAAAAGAAGTCCCTGTAGCGGTTGCATGTGGCAGGCGTCTTGCAATGGTTAGACAAGAACTGGTCTATTTCTTGCGGCGTAATCTCAGCGGCTGGCCGGGAGCCAAACGGCTCTTGAAGGATACGGGCCTTGCCTACATAGTCATTGGCTGACTTGAGCCGCGCCTTGGCGTAGGCCACTGCCATGTCTGACAATTGAGCAAAGGTGATTGCATTACCGGGAACCAGTTCGGGCAGCTTGACCCCCCGGCGGGCGTCAGCCTTCCGCTTTTGATACAGGGCAACGGCGTCCGACTTCCGGCCAGCCTTCTCACGGTGACGCTTGCCGGAGGCGTAGTAAAGAACCCACCACACGCCGGAACCCTCTGGCCGTTCGTAAACTCCCCTACTGTGTTTTTGTGCCTTGCTCATACCGGGAATATAGCACGTTTTTACAGGTCCAACAGCCACCAGAACAGCCACTACCTAAAAAACACCCCTCGAACTTACTAGCCTCAACCAGCCTTTAAGTTATTTATTTTGTGTGGTTTGAAGTGGTGGCGGAGGGCAGGATCGAACTGCCGACCTACGGGTTATGAATCCGTCGCTCTAACCATCTGAGCTACCCCGCCAACTAAGGTGCCTTGAAGCCGCGGGCCACAACAGCCCGCTGGAATCGGGTAGACACAGTTTTCACCCAAGTCCCAAGAATGATGATACGGGTGCCCGGATTGAAGGTCAAACCAGCCCCGACGGCTTCGGTCCAGCTCAAGTAAACCCAACTCGGACCCCCGAGTTCCGAACGGAAACAAAGCCCGCCAAACGCACCACAACAGCTGGGTGCCCCAGGTCTCGCTTTTGAAACCTGGGAGACCACAACCTTCACTTGCCCCGTTTATCCGAGGCCACGGGATGTGGCAGGATGAACTCCCCCTCCCTGCTCCTGTAAACTCGCCTGCATGAGCAAGTTCCGTATCGCCGCCATCATCCCGGCCCGGCTCAGTTCCACCCGCCTAACCCGCAAGGTTCTGCGTCCCATCGCAGGCCGCCCCATGGTGGAGTGGGTATGGCGCGCCGCCGCGGCCAGCGGCCTCATGGACCCCGTCGTCGTGGCCACCGATTCCGACGAAGTGGCATCCGTCTGCCGCGAGCGCCACATTCCCGTAGTCATGACCTCGGCAGATTGCCCCAGCGGGTCGGACCGCGTCAGGCAGGCCGCCCGCCAGATCGAAGCTGACATCTACGTCAACATCCAGGGCGACGAGCCCACCCTGACCCCGGACTTTTTTCCGCCCCTCCTCGCCTTGTTCGACCGCCCCGAAGTTGAAGTAGCCACCCTGGCCGTCCGATGCCCGCCGCGCGAATTCAATGACCCCAACGCCGTCAAGGTGGTCACAGCCATCGATGGCCGTGCCCTCTATTTTTCCCGCGCAACAATACCGTATGACCGCGACAACGCAGGCTTCGCCGGCTACCGCAAGCACCTGGGAATCTACGCCTACCGAAAAGCCGCCCTGGAGCGCTTCGCCGCCCTCCCACCCTCCTGGATCGAGAGCGTCGAGCGCCTCGAGCAACTCCGCCTGCTAGATAACGGCATCGATATCTACGTGGCCCCCGCCCCTCGCGACACCGTAGGCGTTGACACTGAGGACGATTTAACGCGCGCGGAGGCGGCGCTCAACGGGGCTGGGTAATGCGAGCGGGCGGCTCGCAGAGTAATTATTCGAATTACCCGCAAGAACCGGATAGCGCCCCACCCAGCCTATAAGCGACCATGGTTCTCGTGATCAACAATCTCCAACTCGAACCCAAAACCGCCCGGCAAGCATCAATGGACCCCGAGTCCGCCTGGCAGCAACTACTCAGCCGCGATCCCGCAGCCCAATTCTTCTACGCTGTCGCCACCACCGGCGTCTTCTGCCGTCCCACTTGCACCAGCCGTCGCCCGCTCCGCGCCAATGTCCGCTTCTTTCGCACTGCGGCCGATGCGCAGAAGGCCGGATTTCGCCCCTGCCAGCGCTGCCACCCCAGCACTGCGTGCGGAAAACCGTTGGATGAAATTCGTGCCCATATAGAAGCCAACCTCGACCGCCAGGTCCCGCTGGCCGAACTGGGCCGCCTCGTCAAGCTAAGCCCTTTCACCGTACAACGCCTCTTCAAGCAGAGCCTCGGCGTAAGCCCGCTGCAGTACCAGCGCACCCTCCGTGCTGGTGCCCTGCGCAACGCGCTCAAACAAGGAGCCACAGTGACCAACGCAATCTATGAGGCGGGCTACGGCTCGTCGAGCCGCGCTTACGAGGGCACGCAATTGGGCATGACGCCCGCACGCTTTGCGCAAGGAGGCAAAGGCGAGCACATCAGCTGGGCCACCGCCCGCACGCCCTTCGGCTGGATGATAGTCGGATCGACAGACCGCGGCCTGTGCTGGCTGGCGCTTGGCGCCACCTCTGCCGAAGCCGAAGCCAGCCTGCGCGAGGAATTCCCCGAAGCCTCGCTGCGCCGCGATCCGTCTTTGTCGCGGCTTGTGGATGAGGCGCTAGCCAGCGTTTCCACCGAGTACCTCCAAAACGAGAACACAACGAAGTTGGACCTCCGCGGAACCGCCTTCCAACTGCGCGTCTGGCAGGCGCTGCGACAGATTCCGCGCGGCCAGACACGCACTTACAGCCAGTTAGCCCGCGAGTTAGGCAATCCCAACTCCACCCGCGCCGTGGCCCGCGCCTGCGCCACCAACCGCGTCGCGCTCGTCGTTCCCTGCCATCGCGTCATAGCCGCCAGCGGCTCTCTCACCGGCTACCGCTGGGGCATCGACCGCAAGCGGCAATTGCTCGAAGCCGAAAAGACCACCGCCGGCGACTGACAACCCGGAGTCCAATTTGAAAGGTGCTGGAAAGTGCGAGCCGGGCTAAACAAAGCCGGCTCCTCACCCCAGGTAGTAATACCCGACTCCCAAAGCCAGCAGAAGCACCGGCCAATACTTTACGGGGATGCCAAAGAGCACATCGCGCCCCGTTGGCTGCTTCTTTTGCGATGAGGCCGCCTCCGCCGCTCCCAATACCTCATCGTCCTCGCCGGAGCGAACGAAAATCTGCACCAGCAGTGCCGCGGTCCAGAACGCAGCCAGCTTCGGCCAGCCGTGGTGCTCGTAGTAATCGGGATCGTGGAAATGCAGGCGCGTCAGGACATCTGCGAGCAGCAGGCATCCAGCGGCAATGACTCCAACAATCCACCCGCGCCCATGGTACGAGATCACCATGGCACATCATTCAAGCACATCGCGGCGCGATTCACCAACAGCGGCGCGGTAGCCGGTCAGCTCCGCATGCTTATTCCCGCTTCTCCGCCACCGCCAGCAGCGTCTGAAACTGCGGAGTCTCCGGCTCCTTGTGCACCACTGAAGTCTGCAAGTTCGCGAACCCCGCCTTCTCCAGCATCGTCTCCAGCTCCGCCTCGCTGAAGCCGAGCCACTCATCGGCATACAACTCGCGAGCTTCCTCGAAGCGATGCTTTACCAAATCGAGAACAACCACTCGCCCGCTCAGCCGCAGAATCCTCGCCGCCTCCGCCAGGGCACGGTCCGGGTGAAGCGCATGATGCAGCGACTGCGAGAAGAACACCAGGTCCACCTGGCCGTCCTCGATCGGCACCTCCTCCATATCGCCCAGCCTGAACTCGACATTGGTCACGCCATGGCGCAGCGCCTGCTCCCGGCCCACCTCAATCATCTTCGCCGAAGTATCCACCGCGATGACTTTTGCAGCGCGCTCGGCTAGCAGCAGCGCAAAGGTCCCCTCGCCCGCGCCCAGATCGGCAATCACCATCGGTGGCATTAAACGCAGCAGCGCCTCCGCCACGCCTTTCCACGATTGCCCCGGCACGTAGTCGCGCCCCAGCCGCCCCGCCACGCTGTCAAAAAAGCTGCGCATCTTGTCCTGCCGCTTCTTCACCACCCGCCGCATCGCCGCCTGGTCCGCTGCCGCCTCGGGAACTTCCCCCTTCGCTCTAACCAGAATCCCGTCCAAAATCCCACCCCCACCGGAGGTGGCAGGGCAACGGTAAAAGCTGCTCTTCCCCGTCCGCCGGTCCTCCACAAGCCCCGCATGCTTCAGCTGCGAAAGGTGCGTTGAAATGGTGCTCTGCCCCATCGCCAGAATCTCCTGCAACTCGGCGACTGACAATTCCTCCCCCTTCAGAAGCAACAGGATGCGCAGCCGATTGGTATCGGCGGCGGCGCGCAGCGTTTTTACAATTGACGGCATAGGCAATCTCTGATACATATCAACATATCACGATGTGACGATATAAGGAGAACATAGATGGCCACTTCAACACTCGAAACCGCGGAATTGGGCTACAAAGTAGCCGACATGGCTCTGGTCGACTGGGGCCGCAAGGAAATCGCAATCGCCGAGCACGAGATGCCCGGCCTCATGGCCATTCGCAACAAGCATGCCGCCAACAAGCCCCTGGCCGGCGTCCGCATCACCGGCTCGCTGCACATGACCATTCAAACCGCGGTCCTCATTGAGACCCTGGTCAGCCTCGGCGCTGAGGTCCGCTGGGCAAGCTGCAACATCTTCTCCACCCAGGACCACGCCGCCGCAGCCATCGCAGCCACCGGCGTCCCGGTCTTCGCCTGGAAGGGCGAGTCGCTTGAAGAGTACTGGTGGTGCACCTACCAGGCCCTCAACCACAAGGGAGGCAAGGGCCCCGAGCTAGTCGTTGACGACGGTGGCGACGTCACACTGCTCATCCACAAAGGCTACGAGCTTGAAGAAGGCGACAAGTGGGTCCATGGCCCCTCGGAGAGCCATGAAGAGCAGGTCATCAAGGACCTGCTGAAGAAGGTTTACGCCGAAGATCCCAAGCATTGGCACAAGGTAGTCAAGGACTGGCGCGGCGTCTCTGAAGAAACCACCACCGGCGTCCACCGCCTCTACAAGATGATGGAGCAAGGCAAGCTACTGGTCCCCGCCATCAACGTCAACGACTCCGTCACCAAGTCCAAGTTCGACAACCTCTACGGCTGCCGCGAGTCGCTGGCCGACGGCATCAAGCGCGCCACAGACGTAATGGTCGCAGGCAAGGTCGCCGTGGTTTGCGGGTACGGCGATGTAGGCAAGGGCTGCTCCCACTCGCTGCGCGGCATGGGCGCCCGCGTCATCGTCACTGAAGTCGATCCCATCAACGCGCTCCAGGCCGCCATGGAAGGCTTCGAAGTGACCACCATCGAAGACACGCTGGGCCGCGGCGACATCTACGTCACCTGCACCGGCAATGTGGACATCGTCACCCTCGAACACATGAAGCGCATGAAGGACCAGGCCATCGTCTGCAACATCGGCCACTTCGACAACGAGATCCAGATGGACCGCCTCAACGCCGAAAAGGGCGTCACCAAGCTCAACATCAAGCCGCAGGTTGACACCTACACCTTCCCCACGGGCAACACAATCTTCATCCTCGCTGAAGGCCGTCTTGTCAATCTCGGCTGCGCCACCGGCCACCCCAGCTTTGTAATGAGCAACAGCTTCGCCAACCAGACCCTCGCCCAGCTTGACCTATGGGAAAAGAAGGACAGTTATAAGGTTGGTGTCTATGTGCTGCCCAAAAAGTTGGACGAAGAAGTAGCCCGCCTTCACCTCGAGAAGATAGGCGTAAAACTAACCACGCTATCTCCGCGCCAGGCCGACTATCTTGGTGTGCCGGTCGAGGGACCATACAAGGCCGAGAGTTACCGGTACTAAGTCTCTTTCTCTGTTACAAAAGTTCGGGTGCCCCATCCTTCGCGCTTTTTGCGAAGGGTGGGAAACTCGACATTCGGCTCAAGCTCGCGGCGCTTTTAGCTCTTTCCATATCAGTCTTTCTGAAAACTCCAACTTGCTGCCTGATCCCTGTCTTATCCCCGCTTCCGATCCACCACCCGGTGGTAAAGCCCCGTCAGCGAGCTACGCAGCAGCCGAGTTTGTTCGGCCTTCAGTGCGTTGTAGGAGTGCGAAACATAGGCGTCGAATGCTGGAGGCCAGCCAATCGTCGACCGCCGCTCAGAGTAGTCTCCCTCAGCCCATTTGGAAAGCACCGCCTTGTAACCCACCACGTGGGTCACGAATTCCAAAAGGCAATGCGGCATCTGTTCTTCCACGATCAGATGGGCTTTCTCGATGATAATCTTCTCGCGAATGTCATTGAGGGGCATGAAGATTGTGGTCATCCAAAGCACCCACTCCTTCATCTCCGAATCCAGGATGGGTTCGCTCTGCGTCTTGCCCTGCTTCCCGAGCAATGAACGGTAAGCAATATGGCCGGCCTGCGACGCTACATAGAGCGGCCCGTAGAACTCGTTCAACCGTCTGTTCACCAGCTCGAGCTTGTCCCGGCGCCGAGCCAGCATTCGGGAAATCATGAAAGTGACCAGGTATCCGGCAAATGCAAGTGCCAAGGTCAGCACGACCGTGTTTTGCAGGACGCTGACTAAAGCGTGCGTGGAAGTTTCAAGTGTTTGCACGGGCAGAAGTATACGCGCACCGTGCAATCAGGGGCAGTGACAGTGCCTCAACCCTGAATTAATCTACGTCCTTTACCATCACCACGTTCACCGGTGGATTGTTGGTAAGCTGGCTGTCAATGATCACCACTGTCCGCACCTCGCCGCCCGTCAACGCCAGGGACGTGGACGTGAACTTCGGCGTCAGAACGCCGGTCGGCGTAATCACGATGGTCACGGTCTGCGCGGTAAAGCTGAAATAACCAAACGTCCCGCCCACTGGAATCGTGGCCTGCAGAATGGCGTCGGCCAGCGTCGAGGCTGCGGGAACGATATAGACGTCAACCGCACCAACTTTGGGCGCCTGGTTCATAAACCGGAAGGCCGAGTGCCCGCCCGCCGCAGGAGTCTGTTGATCCTCAAGCACGGTGACTGAATAGCTGGTCGGCGCGGCGCCGTTGTCGGTCAAAAACACTGAGTGCTGGTGGCCGGCCAACAAAGTCGCATTCGAACTCACCAGCGTGACGCCGCCCGTGGCCGCCGTTACCTTGATTAATGCGTTGTTCGAGGCTGGTTTGGTGCCGTAGTTTGAAACCGTTCCCTCGCCGTAGTTCGCGGCAAGTTCCACGCCTCCCACAATCACATTCACGGCCGGCGCAATATAAGAAGCGTCAATAAACCGCACCAGGCTGGGCTGGGCGAAGCCGGTCACGGTCTGGCATGCCGAAAGTCCCAGCGCCACCGCAAGCGAAGCAGCAGCCGCCATGGCCAGCCGGGGCAGCGTCAATCCCCTTACTCCGCCAATCCGCCGTTTCCAGGTCGTCTTCATCCGCTTCTCCGGCATGGCCGCTCGCGCCATCGGCTCAAGCCTCCCACCCATAGTACAGGGGTTGAATGGCTTGAGTTTACGACTTTTGAGCCATCGTGGCACAGGGGATTCAACCTGCCAACTACTATACCGGCAACCCTCGCAGCCGCTAGCTCACCGTAAGGTACACAAACCGGAACAGGAAAAGCGCTGCCAGCACGTAAAGCAGCCAGTCCTGCCGGCGAAACTTGCCCGTAGCCAAATGAATCGCAGCCCAGGCAATGATGCCGAACCCCAGCCCGTTGGCGATCGAGTAGGTGAACGGAATCATGACCAGCGTCAGAAACGCGGGAACCGACACCAGCGGGTCCTTCCAGTCAATCTCCGTCACCGTGGCCAGCATCATCGATCCCACCAGGATCAGCGCCGGCGCGGTAGCCGCCTGTGGCACGATCCCCACGAACGGAGCTGCCCCGATGGCCCCCAGAAAAAGCAGCCCGGTCACGATAGCCGTAACGCCCGAGCGCCCGCCCGCCGCTACGCCGGCCGTCGACTCCACGTAGCTGGTCACCGTCGAGGTTCCCGTCAATGAACCAAAAATCGTAGCCGTCGCGTCAGCAAAAAGAATCCGGCTCAGTCGCGGAATCGAATGGTCTGCCTCGATCAGCCCCGCCCTCTTCGTCACCGCCACCAGCGTCCCCAGGTTGTCGAAAAGTTCCACGAAGAAAAAGACGAAGACGATCTCCAGCAGGCTCTTGTTCAGTGCCCCGCGGATGTCAAGCTTGAACGCCGTGGCACCCAGGCTCGAGAACCCGCCCGCGGCAGGCGTCCAGTGCACCAGCCCGAAGGCCCATGCCAGCGCGGTCGTTGCCAGCACGCCAATCAGGATCGATCCGCGTACTTTTCTCGCCTCCAGCACCACCATCAAAATCAGTCCAAACACCGCCAGCGCCGTCGCCGGGCTGCGCACATTTCCCAGGCCCACAATTGTGGCCTTGTCCGCAATCACCAGCCCCGCATGCTGGAAACCGATAAAGGCAATAAACAACCCGATGCCCCCGGCCACAGCCGCATATAATTCGTGCGGAATAGCCCGCAGAATCATCTGCCGGATCCCGCCCGCCGTCAGCGCCAGAAAAATCACGCCGGATAGAAACACCGCGCCCAGCGCCGTCTGCCACGGCACATGCATCTTCAGGCAAACCGAGTAGGTGAAGTAGGCATTCAGCCCCATGCCCGGCGCCAGCGCAATCGGGTAGCGCGCATAGAAGCCCATCAGCAGCGAAGCAAAAGCGGCCGACAGGCAAGTCGCAGCGGTCACCGCGGCCAGCGGCATTCCCGCCTCGGCCAGAATCGCCGGATTCACCAGCACGATGTAGGCCATGGTCAAAAACGTAGTGACGCCGGCCAATATCTCGGTGCGCCAGTTCGTCCCCAGGCGCGCAAACTCAAAGTAGCCTTCAAGTCGTTTCAGCATAGCGGCGTACTCGTAGAAGACCACACGCGGACGCCATCGCAAAGAGATTTGTGTTGCAGAAAGAATCACCGAGAGGCGATTGCCGCCTTTCAGGCGAAAAATGCGCTCCAGGCGCCCCACTCTTTCCGCTCTCACCAAACCGCCTGAACAAAACCGCTTGAGCAGATCGAATGTTGAAGCAGGCCCAGCCCCCGCTTCCTCCGGGCAAATCCTTATAACATCCTTATCGGGAATCCCCTGATTCCATGCTATGATTCTTACAATTTCTGCACTCCTTTCAACCGTCTATCACACAGAAAAATTATGAGGAGCAAGGCCCCATGAGAAGCCGCTCAATTGCTGTATTCTTTGCTTTCTTCATCACCATCTTCATCTATACTGCCGTTGCACAGACCTTCCGCGGAAGCATCCAGGGAACTGTCACAGACAGTTCCGGAGCAGCCGTCCCCGGCGCACAGGTTAAAGTCTTCAGCCCCGGCACAGGCTTGTCCCGCATGGTGACTACCAATGAGCTGGGCGTCTACATGGCCTCTGAACTTCCGCTCGGTACATACAGCGTGACCATCGGAATGCAGGGCTACAAGACCATCACCCTGACCCAGATTCCAGTGAACGTGGGATCGCCGACGCGTGCTGACGCCAAGCTGACCGCCGGGGAGGTCCAGGAGTCCATCCAGGTCACCGCCGATGTTCCGCTGGTTGAAACCACATCCAACACCACAGGCGGAACCATCGGAACCACCGAGGCCGCCGAGCTGCCGGTCAACGGACGCGACTACACCAAGCTGTTGGAACTGGTCCCGGGCTCCACCAGCGATCCGGTGGGATCGACCGAATCGGCCGGTTCCTACGGACTGTTCAGCCTCAACGGTAATCGCGGCCGCTCCAACAATTACCTGCTCGACGGCACCGACATGAACGATGGCTACCGCAACCTGCCCTCGGTCAACCAGGCTGGCGTCTGGGGCAGCCCCTCCACCATTCTTCCTATTGACGCCCTCGCGGAAATTCCGGTTACCGGCAGTCCGGAGGCTGAGTTCGGCCGCAGTTCCGGCGCCACCGTCAACATCGTCACCAAGAGCGGCACCAATCTGATCCACGGAACCGCATTTGAGTATTTCCGTGACGGCACGCTCGCCGCGCGCAACTTCTTCAATACCGCTGCCCAGCCCAAGAACTCGTTTTCCAACCATCAGTTTGGCGGCTCGGTTGGCGGCCCTCTGGTAAAGGACAAGTCGTTTTGGTTCCTTGCCTATGAAGGGCAGCGGGAAAACGGTGCTTTGCCGCAGTTGGGCACAGTGCCCACCCTTGCCGACATCAACGCCTTCACATCGACGCCCGGCAACGCCATCAACCCGGTCATTCAGAACCTGCTCAATAGCAATCCGTGGGGAGCTTTGCCCGCATCCGGCGACGGCAGCGTGACCTTCACCACACCGTTCATCAACAACAGCGACAACATAATCGCCAAGGTCGATCAGCATCTGCACCTGTTCAGCCCCGGCGACCTGTTCACCGGGCGCTACTATTACAGCCACGGCACGCAGAGCTTTCCGCTGGGCATGCTCTATACGGGCTCGAGCGCCCCGGGATACAACACCTCCACACCTACCCACGTAAATATCGCTTCGCTCTCCTATACCTCGATTCCCAAGCCGAATCTGATCGTCGAAGTTCGCGGAGGCTACAACCGCTTCCTGCAGCAATTCCTGCCCCAGGACACCGGCCTGAATCCCAACACTGCCTTCGGCCTCAACACTCTGCCCCCTGACTTCAGCCCGCGCGACTTGGGATTGCCCACCATAGTCGTCGGCGCGTATAGCCCCATCGGCGCCACGGCCAGTGACGCGCGTGGCCGCGTCGATACAAACTACCAACTCTTCTCAAACGTCTCGTTGACCGAAGGCCGGCATAGCTTCAAGGCTGGTGCTGAGTGGCGGCGTACCTTCATCAACAGCTTCATCAATTCCGGACACCGCGGAAAATTGACCTTCGGCACCCTCGATGATTTTCTCGCAGGTAATATTGGCGGCGGCAGCTCTGCTGAAGGAGAAGGTACGCGCTACTCCTACCAGAACGGCGCCGGGGTCTACTTCCTCGATTCCTGGCGCATGAACCCCAAGATCACGGTCAACTATGGCTTGCGCTGGGATTACTACGGCGTCATCGGCGCAGAGAACCACGCCTTCAGCATCTTCGACGTAAAGACCGGCTCACTTGAAACGGTGGGAGCCAACGGCGGACCCGGCTCGCTCTATCCCAGGGACTTGAAGAACTTCGCGCCGCGCCTTAGCGTCGCCGATGATCTCACGGGCAACGGCAAGCTGGTGATAAGAACCGGCGTCGGCATCTTCTACGATGGCCCCTCGCAGGACTTCTTCGTAGGCAACCAGGCTTACAACACCAACGCGGGAGAAGCCGGGCCGGCCTTCAATGGCATCGGCTTTGCATCGCCGGTAGTTTCGACGATTACTGCGGGCACTCCGATCTTCGGCAACTATTCGCCGAACAGCGTCTTCACCGTGGACCAGAAGCTGTCCACGCCGAGGTACGGTGCCTACAATCTCAACATCGAGTCCCAGGTTGCCAAAAGCATAGCGGTCCAGATCGGATACGTAGGATCGCAAGGACGCCACCTCGTCCATTTCCGCGATCTGAACCAGTTCAACAACGTCGCGGGCACCACGGATAGCTGCGGAAACGGCCAGACCATCACCTATGGTCAGCAATGCTTCCCGACGTACTCGTACGGTACACTCACTGACATTCCGCTTTACTACATCAACCAGATTGAGACCAGTTCGCTTTCCAATTACAACTCCATGCAGGCCACGTTGAAGGTGCAGAACTGGCGCGGTCTCACATCCACGGTCAACTACACATGGGCACACTCCATTGACACCGCCAGCGACGGTCTCGACTTCGTTCCCAACGCTTCGCAGCCCGACAACAGCTTCAATCCGCACGCCGACCGCGCCAGTTCCAACTTCGACGTACGCCATCGCCTCCAGTGGTATTGGACCTACAACCTTCCCAAGTTCGAACAGCTCAAGTGGGCCGTCAACGGCTGGGCCCTCGATGGAATGTTCAACTACGCCACCGGCCAGCCCTACACAGTCAGTTACCTCTTTGAGAACGACTACAACGGAAGTGGAGAATATTTCGGACGGCCCGACATCATCGGCAACCCGTACTCCGGTGCAAGCGGCACCAACCTGCTCAATATGGCCGCCTTCGCCGCCCCATGTACCGTGGACACCGACCCGGCCAGCGCAACCTACGGAAACTGCATCAATGGGCATCCCGGCACCGAGGGCCGCAATGCCTTCAATTCACCCAATTACACCAACTTCGACTTTTCGCTGACCAAGACCTCGCACCTCACCGAAAGAGTGACGGTCGAACTTCGCGCCGATCTTTTCAACATCTTCAATCACCCCAATTTCAGCAACCCGTTGTTGCCTGGCTTCGGCATCGATGTCTTCGGCAACAGCCATCAACAGGGTGATCGCCTGGTGGCGGGCTCCGACCCAACCACCAGCGGAGCGCAATTCATGTCCACTACGGCCACGCCGGATGTAGGCAGTGGCAACCCGTACCTGGGCGGCGGAGGTCCCCGCAGCGCGCAGTTGGCGCTTCACCTGACCTTCTAGCGTCTTTAGCCGTTGAGATCTTCCTCAGATGTCGGGTGCCCCATCCTTTCCACGGTTTTTTCGTGGAAAGGGTGGGATACCTCGAACCCCGATCGGCCTCTCTTCCCAACCAACAAGACTCCATCACCATAGACGAAAACGACACATTTAAGAGACCTGGAGGACACTCCGGGATAGAACGGTGTGCAGATCGACTCACACGCCAGCCCGACCCATCTGCTAAATTCTCCAAAGAAACGGGCTTGGGTCGTGGTCCAGCAAAGTTAGTATCGCGTCCGCTACCGGATCCCCAAATTTCTCCAACCACCCACTCCCCTAACCCGCAACAAGGAGGTTTTTGTGCCCACGTTCACCACCAAAGACGGAACCGAAATCTACTACAAGGACTGGGGCGCAGGTCAGCCCGTTGTCTTCAGTCACGGCTGGCCCCTCAGCGCGGATGCCTGGGAAGACCAGATGATCTTTCTCTCCTCTCACGGATACAGGACCATCGCACACGACCGCCGCGGCCATGGCCGCTCCGCCCAGCCCTGGGGCGGAAACGACATGGACACCTATGCCGACGACCTTGCAGAGTTGACTGAAGCGCTGGACCTGAAAGCCGCAGATCACGTCGCTCACTCCCTGGGCGGCGGCGAGGTGGCCCGCTACATCGGCCGCCACGGAACCAGGCGCGTAGCCAAAGCGGTGCTCATCGGCTCTGTCACGCCCATCATGCTCAAGACCGAAACCAATCCCGGCGGATTGCCCATCAAGGTCTTCGACGACATTCGTGCCGGGGTGCAGGCCGACCGCTCGAAGTTTTTCAAGGACCTGACTGAGCCGTTCTATGGCGCCAACCGCTCAGGGTCCAAAGTCTCGCAAGGGCTGAAGGACTCGTTCTGGCTGCAAGGAATGCAGGCCGGGCTCAATGCAGTTTACGACTGCATCAAGGCCTTCTCAGAGACCGACTTCACTGAAGACCTGAAAAAGATCACTGTGCCCACGCTGATTCTCCACGGCGACGACGACCAGATCGTTCCCATCAACGACTCAGCTCTGCTCGCCGCCGCACTTGTGAAGGGATCGACTCTGAAGATCTACCCGGGCGCGCCGCACGGAATGTGCTCGACTCTAAAAGACCAGGTGAACGCCGACCTGCTCGCTTTCATCAAGCAGTAAGAAACCATCCGGGGGATTCTAGTCTCCGCTCAAAATTGGGCGCCCCAGGTCTCGTCCGCCGCGGCGGATGAGGCCTGGGATAGTTCGAGCCAAATTCGGCAGGCGTCGTCAAACCACTGAAGTTGGGTGCACCGTCTGGGCGCCGGGGGACCGGGGTGCCCTCTGGGCCGGGTCGGGGCACGATGTCTTTGTTGTCGCGAGGGTGGGATACCACAACCTAGCTTTACCGAAACAGCTCAATCCGAAAGTGAGGCACAGGCATTTAGAACCTATCCGCAAATAAGTAGCGCCGACCTCCCGGTCGGCTGTCATGCGGGCCTCCTGGCCCGCGTGCGGCATATCTGGGACGCGGGCGCCGCCGGGACAGCCTGCCAGGAGACCGGCGCCCCAAATTCGTGATTTACGGACAAGTTCTTAGTCTCGTTGGCGCGCAATCAAGGAGTGAGTCCGAAATAGCGACCCTCCTCGTCCCCGTGCCAGCCCTCTGAACGGGTCAACGAGGGTATCCCCAGCCATATTCTCATCGCGGTCATGTGGAACTGCGCGGCCATGCCATCCCAACCTCAATAAAAAAATCCGCCGCCATTTGCAGATAATTACGCTTGTTCGGCGCACAATTTAACTATCGAGCCGAGAGTCGATCTCAACCTGTGCCGTCAAAAGCCAGGGAATCCAGGGCGATGAGCCGCCGGAGAGTCCAAGACTGGCACTCGGACGCCGGTAACTTCCATGCAATGAAGGTTTTGAGATTTAAGTCCAACAAAATAGGCTACTTAGGACCGAACCGTCACCGGATCCGATTGAATAGAATGAATTTTCCACAAACCACCTAGGGGGATGGGGGAGGGGGGCGAGACACGGTTCAGTCGGTTGGGCAGGTGGCCCGTCCATTCCATCACCCCAATCGCAGGGTGCGGTATCCCTCCACCACGATTCCGTCCCACGGGTAGGAGACAGCAAAATACGATGAAGGAGCCCCGCCCCCTGCTCACAGTTCACTAACCCCTAACCCTTAACCACTGCCTCACGGGTACGACTCATCCCGGTGAATCACAAACTCGGGATAAGCTCCACCGCCCAACTCGTGCAGGTCCATGCCAATTCGTTCTCCGTCCGGGTCCACGCGAAATGCATGAACGCGATTGAGAACCGCAAACAGCAGGTACACCAGCGGCAGCATCAAGCCCAGCAGCGCGGCTATGCCCACCAGTTGAGCCACCAGTTGCCCCGCCTGCGGCGCAAAAAATCCCGCCGCCAGCAATCCCCACAACCCGCCCACGGCATGTACCGTAATCGCACCCGAAGGATCGTCGATAGAGAGAGCCAGTTCCAGCAACTCCACCATCAGCGGAGTCACAACGCCCGCCACCAGCCCCACGAAGATCGACACGGCAGGCGTAACAATCCCCGCGCACGCACTTGACGCGACAAGCCCAGCCAGCCAGCCATTGGCGCAGAGGCTCGCATCCGGCTTGCCGAAGCGCACGCGAGTCACCGTGAAGGTCGCCACCACAGCACCCGAAGCCGAAAGCAGCGTATTTACCACCACCACCGGCAGCGCGGCCAGCGGTGAATGCAGCCAAAGCACCGCGCCCGCCACGTTCCAGGCCAGCCAGCCCACCAGCGCCAGCAGGCAGCCGAAGACCACGTACACTCCATTGTGACCGGGCAGCGCCGTGGCCAGTCCTTCCCTGGGAAACTTACCCTTGCGCGGCCCTGCGATCCACACCAAAGCCAGCGCGCTCAGCCCGCCAAGCACATGCACTGAGGCCGCGCCGCCACCATCCAGAAAGCCAGCGCCCAGCCCGAAGTTTACGCCCAGTTGCGCCAGCCATCCGCCGCCCCAAACCCAATGCGCCATTAGCGGAAACACAGTTGCCGCCGTCACCGCCGCCGCCGCGCACCCTGCCGTGAGCCGCCAGCGGTCCGCTCCCGAGCCCCAAGGCAACATAGCCGCCATGGCCACCGCCAAAAACTCAAACAACAAAGCAAGCTGGGCCAACGGCTGCGCCGAGCCAAACCCGCCCAGCAACAGCGGTCCCGCGCCCAGCCAGTTCCACGCTTTGCCGCCGAGCTGAAAACTATGACCCGCCAAGCCGGCAGTTCCAGCCAGGGCAGCGCCCACCACGGCAAACACAATAGCGGAGACGGCCAGAATGGCTAGGTTGCCCAGCAGCGCCTGCGCCGCGGAGCGCGACCGTCCCAGGCCGGTATTGATCAGCGCCACGCCCGCAATGGCCAGCGGAGCCAGCATGAGAAGGGCGAGCGTAAGCGCGAAAACGGATTCAGTGAGCGGCACGGCGGGGTTCATGGGCGCCTCTCTCCGCGGTTTTCCATGTGTCCGCGAACTGCGACCGCCAGGCCTAATCCCTCCACCGCCAGCCCGCAGAGCACAAAAGCCGCGCGCGGAGCCGGTGCAGGGAACAGCAGGACCGCGGCAACGGTGAGGAAAAACCCTGCTGGCATCACCAGCAATCCGGCATATTTCATGCTCTCTTCCCTTTCAAGCATCAAGATGGACCGCCGCCCTCCGAACCAGTAGGTCCGCAATGCGGGATGAATTATGATTGAGGGCAACCGGCCTGAGCGCCTCTACAAATTCTAAAGTATCAGGCTGTTGAGGGTTGTCGCGGCCAGGCAATTTGGCCCTTCATCCTTTGGCCGCACTGCTTACGGTCTCCAAAGGGCCCTTACGGTTTCCTTCTGAAAGGCGGGCAACAATGACCTATGTACATCCGTCTTGACAGAACCCGCAGGCTCTTTCCCGTATTCCTCGGCGTCGTCACGCTCGCAGCTGTCGGAGTGCTTCTTGTTTGGGACGCCTTTCCGCGCCTGTTCCCCGCCAGAAGCCACGATTTTCTCGCGGCCTTCTCTCTGGCCATGATCGCCCTTGCATACCTCGTGTACCAGATAGCGCAACGGCCCGTGCCTGCGGAACTCGTTAAGGCCATCCTGTTAGCGGCTGCCTTTCTGTTTTGGGCAGCCAACCAGTTCTGGCCAAATTTGCGTCAAGCAACACTCCTCAACGACGCAGCGATCGCGTTATTTGTCCTCGACGTATTCCTGGTAATCGTCGGCTGGTCGCCGGCACCGCACGAAGCATCCTTTCCCGAGGCCCATGCCGAATCACTTCGAGAAAACCAGCTTTGAACTCCTTGCGAGGCGGCAACTCGCAAAGTTCGGGGGCCGTCGGCCAGACACCCACGGCACCCATTCAATCCGACAGCGGCCTCATCGTGGCCGGGGGGCTGGTAAAGGCCTTCTGGAAGGGATGAGCGATATTGCGTTGGGACAAGTCATGTCACAAATCGGCGTGGTAGGTTAGGGTCACCATTCCAGACTCTGGTACGCAGCCAGGGAAAAGCATGTTTGACTCCGCCTTCCCCAGTTATCACAACCGGTATTCTTTTCAGCGGATTATAAATCTACGTCAAGACAACCTTTTTTTTGAAATTGGCAGTCGAAACACTATTGTGAGAAGTGTTCAGGCTGCTATATTGGACTTTCGGGGTCCACTTCCTCGGCCCTGTTTTTTGCCCAAGAAGAGACGTTGTACACAACCTGTGTGACCGCCAGCACAGCGCGCACATCCAAAAACCAAAGCTAACCGCAAGCAGGGAAAGCATTCATGGCGCAATTATTTGATCGCAGTTCCAATGCTTTGGCTCGCATGAGCCTGGTATTGACGGGGCTGCTGGTGATCGCCTTGGGCGTCACACTGAACGAGTTGCAGCGGTCGCCTTGGGTGACGCGGCAAGGCCAGCGGCCGGACCAGCCGGTGCCATTCAGCCACAAGCACCATGTGCAGGGGCTGGGGTTGCAGTGCCAGTACTGTCACGTCACGGTTGAGAAGTCCAGCTACGCCGGTATTCCTCCGACCAAAACCTGCATGAACTGCCACGCGCAGATCTGGACCAATGCGCAACTGCTGGAGCCGGTGAGGGCCAGTTGGATGACGGGCCAGAGTCTGACGTGGACCAGGGTGCACGACCTGCCGGACTATGTCTTCTACAGTCACGAGATTCATGTGAACAAGGGGCTGGGCTGCTCCACTTGCCACGGCCGCGTTGACCAGATGCCTCTGATGTACGCGCAAAATACCCTCCAGATGGAGTGGTGCCTGGACTGTCATCGCAATCCGGCCAAGAACCTGCGTCCCACAAGCGAGATCTACAACATGGCCTGGGAGAAGCCGGCCGAAGATCGTCCGGTATGGTGCGCGGTAGGCGATGAACGGAGCGGCCTGCCCACGGCCCAAAGCGTGAACTGCATCACAAAGGATTCAGGCGGCGCCGGAACTGAAGTGGCTTCGCTGCATCTTCCCGAACTCGGCGCGCGCGGCCTGGCTGCGGATGTGGCCGCTGCCGCGCTCCCGGCGGCGCCGGTTTACAAGAAGTTCACCAGCCAGGACGAGTTGGGGCATTTCCTCGCGGATCACTACAAGATTCGCACACCAAAAGACCTGGCCAGTTGCGAGGTCTGCCACCGATGAGCGGACAAAAGAAAATGAACGAAAGCACGAAGACGGCCGGTGCTGAGGTCGCGGTTTTGAAAGGGCACGGCTTCAGCCGTGCCGCCAACGACCCCAATTCGACAGGGGCTTTAGCCCCTGAGGAAAGCTCCTCGCCCGCGCCGATGACTCTCGCCGCGGTGCGCGACGAGTTGAAGGCCGCCAAGGGTAAACGCTATTGGCGTTCGGTGGACGAACTGGCCGACACCCCCGAATTTCAGGCCGCGCTTGAAAAGGAGTTCCCGGGCGCCGCGCAGGAGTGGGTCGATCCGGTTTCGCGCCGCGGCTTTATGAGGCTGATGGGCGCGTCGCTGGCGCTGGCCGGACTGGCCGGATGCACCAAGCAGCCCGACGAGCCAATCTATCCCTACATCAAGGCACCGGAAGATTTGATCCTTGGCAAGCCAAACTACTTTGCCACCGCTATGCCGTCGCCCACCGGCGCGGTTCCGCTGCTGGTCAAGACCGATCAATACCGTCCCATCAAGATCGACGGCAACCCCGAGCACCCCTACAACCAGGGCTCGTCCGATGTCTTCGCGCAGGGCGCACTGCTCGACCTTTACGATCCGGACCGCTCGCAGCACGTGACCTTCCGCGGCGAGAACCGCGAGTGGGCGGAGTTCGCGCAGGAGTTTCGGCTGAAGGTTGCCGGCACCAAAGACGGAACCGGCATCTACTTCCTGAGTTCGACCATTACGTCGCCCACGCTGGCCCGGCAGTGGAAAGCCGTGCAGGCGGCGTATCCCAAAGCAACGCTGGTGCAGTACGACCCGGCAGTTGCCGGCACCTCGCTCGAAAAGGGTTTGATCGTTCAGTACTCGCTGGCTGAGGCGGATGTCATTGTCTCGCTGGATGCGGATTTTCTTTCTGGCGCCGGCTTCCCCGGTTTCCACAAGCTGGTCCGCGAATACGCGGACCGGCGCAAATCTCCGGAGAAGTTGAACCGGCTGTATGTAATTGAAAGCACGCCGACAACGACGGGCATGAAGGCTGAGCATCGGCTTGGTTTGCGCGCGAGCGAGATACCGGCGTTTGCAGCGGAGTTGGCCAAGGCTGTCGGCCTCTCCGGTGTCGAGTCTCCGGCTTACGCATGGACAGATGAGGAGAAGAAGTTTCTTGCTGCATTGGCCAAGGACCTGAAGGCGCATGCCGGCAAGAGCGTGGTGATTCCGGGGCTCTACCTGGACCCCTCCGTTGCTAACTATGTGATTGCTATCAATCAAGCGTTGAGCAATTCCGGCAGGACGTTGTCGTATTCGGGGCAGTTGCCCGCGCTTTTTTCCAATCAGGCCGTGGATATGAAGGCGCTAGCAGCCGATCTGAACGCGGGCAAGGTGGACTGGCTGGTAATCCTGAACGCCAACCCCATCTACTCCGCCCCCGCCGATCTCGATTTTGCGACCGCCTTCAACAAGGCGAAGATCGTGACGCATCTCGGCTCACATTACGACGAGACCGGCCACGAAGCTCACTGGCACATTCCCGCGGCACATTTCCTTGAGTCGTGGTCCGATGCGCGTGCGTACGATGGCACAGTTTCCATCGTGCAGCCAATGATCGATCCGCTCTATGGCGGCAAGTCGGCGCACGATGTTCTGCAATTGCTGCTCAACGAGCCGGGGCTGAGCGCGTACGAAGCAGTGCGCGAGACATGGAAACCCGTCGTGAAGGGCGACTTCGAAACAGGCTGGCGCAAGGCGCTGCATCAAGGTTGGGTTGATGGGACTGCCTACCCAGTAGCCTCGACCGAGACGATCGAGTCGCTGGGCACTGTCCCCGCGCCCTCCTCGAAAGACGCCCTCGAAATCATCTTCCGCCCCGACCCCAACATCTACGACGGCCGCTGGTCCAACGTCGGCTGGCTGCAGGAGTTGCCCAAGCCGGTAACCAACCTGAGCTGGGATAACGCCGCGCTGGTCTCCGGCGCCACCCTCACCAAGTTGGGCCTTGAAGAAGACGACATTGTCGAACTTACCGTGCAGGGCCGCAAAGTGAATGCGCCGGTCATCGTCGTCCCCGGCCATCCCGACAACTCGGTAACCGTCTATCTCGGTTACGGCCGCCAGTTTGCGGGCCGCGTAGGCTCCGGCGCCGGTTTCAACGCTTACCTGATTCGTACTGCGGCTTCCCCGTTCTACGCCACAGGTTCAATTAAGAAGCTCGATGGCAAGTGGGGCGTGGCCGTCACCAAGAGCCACTTCCAGGACCATCGCGCCAAGGCATTTGGCGGCCAGGGCAACGGCAATAACTCGCTCGAAGCGGACGAGGCCATCAACGAGCGCGGTATCATCCGCTACGCGACGTTGGACGAATATAAGGCCAACCCCGGCTTTGCCAATGAAGGTCCCGGCCGCGAGAAGACCGACAAGGCGAACACCCTCTTCCCAAATTGGGAGTACAAAGAAAACGCCTGGGGCATGTCCATCGACATGAACAGTTGCACGGGCTGCAACGCCTGCATCGTGAGCTGTTATGCCGAGAACAACATCCCCGTCGTGGGCAAGCAGCAAGTGCGCATCGGCCGCAACATGCAGTGGCTGCGCATCGACACTTACTTCGAGGGTGACCTTTCCGCGCCTCGCGCTCACTTCCAGCCCATGGCCTGCCAGCACTGCGAGAACGCACCCTGCGAGCAGGTTTGCCCGGTAGGCGCCACCGTGCACACGCCCGAAGGCCTCAACGCGATGATCTACAACCGCTGCGTAGGCACGCGTTATTGCTCCAATAACTGCCCCTACAAGGTCAGGCGCTATAACTTCCTGTTGTTCTCGGATTTCGAAACCGAGAGCCTGAAGCTGATGCGCAACCCCGACGTCAGCGTCCGCTCGCGCGGCGTGATGGAGAAATGCAGTTACTGCGTGCAGCGCATCAACTCAGCCAAGATCGATGCCGACAAGGGGAACCGCCTCGTCCGCGACGGCGAGATTGTAACTGCCTGCCAGCAAGCCTGCCCGGCTTCGGCTATTACTTTCGGCAACATCAACGACAAGCAAAGCAAAGTGGCCCAGCTTCAAAATGACGAGCGCAGCTACCAGGTGCTTGCCGACTTGAATACACGTCCGCGAACGAAATATGTCGCAGCCGTGTTGAATCCGAACTCTGAACTTCAAGAAACGCCGGTGGAACATTCCCCGGTGAAGGGTTAAGGCCACGATGGCGACCAGCGACCTGAAACCGAAAGACCACACCATCGACCCCGCCACCGGAGAGTTCCGGGTCATCGGGCCGGGCCAGACCTTCCGGTCGATCACCGAAAAGATTTCGCGCATTGTGCTCACTCCGGAGACGCCACTGGGCTGGTTTGCCATATTCGGCGTGGCCGGTGCCGGGGCGACTGTGTTGCTGGTGGCCGTCACCTGGCTCTTCCTCAAGGGCGTGGGCATCTGGGCCATCACCCAGCCGGTAGCATGGGGCTTTGCCATCATCAACTTCGTCTGGTGGATCGGCATCGGCCATGCAGGCACGCTCATCTCCGCCATTCTGCTCCTGTTCAAGCAGGGCTGGCGCAACTCCATCAGCCGCTTCGCCGAGGCCATGACCATCTTTGCCGTGGTCTGCGCCGGCATGTTTCCGCTGATTCACATTGGCCGCCCGTGGCTCGGCTATTGGATGTTGCCGCTGCCGTTCACCATGAACGTCTGGCCGCAATTCCGCTCCCCGCTGCTGTGGGACGTGTTTGCGGTTTCAACGTATGCCACCATCTCGGTGGTGTTCTGGTACGTGGGTATGGTTCCCGACTTCGGCACCTTCCGCGACCGGGCAAAGTCCAAATTCGCGCAGTATATCTATGGCATCCTGTCGCTGGGCTGGCGGGGATCGGCGCGCCACTGGATGCGATATGAGACCGCGTCGCTGTTGCTGTCCGGCCTGGCCACACCGCTGGTGCTCTCCGTGCACACCGTCATCAGCTTCGACTTCGCAGTGGCGGTTTTGCCAGGCTGGCACACCACTATCTTTCCGCCGTACTTTGTTGCCGGTGCCATTTACTCGGGCTTTGCGATGGTGCTCACCCTGGCCATTCCATTACGCAAGTTCTACCACCTTGAAGCGCTAGTCACCGAGCGACACATCGATAACATGGGCAAGGTGATGTTGGCCACCGGTTTCATCGTGGCTTATGGCTACGGAATGGAAGTCTTCATGGCCTGGTATTCGGCTTCGCACTGGGAAGCCTTCATGATGTGGAATCGCATGTTCGGACCCATTGGCTGGGCCTATTGGGTCTTGATTATCTGCAACCTGGCCATCCCACTTACCACGCTTTGGTCGCGCAAACTGCGCACCTCGATTGCGTTTATGTTCTTCATCTCCCTTGTGGTGAACACCGGCATGTGGTTTGAGCGATTCGTCATCATCGTAACCAGCCTCTACCGCGACTTCCTGCCCTCGGCCTGGGGAACCTACCGCGCCACCAAGTGGGACTACATGACCTTCGTGGGCACGCTCGGCTTGTTCACTACGCTGTTCCTGTTGTTCGTTCGCTTCCTGCCCATGATTCCCATGAACGAAATCCGAATGTTGCTGCCCGCCACGAAAATCACGCCCAAGGCTGTGGCAAAGGCTGGTGATTGATGCCCGCGCGCGAAGGAACCTACGGCCTCCTGGCCGAATTCGATACGCCAAGTGATCTCGTCCGCGCCGCGCAACAGGCGCGCAGCGACGGCTGGCGCCGCATGGATTGCTACACGCCCTATCCCGTCGAAGAGGCCGCCGAGGCCATCGGCTTCCACCGCAACAAGGTCCCACTGATTACTCTTGTCGGCGGCCTGATGGGCCTCGTAGCCATGTTCCTGCTTGAGACCTGGATCTCGGTGTGGGCCTATCCCTTGAATATCGCCGGTCGCCCATTGTACTCCTGGCCGGCGTTCATCATACCCGCCTACGAGTGGACCATTCTATGGGCCGGCCTTTCAGCGGGCTTCGGAATGTTCGCGCTCAACGGACTGCCCGCGCTCTATCATCCGCTCTTCAATGCGCCTAACTTCCGTGACGGAGCAACTACAGATAAGTTCTTCCTGTGCCTCGAAGCACTGGACCCCAAGTTCGACATGGCTGAAGCCAAGTCCTATCTCCAGGGCTTCCAGCCGGTCTCAATCGTGGAGGTGGAGTACTAATGCAAGTTACCCCATTCAACACGATTGGCAGAGTTACTGCTGCGGCCTGCGCAACCGCTCTTCTCTTATTGGCCGGCTGCCGCCAGGACATGCAGGACCAGCCCAAGATCATCTCGCAGCGCGGATCGGAGATGTTCGCCGATCACCGCGGCGCGCGCCCGCAAGTCATGAACACCGTGGCCCGCGGTCAATTACGCGAGGACAGCTACTTCTACACCGGCGTTGTTCAGGCCGCTGACGGTTATCGCGAAGAGAAGAACCTGATGCCCTTTCCGGTGACCATGGAAGTCCTCCAGCGCGGACAGGAGCGTTTCAACATTTACTGCACACCCTGCCACTCACGTGTAGGCAACGGTTTGGGTGAAATTGTGGAGCGCGGCTACAAGCCCGCGGCCAATCTGCACGACCAGGTTCGGCTCTCGCAGCCCATTTCGCACTACTTTTACGTCATGACCCACGGCTATGGCGCCATGCCCGATTACTCGTCGCAACTGACTCCTGTGGACCGCTGGGCGGTAGCGGCTTACATTCGTGCATTGCAGCTTAGCCAGGCAGCTAAGTTGGAAGATATTCCTTCCGGCGTGCAGGTTAAGAACTTGAAGGAAGTGGCAACGGAGAACCATCTGCCTGAAGGTTTTGCAGAGCCCTGGACGCTGCCGTCATCGGCCATTCAGGCCTATCCGCACGACACCAAACAGGGAACACCGGCGATGGCTCCGGCCAACCCGGCCGACCCGATGATCAAGATTCCCACAACCAAACCGGCCCCGGCGGCCCAAAGGTAAGGAACCAGGAATGGCTCACGAGACTCACGCCAAAACATTACCCGCCGAGTTAGGCGCGCCCGCTTTTGTTGACGCATGGCGATCGCGCGCGCTGGTTATCGGATTGGTCTTCTTGGTAATTGCCGGCGGCCTTGCCCTTGCCGATGGGTCCATCGACCACCTGCTGCGCGGCTGGCTGCTCGGCCTGATGCTTACGTTCGGGTTCTCAGTGGGCGGACTCGCTCTGCTGATGCTGCAGTACTGCTCGGGAGGCAAGTGGGGCCTGCTGCTGCGCCGTCCTCTCGAGGCCATGAGCCGTACATTGCCCCTGGTCTTTGCTTACTGGGTAGTTATCGCTCTCTCGCTCAAGAAACTCTACCTCTGGGCGGCAGTAACCGATGTTGCCGCGGCTCTAAAATCGGGATGGATCAACGAGGTCCAAGCCCACGCCATCGAATTCAAACGCCCCATGCTCAATCCGACTGCATTCGTCGTAACTGGCATCGTGTGCTTCGCTATCTGGGGCTACTATACGTGGCGGCTTAATACTCTTGGACTTCAACGCGATGCGGCTTCCCCCTCAACCACGCCTGAGTGGATCAAGCGATTTGAAAACATCAGCGGCCCCGGAATCGTGGTCTATTCACTGACAATGACCGCTGCGGTTATCTACTGGGTTATGTCGCTCGATCCCACCTGGTACTCGTCGGTCTATGGGTTGCTGTTTCTCGTCGGCCAGGCCTATGGCGTACTGGCGCTATCCATTATCGTAGCCGTCTCGCTTGCTAAAGCAGAGCCCTACAAAACCATCCTGCGCCAGACCGAACAGCACGACCTGGGCAAATTCACCTTTGCCTTTGTGATGCTGAACATCTATCTCGCCTTCTCGCAGTTCCTCATTATCTGGTCGGGTAACTTGCCGGAAGAGATTCCCTGGTATCTCGATCGCTTCATGGGCGGCTGGGGCGTCATCATAACTCTTGACTTCATCTTCCACTGGCTGATCCCGTTTACGCTGTTGCTCTCGCGCGACTTGAAGCGCAACAGGAAGCGCCTAGTCCGCGTCTGCCAGTGGATGGTCTTCGCCCGCGCCTTCGACCTGTTCTGGCTCATCGAGCCTAACTTCAAAGACGCCGCGCGCAACTTGCATTTCAGCTGGGGGATTCTGGAATACGTGGCCGTACCCGTGGCGCTGATGTCGTTCTGGATTGCTTACTTCTGCATGCAGTTGAAGACTCGTCCGCTTGTGCAAACCAACGACCCGCATGTTGCGGAGATACTGGAGGCCGAGCATGCCCACGCATAACGATCATGACAGGCCCAATCACGAGTCGGAAAAAGTCGATACCTCGCACGGCTACGAGCGGTCCGATGTTGGCGTGACGGGCATCGTCGTTTTCCTGGTAGCCTTGTCCATCTTCGTCGCGGTGGCCGCAGCCCTGGCCTACGGTATCGGCAAGGCCATCAACGCGCACATGGCAAAGGAAGACGGCCCACGCGGCAAATGGACGGAAACGGTGGACGTGCGCCAGTTGGGCAACATGCCCAACAGTCCCGAACTGCAAAACAAGATGGCCGAACTGACCCAGCGTTTCCCCACGCCGCGTCTGCAAACCGACGACGGCAACCAGGACGTGGCCGACCTGCACGCCCGCGAGGATCTGCTGCTTGAGAACTACAGCTGGGTAGACCGCAGCCAAGGCAAGGTGCGAATCCCCATCGAGCGCGCCATGCAGCTGATCGCGAAGCAAGGCTTGCCCGTAGCTCCCGTCGTTGAACACGCCAAGCTGCTTACCGGCGACAAGGAGCCCACCATCGCCGTGCCGCTAACCAGCGGCTTTGCGCGCACCGGATATGAATTGGACCAGGCACAAGCGAAGAAGATCGAGGCCGGACGGCAATAGGAGTGCGAGCGGGCCGGCTCAAACCCTGCAGTCTCGCATCCTCGCTACTGAAATCAGCCCGCGGCATACGCAAGAACGGGCACGGAGTAGTTAGTGGATTTGGAAGATCCCGATAACGCGGTCGACTGAGTTATACGGCAAGAAAAGAAGGAATCATGCAAGTTGCAGTAACAATCCGGAGAAACTGGTCCAACGCAGCGCTGGCAGCGATTGGCGCGTTGGGCGTGGGTGTACTTCTCCTTGGTCCGCCGGCAAGCGCGCAGGTCTCCCGGTACGACGAGAAGCAAATGGCGCCAGTGAGCGATAAGCCACCGGCGATTCTGAATGGTGTGGGCATTGCGCAGCGCCTCAACGAGCAACTGCCGCTGAGTCTCACGTTTACTGACGACCAAGGCACGCAGGTGCAACTGACGAGTTACTTCGGCAACCATCCGGCAATTCTGGCGCTGGTTTACTACCAGTGCCCCATGCTTTGCTCAGAGGAACTGAACGGGCTGACAGGCGCTTTGCAGATGGTCAAGTTTGTTCCCGGCAAAGACTTCAATGTAATTGTTGTCAGCATCGATCCCAGCGAGGGCACTGACCTGGCCGCGGCCAAGAAGCGCATCTACCTGAAGCGGTACGGTCATCCCGACACCGCTGCCGGATGGCACTTCATGACCGGCACGCAACAAAATATCGACGCGCTCACCAAGGCTGTGGGTTTCGGTTACGTCAAGATTCCTGGGCCGGATGGCAAGCTTACTCAGTTTGCCCACGCCAGCTCGATTCAGATTGTCACTCCCGAGGGCAAGCTGGCGCAGTACTACATGGGTGTCGAATATTCGCCCAAGGATCTGCGTCTGGGCCTGGTTGAAGCTTCGGCCAACCACATCGGCTCGCCGGTGGATAACATCCTGACCTACTGCTACCACTACGATCCGCAGACTAACAAGCACTCCCTGATCGTTGCGCGCGTGGTGCAGTTAGGCGGGCTTCTCACCGTATTTATGCTGGGTGGATTCATGCTGGTGATGTTCCGCCGCGACGCCCGGCACGACACAAAGCCAGGGACAGGCACAAAGGTGAACGGATAACGGAATGAGCCATATCAGTCCAACAATCTGGCAGTTTCTCGTCAAATGGATGACGAACTTCGCGCTGTTTCCGCCGGAGGCGTCCAAGATTGCGCCCCAGATGGACGCGCTCTATTTCTTCATGGTGCTGGTGAGCCTGATCGGACTCACGATCGTCGTCCTTCTGATCATTGCCTTCTCTATTCTCTACAGCAAGAAGCGTCATCCGGTGGCAGAACAGGTTGAGGGATCCACCCTTCTCGAGGCCACGTGGACAATCATTCCGTTGGGCCTTTTCCTGATGATGTTCGTGTGGGGAGCGCTGATTTACTTCCGCGTATTTACGCCGCCGGCCAACGCCATGAACATCTACGTGGTGGGCAAGCAGTGGATGTGGAAAGCCGAGCATCCGGGTGGGCAGCATGAAATCAACTCGCTGCACGTGCCCACCGGGCGCGCCATCCAGTTGACCATCATCTCGCAGGATGTGTTTCACAGCTTCTCCATTCCTGCATTTCGTGTAAAGCGCGAGGCCATTCCCGGGCGCTACACAAGTGTGTGGTTTGAAGCTACAACTCCGGGCACCTACCACCTGTTCTGCACCCAGTACTGCGGCACGGAACACTCGCACATGATCGGCGATGTGGTGGTGCTGACGCCGGAAGACTATAAAAAGTGGCTTGCCTCTTCCACCAGCGGCGCCTCGCTGGCGCAAAGCGGAGAGCGGCTTTTCGCGAGCCTCAGTTGCGCCGCATGCCACAACACCCGGCCGGATGCTCGCGGGCCCTCGCTGGCAAGTGTCTATGGCGCCAAATTACCGCTTGTATCGGGCGGTACCGTTACTGCAGATGACGCCTACCTGCGCGAAGCGATCCTGAATCCCTCCCAGCACGTGACCCAGGGCTTTGCCCCCATCATGCCCACTTACCAGGGCCAGGTCAGCGAAGAGGGCATTATCGCGCTGGTTGAGTACATCAAGAATCTCAACTCCGATTACCGCGTCCAGCAGACGCTGAACACCACCGATCTGCTGCCGGAGAGTGAAGGCAGTGCCTTGCCCGCCGCTAAAGTGCCTGCCTCAAAAGGATTGGTGAAGCCATGAGTGAAAATACAATCGTCAGTCTTCCCGACCAGTCGACAGCCAGGATTCCGAAGATCAACTATCTGAGCAAAGAAAACGGTCTCCTAAGTTGGTTATTGACCGGCGACCATAAGCGGATTGCGATTCTCTATCTGATCTCGATCACGTTCTTCTTCTTCATCGGCGGGGCCCTTGCGGGGCTGATCCGCCTGGAGTTGCTGACGCCGCAGGCCGATCTGATGGCCACCGACACCTATAACAAGGTGTTCACCATGCACGGCGTCATCATGGTCTTCTTCTTCCTGGTGCCGTCGGTGCCGGCCACGCTGGGCAATTTCCTCATTCCCATGATGATCGGCGCCAAGGATCTGGCCCTGCCCAAGATCAACCTGCTGAGCTGGTACCTGTATATGGCAGGCGGCATTCTGGCCATTTACACCATGGCTTCGGGCGGCGTGGATACCGGGTGGACCTTCACTACTCCGCTGTCAACGCACTATGTGAACACCAACGTACTCACCACCGGCTTGGCGGTCTTCGTGGCTGGTTTCAGCTCCATCTTTACCGGGTTGAACTTCATCGTCACCATCCACAAGATGCGCGCGCCGGGCATGACCTGGTTCAAGCTGCCGCTGTTTGTGTGGGCCCACTATGCGGCCAGCATCCTTATGGTGCTGGGCACGCCGGTGCTGGCCATCGCTATCCTGCTGGTGGCTCTGGAGCGGACCATCGGCATCGGCGTCTTCGACCCCACCAAGGGCGGCGATCCGCTCTTGTTTCAGCACTTGTTCTGGTTCTACTCCCATCCCGCCGTCTACATCATGATTCTGCCAGGGATGGGCGTGATTTCTGAAGTTATATCAAACTTTAGCCGCAAGCGCGTCTTCGGCTACACGGCGGTGGCTTTCTCCTCGGTGGCCATTGCCGTCTTCGGCTTCTTTGTCTGGGCACACCACATGTTCATCATGGGCATCTCGAACTACGCCGTGCTGGTCTTCTCGCTGCTCTCCATGTTGGTTGCCGTGCCCTCGGCCATCAAAGTTTTCAACTGGGCCTTCACGCTCTACAAGGGTTCCATCACCTTCGAAACGCCGATGCTCTACGCCTTCGGCTTCCTGGGCCTATTCACCATCGGCGGCATGACCGGTGTATTCCTGGGCACGTCGGGCACTGACATTCACTTGACCGAGACTTATTTCATCGTGGCCCACTTTCACTTCGTCATGGTGGGCGGCATGTTGATGGCCTTCCTGGCTGGCATCCACTTTTGGTGGCCCAAGATGACCGGGCGAATGTATCCAGAGAAGATCTCGCAAATGGCCGCGGTAGTCACCTTCATCGGATTCAACCTCACCTTCTTCCCGCAATTCATCCTGGGCACGCTGGGCATGCCGCGGCGGTATGCATCCTATCCGCCGGAGTTCCAAATCCTGAATGTCTTCTCGACCGCGGGCGCAACCATTCTGGGCGTTGGTTACCTGCTGCCGGTCCTCTATCTTGTCTGGTCACTGAAATACGGCGAAATCGCCGGCAACAATCCCTGGCAGGCCACGGGCCTTGAGTGGCAGACGCAGTCGCCCCCGCTGACGGAGAACTTCGTGAAGATGCCCATCATGGACCACGAAGCCTACGACTACGAATGGCTGGAGGCTCAAAAGGAGAAAGAGGTGGCCAGTGCCAAATAGCCCTGAGACTGCCAGCCCGGTAATCGACCACGGCGTCACGGAGGCTGCAGAGCACGCGGAACATCCGGCATATCTGCGCCATCATTTCGAATCCACCGAGCAGCAGGCCGACGCCACCAACTTTGCCATGTGGCTCTTCCTGTTGACCGAGGTCATGTTCTTCGGCGGGCTGTTTACCGCTTACCTCATTTATCGGAACTGGTATTTCCCGGCCTTTGTCTCCGCTTCACATCAGCTGAACGTGGTGTGGGGCACGCTGAATACATTGGTCCTCATCTGCTCCAGCTTCACCATGGCCATGGGAGTGTGGTGCTCTGAGACGCGGCGCAAGAACGGGCTCGTACTCTGCCTGATTCTCACCTTCATCCTCGGCCTGGGCTTTCTCGGCATCAAGTCAATCGAGTATTCGGAGAAGATCGAGAAGCACCACGTTCCCGGCTTCCATTACAGCCTCAGTTCCTTTCTCGATCCAGATTCCGATGAGGCTGCCAAGGCCGCGGGCGATAAGCCGCTGCCTCTGGACATGGCGCGCCATACCGAGGTTTACTTCTCCCTCTACTTCCTCATGACTGGCATGCACGCACTTCACATGATCATCGGAATCGGCATTCTGGGGTTCATGATCTTCCGCGCCAGGGCTGGGGCCTACACCTCGGGACATGTCACTTTCGTTGAGAACTTCGGCCTCTATTGGCACTTTGTCGACATCATCTGGATCTATCTCTTCGCGCTGCTGTACCTGATCAGCAGACACCCATAAAGGAAACAGGCATGAGCGAGCAGGCAGCACACGGCGAACACGCGCATCACATCGTCAGCCCCGTGGTTTACGTAGTCATCCTCTTCACGTTGCTGATTGCGACGGCGGCCACGGTATGGGCGTCGTTTCTGGAGCTTGGCGTCTGGAACCCTATTATCGCCCTGGCCATCGCCTGCACCAAGGCCACGCTGGTGGTGCTGTTCTTCATGGGCGTCAAGTACAGCACCAAGCTGACCAAGCTGACGGTCGCGGCGGGGATATTCATGTTTCTGACTCTTGTCGGGATGACGCTGGCCGACTACATCAGCCGTGCTTGGGGAGAGTGGTAAAGAGGCGAAAACGGCCTTTTGGAGCGAAAATGCGGTCTAATCCAAAAGGGAGATCCCCCGGCTCTGCCGGGGTGGCAGTAGAACTTTGAGAATTCCGGGAGTATACCTCCCGCTGTTGCTTTCGCTTTGCCGAGGCCCATTGTTTAGCAACGCTGCTGCTGTTGCGGTTGTTTTTGTTTTTCACCGGTTGCGATCAGGCCCCTTTGAGGGGCCAGCAACCGTAAAGCCTCCGGCTCTGCCGGAGGATACTTACATCTTGTCGCATTTCTGGTGCATGTTTTCTACTATTTATGTCTATCTATATGAAACTAAATGACTGTGCTGCACAGTTTCACAGTTTCACGAATTCTGGTGGGGGGAGGGGTACCCTCCGATTGGGGTTCAAGGCGGGGAGAGAGTGGGAGTTCTCCCGCTGCGGTTTTAGACCGGAACCAGCGTAACTGTGTCCTGTTTGGTTTTGAGCAAGGTCGTCACTCCCTGATGGTCGCGCCGACTTTCACCCCTGCGACGAGGACCTGTCGCTGGGGGCCCCGGATTGAAAGTAGTGCTTTCGGGATACATCGACTCTGGTTCCGGTATAGGCGCCTGATGGCTGGGCACGATTCTTTCCTTTCCGATCCCTGTTTACATTGTGCGCCGATGAGCGGTAATTCTATGCAAACTCGGGGACGGAAGGCGTTGAGATATTCGATCTCTGTGCGTGGGGCTGTATAAGTTGCGAAAAGGGGCCCGTTTTTCGTGCAAAATTGGCGAAAAAGCACGTCACAAATGGGGTTTTTGAGGCGAAATTAGCCTGCATTGAATTCAAGGCTGGGCGAAGTCTCCGAGGGCCGGGAGGCCCTC
>OCZT010000649.1_pt1 | contig 34765 bp, 28 predicted proteins | sample 1539031 | NCBI WGS metagenome assembly OCZT01 (sample SAMEA3539308, study PRJEB22396) | soil metagenome | biome: tundra; feature: field; material: soil | place: USA | collected 2010-05 | depth 0.15 m | reverse complement strand
GGCTCGCCGCGGCGGCCGAACTCGACCCGGCGCTGCTGGAGCGGGTCGTCGCCGGCGAGGCACGGCTCGGCGTGCCGGAGTTGGCGCGGCTGGCCCGGGCGCTGCGGCTGCGACCGATCGGCTTTCTGCAGCAGACCGGGCTGCTCGGCCTCGAGGTGTACGCCGGCGGGCTCGACCCGCTGTACTTTCTGCCGGACGGCCAGATCCGCTACGACGCGCGGATCTACATGCGCGAGATCAATCCGCGTCTCGCCGTCCCCGAGGGCGACATGACGAAGCGGAATCCGGTGCTCAAGGCGCTGACCGACGACACCGTGGTCGACCCGCTCGGCAAGCTCGAGATCGAGCTCGCCTACCTCCTCCGGGCGGCCGTCCAGAACACCGCGGGGACGCTGTAACCAAGAGCCCTTCGCCCTTCGACAAGCTCAGGATGACATAGCTCAGGATGACATCGGCTGAAAGGCACGATGGCAGCGCGGTGAGAACGCCCGATCCCTTATGGAGATCGAAGGTAAGCGCATCGCCGCCCTCGTCGGAGACGGTTTCGAGGAATCTGAGTTGCTGGAGCCCCGGCGGGCGCTCGAAGAGGCGGGAGCGATCGTCACGATCGTCGGCGTCGACGACCGCGCGCTGCAGAAGATTCGCGGCAAACGCGGGCTGGACGAAGGCCAGAGCGTGAAAGCCGAGGAGCTCGTCGCCGACGTGACCGCCGACGACTTCGACGCGCTGCTGATCCCCGGCGGACAATCACCCGATCATATCCGCACCAACAAAGACGTGCAGCGCTTCGTGCGCGAGTTCGATCAGGCGAAGAAGCCGATGTTCGTGATCTGCCACGGCCCGCAGGTCCTGATCTCCGCGCAGCTCGTGCGCGGGCGCACGCTGACCGGCTACGCCTCGATCGCCGACGACATCCGCAACGCGGGCGGGCTGTACCGCGACCAGCCGGTCGTGCAGGACGGCAACTGGGTCACCTCGCGCAACCCCGGCGACCTGATCCTCTTCAACCGCGCGATCATCGAAAAACTCGCCGCCCAGAACGCCCCGGTGTAAGCCTCACGTCACCGGGGAGAGCCGTAGGTTGGGGAGCTCGGGGCGGCCGACTTTGTGGCATTCGCGCCAGCCGCTGCCGACGTCGATCGCGACGATGTCGGCGGTGAAATCGAACGCGCCGGCGCCTTTGAAGAATGCGCTGCCGACCGCGTAGGCGTCGGTCGGGACCCGGTCTTCCTCGAAACGGCGAATGCGCTCCGCGTCGAAGCCTCCGCTGACGACGATCTTCACGTGCCCGAAACCTTCCGCATCGAGGGCGCGGCGCACGTTGTGCACGAGCTGCGCGTTGACGCCGGTCGGCTTGAACGTCCCCATCTGCGGGATCACGCTCTTGTCGACCAGCGTCCCCGAGGTGTCGAGCCGCACGCCCCACAGCCGGTCGCCGAGCGCGCGCGCGACGGCGAGCGACGTCCCGACGCAATCGTTGTCGAAGTCGACCAGCGCGATCACGTTGACCGAGGCGTCGATCCACTGCGCGAACTTCTGCGTCGCGCGCACCGTGTCACCGGAGTACGCCGCGATCAGCGCGTGCGGAACGGTCCCCATCCCGCGCGAGCCCCACCACTCGGCGTTGGCGTCGGTCGAGACGCCGAGCGCGCCCGAGATGTACGCGGCATAGCCGTCTCCGGTCTGCACCAGATGGTGATCGAAGCGCGCCGGGAAGAACAGCACTTCCTTACCGCCGGCCGCGCCGACGATCGCGCGGGCGTTGGTCGCGATCCGCGAACGGCGGGCGAGGACGCCGAGATACGGCGTCTCCAGATGCGCAAAGAGCGCGTAGTCGCCCTCGATCGTCATCACCGTCTCGAACGGTTCGATCGGGTCGCCGTCGTAGAGCGCCCGCACGGTGAGGCGGTCCCAGCCCTCGTCCCACGAGCCGTCCGGAGCGTGCCGGCCACTGCACAGCTTGAGGATCGCGATCGCCTCGTCGATCCCGCACAGCACGGCATGGTTGCGCTGGAAAACCTGCATCCGCACGCGCGGATGATAGCCGTCCTTCTCCAGGATCTCGCGCGCCCGGTTGAAGTAGACGTCGGAGTAGTAGCCCTCGCGCATCTTCTCGACCGGCAAGTTGAGGATCGCCGGGTCCAGGCGACGGCGCTCGGTGGTGAGCATGGGACGCCCCTACGCGGGCGTGGAACGAAGTCCTCGTCCTATGCCGACTCCGACCAACCGCGAGATCGCGGACCGCCTGCGCGAGATTCGCACCCTCATGGAGTTCGCGGGCGAGACGTTCTTCAAGTTCATGGCCTACGAGCGTGCCGCCGAGACGTTGGAGAACGCGGCGCCGCTCGGCGCCGACGTCGACGTCGCGCGGCTGACCGAGCTCCCCGGGGTCGGGAAAAGCATCGCCGCGCGGATCGCGACGATCGCCCGGACCGGGACCGACCCGTACCTCGAAGAGCTGCGGGCGCGGTACCCATCGACGCTGCTCGAGGTTCTCGCGGTTCAAGGCGTCGGGATGAAGACCGCGCAGCAGCTGTTCGAGCGGCTCGGGATCGCGTCGCTCGCCGACCTCGAGCGCGCGCTCGATGGGGGCGCGCTCGCCGAGATGCCGCGGCTCGGAGCGAAGTCGATCGAAAACATCCGCCGCGGCGTCCTGGCGTACAAAGGGCGCACGCGGCGCACCCCGCTCGGGATCGCGCTGCCGATCGCGCGCGAGGTCATCGCCTTCCTCCGTACGATGACGGACGCGCAGGATCTCACCGCGGCCGGCAGCGTGCGCCGCCAAGAGCCGACCGTCGGCGACGTCGACGTGATCTGCACCTCGGAGAACGCGGAGCTTGTCGTCGCCGCGTTCACGGCGTGGGAGCGGGCTGAGGCCGTTCTCGCCGAGGGTCCGACCAAGGCCAGCATCTGGCTCGCCGGTGGGCTGCAGATCGACCTGCGCGTCTTGCCGGCGCATCTGTACGGCAACCTGCTGCAGCACTTCACCGGCTCGCGCGAGCACAACATCCAGTTCCGCGAGCTCGCCGTTCGCAAGAACCTGCGCGTGAGCGAGAACGGGATCGTCGATCTGACCGACGGCCGTACGATCGTCTGCCGTACCGAGGCGGAGGTCTACGCGACGCTCGGGATGGCGTACATCCCGCCGGAGATGCGGCTCGGCGTCGGCGAGATCGAAGCGGCCCGCGACGGCACGCTCCCGCAGGTGCTCGACGTGCACGATCTGCGGGGCGACTTCCACATGCACTCGACGTGGTCGGACGGGCGCGACACGCTGGACGCGATGGTCGCCGCCTGCGCCGCGCGCGGCTACGCGTACCACGCGATCAGCGACCACTCGTGGGGCCGCGGCCGGATCGGGATGGATCCCGAAGAACTGCGGGCGCAGCGCGTGCGGGTGCGCGAGCTCGGCGAGCGCTACGGAATCCGCACGCTGTGCTCGAGCGAGGTCGACATCCTGGCCGACGGCACCCTCGACTACGACGATGCGATCCTTTCCGGGATGGATTTCGTTGTTGCATCGGTGCATTCGGCGTTCAACCAATCCCGCGACGAGATGACCGTCCGGTTGCTGCGCGCGATCGAAAGCCCGTACGTGAACGTGATCGGTCATCCGACCGGGCGCAACGTGGAGACGTTCGCCGGCTACGACTTCGATCCCGACGCCGTCTTCGCGGCGGCCGCGCGTACCGGGACCGCGCTCGAGATCGACGGGCAGCCGAGCCGGCTCGACCTGCCCAGCCCGCTCGCGCGCCGCGCCAAGGAGTTCGGCGTGACGTTTACCTGCGACTCCGACGCGCACGGCGTCGCGCAGCTCGAAAACGTCGCGTATGCGGTCGGACAAGCACGCCGCGGGTGGGTCACCGCGGCCGAAGTCCTCAACGCGCGCCCGCTGGAGGAAGTCCTCGCCTTCGTCGAGGCGAAACGAGCGCGAGCCGGAGATGCAAACGACAGCCTCTGAGGAGCGGCGGCTCGCCGCCCTTTACGAGTACGAACTCCTCGACACGCCGGGCGAGGATCTCTTCGACGCGTTTACGCGGCTCGCCGCGCAGCTCTGCGACGCCCCGATCGCGCTGATCAGCCTGGTCGACCGCGAGCGCCAGTGGTTCAAGTCGTCGGTCGGACTCGATCGGCGCGAGGCGCCGCTCGACGCCGCTTTCTGCGCGCAGGCGATCCTGCACGAAGGGGTCTTCGAGGTCGACGATGCCGGCGCCGACCCGCGCTTCGCGCGCAACCCGCTGGTCGCCGGAGAGCCGGGGATCCGGTTCTACGCCGGGTATCCGCTGTGCTCGAGCGACGGGTACGCCGTCGGCACGCTCTGCGTCCTCGACCGGCGGCCGCGAACGCTCACGCCAGAGCAGCGCACCGCGCTGGCCGCGATCGGCGGCGCCGTCGTCGAGGCGATGGAGGCGCGCCGCTTGCTGCTGCGGCTCTTCGACAGTTCGCAGACGGAGCTGTATCAGGTCGATCTGGTCGCCCAGCGCGTGCTCTTCGCGAGCGACGCGGCGTGCCGCAACCTGGGGTACAGCACCGAGGAGATCCGGCGCCTCCCGCTCGCCTCGCTGCTGCCGGCGCTGGCGAAAGAGGACCGGCTGGCCGAACGGCTCGAGGAACTGCGGGCGAATCCCGGGCGCCGGCTGACCCTGCGCACGCCGGCGCGCCGCAAGGACGGCTCGATCTACCCGACCGAGTTGCGCATCGAGCTGGTCCCGACGCACAAGCGCGAGATCGCGCTCGTCGTCGCGACCGATCTGACCGAGAGCGAGCGCGCGCAGCAGCGCATCAACCTGCTGTCGGCGGCGATCGAAGCCGCGCAGGACCCGATCATCCTGGCCAAACCCGGCGCCTCGCCGCGTGAACCGGCGACGATCGTCTACGCGAACGACGCGTTCGTCCGGATGAAGGGCGCGACGCGGCCGGACCAGGTCATCGGGCACCGCGTCGACGAGTTCTTCGGACTGAAGACCGACCTCGAAGCGCTCGTCGCGATGCGCACGGAGGTCGCCGCCGGCCGCGCCGCGCGTGTCGGGTACATCTCGTACCGCATCGACGGTACTCACTACAACACCGAAGCCTCGGCGCGCCCGCTGCTCGACGAGGCGGGGACGATGACGCACTACGTGATGGTCCAGCGCGACGTCACGGAACAGGTGCTGCGCGGCGTGCAGCTCACCATGCAGAACGAACGGCTGACCGCGATCACCTCGATCGCGCGCACGCTGTTCGCCTCGCTCGAGCCGAGCGTGCTGGTCGAAGCGCTGCTCTCCGGCGTCCGCGAGCTGGTCGACGGGCGCGCGACGCTGTACGCGCCGCGCCCGCGCGGCGGCTTCGGAGCGACGACCGATCTCTCGCTCGAGGACGACGCGCCACCCGGCGACGCGTTCGTCGCACTCGCGTCGCGCAGCGACGTTTGCGTGCTCGACGAGCTCGAGCAGCGCGCCGCGGTGCGCGTCCCCGGCTCGGGCGGTGGTACGGCGTACGTCCTGGACGTGCAGCGGACCGCCGCGTTCAGCACCGCCGACGTCTTCGCGATCGGTCTGCTGGGTCAATACTTCGCCGTCGCCGCGCGCAACGTCGAGCTGTACCAAGAGCTGGCGGCGCGGCGTGACGCGGTCGTCGAGCTCAACCAGATCAAGAACGACTTGATCGCGATGCTCGCGCACGACTTCAAAGGGCCGCTCACGACGATCGTCGGTTTCGCCGACGTGCTGGCCGACGACGAGCGCTTCGATCACGAGGCGCGCCAGTATCTTGGGATGATCTCGTCGAGCGCGATGCGGCTGGCCTCGCTGGCGACCGACACGCTCGCGCTCTCGCGGCTCGAGCACAACGAGCTGGCCCTCACGCTCGGCAACGTCGACCTGGTCGCGCTGGTTCGCGACGTCGTGCGCGTCTTCAGCGTGACGCGACCGATCGACTTGCGCGTGATGGGCGGCAACCTGGTGGTGATCGGCGACGCGGCGCGGCTGCGTCAGGTGGTCGAGAACCTCATCGGCAACGCGATCAAATACTCGCCGGGCGGCGAGGCCGTCGAGGTCGCGCTGCGCGCGCGAGTGGGCGGGGTCGAGCTCACCGTCCGCGACCGCGGGATCGGGATCCCGGACAACGAGCGCGCGAAGCTGTTCGGCCGCTTCGCGCGCGCCAGCAACGCGCGCGCCCTGGGGATCGGCGGCACCGGCTTCGGCCTCTACCTCGCCAAGACGATCGTCGAGCTGCACGGCGGTTCGATCGACGTCGAGTCGGTCGAAGGACAAGGCTCGACGTTCCGCGTCTTCGTCCCCGCCCGGCCCGCGCACCGGACGATCGCTTCGCGCCGCATCGCGCTGCTCGACGTCGACGGCGACGCGCGCTCGTACGTCGCGCACGCACTGCGGCACGACGGGATCGCGGTCGCCGTCGCGACCAGCGGTGAGGATCTGCTGCGCACCCTCACCGACGGCCGCTTCGACTGCGCGCTGGTCGACGCCGACCGGCTCGGAATGTCGCCGGAGGCGTTTCTCGAGCGCGCCAACGGCACGCCGCTGGTGCGGATTGCGCTCCGGATGCCGGCCGCGCTCGATGGCTGGAACGCGTTCCTGACGAAGCCGTTCCTGATGAAGGACCTCTACGGCGCGGTCGACACCGCCCTCGACCACGCGAACGGCAGCCGGTCGAGTGCGCCGGACACCCCGCCCGCCTGAGCAGGACGCAGCGGCGGAGGGTATCGACGAGCATGGCCAATCATCGTGAGCACGGTCCGGACCCCGTCGTGAACAGCGACCGCGGGACGGGGACGACCCCGCCCGAAACCGGACCCGAGAGTACCTCCGTCGTCGGGCGGCCGGCAGTCGAACGGCCGCTGACGGCGTTTCACCAGCCCGCCGAGACGGAGGGGCTCGAACGCAAGCCCTTCAACGAACGGGAGGCGCTGGAAGAAGGCGGGAGCTTCGACGCGGTCAAGCCGCCGGGAGATCCGCCCGGAGGCTGAGCCGCCGGAGGGTGGCGGCGTCGTGGTGTACAAAATACCGTATCCCAAAACTCGGAGTAATCGGTTTGGAGACGATCGACATCGTCGGCGGCATCCCGGTCGGGCAGGCGGCGCGCCTCACGCCCGATGCGGACGCCGACGGCCGACGCAAGAAGCGGCGTCGCGAGGGCAGAGGCCGTCCGATCGATCCGGTCGCGCTCGCGGACGTGCGCGCCCTGCTCGGCGACGAGCCGCGCCGGCGCGATCTGCTCATCGAGCACCTGCACAAGATCCAGGACCGCTATCGCGCGATCTCGGCGGCGCACCTCAACGCACTCGCCGAGGAGATGCGCCTCGCGCCGGCCGAGGTCTTCGAGGTCGCGACCTTCTACCATCACTTCGACGTGGTCAAGGAAGGCGAGGCCGCTCCGCCGGCGGTGACCGTGCGTGTCTGCGACGGCCTTTCGTGCGAGATGGCGGGCGCGCAAAACCTGCTGGGTCTGCTGCGCAACGGTGGATACGGCGACGGCGTGCGGGTGATTACCGCTCCGTGCGTCGGCCGCTGCGACACCGCTCCGGTCGCGGTGGTGAATCAGAATCCGGTCGACCGTGCGACGGTCGCGCTGGTCGACGCTGCGCTCGAAGCCAAGGCGTTGACCGCGGCGGTGCCCTCGTATACGAACTTCGAGGCGTACGTCGCGGGTGGCGGCTACGCGCTGCTCAAAGCGTGCGTCGCGGGCGAGCGCGGCGCCGACGACGTGATCGCGACGATGGAGGACGCCGGGCTGCGCGGGCTCGGCGGCGCCGGCTTCCCGGCCGGCCGCAAGTGGAAGATCGTCCGTGCCGAACCGGCGCCGCGCCTGATGGCGGTGAACATCGACGAAGGCGAGCCCGGAACGTTCAAGGACCGCTGGTACCTCGAGCGCGATCCGCACCGCTTTCTCGAAGGGATGCTGATCGCGGCGTGGGCGGTCGGAATCGCCGAGATCTACGTGTACCTGCGCGACGAGTACGCCGCCGCGCGAGCGATCCTGACCGCCGAGCTCGCCGCGCTGCAGGCGCACGCACCGATGCCGCTGCTGCCGATCCACCTGCGGCGCGGCGCGGGCGCCTACATCTGCGGCGAAGAGTCGGCGATGATCGAGTCGATCGAAGGCAAGAAAGGGATGCCGCGGCTGCGCCCGCCGTACGTTGCGCAGGTCGGCGTCTTCGGGCGGCCGACGCTCGAGCACAACATGGAGACGCTCTACTGGGTGCGCGAGATCGTCGAACGCGGCGCGGCGTGGTTCGCATCGCAAGGGAGCAACGGCCGCAAGGGCTTGCGCTCGTTCTCCGTTTCGGGGCGCGTTCGAAAGCCCGGCGTCCATTTGGCGCCGGCCGGGATCACGATCCGCGAGCTGATCGACGAATACGCCGGCGGGATGCTCCCCGGCCACACGTTCTACGGGTACTTTCCCGGCGGCGCGTCTGGCGGGATCTTGCCGGCCTCGATGGACGACATCCCGCTCGATTTCGATACGCTCAACAAGTACGGGTGCTTCATCGGCTCGGCGGCGATCATCGTGCTCTCCGACAAGGACAGCGCGAAGAGCGCCGCGCTGAACATGCTGCGCTTCTTCCGTGAAGAGTCGTGCGGGCAGTGTACGCCCTGCCGCGTCGGCACGGCGAAAGCCGTCGCGCTGATGGAGCGTGACGACTGGGACCGGGAGCTGCTCACCGATCTCTCGACGGTCATGATGGACGCGTCGATCTGCGGCCTGGGTCAAGCTGCGCCGAATCCATATCTCTGCGTCTACAAGTACTTCCCCCACGAGGTCCAGGCGTGATCGGCTTCATGCTCAACGGCACGGCGCTCGCCGCCCGCGAAGACGAGACGATCCTGCAGGCCGCCGATCGGAACGGCATCGAGATCCCGCGCCTCTGCTACAAAGACGGCTATCGCCCCGACGGGAATTGCCGCGTCTGCATGGTCGAGATCGAGGGCGAACGCGTCCTCGCGCCGTCGTGCTGCCGGCGCCCCACCGAGGGGATGACGGTGACCAGCACCAGCGATCGCGCGACCAAATCGCAGAAGATGGTCGCCGAACTGCTGCTGACCGACATGCCCAAGCAGGGCGCCTCGCCGTACAAGCTCGTCTCCGAGCTCGACGTCTGGGCGGGCAAGCTGGGCGTCATGGCACCGCGCTACCCGCAGCGGCACCAGCCCGCACCGGATCTCTCGCACCCCGCGATGTCGGTGAACCTCGACGCCTGCATCCAGTGCGGCCGCTGCGTGCGTGCCTGCCGCGAAGAGCAGGTCAACGACGTGATCGGCTACGCCTGGCGCGGCGAGCACGCAAAGATCGTCTTCGACTTCGACGACCCGATGGGACCCAGCTCGTGCGTCGCGTGCGGCGAGTGCGTGCAGGCGTGTCCGACCGGTGCGCTCGCGCCGGCGAATGACGTCGCGATGCTCGAGCCCGACAAGAAGGTCGACTCGGCGTGTCCCTACTGCGGCGTCGGCTGTTTGCTCACGTACAACATCAAGGACGGGAAGATTCTGTCCGTCGACGGACGCGACGGCCCGTCGAACGCGAGCCGGCTGTGCGTCAAGGGACGCTTCGGCTTCGACTACGTGCACAATCCGAAGCGGCTGACGAAGCCGATGATCCGCAAGGAAGGCGTCGCGAAGACCTCCGCCCTGATGGAGCCGGACGAGATGTGGAACGCGTTCCGCGAGGCGACGTGGGAAGAAGCGCTCGATCTCGCGGGCGGAAAGCTGCGCGAGATTCGTGACCAGCACGGTCCCAGCGCGCTGGCAGGGTTCGGCTCGGCGAAGGGGAGCAACGAAGAAGCCTACCTGTTCCAGAAGCTCGTGCGGACCGGCTTCAGAACCAACAACGTCGACCATTGCACGCGGCTCTGCCACGCGTCGTCGGTCGCCGCGCTGCTCGAAGACGTCGGCTCCGGCGCGGTCTCGAATCAGGTCGAGGACGTCGCGCTCGCCGACGTGGCGATCGTCATCGGCGCGAATCCGACGATAAACCATCCCGTCGCCGCGACGTTCATGAAGAACGCCGCCAAGGCCGGGACCAAGCTCATCTATATCAACCCGCAGCGTTCGGATCTGGCGCGGCACGCGACGTACTTCCTGCAGTTCAACAGCGACACCGACGTTGCGCTCCTCAACGCGCTGATGCACGTCGTCATCGAGGAAGGCCTCGCCAACGAGGCGTTCATCCGCGACCGCACCGAGAACTACGAAGCGCTCAAGGAGAACGTCAAGGACTACTCGCCCGAGAAGGTCGCGCCGATCACCGGGATCGATGCGCAGACGATCCGCGAGGTCGCGCGCCTCTACGCGACGGCCAACGCGGCGATCATCTTCTGGGGGATGGGGATCTCGCAGCACGTGCACGGCACCGACAACGCGCGCTGCCTGATCTCGCTGGCGCTGGTCACGGGCCAAATAGGACGCCCCGGCACCGGCCTCCATCCCCTGCGCGGGCAGAACAACGTGCAGGGCGCCTCGGACATGGGGCTGATCCCGATGATGTTCCCGGACTACGAGCGCGTCGACAACCAGGACGCCCGGCGCAAGTTCGAAGCGCTCTGGAACACGACGCTCGATCCGAACGCCGGCCTGACCGTCACCGAGATCACCGAGGGCGCCTACAAAGGTGAGATCCGCGGGATGTACATCATGGGCGAGAACCCCGCGATGTCGGACCCGAACGTCGAGCACGCGCGCGAAGCGCTGACGAGGCTCGATCATCTCGTGGTGCAGGACATCTTCTTCACCGAGACGTCGAGCTATGCGGATGTGATTCTGCCGGCGTCGGCGTTCCCGGAGAAGACGGGGACGTTCACCAACACGGACCGGCGCGTGCAACTCGGCCGGCAGGCCCTCGATCCGCCGCACGACGCGCGTCAGGATCTCTGGATCATCCAAGAGATCGCGCGGCGCATCGGTCTGGACTGGAACTATGCCGGGCCGGCGGAGGTGTTCGAAGAGATCCGCCAGGCGACGCCGAGCATGGCCGGGATCACCTGGGAACGGCTGGAGGCCGAAGGCTCGTGCACGTACCCGCTGGAGAACGTCGGCGATCCGGGTGAGCCGGTGATCTTCATCGAGGACTTTCCGCGCTCCGGCGGCCGCGGCTTGTTCAAGCCGGCCGCGTACAGCCACGCCGACGAGATGCCGGACAACGCGTATCCGTACATCTTCACGACGGGGCGGCAGCTCGAGCACTGGCACACCGGCTCGATGACGCGCCGCGCCAGCGTGCTCGACGCGCTGGAACCCGATCCCGTCATCAGCGTCCACCCGGACGATCTCGCGCAGCTCGGCGTCGAGCCGGGCGGCCCGATCACGCTCGAGTCGCGGCGCGGCGAGCTGACCGGCTACGCACGAGCCGATCGCGGGATGCAGCGCGGGACGCTGTTCATGCCGTTCGTCTACAACGAAGCGGCGGCGAACCTGCTGACCAACGACGCGATCGACCCGTTCGGAAAGATCCCCGAGTTCAAATTCTGCGCCGTCACGGTGCGCAAAGGCGAACGGGTGACCGCCGCGATCCTCTAACCCTTCGACAAGCTCAGCCCTTCGACAAGCTCAGGATGACAACAACGATTTCTGTGTCATCCTGAGCCGTCAAAGGATGCCCCGTTACGTCGGGGGAGCGCTCGCAAAGAGCTTCAGCGCGTTGTTGAGCGTCAGCCAGACGCCCCAGGCCAGCGGTATTCCGACCCACAGCCCACGCCAGGATGAGCTTTCCGGTGATCATGGGATCGGCGTTCGTGCGGTATCGTTCTATCGCGACGTGCTGGGGCTTGACGACCTGCGAGGTCGCTTCCGACTTCTGGACCGGAGTTCGAGATCGGGGGCGCTGAGCGTACCCTGAGTCTGGACAATTCCGCATTGCCGCGCTAGGCTGGACCCAAGAGTGGCCGCTCGGTCGCTCAAGCGGAGGAAGTAACGATGAGCGAACGGCGTCCGAATTATCTCGGGATCGTGGCGGGAGCGATCGTGTTCTTCGTGTGGGGCGCGATCTGGTTCACGGTATTGGGCGCGCAGTGGATTGCGGCCGTCGGCAAGACCAAAGAAGAGCTCATGGCCATGGGCTTCTGGCCGTACATCATCTCGTTCGTCGCCGGGCTGTTCGTGTCGTACTGCTTCGAGAACATGCTGTGGCACTACGAGCGCGCCGACGCGTCGAAAGGTGCGCAGATCGGGTTCCTGACCGGCGTCTGCATCTTCGGCGCGATGCTGGCGAACCTGTACAGCTTCGAAGCTCGTCCGATCGCGCTGATGCTGATCGACGGCGGCTACGGGATCATCGGATTCGTTATCACGGGTGCCGTTGTCGGCGCCCTGCGCGCGCGAGCGATGCGCGGAGCCGCGGCGCGCGCGGCCTGAGGCGCTCGAGGTTCAGCTCTATCAGCGACTGTTGGGGGCCTCGTTCGAGCGGCTCCCGCCCGTCCTGCGCCGGTTTCACGCGCAAGGCGGCGGCGAGGCCGAGTGCACGTTCGCCGTACGCCGCCACGCCGGGCCGCTGCACGGCTTCGTAGCGCGCGCTGCCGGGCTCCCTGCCGTCACGCCGTCCACCCGCGTGGTGCTGCAGGTACTCGTCGACGGCGAGCGTGAGTTCTGGACGCGCGTCTTCCCGGATCGCGAACTGCGCACCGCGCAATGGCTCGAGCGCGGCCGCTTGATCGAGCAGGCGGGCCCGCTGGAGGTCGCGTTCGACGTCGCCGCCGACGAGTCGGGGATGCGCATTACGAGCCGCGGCGCCCGCGTGTTCGGCGTGCCGCTGCCGCGCGCGTTCGCGCCGGCGGTCACGGCGATCGTGCACGGCGCCGCGAACGGCTGGAAGGTCGAGGTTTCGATCGCGTTTCCGCTGCTCGGTACGATCGGTGCCTATAGCGGAACGGTCGTTCCGGCGTGACGGCCGCGCTCGGCGTTCTGCTCCTGCTCGGCGGGATGGGCGCGTTCGACACGCTGGTCTTTCACGAGTGGATCGGCCGGCTCCCCGCCGATCCGCGCGCCGTGACCGAGCTGCGGCTGCACGCGGCGCGCGACGCCGTGTACGCGGTGCTGTTCGCATCGCTGGCCTGGCTCGAGCCGCACGGCGCGCTGGTCGTCGCGTACCTGCTGCTCTTCGCGGCCGAGATCGCGATCACGCTCTCCGACTTCCTGGTCGAGGACCACACGCGCCGGCTGCCCGGCGGGGAGCGCGTCACGCACGCGCTGATGGGAATCGTGTACGGTGCGCTGCTGGCGCTCCTTGCGCCGTTCGCCGCGGCCTGGCTGCACGATCCGACCGCGTTCGTTCGGGCCGACTACGGCATGTTATCGTGGGCGCTCAGCCTGTTCGCGCTCGGCGTCGCCGGATCGGGTCTGCGTGACGTGCTCGCGGCGAACCGCGCGCGCTAGCGCGAGGAATCCGGATGTAGACGGGGCAAGAGCAGGAGCAATGGACCCGGGCGGCTGCCCGGCGACACGGGCGGTGGAGTCCGCCTCGCATCAGCGAAACCGCCCACGAAAGGGCCGATGACTCCTCTTGCGCCGGCGCTCCGCGTCGGGAAGGAGGACGTTTGTGACCCTCGCGATTCCAGCCGACAACCTTTGGGCTTTCGCTGCCGTTTGGCTCGCGCTCGCGACGGCGGCTGCCTTTATCGCGCGCCGCGTGGGCCTCGCCGCCGCCCTCGTCGAGATCCTGCTCGGCGTGCTCGCGGGCAACCTCATCGGCCTGCGATCGAACGCCTGGGTCGACTTCATCGCGGGCTTCGGAAGCATCATGCTGACGTTTCTCGCCGGCGCGGAGATCGAGCCCACGGTTCTGCGCCGGCAACTGCGACCGGCGGCCGTCATCGGAGCGATTTCCTTTTTCGCGCCGTTTCTGGGGGCCATGGCGTACGCGTATTTCGTCGCACACTGGACCGTCGACGCTTCGAAAATCGCCGGTGTAGCGATGTCGACGACGTCGGTCGCAGTGGTCTACGCGGTGATGGTCGAGACTCGTTTGGCGGGTAAGGACTTCGGCCAATTGATTCTGGCGGCGTGCTTCATCACCGATCTCGGGACCGTCGTAGCGCTCGGTATGCTGTTTGCCACCTACAACGGCTGGCTAGCCGCGCTCGTTGTTGCCATCGTGCTGGCAATCGTCTTCGTACCGAAGTTCTTGCCGTCCGTGTTCGAGAAGACGTCGCGGTGGGTGAGCGAGCCCGGACTCCGTTTGACGTTCTTGATCATCCTGGTCCTCAGCGCGATCGCAACGGCGGCCAAAAGCGAAGGTGTCCTGCCGGCCTATTTCTTGGGCCTCGCGTGTGCGGGCTTCCTCTTCGCGAATCCCGACGTGTCGCGGCGCTTGCGCTCCATGACCATGGGCTTTTTGACACCGTTCTACTTCCTCAAGGCGGGTACGCTGGTTTCGTTCTCGGCTGCGGTCGCAGGCATCGGAGCGATAGCGGCGTTTTTCGTCGTGAAAGTCGTCGCGAAGTGCGCCGGCGTCTTTCCAGCAGCGCGAGCGTTCCAGCACACTCCGAAGAACGCCGGGTATATCACGCTGATGATGGCGACAGGCCTCACGTTCGGGACGATCTCGAGTCTGTACGGCCTCACGCATCACTACATCGATCAGGCCCAGTATACGACGCTCGTGACGGTCGTCATCCTGACCGCAGTCGTACCGACGATCGTGGCGCAGGCGTTCTTCCACCCCCAGGAGTTCGTCGATCCCGAGGAACTGGGCGTGCCGTGACCAAGCACCGCCCGGTGGCGTCATTTCGCGACCGGAGGACGATATGGCCGACTTCAAACCAGGGCAGCTGCTGCGGATCTTCGTGAACGAACGTGACACCTGGAGCGGTGCGTTCGTCATTGGAGTCGTCCTGGAGTTGGCGACGACGCGAGCCGGATTCAACCCGTACATGCGCCTCTTCATGGCGACGGGGATTCTGGGCGGATACACGACGTTTTCGACGTTCGCGTTCGAGACGTATCTTCTCGGCGCCGATGGCTTGCCGCTTCAGAGTGTGGCCTATGCCGGCGGTAGTGTGATCGTGGGCCTTGCAGCCACCCTTCTCGGCGTCGTGCTCGTTCGTTTCGTTGCATCCGTAGCATGAGCGGCGATCGCTAACGTGCGCGTGCTCCTCGTCTCGGATCTGCACGCGAACCCGTTCGCCCTCGAGGTGCTGCCTGCGGCCGATGTGGTCCTCTGCGCGGGCGACCTCGTCGACTACGGTCCCGATCCTCGCGCCGTCATCTCGTGGTGCCGAACGAACGCCGCCGCCGTCGTCCACGGAAATCATGACAGGGCCCTTGCGTTCGACGAAGGGGACGGCGTGCCGTCGAGCATGCGCGAGGCGAGCGAGGCGACGCGCCTCCTTCATCGCGCGCTGCTTGATGAGAGCGATCTCGGCTATCTGCGCTCTTTGCCGCGCGTTGCGACGATTCGTCTCGATTCGGTCACGATCGCGCTGACGCACGCAACAGTCGAGGACGTTCACCACTATGCGCCGCTCTCCGAGGCTGGAGCTTCCGTGCGAGCCGCCGTCCCCAACGCCGCCGTCGTCGTCGTCGGTCACACCCATCTCCAAGGCGTGGTTGCCCTGGATGGCGCGGTCGCGGTGAACCCCGGTAGCGTCGGAATGAGCACCGCCGGCGGGCTAGCCCACTACGCGGTATGGGAAGACGGCCGGATGACGCTGCACAGCACGCCGTACGACGTCGCCGCGACGCTGGCCGCGCTCGGGGAGATGCGCTTGCCGGCTCGGGTACACGCGACGCTGCACGACGCGTTTCGACATGGCCGGCGCTGAACGAGCCGTCCTGACGCAGGCGATGCTCGACCTAAAGGCGGCGTACAAGCTCTAAGGGTTCGTCATCGGCGGGAGCGCGGCGTCGCTCCCGCTGCCACGTCCTTTGAACGTGAAGAACAGCAGCGCGAGGCTCGGGATCAAGAACAGTGCGCCGATCGCGGTGGCGACGAGGAACGCGCTCAGCATCGCCGGAGAGGCCGCGGCGGTTTGGTAGGTCCAGCTGTTCGGGATCAGGTTTGGGGCCTGGGCTCCGAACCAGCCGGCGAGCACCGCGAGGGCCTCGGCGCCGACCGCGACGCGCGCGAGCGTGTCGCGGTGGTTGGCGATCGACAGCATCACGACGATGCCGAGCAGCATCGCGATCGCGATCCCGATGCGCGCCACCGGGCCGATCAGTGCGGCGAAGAGCCCCGGCTCCGCTTGGTGGGCCAGCAGCGCCGGAACGAGCCCGGCGATCCAGACGACGACCGTTGCGCGCACCGCGCGGCGGCGGAAGTCGTCGCGTAGCGCGCGGTCGTGGGAGGTTTCGCGGACGAGGAAGACGGCGGCGATCTGCGCGCAGAGCGCGACGGCGAACACACCGGCGGAGAGCGCGAACGGCGACGTCCAGGCGTAGCGGCCGGTAGCGATCGCACCGGCCGCATCACCGAGGAAGAACGGTGCGATGATCGAGGAGGCGCCGAAGACGGCGGTCCAGCTGCGCGCCGTCGCGAACGTGTCCGCCGCGTGGTTGCGGAAGACGAACGCCGCGCCGCGCAGCACGATCCCGAGCAGCGCCAGCGTCAGCGGCGTGCTGAGGTTCGCGCCGATGTCGGCGAAAACGGGCGGGAAGCACGTGAACAGCGTGACGATCGCGAAGATCAGCCAGACGTGATTCGATTCCCACACCGGACCGATCGCGTTCGAGATCGCGTCGCGCTGCGCCTGACGACGCGGGCCGCTCGCGAAGAGGTCCCACACGCCGCCGCCGAAGTCGGCGCCGCCGAAGATCGCGTAGAGCGAGACCGCCGTCAGCCCGACGAGCGCCGCACCGAGGACGGGCGTCACGCTGCGTGGTCCTTCGTGCCGACGCGCCGCAGCAGCCACCAGCACGTCGCGGCGAGGATGACGTACACGATCGAGAAGCCGTAGAGCTGGACGTCGACGCCGGGCGCGACCGTCGCCGCATCGCTCGTGCGCAGCAGTCCGCGCGCGATCCAGGGCTGGCGCCCGAACTCGGTGACGAACCAGCCGGCTTCCATCGCGACGACGGAGATCGGCCCGCAGACGGCGATGCCGATCAGCAGTGATTTCGCGGGGACGCGCTTGCGCAGCGCGACGATCGTCCAGACGATCGCGACCAGCAGCAGCAGCGACGCGCTTCCGACCATCGTGTCGAACGAATAGTGGACCGCGGCGACCGGCGGACGGTCGTCGGGCGCGACGCGGTCGAGGCCTTTGACTTCGGCGTTCGGATCGAATGCGACCAGCAGGCTGAGCGCGCTCGGGAGCTCGATCCCGTAGCGGACGGTGTCACCGCTCACGATCCCGCCGATCGTGATCGGCGCGTGCCGGCGGGTGTGGAACAGCACCTCGAGCGAGGCGAACTTGGCGGGCTCGTGGTCGGCGTCGAAGCGCGCGATCACGTCGCCCACGATCCACTGCAGCGGGATCGCGATCGACGCGACGAGCATCGCGATCGTGAGGCCGGCCTGCACTTGCTCGCGCCGGTCTTCGGCGCTCCGGCGCACCAAGGCGAACGCGCAGACCGCGGCGGCGCCGAAGCCGGTGACGACGTAGGCGGCGAGCGTCGTGTGCAGCACCTCGACCAGCCACGGCGGGCTCAGCATCGCGGCGATCGGATCGATGTCGACGACCGTGCCGTTGACGATGCGGAAACCCGCCGGCATATTCATCCACGCGTTCGCCGTCGTGACGAATGCGGCCGACAGGGCGCCGCTGAGCACGATCGGCAGCCCGCTCAGCCAGTGCGCGACCGGGCTCAGGCGCTCCCAGCCGTACAGGTAGATCCCGATGAAGATCGCTTCGATGAAGAACGCGAAGCCTTCGAGCGAGAACGGCAAACCGATGATCCCGCCGGCGTACCGCATGAACGTCGGCCACAGCAGCCCCAGCTCGAACGAGAGGATCGTTCCGGACATCGCACCGACCACGAACAGGATCGCCATCCCCTTCGCCCACGTGCGCGCGAGATCGTAATAGGCGCGGCGCTTGGTGCGCAGCCACAGTCCCTCGGCGGCGACCACCAGGAGCGGCAGGCCGACGCCGAGCGCCGCGAAGACGATGTGGAACGCGAGCGACGTCCCCATCAGGGCCCGCGCCGCGATCACGTGTTCCATGATCGCAGTGTACCCGCCCGCGGCGGGACGCCCCTACGATGTTTCGGGGTAGGCGGTGGTCAGTGTGCGTCGCCGAAGATGAACGAGTAATCCGATGCGAGGGTCGACGAGCCGCGCTTTGCGGTGCGCTGCCCCGGCGCCGGGATCTCGATCACGCGCCGCCGAGAGCTACCGAGCAGCGGTGAGGGCGTCGCGACGGTCGCATACTTGTGGCAGTCGAAACAGCGGGATCCTTGCACGTAGGTTTCCAGCGTCGTGTTCGCGACCGGACCGGTCGGGATCGTGCCGGCGTCGGAGAGCGGCACCGTCGCGCGCGGCGATGGGACCGCGACCGGTGTCCCCGGCCACAGTACCTGCACCAAGCGATAGTGCTTGAACACCGACCGCGCGTCGTTCGCGTTGGTCATGAGCCGATACGCGCTCGTGTTGATCTCCTCGGAGAACGGGTCGATCGGCGTCGTGCGCACGACCTGGATCGGCGCGTTGTAGGGATCCTGACACGGGCCGACGGTCGGACACGGACGCGGCGATGTGTTGGGGACGCACTGGTAGTGGTCCGTCGCCGGGTTGCAGTCGTTGCGATAGAACGTCCAGCCGCGCGGCGGGGGCGTCGGAGTGGGCGAGCCGCTCGGCACCGCGACCGGGTCGTTGTCGACGTGCTCGAAGGTCGCCCAGACCATCTGCTGCGCGCTCGGCGTCTTGTGGATGACGTGCAGTCCGACGAGGCCGACAACGACGTTGTGCCGCACCGGCTTGCGCGGCGCGTAGATGTCGGCGAGCGAGATCTTGTAGTTCGGCCACGTCGCGGGGTCGGGGAGCTCGATCCACGCTGCTTTGATCTCGATCGCGCCGAAGTTCATGCCGTAGCGCGCAGGCTTTCCGCTGCACGCGTAGTCGACCGCAGTCGTCGTTCCGGCGCCGTGGGGGAGCGAGAATCCGGCCGGCCCGTTCGCGCACGCCACCTGATTGCGCGCGTGCGTCAACCCGTTGCCGACGATGTATCCGTACTCGTCGTTGTCGACGTGGACTTCATAGTAGGTCAGGTTGCCGCGGCGGTCGGTGAGCCATCCGCCGGACGCCTCCTGGATGCCGCGAAAGTGCACGTCGGCACCCAGAAACTCCGATGTCGCGGCGAGGACCTTGACGCCGGGACGCGACGGCGGCGCGCCGCGAAGGCGCAGTGCGGTCGACGCGAACAGTCCGTCCGCGGAATGGTAGCTCTCCCAGACCGTTGGGTAGATGCCGGCCCGGCTCGTGGCCGGGGCGCCGAACTGCGCCGGGCTCGCGCTCGGATCGGGGACGCCGATCTGCCCCGCCGCCGCACGCCAGTTGAGATAGAAGAATTCCATCCAGGCGTAGCAGTCGGCGTCGAGCTGAAAATCGACGGAGCCGCCCGGGACGAAATCGGTCGGCATCGTCGCGGCGACGGCCATCTTCGAGCAGTACGTGGTGCCGATGTGCCAGGTGGACTTCGGCGCGGGCGCCTGCGCCAGCACGCCGCCGGCCGCGAGCGCCGCAAAACCCGCCGCCAACAAGAGCGCGGCGCGGCCCGAGCGAGAATTCTGCATCGTCGTTACCCCCTGGGCGACCATACCACGGCGTCGCCAAGGGAGGCAAGACGAGGGCTATCGATCGTCGCGGTGGTGCGGAAAGAGCCCGTACGGCGGCGGGGTCGCGCGCGCGCCCTTGACCGCATGCCACAAGACGTCGTTCATCACCGCAGCATCGACGCGGTCCGCTTCGGCGAGATCGAAGCGCGCGCTGTCCGCGGCGCGGTACGCGGTCGCCCCGTTCTTCGCTTTCACGTCGATGCGAGCGGGAAGCGCATCGAACGGTGCAAGGTTCGGCGTCGCGGTGAAGGCCGCGCTGAGCGGCAGCGCACCGGCGTCGTACGCCGACATCGGAGGGAGTCCGAGCAGGATCTCGATGGTGCGGAGCACGGAGGCTTGCGTGTACGTTTCGTGCCGCAGGCCGCCCGCCGCATACGGCGAGGCCAAATAGAACGTGGAGCGCTGCTCGTCGACGTGATCGGGTCCGTTCTGCGCGTCGTCCTCGAGCACGAAGATCGCCGTGCTGCTCCAGTCGGGCGAATGCGAGACGGCCTCGACCAGCTTGCCGACGGCGAGGTCGTTGTCGGCGACCATCCCCTGCGGCGTCACCGCACCTGCGCGCGTGCCGGAGGTGTGATCGCGGGGGAAGCGCACGATCTCGAGCTGCGGCAGCGTATGCGAGGCTTCGAACGCGTCGAACTCGCGCTTCCATTCGTTGAACCGTGTCACGTCCTCGACGCTCATGTCGAACGTGGCGAAACCGCGGTCGGTATTCGCGTTCAGGACGGCGTTCATCGACGAGACGGGCGTCGGGCCGCTCGGCGAGGCGGTGACGAACTCGCCGTAGTTCCGCAGGCTGACGCCGTGGTGCGCGGCGTCGTCCCACAGGTACCCGGCGTGCGGGATCGCTGCTTCGGCGCCGTCCTCGAAATCGTAGAACGACCGGCGGTTCGCGTAGTTCTGCGGCCACATCCGCTCCAGGTAGTCGTTCGCGAACGCCGCGGTCGACCAGTTGTGTCCGTCGGCGCTCACGTGCGCGTCTTCGAAGAAACGGTCGAACACGCCGAACTGCTTGACGATCGCGTGCTGGTTCGGCGTGACGTTTTCGCCGAACATCACGAGCGACGGGTCGCCATCGGCGCCGCTCACGTCGCCCAGCACCTGGTCGTACGTGCGGTTCTCCTTGATGACGTAGATGGCGTGCTTGATCGGGCCGTTCCGCCGCACGACCGGACTGGCTGGGACGGCCTCGCGCTGCGCGAGCTCCCGGACGTCGGCGAGGCCGCGCGCGAGCGCACCGTCGTCCGGAATCGCGACGCGGCGCACGGAGCCGACCAGGTTATCGGCGACGTAGTCGCTCTCCGAGCGCGCGTTCGGGTTGAATTTCGGATTGGGGTGCCCGGACTCGCCCTTGCCGTTCGCGACGTAGAGGACGCCGTGCGCGCGGTCGATCGCGAGCGCGGTCGGATACCAGCCGGCGGGGATCGCACCGAGCGGCGTCAGCCCGTGCGCGCTCGTGCGGAACACCGCGACGGCGTTGGCCGCGCCGCACGTGACGTAGAGGCGGGTACCGTCGAGCGCCAGCGCGTTGGGTGAGGTCCCGACCGCGTCGGCGCGCGCGAAGGGGATCCGCGCGTGCTGGATCACGCGCTCCGTCGCGAGATCGACTACCGCGATGTCGTCGTCGTCGCTGTTCGCGACGTACAACAGCGACCCGTCGCTGGCGAGCGCGACGGGATGGCGGCCGACGTTGATGCGCGTGTTGTGCGCGCCCAGGCCGGTGACGAAGTCCCATCCGCGTTCGGCGACGTAGAGTTTGCCGCCGCTGCGCGGGTAGAGCACCGCGGCGGGATGGCGTCCGACGTCGTGCGTGGCGATCACGCGCGCGGTCTTGGGATCGACCAGCGCGACGCGGTTGGCGATATCGCCGGCGACCGCGATCGCGCCGTTGGGCTGCTGGGCGAGCGCGACGGGATAGAAGGGCACCGGCAGCGAGACCGTCTTGTCGACCACGCCGGTCGCGGTGTCGATGTGCGCGATCGTTTCCTGGAACGTGCCGGGCGCCGCGACCCAGACGCCGTCGCCGTCCGCGTCACGCAACGGCGTGCCGAACGCGCCGCTCAGCGGAACGCTGCGAATCTCTTTGAGGGTCGCGGCATCGAGCACGCGCAGCGCCGGCTTGCGGTGGCCGGTCTCGAGCACGAACAAACGCGAGCCGTCGCGGGAGAGCACGAGCCCGGTCGGCAACGTGCCGACCGTCGCGACCGGCCCGTCGCTGCCGCGAATCTTCCATCCGGTCGGCAGCGTCGTCACGCCGGTCGCGGCGAGCGCAACGCCGCCGAGCACGAGGACGGCGGCGATGACAAGGCCGGTGCGTTTCACGAGTGCCTCCACTGAAGCCGCAGGATGCGCGGCGCAAACGCGACGACCAGCGCGACGGTGATCAGAAAGAACGTCGGGTGAACGAAGCGCAGGTCGTCGTGCGGGATCGCGCGGCAGCCGAGGTTCGTCCCGGCCATCGCCATGCAGAACAGGCCGTAGGCCAGTTGCAGACGGGACCGCGGGTCGACGCGTGGCCCGAAGAACGAACGGCGGTGTTCCGGAAGCCACCACCAGAGCATCGGCACGGCGAGCGCGAGGCACACCGCGGCGCTCACCAGACCCCAGGTGAGGTCGAAGCTCCGCGATCCTTCGATCCACGCCCAGTTCATCGCCTCAGCCCTCGATCTTCGAAAAGTCTGCGACCGCGCCGAGCGCCGAGCGGATCCCGGACAGCAGCTTCAAACGGTTCGCACGCAGCGCGGGCTCGTCCGCGTTCACGGTTACCCCGTCGAAGAACACGTCGACGTACGGCCGCAACCGCGCCAGTGCCGCCATAGCGCCGGCGAAGTCTTCGCGCGCCGTGGCCGCGCGAATCTCCGCGGTCGTGCGCTCGAGCTCGGCGAACAGCTCCTTCTCCTCGGGTTGCGCGAACAGCGCGGGGTCGACGGCGCCGTCGTACCGCGCGCCGTCCTTTTTCTCCTCGCGGCCAACGATGTTCGACGCGCGCTTGTAGGCGGTGAGCAGGTTCGCGCCGTCCGGGCTCGCGAGAAACGCTTCGAGCGCCGCGACCCGCGCCAGCGCGCGCACCAGATCGTCTTCGTCGTCCTGCGCGAAGACCGCGGAGACCAAGTCGTGGCGCGAGCCGGTTCCGCGCAGATGCGCCTTCATCCGGTCGGCGAAGAACTCGAGCAGCTCCGCCGCGACGTCGTCCGGCGGGGCGGCCGCAGCCTTGGCGAACGCCGGCTGCTGCGCATAGTGTCGGTATGCCGAAACGAACTGCTCGCGCAGCCGCAGCCGCAGCCCGTTCTCGACGATCACCCTGATCGCGCCGAGCGCAGCGCGCCGCAGCGCGAACGGATCCTTCGATCCGGTCGGCTTCTCGTCGATCGCGAAGAAGCCGACCAGCGTGTCGATCTTGTCGGCAAGCGCGACCGCGATCGACACCGGTGCGGTCGGACAGGTGTCGTTCGGCCCGAGCGGCGCGTAGTGTTCCGCGATCGCGTCGGCGACCTGCGGATCCTCGCCTTCCGCGAGCGCGTAGTAGCGCCCCATCTTCCCCTGCAGTTCCGGGAATTCGCGCACCATCCCGGTCACGAGATCGGCCTTGCAGAGCAGCGCGGCGCGGTCGACCAGTTCGCTTTGCGGGTCGCGCAGCGCGTCGCCGAGCTCGCGCGCGAAGGGCCGTAACCGGCCCACCTTATCGCCGATCGATCCGAGCTTCGCGTGGAACACGAGCTCGGCGAGCTTCGGGACGCGCGTCGCGAGCGGCGTCTTGAGGTCCTGGTCCCAGAAGAACTTCGCGTCGAACAGGCGCGCGCGCAGCACGCGCTCGTTGCCGGCGATAATCGCGGCGCCGCCGTCTTTCGGCTCGATGTTCGCGACCAGCAGAAAGCGCGGCGCCAGCGCGCCGGCGGCGGTCTCGAGCGCGAAATACTTCTGGTTCGCACGCATCGTCGTGGTCAGCACTTCGCGCGGGACATCCATGAAATGCTCGTCGATCGAGCCGGCAAGGACGACCGGCAGCTCGACCAGACCCGACACCTCCTCGAGCAGCGCTGGATCGTCCGCAAGCGTGAGGCCTTCGCCGTTCGCCAGCGCCCGAGCGCCCGCGCGGATGATCTCGCGGCGTTCGCGCGGATCGAGCACGACGTACGCGTCGCGCAGTTTGCCGGCATAGTCAGCGAACGAGTTCACGGCGATCGGTTGCGGCGCGAGAAATCGGTGACCCCAGGTCAGAGCGTTTGCGCGCAGGCCGTGCGAACGCAGCGTGACGTCGACGACGGCGCCGTCGAACAGGCAGAGGACGTTCTGCAGCGGACGCACCCAGCGCATCGCGCCGCTTCCCCAGCGCATCGACTTCGGCCACGCGAACGTCTCGACCGTTGCGGTCAGCACGTCGCGTAGGACGTCGGCGCTGGCGCGTCCGGTGACCGTCCGGCTGAGGTAGTAGTAGTCGGCGCCGCCGACGGTACGCACCTCGACACCCTCGAGCGTGGTCAGCCCGGCGGACTTCATGAACCCGTCGAGCGCGCGCTGCGGCGCGCCGACGTGCGGCCCTCGGCGATCTTCGACGACGTCGGGCTGGTGCGCCGGCAAGCCGTCGACGATGAGGGTCAGGCGCCGCGGCGTGACGTACGACTCGGCGCGCTCGAAGTCGAGCCGTTCTTCGCCGAGCCGTGCGATGACCGTCGCGAGCAGTTGTTCGGCGGCGGCGGACTGCATCCGCGCCGGGATCTCTTCGGAGAACAGTTCGAACAGGAGCTCGGCCATCAGTGTGCCGCGGCGCCGCGCGCGAGCCAGCTCTCGCAGCACGCTTTCGCGAGCGTTCGCACCCGGCCGATGTACGCTTGCCGTTCCGTCACGCTGATCACGCCGCGCGCGTCCAGCATGTTGAAGAGATGGCTCGCGGTCACGCACGCATCGTACGCGGGGAGGGGAAGCGCCTGCGCCAGCAGCGCGGTGCACTCCGTCTCGGCGTCGGCGAAGTGCCGCAGCAGCAGCTCGACGTCCGCGTACTCGAAGTTGTACGCGGAGAACTCTCGCTCGTTCTCGAGGAAGACGTCGCCGTAGGTGATGTGCGGGTTGCTCTCCGGCGCGTTGTAGGCGAGATCGTAGACGTTCTCGACGCCCTGCACGTACATCGCCAGCCGTTCGAGCCCGTACGTGTACTCGACCGAGACCGGATCGCATTCGATCCCGCCCACCTGCTGGAAGTACGTGTACTGGCTGACCTCCATCCCGTCGCACCACACTTCCCAGCCCAGCCCCCAGGCGCCGAGCGTCGGGCTCTCCCAGTCGTCCTCGACGAAGCGGATGTCGTGCGCGAGCGGATCGATCCCAAGCCGCCGCAGGCTCTCGAGGTAGAGCTCCTGCGCGTTGGGCGGCGACGGCTTGAGGATGACTTGGAACTGGTAGTAGTGCTGCAGCCGATTCGGGTTCTCGCCGTAGCGCCCGTCGGTCGGCCGCCGGCACGGCTGCACGTACGCCGCCCGCCACGGCTCGGGGCCCAGGCTGCGCAGCGTCGTCGCCGGGTGAAACGTACCGGCCCCGACGTGACTGTCGTACGGTTGAAGCACGACGCAGCCCTGTTCCGCCCAGTACTGCTGAAGCGTCATGATGAGCGACTGAAAATCGAGCGCGCCGCGGCGAGCAATCGGGGCTGTCACGTCAAGCCTTGCGGTGCGTCAGGTTGAGCGCGCGGACCTTCCGATGCGGTGCGTGACACGGCTCCCACCGTTTGTCATGCCCCGAGGAGTGCGCCGAGTGCCGCGGCGGCGACGACGACGATCCATGGTGGGGCGCGCCATGCGGCGATCGCCACGAACGCCGCGAGGGCGATCCCGATCCGCGCCCAGCTCGCGCCGAGGGAGAGCAGGACCGGATCGTAGAGCACCGCGCCGAGCAAGCCGACCACGCTGGCGTTCGCGCCGCGCACTGCGCCCGCGGCGCGCGGCGCGCCGGCGACGCGATTCCATACCGGCGCGACCGCGAAGATCAGCGCGAACGAAGGCAGGAAGATCAGCACCGTCGCGACCACCGCGCCGGCGTACCCGTGCAGCGGCGAGCGGTTCGCGTAGCCGAGGAACGACGCGAACGTGTTGAGCGGCCCCGGCATCGCCTGCACCGCGCCGTAGCCGGCGTAGAAGTCCTGCGCGCCGATCAGCCCGTCGTGGATCATGCTCTGCAGCAGGGGCAGCACCACATGACCGCCGCCGAACACCAGCGTACCGGCCCGGATCAGGGTCGCGACGAACGCCAGCGTCGCATCCTTCGGCAGCGCCGTCACGGCGACGAGCGCGACGAACAGCAGGCCGGCCGCGACCGAGACCGCGCGCGGGACCCGAATCGGAAGCGGATCGTGGCGCAGCTCCGGGGCGTGCAGGAAGAGTGCGCCGGCGAGCGCGCCCAGCGCGATCGAGACCCATTGGAAACCCGGGAACGGGCGCAGCGCCAGGGTCACCAGGATCGTCGCGACGGCGATCGTCTTGGTCGGCAGGTCGGTGCAGAGCGATCCGGCCAGGCCGATGACCGCGAACGCGACCACGGCCGCCGCGGCGGCGAACAGCCCGTCGAGCAAGCCGCCGAACCAGGGCGGCGGGGTGTGGCGCTCGGCCCCCCCGAGCGCGGCTGCGATCAGCGTCATGGCGAGCGCCGACGGGGCCGTGAAGCCGAGCCAGGCGAGGAATGCGCCGAGCGGACCGCCGCGCGTGAAGCCGATCAGCATCCCGACCTGGCTCGAGGTGGGTCCCGGCAGGACCGAGCAGAATGCAACGATCCGGGCAAAAGCGGGTTCATCGAGCCACCGCCGTTCCTCGACGAAGGTCCGGCGGAAGTATGCGAGGTGGGCGATCGGACCGCCGAACGACGTCGAACCTAGGCGGAGAAACGTCGCAAACACCTCGCGCACGTCGGTCTGCTTACTCCCGGAGGACCGCGACTTCATGCATTTGGGCGACCTGACGGTCTATCACGACGGAGCCTTCGCCCGCTACGCGGACGCGAAGGTGGGTCTGCTCACGCACGGGCTCCAGTACGGGACCGGCTGCTTCGAAGGGATCCGCGGCTTCTGGAGCGCGCGCGAGGAAGAGCTCTACCTGCTGCAGCTCGCCGACCATTACGACCGGCTCGCGCAGTCGGCGCGGATCCTGATGATCGGGCTCCCGCACACGACGCCCGAGCTGTGCGAGCTCACGGTCGAGTTGTGCGCGCGCAACCAGCTGCGCGGCGACGTCTACGTGCGGCCGTTCGCATACAAGGCCAACGAGGACATCGGCGTGCGCCTGCACGGCGTGAAGGACGCGTTCGCGATGGTGGCGATCCCGTTCGAGCGCTACTTCGACGCGGACCGCGGGCTCAAGGTCGGCGTCAGTTCGTGGCGCCGCATCGACGACACGATGGCGCCGGCGCGCGGCAAGATCACCGGGACGTACGTCAACAGCGCGCTCGCCAAAAGCGAGGCGGTGATGAACGGCTTCGACGAGGCGATCATGCTCTCGGCCGAAGGCCACGTCTGCGAAGGCTCGGCCGAAAACGTGTTCATGGTGCGGCGCGGCGTGCTCTACACGCCGGACCCCTCGCAGAACATCCTGGAAGGCGTCACGCGCCGCGCGATCATCACGCTGGCGGCCGAAGAGCTGGGGCTCACGGTCGTCGAGCGCGCGATCGACCGCAGCGAGCTGGTCGTCGCCGACGAGCTGTTCATCACCGGGAGCGCGGCCGGAGTTCAGTGGATCGAGTCGGTCGACCACCGCCCGGTCGGCGGCGGCGAGCGCGGGCCGATCGCGGGCGCGCTGATCGACCTCTACGATCGCGCGATCCGCGGCGGGATGCCGAAGTACGCGCCCTGGCTCACGCGGACGTACGGCGGCCGTACGCCGGCAGCGGTCGGCTAGCTACGGCGACGGAGAGGGCGCTGCGGTCGGCTCGGCACTCGCCGCCTCCGCGGGGACGTTCTGCGGCGTCCACATCTGCTGCTCCGGCGTCGTGCGCGCCGCGCGCTCCAGCGCCGCAGCGGGATTGAGGTCGTCGCGCCACCCGCCGAGCTTGCCGAGCGCGGTGTAGGCCATCTTCGAGACACCGCGGATGAAGCGCCGGCCGGATTCGAGCGTCGGCAGATCGGTGGTCATCACCGCGATGACGTAGGGGTCCTCGCTTGCGCCGTAGACGATCCCGACGTCGTTGAGCGTGTCGTGCAGGGTTCCGGTCTTGTGCGCGATCCGCGTCCCGGGCGGAAGCGGCTCGGGCAGGAGTCCGTTGTGCTGCTGGCCGCCGAGGATTTGGATCATCTCGCGCGAGGACCACTCGTCGACGAGCTGCTCCTTCGCCATCACGCCGAGCAGGTGCGCCATGTCGGCCGGGCTCGAGCGGAGCGTCCAGTGGATGCTAGGCCCTTCGGTGCGGATGAAATCGCGCAGCCGCGTGTGGGTGAGGCCGTAGTTCGCCATCGTCGCGTTGATCCGCTGGCGGCCGACGAGGCGGATCAGCATGTTCGTCGCGGTGTTGTCGCTGACGTCGATCATCAGCGCGAGCAGCCGCGAAACGGTGTAGCTTCCGCCGACCGGCGCGTCGCACAGGTCGCCGTAGCCCCAATCCTTGTCGGCACGGCGCAACCGCAGCTTGGTGTTCAGATCGAAGTTGCCGGCGACGAGCTGCCGGAAGACCTCGACCATGACCGGGATCTTGATCGTCGACGCCGCGGGCATCTCGGCGCCGCGGTTGATCCCGCTCGTCGCGCCGGTCGCGACATCTTCGATCGCGATTCCGACGTGGCCGGGCGCGCGCAGCGAATACGCGCTGAGCTCGGCCTGGAAATCGGCCATCGGCCCGCCAATACCGCTCGCGCTCGCCGGTAGAATGCCGGCAAGCGGAACGGCGAGGAGAACGACGGCGGCAACGAGTCGTCGTGGTACCCGCATTGTATATATATTTGTCGGTAGGGTGCGACGAAAGTCAAGTGGCGCGAGCCGGCCATTTGGAACTTCGTTGCCGGGGAGGTGCTGCGCGGGGCGAGCAGTATCTAGCGGCTCTCGGACTCTTGGTCAGCGGAGCATCGGAACCTAGGGGGAGGGTGATCAGTGCAAAACGCAAGTTCGGCGCGAGCCGCCGCGGCGCGGCCCGGGCCCGAGCCGCCCGCGGACCTCTTCGCGCCGTCGACCAGCTTCGATCCGCCGGCCAAACGGCCGCTGAGGGTCTACGCGTTCGATCCGACCCTGGGCCGCGTGCTCGGCAACAACCTCGTCATCGAGGTGAACTACGAGCCGTTGCAGCCGGGGCCGGTCGGCGAACGCTTCGCGGTGGTCGACTACGACGGCTCGACCAAGTCGTTCTACGCTCCGGTCGATCTCGATAATCCCAACCTGCTGCTGCGCGACGGGTTGGATCCGACCGAGTCCGACCCTCGCTTCCACCAGCAGATGGTGTACGCCGTCGCGTCCGAGACGCTGCGGCGGTTCGAGGCGGCCCTCGGCCGGCGCGTGCATTGGCGTCCGCCGCCCAATGGCAAGCACGGCGCAAACCGGTTGTACCTGTTTCCGCATGCGATGGTGCAAGCCAACGCGTTCTACAGCCCCGATGCGCACGGCATCCTGTTCGGCTACTTCCGCGCGGGCAGCGTCGTGGACGCGCAGATCGTGCCGGGACAGACGATCTTCACCTGCCTCTCGCACGACATCGTCGCGCACGAAACGACGCACGCCGTCGTCGACGGGATCCGCGAGCACTTCACGGAGCCGACGAACATCGACGTGCCGGCGTTCCACGAAGCGTTCGCCGATCTGGCGGCGCTGTTCCGGCACTTTTCGCATCGCGAGGCGCTGCTCGACACGCTGCAGCGGACCGGCGGCAGGCTCTACACCACCAACATGCGGGCCGATGCGCCGGGTTCGTCGACCGAACCGGTGATCCAGAGCGAGATCGCGCCGGACAATCCGCTGATCGAGCTGGCACGACAATTCGGTCAGGTCTCAGGACTCCACGCCGGGCTTCGCAGTGCGCTCGGAACGCCGGCGAACACGCAGGACCTCAAGACGACGATCGAGCCGCACGCGCGCGGGGCGATCCTGGTCGCGGCCGTGTTCGACGCCTATTTTTCGGTCTATCTGCAGCAAACCGCCGATTACTTCCGCGTCTTCCGCGCGGGCGGCGGCTCCGACCAACCGGTCGATCTGCCGGGACCGCTCGCCAACCTGCTGGCGGCCGACGCCAGCCGTATCGCGGAGCTGTTCTTCTCGGTCTGCGCGCGCTCCCTCGACTATTGCCCGCCGGTCGACGTCACGTTCGGCGATTTCCTGCGCGCGATCATCACCGCGGATATCGATCTGTTCCCGAGCGACAGTTACGGCGTGCGTGACGCCGTGATGCAGGCGTTTCGTTCCCGCGGCATCGTCCCCGAGGGCGCGCAGTTCTTTTCGGAGGACGCCCTGTGCTGGCCGAAGGTGAGATCGCCAACAGAGACGCCTCCGGGCCCGCTGCCGGCGGTGAGCGGTTTGCTCTTCGGCGATCCGAACGGCCTGACGGACGATGAGAAGAACGTCAACGGCGACCTCTTGCGCGCGTACGCCAGAGCGAACGCCACAGCGCTCGGCTTCGATCAGAGCCCGATCTCCGTCCCGTCGTTCCACCCCATGTTCCGGACCGACGAGGACGGGTCGCTGAAGATCGACATGGTCGTCGAGATGGTCCAACAGCGCAAAGTCCCGCTCGACCCGGCGGAACCGAAGCTCGGCACGATGGTGATCCGCGGCGGCGTCACGCTGATGATCTCGCGGCAGCCGCTGCGCGGCGGCAAGCGGCCCGACCCCGAGGTGCGGTACGCGATCGCCAAGCATCTGGGCGGCACTCACGACAACCTCCAGCGCGCCGCCTACGTCGCGCAGGGCTTCACCGACGGCACGGGTGCCAACGCCCGCATCAATTTCGGCCTCCTTCACGGGATCTGATCGATGAGTACGAGCAAGAAGACGACGCGCAAGAAGACGACCGCGCGCAAGAAGAAGACGACCGCGCGCAAGAAGACCGCCGCGCGCAAGAAGAGTCCTGCGGCGAAGAAACCTGCGCGTACGCCGCGCACGACGGCAACCCCGGGGACGACAACTCCGCCTTCCGGCACGCCGCCTGCGGCGCGTCCGGCGGCGGCCGGATCGACCGGGGGGACGGCGGGGATCCGGGTGCGGATGTACCGCGTCGGGTTCGGCGACTTCTTCCTGCTGACGGTGCGTGCTCCCGACGGTACGCCGCGGCACATCCTCGTCGACTGCGGCGTTCATGCGGCGAATCTGGGCAGCATCGGCGCCGCGATCGACCAGCTCGCGATCGATACCGGAAAGCAGCTGGCGCTCGTCATCATGACGCACCGGCACGCCGACCACATCTCCGGATTCGGTACCGGTGCGGCCGCCTTCGCCGGGTTCACCGTCGAACGCGTGTGGATGTCGTGGTTCGAAGACCCGAGCGACCCGGCTGCGACGAATTTTCCGGCGAACATCACGGCGCTGGCCGGCAAGCTCCAGCAATCGCTCGCGGCGCGCAGCGATGAGGTGGGCCAGCAGCTCTTCAACATGGCCGAAAACATCACCGGCGCCGCCGCCGTGGGCGGGGGAAATGCGGCCGCGCTCGCGACGCTGCACGGCGGGTTCAAGAACAAAGCGCCGGTCGACTACTACCAGGCCGGCGACGTTCCGACGCTCCCGGACTCGCTGGTGCAGGCCGGTCTCACCGCCCAGATCCTTGGACCGCCGACCGATCCCGCTCTCGTCGCGCAAATGGACAATAAGCCGCAGCAGTATCTCGCGGCGACCGGCGAAGAGAACGCGCCGCCTATGCGGTTCAACCGCGTGTTTACGGCGGATGCGAGCCGCTATCCACCGGACGCGTTCGCCGTCTTCAGCCCCGACGAGATCGCCAAGCATATCTCCTCGAACCAGCCGGATCTTCTGGCCGCGCAAGCCGCGAAGGCCGATAACACGATCAACAACCAGAGCCTGATCGTCCTGTTCACGTTCGGCGGCAAGAAGCTGCTCTTCGCCGGCGACGCGCAATGGGGCAATTGGGACAACTTCTTGTTCGGTGGGGCCGTCGTCGGTGACGATACGCCGTTGACCGCCAATAGCAAGACGATCCTCGGCAGCCTCGACTTCTACAAAGTCGGCCACCACGGCAGCACCAACGCGAGCCCGATCCCGGCCGTCAACGCGATGCGCGACGGGTGCGTGGCGATGTGCTCCACACAGCCCGGCGCCTATGGTAGCGTGAAGAACAACAGCGAGGTGCCGCGCGGGCCGCTGATCGACGCTCTGGAAAAGAAAACGAAGAACCAGCTCGCTCGCGCCGACCAGGTCGAGGTCCTGAACTACCCCGTGGACCCGACGCTCGAATCGCTCCCGGCGATCTTCACGAAGGACGACACCAAGGGCTACATCGACTACGAGACGTAAGCTGCGGCGCGTCGCCTAGCTGCGAACGTAGGGCACGCCGTCGGCTGCCGGAGCGCGCACGCGCCCCGCGAAGCCGGCGAGGGCGACGAGCGCGGCGAGATACGGGAGTGCTTGCAGCAGCTCGCTGGGGACGCCGGCGCGCTGCAGCGAGAACTGCAGTGCCGCGAAGAACCCGAAGAAGAGCGCGGCGCCGGTCGCGCCGAGCGGCGTCCAGCGCCCGAAGATCACCGCCGCCAGCGCGATGAAGCCGCGTCCCGCGGTCATCCCGTCCGAGTAGAGGTCGAGCTCCGCCAGCGAAAGGTACACGCCGCCGAGCGAGGTGATCGCGCCGCCGATCACGACAGCCCAGAAGCGCGTCTTCAGCGCGTCGATCCCGGCCGATTCCGCGGCGCTCGGGTCCTCGCCGCACGCGCGCACGTGCAGCCCCCACGGCGTGCGCGTCAGGACCAGATGCAGCACGCCGGCGGCGACGAACGCGAGCACGACCAGCACGGTCTCGCCGGTGCGGCCGAGCGCCGGAACCTCGTGCGAAGCGCCGGGCTGGTGATACACCAGGACGAGCCCGAACGCGGCGGCGGCGAGCGCGGCGATGTTGAGCCCGGTCCCGGCGACGATCTGATCGACCGCCAGCCGCGTCGTCACGTACGCCAGGATTGCCGCCAGCAGCATACCGGCGAGGACGCCGGCCAGCGCGCCGAGGATCGGGTTGCCGGTCGCCCCGCTGACGACGACCGAGGTGAACGCGCCGGCGATCAAGATCCCTTCGAGTCCGATGTTGACGACGCCGGCGCGCTCGCTCAGCACGCCGCCGAGCGCCGCATAGATCAGCGGCGTGGCCTTGATCAGCGTCAGGCCCAGGATCGCCAGCACCGCTGCGAGCGTCGCGTTCACGTCGACCTCCGGCTCGCGACGACGCGGCGTCCGGCGAGTGCGATGATGACCAGGCCGATGATCAGCGAGACGACCTCGCGCGGGACACCGGCCTCGGCCTGCATCGCGATCCCGCCGCTCTGCAGCATCCCGAACGCGACCGACGCAACGATGATCCAGAGCGGATCGAGGTTGCCGACCAGCGCGACGGCGATCGCGATGAACCCGTAGCCGGGCGAAAGACCGGTGTTGAAGCGGTGCAGCGCGCCGGCGACGATCGTCGCGCCGCCCAGCCCGGCGATCGCGCCGGAGAGCGTCATCGCGATGAGCGCCGTGCGGCCGAGGTCGATCCCGGCGCGCTTCGCGGCCTCGGGCGCATCGCCGGCGGCGCGCAGTTCGTAGCCGAAGACGGTGCGCTGCAGCACCCAGCGCAGCACGAACGCGAGCACCAGCGCCAGCACGAACGCCCAGGTGAGCTGGGTGTCGAACAGATGGGTGAGCTGCGCGGCCTTCGGCAGCGGCCCGGTCTCGGAACCGGCGGCGCCGCCTTGTTGCAGCGGCCCGGTCACGAGGTACGTCGTCAGCAGTATCGCGACGACGTTGAGCATCAACGTCGCGATCACTTCGTTCGCCTTGAAGCGCGCGCGCATGATCCCCGGGATCGCTCCCCACGCGCCGCCCGCCAGCGTTCCGGCGACCAGCACCATCGGAACCGCGAGATAGCCCGGCAGTGGGAACTGCGCGCCGAGCCAGCCCGCCGCGAAGCCCCCCATCACGAGTTGGCCCTCCGCGCCGATGTTGAATAGCCCGGCGCGGAACGCGATCGCGATCCCGAGCGCGGGGAAAAGCAGGTTCGTCGTCTGCACCAGCGTCTCGGCGATCTCGCCCTTCGTTCCCCACGCACCGTCGAAGAGCGCGCCGAATCCGACGATCGGCGAGACGTGCGCGAGCAGCATTGCGATCGAGCCGACGCCGAAGACCAGCACGACGACGACGACGAGGTCGCGGAACGCGCGGGTGCGCAGCAGGCCGGCGTTCATGCGTTGCCCGCCATCAGCGCGCCGATCCGGCCGCGGTCGATACCCGCGCGATCGAACGAGCCGACGAACTTGCCGTTGGCGATCACCAGGACCCGGTCGGCGGTCGCGAAGATCTCGTCGAGCTCGAACGAGATCAGCAGCACGCCGGCGCCTGCGTTGCGCGCCTCGATCAGCCGCGACTGCACCAGCGCGGCGGCGCCGATGTCGATCCCGCGCGTCGGCTGGTACGCGACGATCAGCTTCGGCGAGCTCGCCAGCGTACGGCCGACCACGATCTTCTGCTGGTTTCCGCCGGAGAGCTCGCCCACGATCGCGTCCGGGTTCGGCGGCCGCACGTCGAAGCGTTCGATCACCTCGCGCGCCGCGTCGCCGAACTTCGCGAGCGTGAGCGTGCGCTGCCGCCCGAGCGCGACGTTGTCGCGCACGTTCCAGTCGAGCACGAGCGCTTCGTGGCGCCGGTCCTGCGGGATCACGCGAATCCCGCGCGAGAGGCGCGAGACCGGCGTATCGCTCGCGCGCAGCGGCGTGCCGGCGAAGATGAGCTCGCCGGTGAACGCGGCGATCCCCGCCAGCGCGTCGGAGAGCGCGGTCTGGCCGTTGCCTTCGATCCCGGCGACGCCGACGATCTCACCGCCGCGGACCTCGAACGTCGCGTCGGTGAGCGTGCTGGTTCCCGACCGCGCGGAGAGCCCGCGCACCTAGATCGGAAGAGCACACGTCTGAACTCCAGTCACGCCAATATCTC
>OCZT010000648.1_pt1 | contig 34800 bp, 23 predicted proteins | sample 1539031 | NCBI WGS metagenome assembly OCZT01 (sample SAMEA3539308, study PRJEB22396) | soil metagenome | biome: tundra; feature: field; material: soil | place: USA | collected 2010-05 | depth 0.15 m | reverse complement strand
GAGATATTGGCGTGACTGGAGTTCAGACGTGTGCTCTTCCGATCTCTTCATACGGTGTTGGTCTTTACGGTGGTTACCCTTACGGCGGCTACGGCGGCTACGGCGGCTGGGGCGGTTACGGTGGCTACGGTGGCTACGGTGGCGGCGGTCATGGCGGTCATGGCGGACATGGCGGACATGGCGGACATGGCGGACATGGCGGACATGGCGGACATGGCAGACAAAAATAATCTCTAAGACCATATTGTGACGCTAATGCGTCACTATAAATTATTTTTTTATTTAATTGGATTTTTCCCGATGCTAATTTTTTTAGGACTGCTACCTAAGTGCAGATAGTACTCTAAAAAACTAGATGTAGTAGAGATCTATCCCCATATTACCATAAAAGTTTATAAAAAAGTGACTTACTTTTTTTATCACAAATAATTAACATGTAATTCGATTCTAAAAATGCTAGATAGGATGGGAAAAGTGATTATGAAGCTCATTCAAAACACTAGCGAATTTGTCTAGAACATAAAGTAGTTCTTAAAATTCCTGGTTCAATTTAATGATTTCTACGAACATTTCATCATTACGGATATAACATTAGGACAAAAGTTAACGGACTCATAAGGTACAATAATCTAATCTTCTTAACTATTAAACTTACTGATAAAAAAGCTATGGTCTCAGCTAAACTTTCATACTATCCAGGCACAAATACCCGATATCATTATTTTTTACGGAAATGGTGATCATTCTGTTATTCTAAAAGTAACTATGGCCTAAAATTTAATGATTTTAAGATTGATGAATTAAAGCACTGAATTTGCAGGAGAAAGTTTTAGTCATTCGAACTTAGTATTGATACTACAAAATTTAAATCAGGAGGATATTTTCAAAATATCATATCAAATTCAAAATTTAATGATTATTTTAATTTCACGCAATCACCTTATTTTGGTTGCCACAGATAAGCAAAAAGTAGTGTGTCATTAAGCTTCAATATAGACTATAGAAAACCTTTTTAAAATAGACGATTCAGAGTGAACTTCGAGAACAAATTCCAATTTCTTGATACGATAACTTACAATTACTAGCATTAGAATGATGCAACAGATCATTATTTACCTACACTCTTGCTGATGTTTTTCAACGACTACTATGTACAATCTACAAATCTTTCTATGTTCTTGCTTTAATAGGAATTCTGATTTAAGTTTAAAATCAAGGGCAATAAAAACTGTAGTTTAAATTCGATATTTCAGACAGTTGGGGCTTAAGTAGTACGCGACCCAAAATTAAAATCCACATTTAATATTAAAAAAGTCTACTTCTATTTTTGATAGTTATCTATTCTGTATCTATTCATTTAAAGTTTTCTTAGGCGATGTTTACTCATATAGTTTAATATACTATTTGAGTATTGTAAAAGAATTATTCAGAACATTGGATTATATATTCTTCTTGTGCTCTCAGTGCCTAATTCTATAGCCAAGATAATAAAGATAGATAGAATACCTCAGGATCCATGTGTGAACTGTTCTGACAGTCTGAAAAGCCAGGGAAATCAAAAGCAATTAATAAATATAAAAAAATAGAATAAAGATATACAAATGAATGCGAAGGTTATAGGCCTTGATATTGGAGGAGCTAATACTAAGCTAGCATCATCAGATGGAACTCTAGTAGAACTGCACTATCTGCCTCTATGGAAAAATAGCGAACTCTTTGAAATTTTGAAGGAGATCGCATATCGATTACGGCCAGAAAAAGTTGCTGTTGTTATGACAGGGGAACTTGCAGATTGTTTTGAAAATAAATGTCAAGGTATTCTCTTTATAATGGAAGCAGTTGACTCCGCATTTGGATCGCCAAAAGTCTCGTATATGAATTGCATGGGTAGATTTCAGAGTGAAACTGACAAACTAATAGACCTTGCTGCTGCTAACTGGGTAGCTTCAGTCATGCTAGTAGGAGCAGAGCTTGGAGATTGTATTTTTGTGGACGTAGGCAGTACCACAACTGACATTATTCCAATAATTTCCAGGGAACATAAAGCAGGAATAACTGACTTTGAACGCCTGATGCGGAGTGAACTTGTATACTCAGGTGTACTCAGAACAAACATAGCTACTCTTCTTGAAAAAATAAAAATTAAACGAAAATCGTGCAGAATCGCTTCAGAATTATTTGCAACAACCGGGGATGTGTATATATTGCTTGGGAAAATCAATGAAAATATTTACACCTGCGAGACTGCAGATGGAGCTGGAAAGAGCAAAACTGATGCTATGCGTAGGGTTTCAAGGCTGATCTGTGCAGATCTTTCAGAAATTCGAGTAAAGGACATATATGAAATAGCAAGCCAAGTGCATGAAAAACAGACTTCTACCCTAACTGAAGTGATTTATGAAGTTGCGAAAAGGAATGAGCTCAAGAGAATAGTAGCTGCAGGAATTGGGGAGTTTCTCATAGAAGAAGCCGCAGAAAGACTCGGTTTTGAATGCATTTCGGTTTCTGGACACTGGGGAGATAAAATATCAAGAGTTTTCCCGGCATATGCTGCTGCTCGACTACTTAATAAATGAAATATCAACTCAAAGATTAGCAAAAGGCATATCAAAGAGAATTTTGATCGATTACTATGTATTTAAGCATTAAAATCTCTTAACAATAATTTTTACTCATGAAAACTTTTAATTATTTGGCTTCTTATAAAGAATGCACACCTTTTTAGTCAATCGGAAACAAACTTGCTGAAATAGATTAATTAATTGATTGGAAACCTTTTAGTATCATTTCTGAGTCATATATTTTAACAAAAAGGTATTTATGAGGCAGATCTGAAGCTGATGTAATCATTATGTTTAAATGCCTGTTTTATAGTAACACATAATTTTTAAAACTTTGAAGCTGAGAAATAATGTATTGGTCGTATGTTTGATGAAATTTCTTGTTTTCTTGAGTACATACCAAAAAGTACCACATTCTGATCATTCAGAATGAATTATTGATAACTGTAATAAAGAAGAAATACGGCAACAGTTGCAAAGCCAACTTAATCACCTTGGGTTGAAAATATAAAGCTTATTTTTCCTCCTGAAAGTTTCTGGGGTTCGGATAAAGTTTTTAAGCTGAGAAGTTTTCTTGGATAACTCTGCCACAAAGATACTGATAAGAAAATGATGCAAGAAAATCAACTATTGATCAGTCCGAAAACTAATCTATCAACAGTTATCAACGGTTATTTCTGATGTGAATAATCTCATAGCTCACTTTTCCTCTGTCGACACACTCCCTAACAAGCTTTTCCCGTTTAGATAGAGTGTCGGTTTTTCCTGATTTGACCTCGATAAAAACCACTGTTTTCATTTCTCCCTCGGAAAGGCCGTCAAAGACTATGAAATCCACTGGTGTACCAAGGAAGCGTGCATCCTTGGGATTGTACTTGAAGTCAGGGAAATAAGGGATCAGGTGTTCAGTTACCTTGCCTCTAGTTACAGCTTCGCTTTTCTTTACTGCGTCTTGGCGAATTTTTTTTTCCTCATCAAGTTTCCAGGTCCGAAAGAGGGTATCGGCTTTTTCAGAGACCTGGCGGGCCATTTCCCTATTCTGCCAAGATTCATACAAATCTCTGGCACGAGACTCGACCAAGCCCCTTAGCTGGATATATTTAAGGAGCAGGTAAGCTGCAAAAAGGGCAAGAAAAAAAATAAGCGTCGAATTCACCCAGTTGTTCATAACCATTCTCAGAAAGGGATTATATTTACTATATCTTGGGAAGGAACTCCCAGTAGTTAATATTAGCTGTAGTTCAGAATGCCTATACTTATTCTTTTCTTATTTTTAATCAATAGTTCTTAGGATTAAAAACGTCATCCAAAAATATCAGGAATATTTCTAGAAATCCCTTAATTTTGTCATATGCTGATTTAATGCTTATAAATGACTTTTGAAAATCAAAAGTTTATCGAAAGATTATTTGATTCTATTTTTTGCGACCCCCCCTAGAAAATTTAACATTCTAAATTTATAAGGTAGAATTTTTTTCTTGAGATAGTCTCGCTTCATTGAGTGTAGTTATTTTGAATGTATATAAATACGAATGAAATTCCCACGACTGCCTCAGAAAAATTATGGAGCAAGGCGAATTCTAACGCATATTGCTCAGGCAGTAGCAAGAAAGAACAAAATAGCATGTTAAAAAAATCATCTAACTAGACAAAGACTCACTTGGATATGCAAAATCTATTATTGCTCCATAAAGAAAAGTTACCACAATTATACATCTGGTTACAATGAAGGAATACTCGAAAATGGAACCGTATATTATAAAAATTAAAAAGATAAAGATTATTGAGATATAGGCATTCTTATTTATTAAATATTTTGAAATACTTGTTAAAATAATTACAATTCAGCAAAGGAGGGTAAAAAAATCATCTCAGGAACTCATTTCATGTACTTTCATTTTAAATTAACGGTGAACTATCTCTCCCCGTCGGATTCATATCCCACGATGAAGGGGCTTCCTTTGAGTAATTCCTTCATATGTTCTCCAGTTTGAGATACATCTGGAATTCTATATTGTAGAAGATATTAACAATTTGTTGATAAGCCGTCAACAAGGCATTTTGTTATAGGAAACATGACATAATATAAATAGAACTATTTCGGTCCCTGTCAATATTGCTCCCGCAATCACAAATCATAACACGCTTTCAAGAAAGCATATCATGGATTTTACCGCAATAACAATATTTCTTAATTGTATGTTTTCTTTAGTTCTTATTACATTTTCATCTACAAATTTTGCTTTATAGGTCAAGAATTGAACAAATCTACATGCATTTCCTAGACACTGAGTAGAAAGATTTTGATTTTTCTTTTATTTTGTCTTCTTTTCCTTGTTGCCATCTTTTACTTTAAACTAAGTCATTTGTTGCGCACTAAAGTCACCACTAAGATAGTGTTAATTTTAGTGTTTTCAACCATATTTTTGGAAAATTTGTGTTGAAAATCTTTAACTTGATCTGCTTTCTTTCGACTCCTTTTAGTAACTGTTTTAGCTATTCTCAGATATCTCTTACTTTTTGTAGGATCTTTTTAACGCCAATAAAATGATATTTTCTTGATTTAGCTGTATCAATCTTAGGATTCCAATAATTATCAGGTCTAGATGACTTTACTTCGAAAAATTTGTCATCAGTATTGATATCAGTAACTATCTTCGTGATACCTAAATCAGTAGCTTAATATATTGAGTTATCGAAATAAAAATCTTCGAAAATCCAATTCATAAACAACGCGAATAAAATATTTACCTCTTGATTCATATGATCATCGTTTACAATTTCAATATGTTTGATTTTCAACCATTAACTAAATTATCTGCATCAAAGAATCTGGGAACATCATTCATGTTATGTGAAAATGTAATTATATTATTTTTAACTTTGAAACCGCTTTGATTGTAGGGCAAAGTCACAATTAGCCGTTAGACGGGCTTGCTTTCAAATCTTCATTTTTAATGTGGCTAAAAAAGGTATTACAACTGTCATAAAGTTTTTTCAAGATACCTGGAAGCGTTTTGGAATATGCTATGTTGAATTCAGGATTCCATTTTTTGAAATCAGGAAGTTTATTTTGTTCTTCAGCATATTTTGTACTACGCATTTCTTTATCACAAACATCCTTTCTATCCGCAAGAGCGAAGTTATGAATTATTTTATATTTGTTAGGAAGTTTTAGGGAGTTCTCAACGAACATTAATCTGTTCTTCAGCTGGATAAATTTGTATTTTCTTCGCTAGTTGCATGTTTGCTATGATTCTCAACATATTTTTCAAAAATATCAAATGTCACTTGTCTCGTTGTTGCTATGAAATATGATCTCGATCAGAATGTGTCTTACCTTAATATTGTTTCAACATCAGAAAAGTTTCTTGTGATTTTTCTTGGAGAGATTGTTTAGATAGTGTTGATATATTTTGGAATATCAATGTTGGTTTTGATGGAAGATTATGTGAAAATAATATATATAACACCCAACATTTAGAAATTTTACATCAAAAGTTTTGCTTATACCATTAATTTTAGATTTTAGTGAATACATTATCTTTTGACTACGAAGAACTTTTCTTCTGTATTTTACGCATTGTACAAAAGAATAGTTGATTTAATAAACAGAATGATTCCATTGATCGAGATTATATTTCATAGTTTTATTTCTAAATTAGAAACTATAACTATCTATATATTCCATTTTAAAAAGGATGGGGAGTTGACGTCTTTCATTTTCTACATGTCACTCAGATGCGTGTCAAAGGAGGAGACTTTCCGCCTTAGAGTTTAAAAATTTGAACTCCACGATGCTAAACTGTATATAAACTTATCTAAAACTATCTATAGTATGCTACTATGTAAAGTTTCAGGAAACACTACTTATTCAAATTATTGTCGCTGAAAAATATAAATATCCAGAGAATATATTAGAACTGCCAACAATATTTTTTTGGAAGATATCTCTGGAAAATAGTGAAAATAATGCATAAATTTATAAAATGTTTTCTAAAAAATAATATTTAGCCAGATGGCATTTTGAAAAATTTCCAAATCAAGGGAAATCTAAATGGAAATTGGAGAAAATTAAATTCTATGTTTTTTGGCCTCTAAATACACTATCTTGCTACTTTTAGCCCCTAGTTAAAGTTTAATACATTCATTTTAGTCTAAAAAATAGAAGACAAGAACAACTATGGATATATGACATTTTACTGCAGAAAGTGGGGTAGATATGGCATTCAATACTAGCCTCAGATTTCAGTCCAACTGACCGAGCGAAAAGATTGAAACACAATTCGGGACGTACTCCAGAGCAGAACTCTATAAGGATAAAACTGATTAATTATCGTGTTTTTACTTAGCTAAACAGATTCGAATATTGCAAAACAGGTAGGATGGACATGGAAAAGATAGTTATGGATGCTCTCCTAGAGATTATCGAGATACGAGCCCTGACAAACAGAGCAAGAGTTGCTATGGGAATAAGGGATCCAAATTTTAAGGTTCTCGAAAGTGCGTGGAAAGCTCAGGAAAAAGGATATGCACAGGTCATCCTGGTAGGGAGCAAAAAGGAAATCGATAAAATTGGAACAGAGCTTGAGGTAGTAAATACCGAAGATCCAGAAAAAGTTATTGTGGAACTCTTGATTTCGAGAAAAATCGATGCAGCGATAAGGGGAACTGCGAAGTCATCTGGAACCCTTGCACATCTCAAAGAAGCACTTGGAAAGAAAAGCGTATGCAGAATTGCACTACTTCTGACAGCTGCTGGGAAGCCATTCTTTCTTGCCCCTGTAGGGATCGATGAAGGCAATACCATTGCCGATAAGATTCACATGATCACTCTGGGTTCCGAACATATTAGTAGATTAGGAATCAACCCTGTAATAGGTGTGCTTTCAGGTGGTAGAATTGAAGATATTGGAAGGAACACGCTTGTGGACAGAACCCTCGCAGATGGTGAATTAGTTGCAAGTAGAGCCAGGAAACTTGGAATGGATGCTAAGCATTACACCATTCTTATTGAAGATGCCATAAAAGAATCTAACTTTATCGTTGCCCCAGACGGGATTTCAGGAAATCTTATCTTTCGGACAGTTGCTTTCCTGGGCGGAGGTGACGGACTTGGAGCTCCTGTGCTAATGGATGATTACGTTTTTGTGGATACTTCAAGGGCAGGAGGGCATTTTACTAAAGCCATAATGCTTGCGAGTGCATTATCTCACCTGAATAAGGAAAGAAAAAAGAAGAATCAATGAAAGCTATTGTAGACGTTTGTCTTGTGTAAAACGTGACTGCAAGACGGAAAATAAAAAGCCAAGTATTGCGATATAACCCCTGAAAGATATGTCTAAGAAAAAGAATTAATGTCCAGCTGTGGAAACTACATATGCTGAAGAACAAAAAAAATTATTCCCTTCACTACCATTTAGATCGGAAGATGCACAAACTGTAGATGGATTTGAGAAACTGAAAGCTCATGGAATCACACAGCAGGATTTAGCTAGAGAAATAAATAAATTTTTAAGGAAAGGAACACCGAAGTAAGTTCGATTGATGTTTGACTGAAACTATATGATGATATTCTTCTAAGGACAATAGATCTACGCATTTTTAAGATGTACCATTTTGAGTGAGCTCTCTTTCTCTATTACACAAACAAAGATTTTTTCAAATAACTTCGAAATGTCCGTAAAATGGAATTGATGGCTCATCAACAAATAAGAGGTGAAAGAAGGGCCATATTTGTCTTTGAAGACTCTTATCTAGAATGTAAGAAACTTTCCGGCAGAATGTACACAAATTATGGGACTTTGAGAGAAAAAACATTCCCTGCAAAGCATACCATTTCAGGTTATAAGATGATAGAGGGGACAGGTGCCAATGTTCACATTGTAAATGAACTGTTAATATTTTGATGTTCTTTAAACAGAAAGTGGAAACTAAATAATATATTACAGTTGAAAGTAATAACAGATCTATAGATAGTGTTATATTTTAAAATTATAAAATTTGAATATAATATCGTACTCTTTAAAGAAAAGACAAAAACAAGGGATTTTTTGGAATGCAATCGGTTAGGAAACTAGATATATACTGGATTTTTGATTATGAACCTGAAAAATAGCTTATGGATTACTATTACAGAGTTCGGAGAGTCATAAGGTAGCTAAGATAATTTTCAATAACCTAAATCAAACGATATAAAAGCCGAAGAATACATAGAACCTCAAACCAGACTCAACAGAATTTTGTATTAATGGCGTCGGTGGATAATTAATTACATTCAGTAATTTGTGTATCAGAACTCACAAGAAACTAAAATTGATACCTCATACATGTAATTTACTTAATATGGATAAAAATTTATTTATGGGCCAGAGCCTACCCAAAAAGCAGAATATTAGCCAAATTTTTCCATTATATTTTTGAATATTTATATTTCAGTCATTAAGTTTATTGAAATAGAATTCAGGGTAAATTGCTTAATAATATTTCCCATAATGTCCTAGTTGCAGCAAGAAGTTAAGTCAAAGGCAGTAGGTTCAGAGCAAAACAAGAGAACTATATTTTATTGAGAAGTAACAATCAATGTGCTAGAGTTCAAAGCCATGCCATAAATGCTAGTTTCAGAGCCTAGTCTTTTAGAAATTTGGGGATCTAAATCGCACACCTCACACCAAATGTATAAATTATTCTTATTTCCACTCAACTTTACCTCTTTAAATTTTTTTTAGATGCGAAAAATTAAGATTTAGATGGCCAAAGAGGCATATGGTAATTTGTTTCGTAATATCTAGCATCTAAGACCTCGTTTAAGGAAAAGTGAAAATTAGTAAACTACTGAATGTACTCTTTCAGATCTAGAATTTGGATATTCGTGTTTGTGAGTTAAAATAATTATCTAGTTGAAAATTAACTACATCTTGAGAGAGGCATTGATTCTGAATTTGATTTCCATGGATAATGGTTCTCAAATATATTATATGTAGGTATATATTTCAAAAATGATTATGAATTACCTACTGAAATGGCGAAGATTCTTGATTATTTGAGAAAAGATGCTCTGAGGAAATGCAGAAAATTTTTGGCTACACTCCGTTATATAAAACAAAGATAAAAGTAAATGACATCATAAAAAGAAGTTTTTTCCTAAATTAATAAATATATTTTCATATTATTGAGTGACTTAATTTATATAAAGGTGTAATTTCGTGATATCGGTAAAGAACTCCATTAAAATAGCAGCAAAAAAAAGATTGCTATTCCTCCTCCCTAAAATAGATAGTACCTTTGCGTTAGAACCTGCAGTGCTCCGAATTAATGCTGAGCCAATAATGCTTGTTGGAGATATTCACGGTGACTTACAAGCTCTTAATTTCATAATAGGAATGAGAGAAGAAATAAATTGCAAAAACATTCTCTTTCTTGGTGACTATGTAGATAGAGGATTGCAGAGTACTGAGGTACTTTTAAAACTGTTCCAGTTAAAAATTGAGGATCTTGAACATGTTTTTCTCCTTAGAGGTAATCACGAAAGTGCAGAAATGAACTTTTACGATGGTTTTTATAAGGAAATAGATTGTGATGAGAAGTTTCTCTTAAGGGTCAGCCAAACATATGATAAGATGCCGGTAGCTGCTGTACTTTCGGGCCACACTTTCTGTGTACATGGAGGGATTAACGGAACCGGAAGTGTTGATACTATTAGCAAGGAAGAATGTTTTCCCTATCTATGGAATGATCCCTCTGAAAATTTGGGCTTTACTCCTTCAAACAGAGGGGCTGCGGTGAAGGAATTTGGGGCTAACATTGTAGACGGTTTTTTAATGACAAATAATCTGAAAAGAATAATAAGAGGGCACGAATTCTATGAAGAAGGACATAAGTGGTGGTTCGACAGGAAATTACTTTCTATCTTTTCCTGCCCTAGATATGTAGGTCAAAAAAATGATGGTACTTTTGTCTTATTTGAGAAAGGACAGCTAAAACTGTTTGTTTTCGGGACTAAAGGGAATGAAGAAAAAATAACTCTTAAGGTTCGTTACGAAATGGCTTAGGTAACACGTAATTATTTTGGAATTTAATAGATTACACTGTTTGTGAAAACGGTTTTGTATTGTATAAAAATATGCATAAGTTGATTAGCTGGGGTTCTATATTAGTGTATGAACACAAATTTACCTAGATCTAAATTCAAAACATTAAGCTTGTGACATACTTTTGAACCGAAGCCCTAGCATCACAACTCAAGGTTATTGAAAAATTATTAGTCAATATCTATGATCTATGGTATCTTCTAATTTTTATATAAACAACATGTCTAAAGAAGGGAAAATAAATGTGAGTAAACAAAAGTTGTATCTAATGACCTTGCTTTCAATAACTATGATTTTAATTCTGGTAAGTACCGTAGGTAGAGCACATTTGCATATACTACAAACTATGGTAAATGTATACGATCTTTATATTGATTCTCAAGGAGCTGCAACCACTTGGATAAGATACAGATATATGTGATGAACCAAACTGGATATCCTGCCCCTGTAATTACACAACCACAACAAAACTCCAGACACAATGAATATGAGTATGTGAAAAAACTCTACTAAAAAATATATTAAGCTGGGGTAAAAAATATTATTTAGTAAGTGATTTGTGCTTTTCTCTAATCAAAGCGAACTTTGCTAGAATTTCTCATTACATATCACAATTTCTTCGTCACACCAAAATCTATCAACGTCGCTAGTTTAAACCTGCTGACGTTTTCTTAATATTTAAAAAATGAAACACTCAGTTTTGATACCTCAGAACTCATAGGGTTCATCATGGAATCAGCTAAATTTTTCATCATAGGCATCTGACTTATATTCAAATAACATATGATTAATATAAAGGTATCCTGATAAATTTCTGATTCACAAGTCAGGCATATAACACTTATAAGGATATGACAAAATTTATAGATTTATCAAAACCTCAATCGAAATACATTTTAGAAAAATACTCTTCAGCTATTCCCTCTAAGCTCGATATCAATTTCCTTAACAATTTCGTAAATAGCTTTTTTTGGTGATTCTGCCCCACATATAGTCCTTCCTACAATTACCCAGTCTGCACCTGCAGAAATAGCTTTAGAGGCTGCTCCTCCCTGAGCACCAACTCCAGGAGAAATTATAGCAAGTTCATCTCCAATAATATTTCTAAGCTTTTTTACCCTTTCAGGCCTGGTGGCAGGAGCAACAAGCCCAAAAGCTCCTGCTTCAGCAGCCATTTTTGCGATTATTTTTGCTGCAGGTTGCAGAAATTCGGCTCCACCAGGATGACTCATTTCAGTTACAACAAAAACATCTTTTCCAAACTTGGAAGCAACTTCAATGCAGGCATCAAGGCTATCTCTCCCAGTAAAACCGTGAACAATGATTGCATTTGCTCCTGCTTCAAAAACCTGCTCACAGATAAGGCAGTTGGTATTTGGGATGTCTGCAACCTTGAAATCTGCTATTACAGGGGCAAAATTGGCAAGTTCCCTGATAATCTCGAGCCCTGTGGCAAGTATTAGAGGATAACCTACTTTAATTCCATCTACAAATTCCTGAACATCTTCCGCAATTCTCAGTGCTTCTTCCCTCTCGGGTACGTCCAAGGCAATAATTATACATGTATTCTTTTCCATTAAATCACATCTTTTAAGAGACGAGTCCGCACAGCTGCGACCATTATCGGAAGAGTGATAGTTGCGTCTGCATATACAGTCACTGATTTCGCATTTTCGCCTACCTTTCCCCAAGACTTGGCTTCATCAAGAGTCGCCCCACTCAAGCCGCCTGTTTCCGGGCTATCCATTGTAAGTTGAATTGCATAGTCAAAAGACTTAGGAGTCACAAGCATAGACTGGAGAATATAATTTTTAGGGACTCCACCCCCAAGCAACAACACACCAGCACTCTCAGCCTCATAGCATATTTCCATGTATTCGTGCATATCAGCAAAAGCATCTACATGCAGAGGATTCCCTTCCTTGTACAACCATGCTTGAAGACCCATCACAGAGTCCTGTAGGGCGGGGCAATAAATTGGGACTTCCAGTTCGGCTGCGGTTTTCAAAATGGAAGAGTTATCATCCAGATTATTCCCTATTTCTGTAAGGACTTGCCGGATAGAAAGCTTTTCCTCCGGAAGCCCGGCATAAACTCTCTGCAAAAACACCTCAAGATCAGCAAAATGCTGGTCAGGAAGATATACATCATAAATTCTGTTTATACATTCATGTCTCAGCTGGATATCGTTTGAACAATCTGTATCCTTATAGTGGTGAAGACCCAGAGCTTCAACTGTATCATGAACCATATTAGCTCCAGTAGTTACAAGGACATCGATGTGCCCATCACGTATAAGATCCGCAATGATTATTCTCATGCCTGCAGGAGTCATGGCACCTGCTAGTCCAAAAAATTTAGTCGTTTTTTCGGAAACCAGCATCTCATAATATATGTCTACAGCCTCAGCCAGCCTGCCTGCTCCAAAGGCACAACCACCGTATTCAGTTACAAGCTCATCTACAGTCATATTCGGGACTATTTTTGCACTTTTGACTGAAGTTGTAAGTTTTTTAGCAGAAGCATGAAAATCCATTTTTTCCCCCTGAGATTACAAGATTAATTACAAGAATATTCGGACATAAGCTTTACCAATCAGATCTAAACTTGTACATAAGTAATTACTTTTAAAGTAAACATGTTTTAAAGTTAGAGTAATACATCCTGAATCTTAAAGTTTTTATTATCGTCTGTTTTTGAATTTTTTCTAGCCATAGATAGCGGGAAATAATGATGAGTTTTTTTGTCCCATAAGACGCTAAAGAATCTATAAACCTGTATTTTGAGATTACATATGCATTTATTTCATGGAAAATCAATATAATTTTAGAATTATTTCTATTTTGAGTTTTGATTGAGGTAACTCCCACATGCAGAGTAAACATAAGAGGTTGCCTTATGTGAACACATCTCTTATAGATAAATATTCTCTTAAGAAAAATAAAGAACATAAATCTCACTTGGAGAAGACAGAAAATTGAAAACCTTAAGGAGAAAATTCACTTTATGCAAATGTGCACAAGAATACCATCTACTCTCTCAATATGAAAGTAGCTTAAAAATTAATCTAGCTTTCAATGACCAATAGTGGACAAATAAGCAAATGAATTTTATATCTATGTACATCTGCAGAATTTCAAATAGATGAAGTTTTCTCTTGTGAACAATTAAAGTAAAATTTAACAGAATAAGAGTAGTCTTCGAAACTACATAAATCAAGACTACTGTTTTCAATGTAAAATAGATAAATGATTTGGAGCTAAAGCATCAAAATAGTCTGAAAAAGCATGGAAATGCCTAGAAGCCTAAAAGGCTTCTTTTATCCTCCATTCTTTCCTTCAATATAAATAGCAGGCCTAAGAGGATCCGCAAACCTGGACTTATTTTCGGGGTCATAAGTTGGAGAATCTGCACTGTAAATCTCAACAGGACAGCCGATTTCTTTTTCCAGGAAGGAAGATGACTCTTTCAGAAGGTCCTGCTCACCTAAACCAAGGCCATCGAAAATCTCATACCTTTCTGCACCTCCACTTTTGAACTCGGTAATAATCTTTTGAACTAACTTTGGAATTTCTTTTCCAAATACTCTTAGTTCGGGATTTACCATAAGGGTTTTAATAAAATTTCCTGCCTTAATAGAAGGTTTCAGGGCGATTTCATATATATATTTTTTTATAACTGATGCTTTCCAGGCAGGCGATGTATAAAGGTGAACTTTCTGCGGAATTATCTTTGTTACTCTTATTATTTCTTCAATGTCAGCCAGAGTATCTCTAATAATTTCTTCGATGAGTTCTGCGCCCTCGTTCATTAGATCTTCATTATAGAGAGGGTACTGTGCAAGGGAAACAGGATCTTCGTGCCCCATAGCCTCCCAAATTTCTTCGCAAATGTGTGGGATGAAGGGAGCTAGGAGCCTGACAGAATTATCAAGCACATCATATAGCAAATTCTCTCCACCTCTCCTTTGGTACCACTTTACATCGTTTAAGAGCAAGAAGAAAGAATTTTGGATGGCTTCCCTTGTCTGGATGAAGTCAAGGGCAATATTTGTTTTATGAATATGGCCCTGTATCCGTGAAAGCATCCAGCAATCAATTTGCTTGAGTTCAGAGATTGCATAGCCACGTTTTCCACTCTCTATAATATTTTTTGCGAAGGAGTGAAATCTATCCATCTGCCTTCGAGTGGATTCAATTCCTGCTTTATGCCAGTCTGCATCCTGAGTCTGTTCAGCTGCGGAAAGTATATACATTCTTGTTATGTCAGCACCGTAATCTCTTACTGCACTTTCCATAGTGAGGATCGGCCCTTTGGATTTGCTCATTTTTTGCCCCTCAAGGGAAACAAAGCCGTTTACTGCAAGAGCCTTTGGCCAGTTTTCTTCCCCAAAAAGGACTACATGGTGGAAGAGGAAGAAAAGCAGGTGGTTCGGAACAAGATCCTTCCCGGACGAACGTAAGTCCACAGGATACCAGTAAGTAAAATCGCTGCGAATTTCATATAGGATCCCTGACTTAATACCAGTTTCTGCAGAAACAGCGGCGTTATCACCTTTTCCGAGCAGTATGTAATCAAAGAAAGAAAGCGTAAGCTGCTCCAGAGCCAGGTCGCCTTTCTCTATGAATTTGGCAATTATATAATAACTCATGTAAATTGTCGAATCCCCTAGGGACTCTATTAGCCATTCCTTATCAATAGGCAGACGGGTTCCAAGTCCTTTTTTGCGAGCGCATGCTTTGTCTTTTAGCCAATCAACCTTGTTTTCGAACTCAACCATATAGTCGTCAGGAATAATCCGCATTTTGCTAAGGCATTTATAAACTTTCGATTTCCATTCAGGATTTGAATAATTCAGAAACCATTGACCTTTTACCATATTCACGACACATGGTGTACCGCAGCGACAAACCACTGGCTCACTGAGTTCATAAAATAATTCTCCAGCATCCGAATTGATTAAGTCCCTAGTAAGGATATCCTTGATCTTCGAGACCGAACATCCTTCATATTTTCCAGTGATCTTTTTAAGCATTCCACCATGAAATTCCCTCCTGTATACAATTTTCGTGGCTTCTTCAGCTTTTTTATCACTTTGACTTGTTATTCCCATACTTTCTACGATCTCTTTTGCCGGGAATTCTCCAAATTCAGGCACTTTTATAAGGGAAAGTAACTTGATTTCTTTCAAGTCTTCAGTTATCCCATAATCACGCAAATCAGCGTCATACAGGTCACGAAGTGCCAAGTAGTCAAGGGGAGCATGTGCAGGCACACTCATTACGATTCCGGTCCCGTTTTCAGGCCTGACAAAAGAAGCAGGAAGGGAAATTATATTATCCCCTGTTATCGGATTTTTGAGTTTAATTCCTACTAGGGATTTTGCAGGTATATCCTCAATATACTCGACTTTCCTATCAGTAAAGGTTAATTTTCGGAAAGCTTCCCTGCTTACAACCCAAAACTCTTCGCATCTGTTTTTTTCAACCTTGACTTTTAAGTAATCCACGTTCGGATTGACCCAGAGATTTGTTACTCCGTAAGTTGTTTCCGGCCTGAGGGTTGCACAAGGAAAGACTAGGTCTTTATATCTAAATTTGATGAGGGTATATTCCACGATAGTAGCATCTTCCCCATAAAGTATGTCGTGGTCTTCTACAGGGTTGCTGTCATGAGGGCACCATTTTAAAGGGTGGGAGCCTTTGACAATTAGGTTTTTTTCCGCAAGACGGATGTATTGCCATTGTATAAATTTTTTGTAAGTTGGGTCCGTGGTTGTGAACTTCCGTCTCCAATCAATAGAATACCCTATCATACGCATTGCTTTCTCAGCCTCATGTTTGAAGTAATCAACGACAGTTTCAGGCGTTTCAAGGGTAGGGAGAATATATTTGGGAATTCCATGAAGATGTTCATAGACATCCATTGTTTGAGGATCCCGGCTTGCAATTAGTTCCGCAAGTCCCACAATTGGAGTACCGGTTACATGAAAACCCATGGGGTAAAGTACATTATATCCTAGCATCCGTTTATACCGGGCTACTACGTCTCCTATAGTAAAAGTCCGGGTGTGCCCAGCATGGAGATTTCCGTTAAGATAGGGGTAGGGGATAGTTATAAAAAATTTTTCCCGTTTATTCGGTTCTGCCTGAAAAATTTTGCTTTTAGTCCAAATTTTTTGCCATTTCTGTTCAATCTCATGAGGTTTATAGTCATGCTCCATTCGTGTTCTCACCCACCGAAAATTATGATAAAAGAACTTAATCTAAATGTAGAGTATATAATTAATCATATCAAAACGATTACAGGAAACCAGTAAACGGTCTTAAAAAATATTATAGATCACAGGTACTATAGCCTTGTTATGCCAATTTCTTAACTGTTGAGTTTCTATACGAAAATATTCATCTTCGTATCACTCTAATTTAATATATAATCTAACTTGTGTTGCATCCATGAGTTGTTGAAAATCTCCAGCACTAGACTGGTTTTACACTTATCCATAAATTAAAGAGTTACTCGTTTTTCAGATTTGGTCAATGAATCAAAGTTACTACACTGAATTGTTTGCTTTTTTACTCAACTTTGCCAAAGATAGCTTTCCGGATAGATTCAATATTTGCATCTACTACAGTAGGTTCCTCACAAATCTTTCCAACAGATGACACATCTTTTAGAAGATGTCCAGTGGTGATGCAGACCACGGTTTCATTTATGTTTATTATGCCCATTTTTACAAGTTTCCGAAGTCCTGCAACAGATGCTGCACTCGCAGGTTCGACCCCAATACCCTCAAGCCTTGCGAGATCCATCTGGGCCGCGAGAATTTCTTCGTCAGTGACTGACTCTGCAGTTCCGCCGGATTCCCGTATTGCTCTGAGAGCTTTTTTGGAGTTGACAGGGTTGCCTATCCTAATTGCTGTTGCAATTGTCTCGGGATTGTCTTCCGGAGTTATCTCTGGAGCTCCACTCTTTATAGCTTTTACGACTGGACAAGAGCCTTCTGCCTGAATTCCTATCATCTTCGGAAGGGAATTAGTTATACCGAGTATCTCAAATTCCTTAAAGCCTTTATGAATAGCAGTAATATTTCCTGCATTCCCTATAGGAAGGATAACTATATCAGGCACCCTAAAACCCAGCTGATCTGCAATCTCAAAACCAATGGTTTTTTGGCCTTCTAGCCTATAAGGATTGATTGAGTTTAAAAGGTAGATATTTTCCTGGTAGCAGAGAGTACGCACAAGAGCAAGTGCGTCATCAAAGTTCCCACGGATACTTAGGACCTTTGCTCCGTGCATCAAAGCCTGTGCAAGTTTTCCAAGAGCTACTTTTCCTGCAGGTAGCAACACAATTACAGGAACTCCTGCTTTTGCCCCATAAATCGCAAGAGCTGCAGAGGTATTCCCTGTAGATGCGCAAGCAAATGTTTTCATTCCGAGTTCAAGCGCTTTCGTAACCCCAACTGTCATTCCCCTATCCTTAAAGGAACCTGTTGGATTCATGCCTTCGTGTTTTACATACAGTTTTTTTATTCCTATCTTTTCGGCAAGACGGTCACATTTGTAAAGAGGAGTTCCTCCCTCTTTGAGGGTTACTGGCAATCTTTTTACAGGAAGAAGTTTTGCGTACTTCCAGACCGAGGGGCATTCAGTCTTTAGTTTATCCATATCAATCTCAATTGAGGAATAATTATAAATAACATCAAGCAACCCATCACATTTGCTGCAAGTATAAATTATTGCATCTTTGGAATACTCTGCACCGCATTCGATACATTTCAGAAAATACATTAAATTTGCTCCTGTGTCTGGTTATTTTAAATTATTCAGATGTCGAATTGGAGTTACCTTGATCTCAGGTTATTAGACCGTGAGTTTTCATGTCGGAAATATGGATTTCGGATTAGTATAATATATTAGAGTTTAATAATATTTTGTATTGTTAACACTTTACTTGCTTTTTAACTAGCTTTTTTTGTCTATTTGGCCTCCTTCTAAATATTGGCTAACGAATATCTAAATATGAATAAATTCAAAAGAAAAGATATAGCCAAAAAGTACAGAAGATTATAAAATATCATCGAAGAATAAAGCATTTCCGATGTGTGAAAAAGTGTTCACATAGAAAAAGGAATCACACTAAACATGTGGAATGTTGTCTTTGAGATTTTATATAAAGCTAGAGTTACAAAAAATCAGAACCATTATTTGGTATGATTTAAAAGTAATACATAAATTAGTAGAATGGCAGTAATGTATATAAGTAGATTAAGATACAACTCATGCTACCAATAATATTATAGAAGTTCAGTAACCACAATGTCCATGGAATGCTACTGTGTGAGTATCGGAAAAAATAACGTAGAACATTAAAAACACTAGTACTAAGCAATTTAATTAGTTTTCATCTTAATAAGCTCTGAATCCCTTTACATCTCCATGTTAGATATCAAAACTGAAGGTCATAAGGTGAATTTCCTAGTGGGCATTGTAAAATCTCAAAAGAAGAAATTCCAAAGAGGAAAATCATTAAGACTTATTCCTTCTCGAGTGACAAATCATTTATTATACTTAAGAGCATACTCCTTAAATTATTTGAAAAATAAATATTAAGAAAATGAAACTTTTTGATGAGGAAAATTAAAATTTAAAGGCTATCAATTAAATTTAGTTACTCATTTTCTTTTTCTCTTTTGAAAATTGCTGTCACTGCTCCATCGTCGTCTATATCGTTTTTCATCAATACCAGCTCCCAGCCCTCGTTTCCGATTCTTTCGAGGTCTATCATCTGCTGTGCCAGGTGAACACCATGAATCCTGCGAGAATCATATTCCCATAATTTGATCACTTAACAACCTCCTATCAGCATTAAATAGAAACTTTTTGTAGTTAAATATTGCGATGAAACTATAAATAATCCTAACAAAACGAGAAATATTTGGAAATTTGCTGATTATTTATCTTCCTATACCTAAAAATATATGCAATTTACAGTCAGAGCAGTTCATCAGTTTTTCGGTAAAACCATACATCTAAATAAATCATAAATAAGGAATAACATTATGACGAATCGAATTACATGAAGTATACAAAAACTATGATGTCAAATCTGCAGCATTACTACATTTCGTGTATACAAACAACAAGGATGCTCAAATATACAGTATTGATGAACCATGGAGGATTTCGATAAACCTCTATTTTCAATAATTCTTTATGTAACATTTATAAGCATGTGACATAACTTAGTAGCTTACCACGATTCCCCATAGAACACTTTTATGGCAAAAGCAACTGAGACTTTAAGAAAACACATTTTCTTGATGTTCCCTTTCTGGAATTTCCTTTTCTCGCAAGTATCTGTCCCACCAATGTCAACAACTATAGCTCTGAATTTCATTAAAAACTATTGGATGGGGAAATAAAATATTTTCCCAAAAGCAAATATATATCATCTAATTCTAACTTTCATTGATCAGTCAGTCCAGCTGTAGTGACTGCGATAACAGCTTCTCCTTCAGGTAGGTTTGGTGAGTCGACTAGACGTACTATTCTTTTTTCTCCTTTGGATTTTCGTAGGTAAAGTCTGAAGGTTGCAGTGTGCCCTACAATATGCCCTCCAATTGGTCTTGTGGGATCGCCAAAGAATGTATCGGGCTTCGACATCACCTGGTTTGTTACAACTACACAGGCATTGAATAAGTCACCAAAACGAAGCAGGCCATGCATGTGCTTATTGAGTTTCTGTTGTCTGTCTGCAAGGGTTCCCCTACCAACATATTCAGCCCTGAAATGAGCCATAAGTGAGTCGACGATTAACAGGCGGGTAGGTTTGCCAATTTCTTTGAGCTCGTTTGCTAAATCTGTTGCGGAATCTACAAGAAGTATCTGGTGATTAGAATTATAGGCTCTAGCAACATGAATATTCAGAAGGAATTCTTCAGGGTCAAGCTCTAAGCCGTACTTCTCAGAAATCCCTTTCACCATCTGAGTTATTCTTTCAGGCCTGAATGTATTTTCAGTATCTATTATGATGACAGAACCACTTAGGCCACCGTGTTCTCTGTCCATCTGAACGTTCACTGCTAGCTGATGAGCCAACTGGGTTTTTCCGGAACCGAATTCCCCATACAGCTCGGTGATAGCCTGGGTTTCGATTCCTCCCCCCATCATTTCATCAAATTCCATACAACCGGTAGTCAGCTTTCCCACCAATTTTCGCCTTTCAAGCACTAAGTCCCCGGTTTCAAAACCTCCGATATCAGCTGCCTGCCTGGCAGCATTGATAATTTTTGCCGCAGTTGATTCTCCGATTTCGACTGTTGTTGCAAGTTCAGATGGAGAAGCTACAGCCACTGCTTCAATTGTGCTAAATCCGGCTTCTTTTAGTTTTTCTGCAGTTGCGGGGCCAACTCCAGGCAACTCTTCGAGTGACATTTCGCTCATTAAAATCCTCCTAGATGCACATGTTTAGATAAGGTGCATAACGGTTGTTTCACATCGTTTTGCATGTATATATAACTAGAGGAGCCAGAGTGAAAGTATTAATTGGAAGCCTATGAAAAGCAGTGGAATGCCGAAAAGACTTACAAAAATAAGTAACCTACGCTGTAGATGCACACAAGAATGCCATCTACTTTCTCAATTTGACAGTAGCTTCGAAATTAATCCAACTCTTGATGAATAACATTGAACAAATAGGCAAACAAATACCTAGTGCACATCTGCAAAATATCGAAAATAAAATAAGCTGTCTTATTATTATATTTGCAATTTCAAAATGAAGAAATAAGTGGCATCTTGCCTAATTTTTTGATAAATCATACACCCCGATAGGTTATTAATGGGAAAAACCCAAATCATTAGACTTTATCGCACACAGTATTCAAAAATTAAACTTTAAATTAACAGCAAATTCTTGATAATCCAAAAAAGAATATCTTCAAAAAACCGCAACAAAAACCAAAACCTCTTTTTACTTAGTGGATTATCACACATCATGCCAAAGGTCGCAGTAGGCGGTACATTTCAGTATCTTCATGATGGCCATGCCAAATTAATTAAGAAAGCATTTGAGATAGCAGCAGATGGAAAAGTTTATATAGGGCTTACCTCGGACGAAATGCTGCAAAAAATGCACACTATTGAGACTTATGAAAGGCGTAGGACTCAAATGCTGCGGTATTTAATGGAAATTGGATTCCCTGAAGACACATATGAAGTTACAAAGCTCAATGATCCCTACGGTCCCAGTCTAGAAGAGGATTTTGATTATATAATTGTCTCTCCTGAGACTTATTCAGTTGCCCTTAAAATCAATCTTATAAGAGAACAAAACGGAAAGAAACTTCTAAAAATTGTGTATGTGGAATATGTAATGGCTGAAGATGGAATCCCTATTTCTTCAACCAGAATTGCGCAAGGAGAAATTGATAGGCATGGAAGACGAGTAAAAAAATCAAGTCTTAAGAATTCTAATATCTGATTAGAAGACATAATTAGTTACCTCACTTCCCATAAATGTACACAAAAATTCAACTGTTATTCCATTATGACAGTAGCTCTAAAATTAATCCAATTTTCAATGAATTAGAGCGGGTAAATCAACAAACAAGTGCTAGGTAAAGGACTATTTCATGTAATCTTCAAGATACAAGGTGTTGAAAATGTATTCATCCCTTAAACATTTGCCACCTTCATTGACAATAAAATTATCAATTAGCTGATAGCTCATCAGGTTTGTCTATAATTAGAGTACCTCCGAACCATTTCTCGTATGCTTGCTTAAAATCCCACAAAGACTATATTTTGTATAAAAGGATTAGCAGCAAAAATAGATCTGGAAGAACGGATATATTCTTATTGGGAAGTGTATGGAATGTTTTTTACCTGTGTTTAGATTCATTTGAAAGAATAACATATACAAAGGCAACTATTTTTACTCGATGGTTAAATTTAGGGTTGAATTTTCAATAATTAATATGTATTCTGTTTTCAAGGTTTCATAACCATTTTGATTTGAAAAATTCATAGTTTTTCTGCTTCTAAAGCCTTTTTGAAGCGTTTTGTAACATCTTCTGGACTTAGGGGAATATTTGGGGCTTTTGTGTTTCCCGGCTTAAGGATTACATGGATGAATGAAAGCTCTTGCATGACCTTAAACCTTCTGAAAACCTTTATTAGATCTTCTTTGCTATTTACTTTAGCCGTATTTTGGATTCCGCATGCTTTTGCAAAAATTTCAAGGTCAATATAGCGCATAGCACATGTTTCCTGCGAACCCGTAGACCCATAAGAACCGTTATCAAGGCCAATAATTATTAAGTTTTTAGTGGCTTCTTTTGCAGCTTCAAGAAGGGCGTTAGGATTCATCAACAGGCTTCCATCCCCATCAAAAACCACTACTATCCTTTCGACGTGGAGTGCAATACCAAGGCCAATCGAGGAAACAAGCCCCATTGAACCAAACATATAAAAATTGAGATCTCTGTCTTTGTAGGCATAAAGTTCCTTACAGGGGATTCCGAGATTTGTTACTGTAATTTCATCATCAAGTTGAGAGGCAACTGCACAAATTGCCTCGTTCCTGAGCATCAATGGCTTGATATTTTCCATCTTGAGGTTAAACCCGCATGTTCTTTCCATAACCCTCGGTTTTTCTGGAAGGCTGGCAACTTTCCATGTGCAGCAGCCCGAAGCTTCCCATACTTTAGGTGATATCAGAGCAATGTGAGGCCTTAAATTTTTAAAAGCATCTTTAATTACGTTTTCAAGGAGATAGATCTTTTCAACGTCTTCAATTATTGTGTATTCCAACTCTGCTCCTTTGAGAATGGCTGGAAGGTGAACCCCAAGAGGGACTTGTGCCTCAATATATTCTCCATAAACTCCACGCCAGCTTGTAAGTACAGGTAAAGGAATTTTGCATATTACATTTAGGGATTCTAGAGCATTAATCATATTCCCAAGCCCTGTACTTTGAATCAGCATCATGGGTCTTCCCCCTGCAAGGTAAGCTCCGGCACAAATACCCACACCATTTTCTTCCCTAGTCAACCTGAGTTCTTGGAAATTATCCGAAACAAGAGGAAGCAAGTTCTTGATTCGGTCACAGGGCAAAGTTGCAGCAAGGTCAATACCTTCTTTTTTCATAATTGCTATAACTTTTTCTTCGGGACTCGCCATGAAATACCTCTTCAGAGTTCTTTTTATTCTGTAGTCCTTTAATATATAGTTCTCCACATTCAGATATTTAGATATTCTAAGGGGACATCTGAATTTTTAGCATGAGCTACCGGTGAGATCTGAAAAAGTGTAAAATCTTCTTTTAGCCTGATGTACCCCCCACCTGCAATATTTAGGAGAATGATATCCCCCGTCCCAACATTCCCAGTTTTTACAGCTTTTAACAGGGAAGCTACAGCAACCGCGGATGGGGGCAGTATATCAATTCCCTCCAGCGATTCGAAAAGGGCCTTAGCCTCAAGAGCTTCTTCTCTGGTAATTGCGTACATCACCCCATCAGTATCAACAAGTGCATCATATAGTCCTCCTTTTATACCATAAGGAGGAGTTCTATTTGTAAGGACCGATGCATAAGTTTCCTCTATCTGTTTCTTAGCGTCCTTCATATCAATTTCAGGAATAATTTCCCTTCTTTTTGCCCGCCAGGCACTGTAGATAGGTACAAAAGGAAAGTTTTGAGCAAGCTGTAATTTTGGAAGTTTCTGTCCGAATCGCCCATCGGCCCTTAAGCGTAAGGAAGCTTCCCATGCTGAAATTCCCCCGGTTCCACTTCCTACTGCCTGAAAATAGTGATCAGGCATTTTTCCAAGGGTTACTGCTGCATCCAGTATCACAGTACCCATCCCATCTCTTCGAGCGATATTTCGGGCTCCGCCTTCGGAAACCAATCCAGGCAGTTTTGCAACTCTTACTGCAAGGTTAATGGCGTCAGTGTAGTCGTTCCCCGGGCTCATATCGATCAAATGAACGAACTCATTCGGTTCCTCAGGCAGCCATAAATATGAAATTCCGGAGTCTGGAACTACTATGTAGGCATCTATGCCTGTTAAGGCCGAGACATGAGCAAATGCCCGACCTGTATTTCCGGCAGAGGCAAGGACTATAGCTTTTCCACCGCTTTCTTTTAGAAGCTGCATGGTAGGGTAAGCCTCAAGTTCTTTGAAACTACAGGTTTTGATAAAAGACCCTCTTTCGGGCCAATACCCACTGAATCCTATGTAAAGATTTAAGAGCCCGAGTTCCTTGGCAAGAGCCACACTTTTGTAGGTAGTGGGTCCTGCATCCGTAGTAAGCTCTTCCTGGACCGGAAGCCAGGAATGAAATCTTCCCATACCTTGCTGCTTTCGTAGATCCAGCCTCTTTTCAAAATATTCCGCCCGCAAGATGGAGTCATCGTTCTCACAGCTGAGCCTGTACTGATGACCATATTCTTTTCCGCAATTCAGACATTTTATTTTGAATTTTCCCATCGCTATCAAAACAAATTGGATTTCTCTTGTTAAATATATATTCCTGAAATATGAATAAAATTAAAACAATAGGTTTTTTAAAAAGAATCCAGCTGTTAAACGATCAAATTGAGCTTTAAAACATATTTATAACTTTTGTAGAGAGCACGGGGTACTAAAAGGAGAATGAAGTTTTGGAAAAGATGCTACAGAATTATTTGTAAATTAAACAATATAAATGAATACACCATTTCCAGTAAATGTACACAAAAATTCAATCTATTTTCTCGATATGACGGTAACTTAAAAATCAATCTAACTTTCATTGAACAGTAGTAAGCAAATGGGCAAAAAAATTATACATCTATATAAATGGGAGAATGTCGGAGCATTAAAAAAGTTTTTAAATATAGGATTTTTTCTGCAATATATTCAAATTATGGCTCAAGTTCGGATATTCAGTCTTTCTAAAAGGAAAAAATTATTATAAAGGAATATGATGAAAATAAAATTAATTATACAGTATGTATTAATTACATCTAATTGCAACTAGAAGACACTTAAAACGAAAAAAGGATAAAAAAGATGGAATGTTAATTAAAAGTAATTGAAAGTTATAACAGATCTTCCCTATGTATAGAAGGTATTAGGGGTAGAGCTTGTATTTAGGATATTCCTTCTTGTACCATCAGGATAAACGAGTGTAAGGGTACCAGGCTGTACATCGAATTTTCTGGATTCATGCAGGTAGAATTGATCATTTTTCCGGGAAATATTTGACACAAGAAGTGAAGCACTATTACTTCCTATCTTAAGGATTTTTACATCACTGAAATCAGCAAAAATTTCTTTCATCTTGGGCTCCAGGTGCTTGCTCCCAAACAAAAATATGTACGCTTCAGCGAAAGGGCTAATACGGTACTCTACATTGACATTCGCATTAGACTTATTAAACTCGATTACCACACTATTAATATGGATATATTTACCTTCCTTGAACTGCTCAGTGTTGACTTCTTGAAATAATCTTGCAACCAATAAAGCAGCTGAGATGATAAGAGCAATTGCGATGATCAGTTTTGTTTCCATGATACTTCCTTAGTTATGATTCTCTTTTCTAATATTTCTTTCCGCAAATATTTTTTTCCCTGAAACCCTCCTTCTCTGCAAATTAGAACACAATGTAATTTTTCTGATACATATTTATTTTTATTACTGGATATTTTACATTGAAAGGATTATTTCAGTCGGATACCCTGCGGCCTTCTGTATAGATGAAAACTTCCCTAAGAGCTGTTATTAACTAAGGTATTTATATTTTAAGCTACCTTTGAACTGTAAAATGATACTATGGCATGCAAACTACTGTGTGTATAGAATAAAATAGCACATATTTTTTTTGTGAAAACCATGTGTTTTCTCATTTTTCAGCCTAAATTATAGAACATTTTAACTGATTGTGTAGCAACCCTCATTTTTTATTAAAGCAAGTTTTAAGGTAAAAGCCAAAAAGCTGCTGTATTTATCTCACAAAGGATAAAAAGAAATGAAAATTAAGTGAATATTTCTACAAATCGAAATCATTTAATCTATTTAGAGCAAGTCCTTTACCACACCAAGCTAGTGAATCATGCAGGTTAGTTTCAATAGATTTCCCGAATGCTTATTTTTTCATTAAATACCACTTAATATTTATTCTTTGAAATATATGACGTTATAAATACTATTCTTTTTTATGTTCTAATGATGTACATGTCTAAAGATGATTATTTTTGTCACCGTAGTTATTTTAAATTAATTATATGAAAATAGTTTCTAAACGGAAAATAATTCCGCATGAGATTTTTCATAATCAGAAAACAATTAGCCATTAATAATGATTCTTTAGTTTTCCCGAAATCTTCAGAATCTAACATTATGATTTCTTTAAAGAATAAACATAGATTGCTTTTATAAGCTCTTTGCTATTTTAGATTGAGAATCATATTTCCACTTTCTAAATGGGTGTACAATATGCATAACCTTTCAACAAATTTATTGTGGAAAAAAATCACGTTTCTATTCGATGTTAATCGCTCTAACGTGATCACTTTTGAACTAGATAATTATTTTCAATTCAACAAAACCGAAAAGAACCAGATTTTTGCCTATGTGTCTGTGAACTCAATATTCCATAGATCATAGGAGTATTAATATTTATATCGATTAATGCCACCAGTAAATATAAAAAAGTACTAAAAAGAATCAGCTCGTTTCAAATTAAAAGAGTGGGGTTCTCTATACTTTCAGGTTCATGAGTTTAGGTAAATAATGCAGAAATGGGTTGGTACGTTGAAGTTGAAAATATAATTATTTTTGAATCTAAAATATGTGCATACATGAGACGGTAAAGAATACAAACAAAGTCGTAGGATCCTACAATTTTACTTAAAGCTATCAATGCATCATGTGAAAAGTCATTAGAGCTGAACTTGTTAGTTTTCTCTATGAATCGGGTATAATTTATCAGATTCGTAAATTTCAATATATTGAATATCAGATGTGCAAATGGATTTTCAAGACTGAGATCTCGAGGTCTTTACTTTGGCCAATCATAGAACCGAATCTAATCAAATATGAACTATTCAACTATTAGATATCAGAAGGGTTTCCATCTTTTCCATCCGAGTACCACCTTCATAACAACTCATTTAATTATTAATTGTACTCGATTTTCTGCGCTTCAGATGCTAGAGCTTATCGAAAAGTCAATAATGGAATGTTGCAGAGTTATATAGATCCATAATAATTTATCATCTGTCCCTTTCAAGAGGCTTAGAATAAACATCAAGCTTCTTTCTAAGTTAATTAGCTGCAAGATCTCTATGCTCTGTTTTGTTTATAAGATCAGAGTATCCCTTCAAGATATTTCACACCGAACCTAAAAAGAATATCCTCTGCTTATCTAAAACTTAGTTTTATATGTAGAAAGAAGAGAAAAAGTAAATGAAGAGAATTAATTGGAGGAGATAAATATATGAAAGTTGTTGCATTTAATGGAAGCCCCAGAAAGGATGGAAACACAGCTACCTTGATCAGGCATGTACTTGTTGAGCTTGAAAAGGAAGGAATCGAAACAGAAACTGTGCAGATAGGAGGGAAGAGTATTCATGGTTGTATTGCCTGTGGAAAATGTGTTGAAAACAAAGACCGAAAATGTGTAATAGATAAAGACGTTGTGAATGACTGCATAGAAAAGATGTTTGAAGCCGATGGCATTATTCTTGCCTCTCCTACCTACTTTTCGGACTTGACTCCTGAACTTAAAGCTCTTATAGATAGAGCAGGCTTTGTTGCTGGAGCAAACGGCGGGCTGCTCAGGCACAAAGTCGGGGCAGCTGTTGTTGCAGTAAGACGTGCAGGATCAATTCATGTATTTGATTCTATCAACCATTTATTTACCATATCCCAGATGATTATCCCAGGATCTAGTTATTGGAATATAGGTATGGGCCTTGATGAAGGAGATGTGGAAAGGGATGACGAAGGCATACGAACCATGCATACTCTGGGCCAGAATATGGCCTGGCTTTTGAAAAAACTTAATATATAACTTAACTATGCTTAATTTATTTCCACAAATACTTTTTGTGAACTGTTGCCTCAAATAAGAGACAACCTTACTTTTTTACTCAGAAAAATGTGCAGTGTACCAAAAGTTCAGCAAAATATGATGACCTAATATTTGTTTCCTTTTACCATACAAAATATGTTTAAATTAGTGATTATTCTGTTTAAGTTTTATTAGTTATTGTTTTCATATTTATATATTTTTTGTAGTAAATTTAGTTACTATTAAACTCTAGCAAGAGATCCGAGAAAATAATAATTGGCTACAAAAAAAGAGGGGAAATTATTGCGATGAATTTCATCACAGGAAAGCAAATCTAGTGAAGAAACGTAGTTTTTTTACCGCATAAACTTTTCAGCCATGCAAAATTGCAGTGGAGCTTTTTGGGCCGGCCCAGACGCTGGATTTCAGGCAGATTCTGTTTTTGGTGAGAATAACATCTATATAACTGTAACCAATTAGAGAATACATTACTCCAACAGTCCTAGAGAAGATCATGTGGAGCCTGTATTTGAGTACATTATAAATGGGATATGGAATGTCTCCATCCCTGCTATGGACCTCATGGTCGGAAGAAATACAAATTTAACTATACTGTATGTGCGAAAGAAAAATAACCACTGAAAATTCCCTGCTTATATATTCATAGAGGTTTATTTCATTATTCAATATTATCTAAATTTTTATAAATCGTATAAAATGATTAATTCGGAATAATATTCCGAAAAAACTCTAAGGTATAGAGCATAAACATCTCTTGCAATATAATAATAAAATGGAAAAGCATATAGCATCAAAACTACAAACACAAAGCTACATGCCGCTAAAATATAAGTCAATGTACAGGGCTCCGGTATGGTCGAACAACGACTTGACCTGGACTCACTCAGAAGATTGTATTGTAAGTTCCATAGAATAACATCACCCAGTCAAAAAAACGTGGAATGGCTCATTTTGGATTTTATGTGCATAAGCCCCGCTCTCATATATAACGAAACTTACTAAATATTATATACAAGATTGTTAATATTGATTATAAGATATAAATACAAAAACGGAGGTGAAATACCATGAACGTGAAAATTAAATTGCTGTTGATTACATTATTACTATATGCATTAATGGTTCTTCCTGCGCTAGCATGTGGAGACAACTGGGGAGGATGAACTTTAATGATGAACTGATCCCAAAACTCAAAATTGCTTCTTATAAGTTCGTATTTTCGAATTATCAAACGAGTTTATGATTATGGAGAATGATTTTGGGACTCTTAATGATTTGAAACAAGAATAGTTTTGGGATGAGCTCGATATCTTAAACGAGGAAAATTACGAGCATTAACTTAAAAATAAACGGTTACTGTAAGCTTTTTTTCATCAATAATGGCATTTTAAAAATAAGGAGCGGATAAATACATGGAAAAACAAATGAAAAATACAATAGCAATTTTGCTGGCCTTTTGTTTTTTACTGTCACTAACAGCTACAACAAGTGTAGCAAGTCCAAGCATAACAGATACAAGTAAAGATTCCCTGTACATCGGAGATGCGGCAGGCAACGGTACAGTTCTACAATTCAATGCGAGTTCAGGCAATTTTACCAAAATTTTTGTAAGCGAAAATAATGGAGGATTAGTTGGACCAATGGGGCTAGTATTTGAGGAAAATGGAAATCTCCTGTTAGCTAATGGAATGATTGGTGTAAGTGGAGTACATGGTGATATATTGCGATTCAATGGAATAACAGGAGCCTTCGAAAGAGCATTAGCTAACGGTACAGGTGCACCTTATTCGCCAAACGGTATTGTCCTAAACCATAATATAATATATGCAGCGGATTTAGGCGATATAGGAGTGCCAGGCAATGTTAGTACTTACAACGAACACAATGGAATGTTCCTCGGAAATCTCAGTCAAAATGTTATCCCACCTATAAATTACCATCCTCGTTCGCTTGTATTTGGTCCAGATGGTAATCTTTATGTATCGGTTCGGGATATTCATAATGCACTTGGAGGTCATATACTTCGCTTTAATCCAGATGGAAGCTTTAAAAACGATTTCATTAACGATACTGGCGGTGTTGGTAAATTGAATCGTCCGGATGGAATTGTATTCGGTCCTGACGGAAATCTATATATTACAAGCTTCCGGGCAGATCCAACTGATGTGGATTCTATTCAGATCTACGCAGGCAAAACGGGACAGTTTATGAGAAAGATCGACCTTGATTCGGTCGAAGGAGACCGTAACTATGCACAAGCATTATTATTCGGGTCAAATGAACGTCTTTTTGTTCCGATATCAAATGGCATAAATCATGGTGAGGTAAGGAGATATAATGTTAGTGATGGTAGTTATGATTCCTTCGTAAAGGCAGGCAGAGAATTGCAATATCCGTGGTATTTGACCTTTGGAAATACCGATCCAACAACTCTGGACGATATATTGCCTCTTTCTACACCTGGAATTATTTTTGACAGTCCTACTGACATATGTCGTGGCATGCCATTGAGATATGGTAATCAGCTAAACGCTAGTGCTATAAATACAACATCTAGAGCCGTATTACCGGGAACTTTCTACTATGATCCAGACGTAGGCACTGTATTAAGAGAAGGTCAAAATCAATCTTTGAATGTTACATTCGTACCAAGTGATTCTACAAAATATACTACAGCATCAAAGACTGTTCATATTAATGTAAACGAGTGCCCAGAAAAACATGGATTCTTCCATCAGACTGAGTACAGTACATTTCTTCCCTTCCAATGGGAATAATACGTCTAATATTAACTAAAAAATAAGGAGTCAAACAACTCCTTTATATTTTTGAGACACATGTATATATATAAGGCCCTTAAATAATTGATCATAATCGACAAAGATTCACTTTGAATAACTTTATGAAGTTTAGATAATCAAACGTTGCATTTTGAGCTTACATCTGATGATGCTGTAATTTATACTACAGCAACAGTAGTGCTTTGATTAATCCTCGGATTCCTAAATGGAAACCCCAGGAAAGAACTATTTCTATAATTAATGCCTTGAATAATCAAATTCAATCAGTATAGATTCTTTAAAATGAGTATACAATTTTCTGAAATTTAAAGCTTAAATTAGTTATATTGACCTTCAAAATAGTATACTTATACCGTTTTAGTCAAAATTAATTATCATTTTTACAACAAAAAAGCAAACTAGACTTGAGATAAACCTGTTTGTTTAAAATCAAATCTGTATGTGTTTCTCTATACTTTTAGGTTTGTGAGTCAGATTAATAGTGCAGTAATAGTTATTGGCAGTTGATGTTAAGAATATACATCTTCCTGACTTAAAAAACAAGGCATCATTGAGAACAATAGACACAAGAGCTTCATCAGTAAAACTATTGGCTCTACACCCCTTTTTTCGAAAACTGCATTCATTTAGCGATTCTCTGATAGATTTTTTGGTAATTCGTGTACTTTCCATTTTTATTGAACGATAACATTATCAACAACCTACATTAGCCGATTTTGTACTAATATTGCAACTATAATATCGGATTTTGTTCAGAAATAAATAGATAAGTAAGGAGCTACCAAAGTTTGTGATTATAAGTGTATAACTGTATTGATTTATGATAGAAATTAAGTACTTTATGACCATCCGAAGAAGGTGAATTAATATTTCATATCTTACCAAATAGTAGTCTAATATTACTAACTAATGATACAAGAAAGGAATTGAAATATTTGATCGATAAACGAAAATCGTGTTCTTTAGCTTTCATTTCAGCAGCTATGGTTTTGATGTTGTTGAGTACAGCATACGCCGCTCCATTTGCACACATTAAGAGCAATAACAATAATACAGCTTCTACATCCAATTCGATCAATAACGTTATTACAGCCACGATAAATGTAGGAGACAATCCTACTAGAATCGCTATGAGCCCGGATGGAACAAAGATTTATGTGCTTACACAGACGCCCTTAATGAGCAACAATGTTTCAGTAATTGATACAGCAACAAACACTGTCATAGCCACTGTGCCTATAGAAGATTGGTCTTATAAAGTTTATGTCAATACAGCGGGAACAAAGGTGTATGTTATGAACAACCAAAATGTTTCAGTAATTAACACAACAACTAATACTGTGATAGGCACTGTACATGTAAGATACCACCTTACTGACGCTGCAATCACCCCGGATGGAACAAAAGTATATGTGTCAGACCATGATGAGAATTCTATCTATGTAATCGACACAGCAACTAACACTGTTACAAATACAATGTTCATAGGAGAATGACCTGAAAGCGTTATAGTTAGCCCTGATGGGAAAAAGGTATATGCGACATGTAATCCTGATGTCTATGTAATTAGCACAAAAACTAATACTGTTATAGCCACGTTGCCTTTTACAGACGTTAAAGTCTATCCAGCTGGAAAAAAAGTATATGTAGTGAATAGCTACGGCAAAAAAGTCTCTATAATTAATACAAAAACTAATACTGTTACAGCCACGACCAAAGTGACGGGATTAAGCTCTCCTTCTAAAATTGCATTTAACCCAACTGGAACAAAGATGTACGTAACGGACTGTTTTAACAATAATGTCTATGTAGTTAACACAAAAACTAATACAGTTGCAGCCACAATGACTGGATTTAGCTCTCCAGATGGAATTGCAATCATACCAGATGGAACAAAGGTATATGTTGCTAACCGGGGTACTTCAGACATTCCAAGCAACACGGTGTATGTAATTGACACTTCAACTAACATAAGAGAAGTATCAAATTCAGATTCTAATAAATTGGGTAATTCCAAAATGAAAGCTTGTTTGAATAAACATAAGCAAAAAAACCACTCCAAATACCATAAAACAGGGGGAAAACAGTATTAAACTAGATAAAAAATAGTTGAATTTCGATACAGCTATCCATATCTGAAAGCGTTGGATATCCTGTATTACAATTTTGAAAATGAAACAACATTTGGGATTAAACTTGTAACAGAGAACAAAATGAGTATGGTTTCTCTGTACTTTTAGGTTTTGTGATTAATTCAGCGTTTGCTACAGGTTCATTTAATGACAAAACAGTAACTTCAAACTCCGATAAAGCAATAGCTAAATTTTTAGGACCTACCACGAATCTATTTAGCTCATAAAAAGAGCATTAAGTCACGAAGATGAGATTAAGTAGGTTAAAAAAGATTAAAAAAAATATTTATATAATATATCTCTATCACAAAACTTTAGACTGGAGATATTTCTTATATAGACTATATTTTTTTAAAAAAAACTTTGGCAGCATGCATAATTTTGGCATTGTACCGAAAGTTCTGTAAAATCGGATTGACTATATGTCCTTTTTCTTTCGCCACACGAAATAGGATTTATCATTTTGCTGATGTAGAATTTTTCACATAAAACCTGCACATCTTAGGGTTAAAGATAATTCAAACTTTTCAATCAAAACTAAACTGCTGTTTAATCACTTCATCATAAAATCAAATTACTCATAGAACCTACGATATGTTACGAATTTTTACATTCCCCGTGTAGCTCGGTTTCCTGCCTTATCTGCTTCTTTCTGATAAACATAGACGCCATTCTTGGTATTCCCGTACCAATGTTGATCTTTGTAATGATAAACGCGCGTGTTAAGATTAAGCCAAACAACAGTATCTGTTGAACAATGCAGTTTGGCTGATTGCTCTGTACTAAATAATTGCAGTCCGTTGTTGCTGTGATGGGTTGCAACCGCACTTATTGCCGGAGCTGTTACTGTTGCTACAAAAAAACGACTAGTAAAAAGCCCAGTAATTTTTTTGTTTGGTTGACTGTTTGACTGTTTGACTGTTTGACTGTTTGACTGTTTGTTGTACCATTTGTCTAGACTCCAAACTATTGTTCAATCTTATAATTAGTTCGATAAATGCCATTTTTTAGTATATTAAAATGTTATTGCCAAATAGTGTATATCCACTTTGATTTCACATTAAAAAGGAAAATACATACATACATACATACATACATACATACATACATACATACATACATACATA
>OCZT010000647.1_pt1 | contig 34811 bp, 34 predicted proteins | sample 1539031 | NCBI WGS metagenome assembly OCZT01 (sample SAMEA3539308, study PRJEB22396) | soil metagenome | biome: tundra; feature: field; material: soil | place: USA | collected 2010-05 | depth 0.15 m | reverse complement strand
GAGGTCCTGGCTCCAGTTGTAGAGCGACTGCGTCATCGGGAAGCGGTCGTCGAACTCCTCGATGGAACGGACGCCCGTGGCGTCGCAGAGGCGCAATACGTCGGCCCAGGCATCCAGCCAGGTGGCGGCGCAGGTGCTTGCGTCGTGCCCGAGTGCGCGGTAGCCGGCCTCGATCTTGTCGTCCAGAAGCTCAAGGCACACTCTGTCCGGCCACCACCTCTGCCAGAGGGAGACCAGGCAGATCCAGATCCAGTCCCCTTGCATTCGCTCGCTGTCGTTGCGAAAGACGCAGCTGTCCATGAGCGGACCCGCCACGTCCTCAGCGGAGAGCGCGCCCTCGCACAGCTGCTCCAGGCTGCGGCGGTCCACGTCGAAACCGAATCCGCGTAGCTTGTCCAGGAGCTCCTCGTCGCTCAGCCGCTCAGCGCCCGACCGCAGCGGCCTGTTGCCGCCTTCTATCTGGCGGCGGATCTTCTCGTCGGAGACCATCTTCTCTGAACAGATTCGGTCAAGAGTGACCCATGACACCTTCATGAGCTTCTGCAACCTCCTACGGGAGAAGATGGCGGGCAAAGGACCGGCACCCTGATGCGCGGCCTCATGCTCTGGTCCCTTGGCCCGGGGTAAGTGAAGCGACCCACTCCAGTGTCACCGTCACCTGCCGAGGTCGGAAATGAGCTCGGAACGCCGCTCCTCCAGCGCGGCCAGACCCTCGACCTCCCGGCGAAGGAGCCTCAGCCACGGGTTCCCGTAGATGGAGCCGTGGCGGTAGCGGAGCGTACCCGCGCGGATCGCCTCGACGATCTCATCCTGGGTCAGCCCGAACTCCGCCCGAGCGGTCTTGTCGCTCAGCGTTGCGCCCTTGCGCTGCCATTCCTCACCCTGATCGCCCATGGCTGGTCCTCCCGGCGCGAGGGCCGCGCAGTCCGGTCGAACGGAACTCCCGTCGCCGCAATCGTAAATCCGCCACAGACATGCCGCCGCTCGCCTGCGCATGCCGCCAGGGACCGGCACCCCGTCACCAGTCCCGCCTGCGGGTGCTTGAATACTGGCGTGCACTCCACGGCGAGGAAACCCAGCGACGGCGCAGCTGACGAGACGCGTCTCGCCGGGACATGGCGCATATCCGGGATGGAACTCTGGGACCAGGAGTCAATCGAGCTGACGGGCCCGGCTTTCATCGAGTTCGGCGACGACGCAATGGGCCGGTTCCGGTTCATCGCGGCCGAAGGCTGGATGGACTGCCGGCCCGGCCACCGCGACGGCCGCGCCTGCGCCGAGTTCAGCTGGGAGGGACAGGACGACTGCGATCCGGCCAGCGGGCGCGGCTGGGCCGCCCTCAAGAAGGACGGCACCCTCACCGGCCACATCTTCATCCATCACGCCGACGACTCGGCCTTCAGCGCGATCCGCACCGCAAGCGACGCCACATGACGAGCAGGCCCCGCCCTCAGGCAGACACCGGCGAGCCGGATGCGCGGTGCATGGGCGGTAAGAGCGTGACATGGCCGTCGCTGTATGCCGGGCTCATCAGGGAGCGGGTCTCGTGAAGATCACCGAGTTCGAAGCACTCAGTTTCGACTGCTACGGAACGCTCATCGACTGGGAAGCGGGAATCGCCGCGGTTCTCGGCCGATGGGCAAGATCCCGCAGACTCGCGCTCGACGACGAAGCGCTCCTGACCGCATACGGCAAGCAGGAACAGCGGGCAGAGGCGGAGCATCCGACAGCGCTCTATCCAGACATTCTCGGGCGCAGCATCACCGCGCTCGGGCAGGAACTCGGGGCCGAGGTCACCGCCGACAACGCCCGGCGCCTGGCCGTGTCCGTACCCGACTGGCCCGCGTTCGGCGACTCGCACGCCGCGCTCGTTTCCCTCGCAGAGCATTTCAAGTTGATTATCTTGTCCAACGTCGACCGTGCATCGTTCGCCGGCAGCAACCAGCGGCTCGCAGTGACCTTCGACAGTGTCCTGACAGCCCAAGACATCGGCTCCTACAAGCCCTCGGCCCGGAACTTCGATGCGCTACTGGCCGAAGCACGGCGGCTCGGCGTCGCCAAAGGCAAGCTCCTCCACGTTGCCCAGAGCCTGTTCCACGACCACATCCCCGCCAAGAAAGCGGGCCTGCACACGGTCTGGATCAACCGCCGCCACGACCGCCCCGGATGGGGAGCCACCCCAGCCCCACCCGCCGAGGTCACGCCCGACTGGGAGTTCCCGTCCATGGCCGCGTTCGCCACCGCTGCCGCGCCGACACCGTGACCGCCTGTTCCAGCAGAGCCTGCTCAAGCACCTGTCCTGGAACCGCGACACGGTCAGCGACCTGCAGGAACGCGCCGGGCACCTGATGGGCAAGCTCGTACTCAGCTCCTGAGAAGGACGCGGCCTACTGAGGAACGCGCGTATGCCACGCTCGTTCGATCTGCCGCATGAGCGCCGGGTAAACAACCCAATGCCGGAACGGCTTGATGAGCGCCATGTATCCCTTCCCGAGCCGGCCGCGTGGCTTGACGTAGACGGCCATCTGTCCTTGGTAGCGGCCTTCGCCCTGATCGACCCAAGCCAGGTGCATCACGCCGTGCACGGTCTGATTCGATAGTTCCGCGGCGAATTCGACGTCGGTGCGATAGAGGGGCGCGAAAAGGCCGAATTCCAGACCCGCCGCCGTATTGCGCAGATCGTCAGGCAGCCGGCCGGTCAGCGAGGTTTCGTTCGTACCCGGAATCGGCAGTTTGCCTGCGGCATCATCCCAGCCGAACCAGCTGCCGAGGCGCCAGCGGACACGCCATAGGACGCGAGTCGCGAGGGAGCCGGCGTTGGCCGGATCGCCGGAAGCCATCAGCTCGAGCAGCGCTGGGAAGTCTTCGGCGCCCCCGTGCACGGGAAGCGCCCAGACGTCCTCCACGGTGAAGTCCGGCGCGATTTCGCGGATACGCCAGGGGCGAGATTCGTGTGCCGTGTTCGGAAGCCTCATGCTGATCCTCGATCCATACGCTGTCGTATGGATGTTAGGCAGGGTCGCTTGCATCCGTCAATACGGTGCCGTATAGATATATCGGTGGCCAACGTCCGGACTCCGCGCGGCGCGTGGGTCGACGCGGCGCTGCAGGCCCTGGCGGCGGGAGGCCCGGACGGCGTGCGGGTCGAGGCGCTGGCCGCGGGCCTGGGGGTGTCCAAGGGCGGCTTCTACTGGCACTTCACCGATCGCCGGGCACTGCTCGAAGAGATGCTCGACGCCTGGGAGAAGGCCGGGACCGAGGACATCATCGCGCGCGTCGATAGCCAGCCGGGCGACCCGCGAGCCAAGGTGCAGCAGCTCTTCAGGCAGACCCCGTCGCTTGCCGTAGATCTGGCCATCCGGGACTGGTCGCGCCGCGACAGTGACGTCGCCGAGCGAGTGCGCCGGGTCGACAACCGGCGCATGGGGTATCTGCGCTCACTGTTCGGGCAGTTCTGCGCGGATGAGAACGATGCCGAGGCCCGCAGCATGCTGGCCTACTCGCTGGGGATCGGCAGCTACTTCATCGCAGCGCAGCACGGTGACAAAACCCGGTCCCAGGTGCTGCGACTCGCGATCGACCGGCTGCTCAGTGAATCGTGGGACTGACATGGCCCGCCAGCCTGGGCGCTGTGTTCATAGCGGGTGACGCCAGAACAGGCGGTCTGCGGCAGGGTCACCGAGCCGGTACAGGACTTGCCTGCGGGTCTGCCCCGGTCGATCATCTCGGATCAGGGCATTGCTGGATCGCGCTGCGCCTGGAGCCGACGAATAGACGGCGCACCGTACAGGCAGTCGAGCCCGGCGGTCAGCACGCGGCTGCCCGGTCGAGCCGCCTCGGCGGCCAGTTCACCGGTGAACCCGGCGGTGCTGAACAAGCCCAGCACCGCGCCGGAGGCGTCATGCCCGGCCCCGGTCAGCAGGTCACGGATGTGCTCAAGCCGACGCAGTTCTGCCATCCCCGGCCTGCGGTCACGGGACTTGGCCTCGCCCACGAACGAGATGGCCGCGCCCGCGGTGCGGGGCCGCGCTCCGCGGGCGAGCGCCAGGATGTCGATCTCGTGGCTGACCTTATGCTCCCGGCATGCCACGGTCGCCGGGCCAGCCGTGCCGATATCGAGGCCGGCCTCGTCGCGGGCATAGCGGGTCACCCACTGGGTGGCCAGCGCCTCAAAGTGAGGCCCGAGGATCTTGGAGTCCACCGTGTGCTCGGCTTCCGCCCAGACCTGCGGCGCCCGCCCCGCTTCAAGGTCGGCCAGGTGCGGCTCGATCACCAGGTGATGAAGGCGCACGACCGGATCGGCAACGGTCAATGACGGCCTGCGCTCCCGGAGCAAATCCTGCCGCCGCTCGATGAACCCTGCGGACTCCAGCATGCCCAGCTGGTAGGTCAGTGAGCTTGACGCCCTGCCCAGCCATCCGCCGATCTTCGCCGGGGCGCTCTCACCCGCCGCGATCGCGGCCATCAGCGACGCGTACACGGCCGTGTCGCGGATCCTCGGATCCTCATGGACCACCCTGTTGCCCTCGTCGAACAGCGGCGCCGTCGGCCTGAGCACGTTCCGGGTCAGCCACTCACCGATCCGGGCCGGGTCCTCCGGCACCTGGGGGTCCGGAACCATGTCACGGTACCCAGGGGTGCCCCCTATCAGCGCATTGTGGACAAAAGCCGTCTGGAGGGAGTCGATCTTCCAGTACGCCCGGGCATCCCGGTATCCGAAAGGCTTCACCCGCAACTCCAGGGCACCCCGCCCGCACAGCGCCTTGGTCCCGGCCAGCAGCCCGGACATCACCGATATCGCTGAGCCGCACAGAACGAGCCGCAACGGAGCGCCGGCCGACGGCGATCCCGGCCCGATCCGGTCGTAGAGGGCTTGCACAATCGATGGCAAGCCGGGGTTCTCGCGGGTCAGGTACGGGAACTCATCGAGCACCAGCACCATGGGCACGGCGTCCTGGGCCGCCGAGCCTACCCGCTGCGACATCAGCCCGGCCGCGCTGGTCAGCGCCGCCTCCCACCCGTCGAAGGCGAGTGCCCCGCCCGGCAACCCCAGCCATCCCGCCAGCGAGTCAGCGAAACGGCGCACTGACACCGCTTCCGTCTGCTCGGTCGCCAGATGATAGAGCCCGCCGCTCGCCCCGGCCAGCCTCCGGAGCAGGTACGACTTACCCTGCCGCCGATGGCCGTAGACGACCGCGATCCGCATTCCGGGCAGGGCCGACCCGGCGAACTCCGCCAGATCCGACCACTCGGCATCCCGGTCGAACACGTCCGCCGGCTTGGGCAGCATGAGTCCTCCGCATACCGCTAACGCAGTTAATGTAAACATGTTAGCGGTAGTAACCCATCGATTGGCGCTGAGCAGCTACCAGGTCACCGATCAGCACATAGACGTAGACGAACAGGTCCCCGGCCGGCAACATGGGGGTGGCCTCTGCGGTTGCAAACGGTCTTCGGCAACCGGATGCCTGCCGCAGCGGCTCTCTGATGATCAACACGGCACGCCGTGGTCAACCCACATAACTCGCCCTAGGAGGTGCGGCCCGTGAGCTTCTACGATGATCACGTACTGCCCAGGATCCTCAACGTGGTGATGAACGGCAAGGAAGAACGGAAGATCCGCTCGCGGGTGTGCGCCGGGCTGGCGGGCGACGTTGTCGAGATCGGGTTTGGTACCGGGCACAATCTGCCGTACCTGCCGTCCGGAGTGAAGCGGCTGCGCGCGGTGGAGCCTTCGCAGCTCGCGGTGAGGCTCGCCCGTTCACGGATCGCCGCTTCACCTGTTGCCGTTGAGGTGGCGGGGCTCGACGGTCAGCGGCTGCCGCTCGCCGACGACACGGCAGATTCCCTGTTGTGCACCTGGAGTCTGTGCACGATTCCTGATCCCGTTGCCGCCGTTGCCGAGATGCGGCGGGTGCTGCGACCGGGCGGCGTGCTGCATTTTGCTGAGCACGGGCTGGCGCCGGACGAATCAGTCCGCAAGTGGCAACGGCGTCTCAACGGCATGCAGCAGCGCGTCGGCGGCGGGTGCCACCTAAGCCGTGACATCCCGGCGATCATCGAAAGTGCGGCCATGACGATCACCCGCCTCGACACCTACTACGTGAAGGGCCAGCCCAAGCCCTACGCCGCCATGTACGAGGGCGTTGCCGTAGGCAACTGACAGGGGGGTCAGGTCACTTCACCGCAAGGGTGTCCGGGATGTTGCCTGCGTTAGTGAGCTCGCTCCAGCTGCCTCGGATGACCTGCCCGGGGGCCCCGTCGGGATTGATTGGCCCGAAGGCCATCACCATGGCACCGAAAGCGAAGGCCACCGCTGCATTATATCCGGATAGAGGTGGAATGGGTCAAGGAATGCAAGCCCGTGAACAGCTGCTTGCGCATTGCGCAAGGGCAAACTCAGGACGAACGAATGGTGCTTGCATCAGGGCGTGATGTCCCACTGCTGGCAGGTGTTATCGAGCTGGGCCCATTGACGGACTGTGGTGCCGTCGGCGGTGCCGCAGTCTTCCACGTCCAGGACCATGCCGTTGCCGACGTTGCTGATGGTGTAGTGGCTGCCCACCGCGCTGACGTCCCGCTCCTGGCAGAGGTTGCCCAGCGAGGACCACGGGTCGACGCCGGTGCCGTCCGTGGTCCCGCAGTTCACCGAGTCCACTATGAGAGAGGATCCCAGCCCTTGGCTAGTGGTCCACCATGCCGCTGGCGCGCTCCAAGGAAAGCCCGGTTGCCAAGAGTGTCGTCCGCCCGCGCATGTCGCCAGGGACCGGCGCTCCATCACCAGTGTCGCGCGGGTGCTTGAATACTGGCGTGCACTCCACGGCGAGGAAACCCAGCGACGGCGCAGCTGACGAGACGCGTCTCGCCGGGACATGGCGCATATCCGGGATGGAACTCTGGGACCAGGAGTCAATCGAGCTGACGGGCCCGGCTTTCATCGAGTTCGGCGACGACGCAATGGGCCGGTTCCGGTTCATCGCGGCCGAAGGCTGGATGGACTGCCGGCCCGGCCACCGCGACGGCCGCGCCTGCGCCGAGTTCAGCTGGGAGGGACAGGACGACTGCGATCCGGCCAGCGGGCGCGGCTGGGCCGCCCTCAAGAAGGACGGCACCCTCACCGGCCACATCTTCATCCATCACGCCGACGACTCGGCCTTCAGCGCGATCCGCACCGCAAGCGACGCCACATGACGAGCAGGCCCCGCCCTCAGGCACCCACCGGCGAGCCGGATGCGCGGCGCATGGACGGCAAAGCCCTTGCCACAACCGGCTTAGCTATCAGGGCCGCGCAGCCAGTCCTCGTTGAGCGGCGGAGCGGGCGGGCCGCTGCTCAGCCAGGCATGTAGCGCCTGAATGAGGGGCCCCGGATTCCGCCTGGAGCGCGGGAATGCCCGGCTGCTGGTGAACAGCAAGCCGGTCATCGTGCCTCCGGCCTGCAGTGCTCGCAGCATGATCGGCCGGAAGTCCTTCACGTTCTCGGTGAGCAGCCATCGCTTCTGCGCGGCCGACCAGGCGAACAGGTCGTCGTCGGTCATCGACCGCAGATCAACTCGCTCGGCCACCGCAACGACATCGTGCCCTAGCTCGCGCAGCGCGGCCGCGATCGCGGGCGAGGACATCTCGTCAAGCGCGAGCCGGCCAGCCGCCGGGCGACTCATGCGATGAGCTGCTGCTGAACCCGCCACGCCGCCTCGGCACTGGCCGACGCATCGTCCGCATCGGCGATCTCGGCGTCGATCTCTTCCCGGTAGTTCCCGTAGTAGCTGACCGCCGTGCTGACCCGGGCGGCATCAACCGCGAACACCTCGGCAGCGGCGTCAAGCGCTGCCGGGCCACGCTCGTCCACCTCACGCAGGAACTTGACGATCTCCCAGATGTCCGGCCCATACGCGAGCGCCGCCCGGCGGCCGGACGGCCCGTCCTTGAAGACCACGCCCGGATGATCCGCCATCCGGAGGCCCTCATCGATCAGCCGCTGGGCCAGTGCCGACATGTTGGAGCCCGTCATGGCTGACACGCGGTGCCGCAACCTGGCGAGCACGGACTCGTCGAACCGGATGGAGAGTGGTGTCGTCATGTATTACATCGTAGCGTATGCACTACAGGACTGGCAGGATCCTATCAGGGCATCGCTGGATCGCGCTGCGCCCGGAGCCGGCGAGCAGGCGACGGCGGGCAGGCGATTGGTGTCGCGCGTTTGATGACTCAGCCTGGGTTTGCCGCTGATGGCCGGGGCCTGGGGCTGTCCTGCCAGGTCCGCAGGGCGGCGCGGGCGAAGACTACCCCGTCCGCTGTCGGCCGCTCAGGACCGTAGCCACGCCCGTCGTCGGCGAAGCCGCCCAGCCGCCGCAGCACGGTCTTGGTGTCCCAGGCGGCGCGGGCGGCCATCGAGCCCGTCAGCGGCGTGCCGTCGCCGCTGACCCATCCAATAGCGTCCAGAAACCGTGCCACAGCCGCATCCAGGTCGCCCGTGAACTGCGCGGCGACCGCTGCCAGCAGTATGAGCCCGGCCTGCGTCTCGCAAGCGTCGGCGGACTTGAGCGGCATCCTTTCGGCGAACTGCCACCACAACGCGAGCGGATCAGTAGCCACGGCCCGTCCTCGAGGCGTGAGAACGAGCCTGCCGCGGTGCTTGCGCAGCAATCCCATCCGCGTCGCCGACTCGCGCAGGTGCAGAACGGGCATTGTCTGGTTCTCGCGATTGCCCTTGCCGATCCACTCGTCCCCCAGACCGAGTTCGGCCATGGCCGCCGCCACATGGGCCGGCGGGAGGTAGCCGGCGCCGGTCAGCATGATGCCGTCGGCGCCGACGCGGTTCAGCAGCCAGGTGTAAGGGCGGACCATCCGGGCCGCGGTCTCGGCATCGACGTTGGCCGGCTCCGCCAGGGCGGCGCCGGTCAGCCGCCGCAGCTGTCTCCTGTCCTCGGTTGTCCGGATTGCGCCAATCAGCTCTTTGAGCGGCTCGGGGATGCTGGCTCTGGATCCCACGTCGTCAATGCCGAGCGCGGCAATCGCGCCGTTGACCTCGTCCATGTCGAAGAGAACGAGGTCAAAGACCCTGGGATGGATGTCATTGCCATAGAAACGGCCGAACTCGCCGACTGCCGCTTTATGGCTGGGGTGCTCCGGGTCGATGGCCGCGGAGATCAGCTCGTAGCCGTACACGCCACCGCAGTCCTCGGCCGGGCCCGGGCGGCGCCCGCCGGTGCAGGTCGCCCGCGGAGCGGATTCGTCGCGGGGAAGGACGGCTTCGAGCTTGATGACGTGCTGCCAGTCGTCACCGAAGTCGTAGCAGTAGAACAGCCTGCCGCCGACGTCGCGGAGAACCTCGTCGAGCCGCACCTCGTCTTCCGGAACGCCGGTCTCGCCTTCTTCCACCTCGAACGGGCAGAGGTAGTACTCGGTGTCGCGGCTGTAATAATCCGGGCCGGAGCCGAACCGGTGCAGATGGCTTTCGGTCCAGCCGAACGCAGCCTGGATGACGGCGTGGACCTCGTCGAGATAGAGGTCGGAAGCGAGCTCGAGCCGACGCCACAGTGGCGGACTCGTCCCCTCAAGGTCGACCCGGACCCGGTAGGTGACGACAACCGGACGGCCCGAGCGCCGTCGCGAGGGCGCCTCGTCCGAACCTTCGCCGCGCGCCATGACGTTACGCTATCGCCGAACCGGACGAGACCGGAGCACCAGCGCGATGAGGGTCCGCTCCGTGGACCGCGGAGGAGAACCACAAGAAGCCGAAACGAGCATGTCGTGCGTGCTCGGCGTGTCCCGGCAAGTGCCGAGCCGGTGAATGAGCGGGCGCCCTACAGCCCGATGAAGTCGCGGAGCCACTGGTCGATCTCGGCGAGGGTTTGCCGGTCGGCGACCCCGGACCGGCGGGATATCCGGGCCATCGAGATGGTGCGCGGCTGTTCTGTCATCGCGAAGCTCGCCCGCGGGAGCCGGGTCTGCTCGCCCCGGACGGGCACGTGATGCGGCCAGCCCCGGTCAACCGACGTTATCGGGATGACGATCACAAGGTCACGCACGCTATCGAGATACCCAGCGCTTGACACCACCAGGGCGGGCCGGGTGCCGCGCTGCTCATGCCCCGCAGTCGGGCTGAAGTCGACCCAGACGACAGCTCCGCGGGCCAGCGGCTCGCTCACGGAGCCAGGCCGTCGCCCGCCAGCGAATCCCATTCCTGCGTCTCGGCTGCATAGGCATCATCGGCGGAGGTCTCGTAAGCATGCCGGACAGCCTCGAACCGGGCCTGGCGCTCACGCTCGTCGAGCAGGTCGGAGATAAGCGCCGCTGCCGTCAGTCCCGCACTGCCTGCATTGCGGGACAGCCGCTCGCGCAGGTGCTTCGGAACCTTGATCGTGGTCATAGGCTCGCTAGTCATACTAAAAGTATGCCACGTGTGCATACTATATGGATACGATGACCATCAAGGTGCGGGCGCAGACCGCGACGTCGGTTGCGGCCGGGAACCGGCTGTCATCAGCCTCAGCTGGCGCAGCTACCTCCAGGCGAGTCGTGGTTCTGCCAGGCGCGCAAGCACCCGCTGCGCCTGCATACGCCGGGCAGCAAATGGGCGGCTGTCGGGCCTGCGGCTCAGATAGCCGCCACGGTGATGTCTTTGTCTCCGGCCATCCGGCGCATCTCGCCAGGGTCGCTGGTTACAACGGTGATCTGCTCGGCCGACGCTGACTGGATGACCGCACCGAGGTGCGCATCGGCCACGGAGACCCCCGTACGGTTGCGGATGGCCGCCGCGGTGTTGGCGTTAGCCGCGTCCAGTGGAATGTCGACGATCCGCAGGCGGTTCAGGAGGACCCAAGCCCGAGAGGTCCGGTCCCAGCCCGCCTCGACGCGGACAGCCGCAGGTACCACGATCTCTATCGCGATGGCGCTGCGCTTGCGGGTCGCCACGACCTGGGCATGGCTCATGACCTGGCGGTGCTTACGGTGAAGTGGGTCTTGGAGGGCCTGGACTGCCTCGTTATCCAGGACAACGAGCCTGGTCATGCCGCGGGGAGAGCCCGGGCCTCAGCCCACAGCAGCACGTCATCGGGACTCGCGTCGGGGTGGTGCCCGGCGATCTCTGCGGCCGCCTGGCGCAGGCGCTCGGGCTCAACTGCCAGGGGATGGCCGTCGAGCTCTGCTGCCGCGACGGCGAGATCGCCGAGGTCCGGCCGGGCCTGCGGATGGCGTGCGTAGTGTTCGTCGAGGGCGACTTGCATCACGACCGCCTCGAGTGTCGCTCGCAGCGCGGCAGCTGTCAGCGCTGTCGCAGATGGGGCGACGCCAAGTTCCCTGACCGCAAGCGCGGCGGCGTCCCGCAGCGCAGTAGGAATCCTCATCGAGGTATTGGAAGTCTCTGGCCCGCTGGCGTCCAGAAGCGCGTTGATCCGCTCGATCGCTGTCGATGCCTCCATGCCAGGACTGTACCACATAGCCGTGGTACAACTCTCAGTCGTTACCGTAGGTCACGGTCATCATTTCGTCGACGTGTCACGACGCAACTAATTCACCGACTCGGCAGGCTGTGCCTGCCAGCTAAGACATGTCCGACTCTTCATGAAAGAACGAGTTGCATGCATCGAGATACCCGGCGCTTGACACCACGGCAGGCCGAGTGCCGCGCTGCTCAAGCCCCGCAGCCGGGCTGAAGTCGACACAGACGACAGTTTGGCGCGCCAGCGACTCGCGGCCGAGCTGAGTGGTTGCGGGCCCAGCCCGCCGCTGCCACCGTGCCCAAAGGCCGCCTTTAGAGGAGTCCCGTGACCGACCGCGTCCGCGCCCTGCTGATCACTCCGGACGATTACCTGCTGACCATCGAGCGGGTACGCCCCGGGCGGGATACGTACTGGGTGCTGCCCGGCGGCGGCGTCGAGGCCGGCGAGGACCTGGAGACCCGCGGCGAATACCACCTCCGGGCCATTCCCCTGACCGCGCGGGCACTCGCCGCCATCGACCTCAAGCCAGGCCCCCTCGCCGAACTCCTCCTCGGCCACCTGCGCGCCGGCACGGACCTGTTCAGCCTTCCTGATCTTCGCGCCAGCATGGCTGGACAGCCCTGAACCAGCCGCGCCCGATTCCTGTGAACGCCATCCGGCCCACAAGATCTTGCTGGCTTGAGGCTCGGATGCTAGTGCCGTGGCAAGATAACCAGCCATGACTAACAGCCCTGCCGCTACCGCCAGCGACACGCCAACAGAGGCCGAGCCCGCGCCATTGAGCCTTCCGGCCGCCGATCTCGCCGAGGTAACCGCGGACATCGCGAACGCGCCAGTGGTCCGCTGGCTGCGCGCGCTCACCAGCTGGGCGGGCACTGGACGTGGCGTGGCGGAGTTCGCCCGCGTCCCGCCCGCCGACAGGGCCGAGCTATCGGCGCTGCTCGGATTCGACGATGCGCCCAGGAACGAGCGCGGGCTGCTCGTCGACATCGCCGTGCGCTGGGCGGTAGAGGCCAATCTGCTGCGGTTGCGCACCGGCACGCTGCGCCCGGCCAAGCAGCACCTGCCCTTGCTGGACGACCCGGCCGCGCTGTGGTTCCGGATGCTGTCAGCGCTGGCCAGGCCCGACAGGGCGTTCACCGACCTGCTAGGTGAGTACTCCGGTTACCACTACGGGAGTTACTCCCTCGGACATGATGTGGCGGAGCTCACCCAGGCGGTCGCCGAGGCAGGCGCCCTGGACGAGGCGCAGCTGGCTGCATGGCACGGGCGCTGGAGCCCGGGCCGCGTCGACACAGAGCGCGCGCGCCGCTGCGTGCGCGTGCTTGCGCTGCTGGCCACCTCCCTCGGGATCCTCGTCAGGGAGGAGGACGGCCGGTGGGCAGCAACCGGCCTGGGCCGGGTCTGCGCGACATTGACACGGCTGCCCAGCGAGGAACTCGATGACGACCACTACGACGAGGTCGACCTGATCGGCGCGCCGGACGGTCACGCAGAGCCGGGCTTCGTGATGAAGGTAAGCATGCGCCACTTCGGGGTGTGGCGGCGGCTGCGCCTGCCCGGCGAGCTGACTGCCTACGGGCTGCACATGGTGATCCAGGCCGCGTTCGGATGGGACGGCGATCACCTCCACACCCTGCGGGCCGGCCCGTTCACGTTCGCGCCCGCCTGGCCGGTGCTCGAGGAGGCGATCCCCAGCGAGATGGTCTCCCTCGCCGACCTGGCGACGCTCGGCGTGCGCGAGCTGTCCTACCGCTATGACCTGGGGGACTGCTGGGATCACGAGATCACCGTGGAGAAAGTCCTGCCGCCCGGCGAGGTCACCCGGCCCGAGTGCCTGGCCGGCCGGGGCACCACCCCCGCCGAGGACGGCGGCGACTGGGACGAGGACGACGACGGGAATCGCGTCCCGGCCGCGGAGCCGGAACCCGGGCACGTCTACGATCTCGCGCGCATCAACCGCGCGCTCGCCCTTGTCATCGATGAACCGGACGAGACCGGCGACCCAGCGCAATGAGGGTCCTCTCCGTGGACCGCGGAGAAGAACCACAACAAGCGGAAACGAGCAAGACCCGCGCTCTCACCCTCCCCCGGCCAGCGCCGAGCCGGGAACAATCCGGGACCAGCCCTGCGCCGGGAGCCCGCCGCCGAGGCGCGGCCTCCCGGCGGTAAATGAGCGAGCGGACGGGGTCGTCGGCAACGGCGCCGCCTTGTCTCTGAGATCCTTGGACCCACCCGCCCTAAATGGCTGGAGAATCAGGCATGGTTCATGGCCTCTGGCAGACCGCCCTGGTCGGTGTCGTCGGCGCACTCCTGGCGGAGCTGATCCGGATCGGGTCGGCGCTGCGGATGGGTAAGCCGCCGGGCCGGATGGAGCTGGCAGCATCCGCCGTCTTCGTCGCGCTCGGCGCGGGAGCCGCGCTGTTCGGCTGGACCGCTGCGCAGCCCGTCCAGCGGGTCGCGGTGCTCGGCGCGGCGTTCCCGCTGCTCTTTTCCGCATCGATCAACACCGTCACCGCGAAAGAGCAGCGCCGCTCGGCGGCGCCAACCGGGAGAGAGCAGCCCAGCCCGGACGGGCCATCCCCGCAGGGCGAGCAGCATCGCTCGTGGGCGGCACCCCCGCAGAGCCAGCAACCGCGCTCGTGGGCGCCGCCACCCCCGCCGCGCCGGCGCAGCCTGGCTGACTACCTGGCCGGCAGATTCTGAGGCGTGCGTCCCGTGCACGACGGCCCGGACATGCCCGCGGACGCCGCCGCCCTCACCGCCCTAGCGGAAGATCATCTTGGCCAGTCCGAGGCCCGCACCGTAGCCGGTGACCTGCCGGGCGCTCGCGCCCTGCTGGAGGCGGTCCGCGAGGCGCCGGGCTGGCCGGGCCTGGCACCGTCCCTGCGGACACGGGTGATGACGGACCTCGGCTGGATCAGCGGCGCGCTCATGGAACTCGACCGTGCGGGCACCGAGCTCGGCGAGGCTGTCCGGCTGGCCGAGCAGTCGGGCCAGCCCGGCGCCCTGCAGGACGCGCTCCTCGAGGCGGGCGCGGTAGAGCGCTATGCCAGCCGCTACGCCGAGGCTGAGGCGACGTACCGGCGGGCGCAGGAGGTGGCGTGTGATCCGGCCGCGCGCGCGCGGGCGGTGTTCGGGCGTGCGGTCCTGGCCATGCTGACGTTCGACTTCCTCGGCGCCCGTGAGCTACTGCAGCTCGCGGGCGAGTCCGCGGAGCAGGTCCCGGCCGGGCAGGCGGCCGATCTGCTGTGGGCAGATATCTGCCGGGAGCGGGGAGTCGTGCACCGGCTGGCCGGTGAGTTCGACGAAGCCGAACGCGCCCTGCTGCGAGCCGGTGAGCTGTATGAACGGCACGGCCGGCTCACCGGTGCGGGGAACATCCAGCGTGAGCTGGGAGCACTGCGGTCCGTACTCGGCGACTTCGGGGAAGCGCGCCGCTACCTTGATGCCGCATACGCGTTCTACGAGCGCGCCCAGCGGCCACTCGGCATGGCGGCGATCTGCCGCCGGAAGGGAGACCTGGAAGTCGACGCGGGGCGCCTGGACGAGGCCGGCGAGCTGATGCTCCAGGCCGGGCGGTTGTTCGGTGGAGACGCGTACGGCCTGACGCGCGTGGCGCTGTCGCTTGGCCGTATCGCGCGCCTTGCCTCCCGGCCCGGGGCAGCGGCGGAACGACTCGAGCAGGCAGAGCAGCTGGCCTCGGCGCACTCCGACCTGGCCGCACTGAGCGAGATCGCGCTGGAACGCGGCCGGCTGGCCCGCGATGCCGGGGACCGGCAGGATGCTCTCGGCTACTTCCAGCTGGCGCTGGCAGGGCTCGGGCAGGAGCCTCCGCCGGACGCTGAATCACTCGTGCACCACAACCTCGCGCTTGAGCTGACCGCCGCCGGGCGTCCCGAGGAGGCGCTGCCGCACGCGATGCGCGATGTGGAGATCTGCGAGCAGCTCGGCTACCCGCTCGGTGATCCGTATCACCGCACGACCTTCTATGACCGGCACCGGGCCGGCTACCTGCAGGCGATCCACGTCGCTGCGCTGTGCGGCGACGGCCTCGCGGCGCTGCGAGTCGCGATCGCGGCCAGGTCGGACGCCCTGGCCGCTTTCATCCAGGACGGCAGCACGCAGCTCGGCCCGCAGCTGCGGGGCCAGATCGCCGACCTGCGCATACGGCAGGAGTCGCACCGGCTCGCCGCATCAGCCCAGGCCGCGCAGGCGCCTGCCGGCGGCGGCGGCCCGTCAGCAGAACTTGAGGCCGCCTACGCCGAGCTTGAGCGCCAGACCTCCGCCGCGCTGCGCACTGTCCTTGAGTCCGCACCACCCGACCTGCGCGAGCTGCAGCGATCGCTGCCCACGGGCGGCCACGCCCTACTGCTCGACCAGGCCGATGATGACCCGAGGATCTGCTGGGCCATCTGGCTGCCCGCCTCGGGCGAGCCCGAGGTGCATGAGCTACTGCTGCCCGAGGATCTGCACGAACTCCTGAGCGGCTTCGCCGGCAAGGCGCCCGACATCGCCTGGCGCCCGCACCGCCGCGAATTCGCCGAGCTGGGCGCGCTGCTCGTGCCCGACGGACTGGCAAAGGCGCTGCGGACGGCGAAGCGCCCGCCGCCGCTGGTGATCTCCAGCGGCTCAGCGCTCGCGGCCTTCCCGATGGCGGCGCTGGTGCTCGGCCGGCAGCCGCTGGCCCGTCTAGCGGAGCTGTCGTGGGTGCCCTCCCTCAAGGTGTGGCAGGCGCTCGCGCGCCGCCCGGTCCGGGGGGGCGCGGGCTCCGCGGCCTGTCTCCGCGCCGGGCTGCCAGGCTCCCGCCGGGAGGAACGGGCCTTGCGCAAGTCCATCCCCCCGCTGCAGGTTCTCGCCAGTGGCGACGTCCGCGACGCGCTGGGCCATGCCGGCGATCTCCGGGCGCTCGTCCTCTCCGCTCACGGGAATGCCGAATCCGGGCTTGCCCAGGCCCTTATCCTGGACGATGACCTCCTGCTCACTGCTGCCGAGCTGCTGCAGGCCAGGCTGCCCGACCTGGTCATCATGGGCGCGTGCTGGTCGGGAGCCGTGCCCGTGCAAGCCGCCCGGGAGCCTCTCGGACTGCCCACGGCCGCACTGCTGGGAGGCGCCAGCTGCGTGATAGCTGGCCTCGTCGATGTCGGCAGCTCATCGGCCGGGAGGATTCTCAGCCGGTTCTACCAGGAGATAGCCGCCGGGGCGGCCTACGCGGCGGCGCTGCGAACAGCCCAGCTCTCCTACCTCCGCCGCCACCCCCGGGCACTGCCAGCCCAGTGGGCCGGCCTCATTGCCGTCGGCAACGGCACCGCCGCCCTGCCGCCACTGGCCGCCGGCTGAGACCAGCGACCTGGCGCGATGCGAGTCCTCTCCGTGGACCGCGGAGAAGAACCACAATAAGCGGAAACGAGCAAGACCCGCACCCTCAACCTCTCCCGGCCAGTGCTACCGCTCCCCAGACCCACTTCCCCTTGCTGCCGCCCGCTGGCAGATGCCAGCCCCAGTCCTCGCAGAGCGCCTCCACCAGGAGTAACCCGCGACCGCTCTCGGCGTTCTCGTCCGCACTCGCCTGCACCGGCGGATCCGGGCTGCCGTCCCAGACCTGGACGAGCACCTGGCTTCGGTCGGATGCCAGGAACAGCGCAATGCAACTGAGCGCCTGCCAATCGTCGTAATCCGGCACGCTGCCGTCAGCACCGGCCGAGACATTGACGGCGTTCGTACCGAGTTCAGAAACCACCAGCTCGACGGTCTCGGCAATACTGCCGAGACCCCACTCCCAGACGATCTGCCTCGCATGCAGCCGGGCGCACGGCACCGCGCTCGGGAACGCGGCCAGTTCCAGGTGCGACCGGAGCGGCCAGCCGGCGGTGGCGGGCGCAGCTCGCCCCTTCCCGCCTTGCCAGGGCGGTGTACCGCGAACCGTCATGCCACGGCCGCCTGGCTCCGTCATCCGTAACTGCCCGCTCATCGCTACCTGGCTCCTCATCAACGCTGAGTCGTCCGGCGGTGACCGATTCGTGATGCGTTCGGCCACCTGCAGACCAGGTTGTATGCAACCCTGGTTAGGATAAGAATGCCTGTGTCTATAGGAATATGCAAGCCTGCAAATGCGGGTTGGACATTGCACATCAGGAGGCAGGATGTCCGGCAAGCGCCAGACGCCCACTGTTCGGCTTCGCCGTCTGGCGGCTGAGCTGCGGGTATTACGTGCCTCGGCGGGACTGACGCAGGAAGAAGTCGGTGAGCGCACCGGGATCAACGTGGCGACGCTCTATCGGATCGAGCACTCCAGGGTCCGGCCGCAAACCAGGACCCTCCGCACGCTGCTCGACCTCTACGGCGCGGACCAGGAGCGTCAGGCCGAGATGGTCGCCCTCCTGCGCGACGCCCGCCAGCGCGGCTGGCTGCATGCCTACCAGAACGAGTTGCCCGAGCAGTACATGACCTACATCGGCTTCGAAGGGGAGGCCCGAAGCGTCTGGAACTACGAATCGCTGTTCATCCCTGGCCTGCTGCAGACCGAGGACTACGCCAGGGCCGTGATCCGGGCCGGACTGCCCAGCGCCAGCCGCGATGAGGTCGAGCGCTGCGTGGATGTCCGCATACAGCGCCAGGACGTCCTCGGCGGCGACAGCCCGCTCGAACTGTGGGCCATCGTGGACGAGGCCGCGCTTCGACGGCAGGTCGGAGGCAATGACGTCATGCGAGCGCAGCTCAACCACGTTCTGGAGGCGGCGGAGCTTCCGCATCTCACCTTCCAGGTGATCCCGTTCCATGCCGGTGCGCATGCTGGCATGCCGGGATCATTCGTCTTCATGCAGTTCACTGACGCGGCGATCCCGGACGTGATCTATCTCGACAGCATGGCTGGCGACCTTTTCCTCGAAACAGAGGCCGATGTTCGCCGGTATAGACTCTCTTTCGAGCATCTACGTGCAGTGGCCATGAGCCCCGACGCTTCCAGGGCACTCGTCGTAGCTCTTGCCGCCGAGATGTGAGACGAACAGAGGTGCGGGATGCAACGACTGGATCTCTCTCGTGCCAAGTGGCACAAGAGCCGCCGCAGCAGCGCTACCGGACAGTGCGTCGAGGTGGCTTACGTCGGCCAAGCCGTCGCGATCCGCGACTCCAAGAACCCCGGCGGCCCGAAGCTCATCTTTACCCGCCACGACTGGGCAATCTTCATCCGCCAGGTGAAGAGTGGATACAGTACCGTCGGCTAGCCTCCAGATCTCCCGCTCGTGGCGGCGACGTAGCAGCCAAAGCGCTGAATGTCGCGGATGTCAGCGACAAAGCACCCCGGCGACGTCGTGCAAGCAGGTGGCCGCTCGTCGGAGCGAGCGGACCGTGTCCGTGTTGAGACCAGCCGCCGCGGATCGGCCTGAGGCCCAGGATCGTTGTCTGAGGTCGAAGGGCGTTTCGTAGTCCGGGCCAGCGCGGCGACGCGCTGTCGGCGGCACGCATGAAACCATCCGATAAGTCAGCGCCGACGTCATTCGATGTCAAGCTCGACTTCTGCGATCACTTCGAGGTGTGTTTGCAACTCGGAGTAGAGCGAAGCGTGATCGTCGTCGCGCTCGAGCACCACGGCCAGTGCGTATCGCTGGTGCGCATCAGGAACGTCCCATCGGCTGGTGTTGCGTACAACGACAACTATCTCGGCGTCCTGTTGCTGGTTGAACGCTCGCTTGAAAATTCTGGTACCGACCTGATGCGCGCCACGGAATCGGTCAGTCGGATCAAGTCCAATCTCGAACCTGCGGATCGCCGCGGGGGTCGAGTCCTCGTCTGGTGCACTCTGATCTGGCTGATCATGTCCGGCATCTCTGGGCTCCGCCAACTGATCTGCGTAGGCCTTTGCGACCGCGTCAACCGAGATCTTCCGGAAGGCCCGTACCTCCATCCTGCTGGCCAGGTAGTCCATGCGGGTGGGGCGCGCAGGCGGGTCGTATGCGAGCGCGACCGTCAGCGTGCGCTGGCCTCCGGGCGTGAAGAAGGTGGAGGGCAAGGGGACGCTATACAGATGGACGCCATCCACGGTCAGCTCATCTTCGGCGAGCAGCACCGCGCGGTGATCGGTCGACGCCTCGGCCCGTTCGGCGGACACTCTGCCGTAGCCAGTGAGCTGCCGCTGTTTACGGAGCACCCCCGCCTTTCCCGGCCCCTCAGTGCTGAAAACAGTTGCAGCCGGAGTCGAGGAGGCCAGCAGTAATGCGCGTGCGCCGTTTCCTGACAGCAAGGGGTATCGGCCGAATACGCGCAGAGCGGCATGACTGACCAGCGGAGCGGCATAGCTCGTGCCGATGTCCGCAGCCAGCAGCTGCTCGGGCCGGAAACCTCCTGCCCCAGTCACCTGGAGTGCGGAATCGCTGGCCCATCTGCTGGTCTCGTCATCCCAGGCGATGCTCCCGCCCGGGGCGCAGATCTCAGGTTTGACCATCTGCATCGCCCCAGGACCGCGCCGCGTGACAGGGCTCGGCTCACCTGGCCTGCCCAAGGGCCGTATGCTCACCGAGTTCTGCGCAGGGCGGGCGCCCTGGTAATCATCGGGGCATAGGGCACCGACCGTCAGCGCAAGTGCCGCTGACGCTGGATCAAGAAGGCCAGCGAGTTCATCATCGACTATGCGCACCGGGTAGTCGTGGGGTGGTTCGCTGCTACCGAGGTAATTTGCGGGAGAGTAGTTGCCAGCAGATATTACGACGACCACGGTGGGATGCTCGGCTATGAACGAGTCAAGTGCGGCCGCGAGCGGCGTCGGCCTCGGTGGGTGATACGGCCGCCGCTGGTCTCCCAGGGACAAATTGATCACTCGGGCGCCGACCTCCACTGCGCGATCAAGCGCGGATAGTAGGTGCTCTTCCCACAGCCGGTCATCAGGGAATGCCGAGTCGGCATCAAGCACCTTCAGCCCGACCAACCGACCTGCGGGCTGCAGAGCAATACGGCCGACGAGGGCCTGTTCCAGGCTCCCGTATAGGCCAAGGCTCGCAACCAGCGTGCCGTGCCCGCTCTCGTCGCCGTCGTCTCCCAGGCCTGGCACGATCGACTCCGTGCCGATCACGGCGGGCGCCAGCAAGGGATGAGCCGAGCGAATGCCGGAATCGATCACGGCAAGGATGGGTGCGGATGCGGCGGGGTTGAGGACCGGCGGCAGGTCGTCCGGCCCTGTCTGGCGCACCTCGGGGTAGCTGAGCTGTGGCCTGGGCAGCAGATCGATTCGCCGGATCCGGTCAACTTCAGCGAGCGTTGGCACGCGGCTGGCCAGCACGTCGATCCGCAACAGAGATAGCCCTGCCCGAGTCCGAAGGCTGGAGTCCAGCACTGTCCCGCCCGCGGCCCGGACTGCCCGCTTGGCGTCTTCATGCCGACGCCGCGCATCTGCTTCTTCCTCGGGACACCAGCACTGAACGTCCAGTCGCACTAGCCGGTCTGCGCCGGTTGCCCTGAGGTGGGCCAGCATTACCGCCAGTTCGCTATCGATCACATCTTCGGGACGCAGGCTCCTTATCTTGTCGATCCCATCGAACAACTGCTCGTAGGCAGCGGTCCCTTCCCTGTCGGCCTCGGGCCGTTCCCGAGGCCCTGCCGCGTAGGCTTCCCGCCGCTTCTCGAACTCGGCTAACGCCGGGTCGCTGGCGAAGGCAACGATGACCTTGTCGTCCGTGATCTCGATCGGGCTGAGGCCGGCCCGCTGGATGTTGTCCAGATCAGCACGGCGGTTTAGCTCCAGAACCAGCACCAGCTCGGGATCGACGCCCAGGACCGAGGCTCTCGCCCGATACACCATTGTGACGCGAAGTGTCTGCTCCTGGAGGTCACGCGCGTGACCGGCTCGATCCGAGTAGCGAACCTGGCCGCCGAAGCGAGCCTTGCGTTTGCGCCGTGGACCGGGTGATAGTGCAGTCGCGAGTTTCAGATGTGCGTGGCGGGCTTCCGGGAATGACATCCGCAGCTGATCAGGATGCGTCATGCGCTCACAGTAGTCTGGTTAGTCGCTAACTGTTACGGATGTCGCGTTCTACGATCAATTCACGTCATCGGCACGTCCAGCTGTTTCGCTGCTGCTAGTCGCATCGCGAATGGTAGTACGACGAGAAATGTAGCGGCTGACCGCATCACCCAACTCGATGTCGGTCACCCGATCGCTATCGGCCAGGATCGCGCGCCGGATGGCGTCGTAACAGACCCGCTCAATGTCGGCAGGACTGGCATCGGCCAGCCGACGCACCCAGCGGTCACTGTCAACCCGGTGCGGATAGCCTCGCAGCTTCAATTCCATGAGCTGAGCGCTCTGGCGTTGGCTCAGGGCAGTGAATGTCACGACGTCATCGAAGCGGCGCCAGACGGCAGTGTCGAGGAGCTGGGGGTGGTTCGAGGTGGCGACCACCAGCGACTCGCCGCGGAAGCCTTCCATGAGCTGCAGGACGGCGGCCGCGACGCGGCGTATCTCGCCATGATCGCGACTCTGGTCACGTTCCTGAGCGAGCACGTCGAACTCATCGAACACGAGGACACACGCAGTCTGCTCGGCGAAGGCAAGGACAGCCTCGATGTTGCGCGCGGTCTCACCGAGCAGCGACGCGGTCAGGGCGACCAACGACGCCGTCGCTACAGGCATGCTGAGCTCGGTGGCAATCGCGTGCGCGCTAGCGGTCTTGCCCATGCCCGGCAACCCTGACAGGAGCACGCGCTGCCGCGGGCGCAGGCCATGACCGGCCAGGGTGGCCCGGTGCAGGTTCTCCTCCGCTATCTCGTGCAGCACGACGCTGGTGTCCTCGGCCAGCATCAGGTCGTCGAACCGCCACTCCGGCTTGGACAATCTCAGCAGCGGCCTGTCGTCGCGGCCCTTGGGCAGGGGGCGGAGCGTCAGGGGCATAACTGCTCCTGGCCGCAGATCCCGGTTGATTGCCCGTTCCAGCTCGTCGGCCAGCAGGTGGTGCTGCTTGCGCCGCTCGTCCGCGATGATCTGGCCAGCGGTGGATCGGAACGCTCCGTCGTCGCCCCGCGAGTAGCCGAGGAAAAGCTGTCGGAGGAGGTCGCTTCGCGCCATCTCAGTTCCCGTCAGCCGAGCCCGGACGTTGCACGCCCGCACCACGATTGTGCCCGACCGCCGCGCTTGCCATGCGGAAGCACGCCAGCCGACGGACGGCAGGGTCTCCTGCAGCGTGACCCTTCAGGCTCCTGCCGGTCGTTTTACCAGCAGGTGCCGACATTTCACCCAGCCTTGACCGGCAGATCCGATGTGATGAATCTGCGCTCATTCGAAGTCGGACTGCTCGAACTTGAGGACTCTGGCGTTCTCCCCGACGATCCGGATCTTGTCGTCCAAGAAGCCGCTGGGGCGGGTTGCCTCGATCTCGACGGTGATCTTTACATCCGCAGCCTCGGCATCGATCAGGTGCGGAAGGATCTCCTGCTGAAGCCTGGTGAAATCGCGTCCGTACTTCTCTGGGTCGATCCTGAACACGCCAAAGAACCTAGTCTTTGGCTTGGGCGCCGATGAATCGTCATCGTCAGAGTGCCCGTCACTTTTGACTTCCGTCGGTCCAGTGATCAAGACCCCGCCGCCGATACCTCCGGCATTCGCCGCGGTGGTTGCTGTCTCCTGCTGGCGCTGATGGAGAGCGAGATCCGGGCGGACGAGTAGGACGTGGTCCGTGATGAGACCGAAGCTGTCGTGGTGCGGGATCGCCAGGCCCGTGAATTTACCGGTCTCTTCGTCGCGCCCTGTCGCGAGCGCAAACCCTTCTTGCTCCCAGGTGATGGAGTTCAGCACCTGGCGGACCGCGTCCTCCATGACCGACCTGTCTCGCAGTCGCGGCAGGTACGGGTACGTCGAGTACAGGTCCCACAAGTCGCCGACCGACACGTATCCGCGATCCCAGAGCGTCTTTAGCTGCCCGTTGAGCCGTTCCTGGATGCCACGTGCTGAGTGCACCGCGGCCAGTGCGCCCTCGCGCTGCAGTCGCTCGCTGACCCGTTCGGCGAGGCTTGCTGCCTGGTTCTCGGCCTTGATCGTGGTGAGCGCGATCGGCCGGCTTGCATCCGGCTGGTCCGGGAAGATCACCCAGATGTAGGACGTAAGGATCCGCTGGTCGACCACCGTGTCGGCGCCGTCACGACGTGCTTTGGCGAGCTTCTCCTGCGTTGGAGCCAGGTCGAGTTCCTTCGCCCTGCCCACGATGTGCTGCCAGGCGAGAAACTCCCGGACCGCACCGCCGAGCTCTTCCATACGCCGAGCATCCGGGGCAAGGAACACTAGTGCGTTGCGGTGCCTGCGCTGTGCGCTCCCGCGCGCGCCAAGTGCATCCTTCGCGAACACAACCGCCGGGGAATCCTCGCCATTACGCTGAAAGACTTCGTTCGGGTGCAGAATCACCAGGCGAGCTTCGTCGGTATCGAGAATGTCCCCAGTTCCTTGCGGGGCCACCGTGACGGCAGCGAAATTACCCCGGCCGCGCCTACCGTCTGCCTGAAGCCGGGTGATGATTTCGGCCCAGACTTCCTCTGGCCGCTCACGGAGCCGTTCGGCCTCGTCCTTCGCAGCGCGCGCCACCGATGGCTGCGTGTCATACCAGTAGCGGGTGCCGTCCGAGTACAGGTATGTCGCCTGATCAGCCAGCATGTGCAGCGCCGACGAGAAGTGTGCCACGGTATCACCGGGCACCGCAGAACCGAGCCAGATTTTGTGCTCGTCAATCCCCTTGTGCGCGCTCTTCAGAGTGGCCGCCGAGCCAAGGAAGATCGTCCGGGCAAGACGCTGAGTCAATGCCCGCTGGCCATACACCGGCCGATCGTGGTCGATCCGGGCCGGCACTGCGTGACTGCCGTCAACGTCGGAGTCGATGATCGACTTCCAGAAATCCTCCAGGTACTGAGTCAGGTCGTCGAAGACCCGCGGGTCGCTCAGCGGCACCGTGGCCGGCATGATCAGCGGATAGGCATCATTCGCCTGCCACAACGCGTAAATGACCGTACTCATCAGCCGCAGCACACCGCGGGTCCGCTGGAACCGCTCCAGCGTCGACCAGTCGTCGTAGAGCCGGTCGAACAGCTCTGGGTGCAGCGGGTAACAGTCCCGGATCCGCCGCTCGTAGTCGGCCTCGGAGACATGCGAGGGAAACTCGCTCCGATTCGCGGCGTAGAAGTGGGTGAAGTGGCGCGCTACCGCCGCGATGTCGGTACGAGCAGAACCGGATGGCTCGGTGAACAGGCGGCGACGCACGATCTCGAACGACTCCTGCGCCGAGGCCGGCCGCCACTGATCGGCGACGCGGCGGACGATGTTCTGCAGCCCGGTCAGCGCCTTTTGCCCGTTCGCCCCGCCGACCTCGATGTCCGATGCCGGGATTGATACGACCAGCAGAGCGCCAGGCACTGAGGCGACCGCCTCGGTCAGCAGCTGCGCGAAGGTGAACTGCGTGTCGAAGCCGCCGGCCGGCAGATCGGCCTGAAAAAGCTCGCGTGCGTAGGCCACCCACTCGTCGATCAGGATCACGCAAGGGGCATAGGCGGTAATCAGCTCCGTCAGCGCAGCGCCGGGATTCGTCCCCGTCCGGTCGGCCTCCGAGATCGCGCCGTAGGCGGCTTTGCCGCCGAGCTGATACGCCAACTCGCCCCAGAGGGTGTTGACGTGCGTGCCGTCTTTCTCGGTGATGCCCTCACTGGGGGAAATGTGGTTACCGACGAGCGTGACTCGCTGGACGCGCTTACCCAGCTCAGCCAGGTCACGGCCTGCCAGCAGTTCCTGGAGCTCCTGCGGGTACTCAGCGAGGGGCCTACCGGAGAACAGGTGGTAGAGCGCCAGCATCGAGTGGGTCTTGCCGCCGCCAAAGTTGGTCTGCAGATTGATCACCGGGGCGGCACTGGCATCGCCCGATATCCTGCGGACCGCACGGCTCAGCAGATCCCGCAGGCCATCGGTCAGGTAGGTGCGCTGGAAGAACTCCACAGGATCGCCGTACTCGCCGACATCCTCCTCGTGCGCGACCCGGTACAGGTTCGCCGCGAATTGGGAAGCGTTGAACCGGCCGGTCGCCACGTCCGGATGCGGCGCGACCACCTGACGCCAGGGCTTGAGGCCCATTCCCTCGACGGCGGGCAACGCGGCTGACTGCTTGACAGCCTTCCTTGTCTCCTTCTCGAACGCCGCCTTCTGGTGGTCGAAGAGGAGCTTCTCGACTTCATCGGCCTCGGGCACGGCACCTGCCGCGCGCAGCAGGCGGACCATGGTGTCGAGCACGCGACTGGTGTCGGGGTCACTGAACGCCTGGTGGTCGTGATGCGCCCACTTGTGGCCGGCTTCACGGATTTCCTGGGCGAACGCCTGCTCCGTGCGGGACAGCGAATCGCGGAAAGCACGCGAGTTCTCGCCGATCACCTGCAGCAGCAGCCGGGGATCGGACCTGACCATAGTGGCGGGTCGCCCGTCGCGCCGGGCGCGGTCCACCATCACATCGAGCCAGTCCTTGCCCTGGGGCATGGCCGTCACCATGTGCCGATCCACGAACGGCTCCAGGCCCTTCGCCAGGATCTCCAGTGCCCGTCCGACCCGGTCCCGATTACTCAACGCCACGCCCGCTCCTCTGATCTTCGCAATCCCGGGCGAAATCTAGTCGTCCGTATCGTCCATTGTCATCTGAACATTGCCTGTTCCAGCATTTCTCTGGGAAGCCGAGGTGATCTCCGGCCAGGACGTCACCAGGCTATTAAATATCAGCGCTGACGCAGGCCGCCGCTTGCGGTCGCAGATGCTGTACAGCAAGTAGGCAAGCTCCTTAACCCCATCAAGATCCAGAACGGAGGCAACCTGACTCATCAGTCGGCCAGCCGAGTCAATCCCGTGCAGCTCCAGGCGCCTGGATAGGTGAAGTACGGCCTCCCACATCGTCGGGCGGACATCCTTGGTTGGGTCGTAGCCGTCCTGCAGGTCCGCCAGAGTGAGCAGCTGTACCTTTCCAGCGCGTGCCCGTAGCACTCCGGCCCGCTCCAGGCCAGGGACTGCCGTGTTCAGAGCTGTAGCCAGTGTCTCGGCTGGGCCGTAGTCAGCCGCAGTCCATTCGTACTGCTCGAACCACTTCACGCAAAAGCGCGAATCGGTATCAAAGTCGCCCTCCTGCTCGGACAGCACTTCTGCAAGCACCTGGTTGATGAGCTGCAAGGCAGTCCGGACCCGCATCGGCGACCCGTCCGGCTCGCTCACCTGCCGGTGGCGCGAAAACACCGCCATCCCCGGTCCGATCGCCGCCTGAGCCAGATCCACCGGCGCGATATTCCCCTGCTGGAGTTCCTTAAGTCGCGCCGGCAGTTCAACACGAAGCAGCGTCAGGAACCCCCGCCGGTCCGTAACTTCAGCGGAATCGGCGCGTGGTCGGCACGCCAGGACAATCGAGGAGGCCAGCGCGTTGCTGTCTCTTGCCCTTGTCCGGTTGCCGAGTTCTGTACGCAGCGGCCAGGTACCGGTCACCTCCCAACCCGAGAGGATCATCCCGTCAAGCAGCGTCTCCCATCCAGTCGATGCCTCACCATGATCATCTGTCTCCGACTGCTTGAAGGCGTAGAACACTGTCATGGGGTAATCAGCACGGGCGCCATTGCGGATCCTGCTAAAAACCTGACGGAATCCCTCTTCGAAGAAGCGGTTTGCGGCATCTTCACTGCCCCGACGAAAAGGATCTGCGACAAGTTCGTCGGCCTTCGGGGTCAGGACAGTTCCCATTAGATCGGGATAGACACCAATGAGCGATCTCCGTAGCCAAACGTAGAAGAAATCAGACAGATCCGCGTAGCTGACATTGTCGTAGTAGGGCGGATCGGTCGATACCAAAGCGTCTTGGTAGGAACGCGACGCCGCGTCGAGCTGCTGGACCTCGCAGGATCGCATAGTTGGCGCTGCAGCCAGACTCTTGGCTAGGTTATCCAGGGTCACGATAAAGCCGCCCGCAGCGTGGCCGAATGGCTGCGTCTCGGCATAATCCCAGATCAACGCTATGGCTTGCCTTGTGAAGAGATGAATTGCCTGATCCATGCTTGGCTTCCAACTGCAAAGTACATTGCTGATGTCAGTCATCTTGCTCAGCGCAATGCCGAGGTAGGTCGCCACTGCATCAGCGTACGATTTGTCGCCGGCGTCGGCGAGGACTCGAATGCGTGCTTCGGTGACGAGGTCACTGAAGGTAGTGAGTGCGGTGAGCTGGCGGCAGGTGAAGAGATCGGCCCAAGTGGTCATGCCGTAGCTCTGTACGCGGAAACCCAGGGCCTGTACCGGCAGGTCTGCGTCCGGTACATCGATCGGGCGCGGAACGTCGGCCGCGGCTGCGGCTTCATCGGTTGGCGCCAAGTAGTATCGAGTGCGGCGGCCCTCGGCGGCAATCGCCATGAGCTGGGCGTTCATCCGGCCGGCTTTGCCTTCAGCCCGGATGTAGGTTAGCGGCACCAGAGTCCCGCAGAGCAGACATTCGGCACCTGTCCGGCTCACCGTGCCGTCGCGCGGCGACCCGTGCGGTCCACGGATCTCAAATCGGACACGCTTACCGTCGGGGACCGGGTGGATGTAACGCTCCTTGCCTTTCTTCTTACCCAGCCAGAACTTACTCGTCAGCGGCATGGTGCCGCCGCAGGCAGGATTGGGGCACGTGACCGTGCGCGCCCAGAGCCAGGCAATGACGGTGGCCATGGTGCCGTCGTCAAGCTTGACCTGCGGGTAGAGGTGGCCGATGCGACGCTGTGCCTCATCCTGCATCCATTTGCCATAGCAGCGGACATCTTCAGCGAGTCCCTCGGCGCCATGCCACTCCATCCGGGTGCGAGCCTGCGGATGGACAGGCGGCCGCCCCGCGTACCTCGGCGGGATCTCGATCAGTGCCTTGTTGATCAGCACGGCTACCGGGTTAAGGTCGCTGGCTTGCGCTTCCAGACCTAGGCGCTGCGCTTCCAGCGGGATCGACCCTCCACCGGCGAACGGGTCCAGGATCGGCGGCGGGTTTCCGTCACAGGAAGCCCAGATCTCCTTGCGTGCGCTGGCGAGCACAGTCTCATTGGCCGAGTTCTCCCACTTAACCAGCTCGCGGATTATCACAAAGAGGCGTTCGCGTTCGGCCTGCTGGGACTCAGCTGTCGGGAATCGATCCCTATGCGACGATGGGTCATCGACCAACTGTCCGAACAGCACAGCCCGTGCTGCTCCGAGTGGCTTACGCGACCACCACAGGTGCAGGGTCGATGGGTGACCGTGCCGGATCGACTTCTCCCGCGCCGCCTCCCTGTTGATGTCCTCCAGCGGGAGTGCGACCTCGATCAGCTTGCGCCTGTACACGAGCGCCGGGTGCTTGCCGCTGTCCGTCATCGCGGATCCTCTCCCCTGGTCCAGAAATCTCGCCATTTGAGTACGACTGCGGTGGCCGCGAAGTCGTTCAGCACGATGTCATCGAAGCCGACGAGTACGTACCGCACTTGGTCGAAAGCGGGACCATCCGGGCTGACTTCGACCATCGCCAGCCGGTGGCGCATACCCGCGTTCCTCGCGAGCTGCACTTCGTTGCGGGTGACGACGAACTCCCTAGATCCCGCTATGCGGCCCTTTACCTCCAGGAACAGCCAGTGGCCATCCAGGGTCAGGGACCGGATGTCATAACCGGGATTGTTGTGGGCCATGACCTCGGGCTCGCGGCCCAGGGCACGTTCGGCCTCCACGACGGCTGCCACCGCCCGCTGATCCACCTCGCGGGTGTCCCTGGAGTAGAGCTCAGCAGGCTTGTCCCGGAGCCCGGCGAGGCGGTCCAGCAGACCTTGGGGAATGACGAGCGCGGCGGCGGCCACCACGGGCGGCCGGGGCTGCAGATGCGCCTCCCGGTCGAGTTCCGCTAGCCGCAGCGCAAGCCGCCGTTCAAGGTCGCGAGCCCGCGCACCGGCTGTCTCCGGGCGCATTCTGATCTTCTTGCCGGTCTGCTGCTGCCAGAGCAGCTCGCCCTGCTTGGCGTCCCAGTAGTTGATCTCGTGGGTAAGACGCTGGCGCACCAGCCTGCGCGTTCGCTCAACGCCCGTTGTGACCCCGGCCGACACCTCGGCGAGACTGGCGGGCAGCAGGTGACTGGCCGCCCACGAGACCGCTGCCGCGCGCCCCCCGGCTAGCCAGGGCTGGGCAGGCAGAGTTGCCACTCGGATCCGTTCAGGATCTTCTAGGCTTTCGTAGTCCAGATAGGGCGCGGGCCCGCCAGGGCGCGCGTCGCCTGATGCGAGTAGCTCCGCGAACTCGAATCGCCTGAGCACGGGCCGGGGCGGGTCGCTGCCGTCGGTGATCTCCTGCCGCATGGCGACTAGGATCCGGGCGTCCTCGCTGGCATCCAGCCGGTCAACCAGGATCGTGCCGGCGGCCACGGCCGGTGCACACCGGATGACGGTCTGGTCCACGACCGCGTCGAGCAGCGGATGGCCGGGAGCGAGTAGGTCGGCCCTGATCATGCCGTCCTGACCGGTGCTGTCGGCGACACCTGACTGGATGCCGGCGCGGTCGAACGTCACCCGCTCGTAACGCGGCAGCACTGAACCGCCCGGCCGTCGCCGGTCCCGTAGCACCGCCGGAACCCCGGAGATCTCGTAGCGCCCTGCCTCCCGGCGGCTGATCCTCCCGCCAAGTCCGGTGAACGCGGAACGGAAGAACGCCGAGATGTAGTGCGGCTGGAGGCGGCGTGCGCGGGCTTCCTCCATCTGCAGCCGGACCTTCTCAACGTCAGCCGCCGTCAGCAAGTCGTGGTAGAGCGCACGCTCGGCCAGTAGCCGGTCGAGTCCCTCGCCAACTCGCTCGTCGATGACCTCGTGCAGCCTGGCCTTTACATCGGGACGGTCACCGTACCTAATCGCATCGAGAAGCAGCGTCCGGAGCGGAGCGCCCTCAAAGGCGAGGCCGAGCACGTCGAAGACCTTGCCGCCGAGTGCCTGGCGCTGCTGCTCGACCTTAGTCAGCAGCAGCTGGAAGACATCGCCCTCGCGGGTACCGTCGGCGACCAGGTTCCACAGGTGACACACCTCGGTCTGGCCGATGCGGTGGATCCGACCGAACCGCTGCTCGATCCGGTTCGGGTTCCACGGAAGGTCGTAGTTGACCATCAGGTGCGCGCGCTGCAGGTTGATTCCCTCGCCCGCTGCGTCGGTGGCGACCAGCACGGACAGCCCGGGATCCTGGCGGAACCGGTCCTGGATGTCCCGGCGGTCCTCCCGTCGAATACCGCCGTGGATCCGCTCGACCATCTCGTCGCGGCCCAGAAGCATCCGGATCTTGCTAACCAGGTAGGTCAGAGTGTCCCGGTGCTCGGTAAATATAATGATCTTGCGCCGGCCGCCCTGCGGGTCCAGCATCGCGTCACTGTCGAGCAAGTTGCGCAGCTCGATCCACTTCCGGTCAGCATCCGCGTAACGGACTTGCTTGGCGCGCGCGACCAGGTCGTCGAGGACGCCGATCTCGGCTCGTAGCTCGTCAGCCGTCCGAGACGCGGTTGCCGCATCGACTACCTCTTCCTCAAGTTCCTCCAGCTCCTCGCTGCCGAGCTCGTCCAGGGCATCGTCGATGTTGTCGGCGCCGAACGCCTCGTCGATGTCTTCAGCGCCAAACGGCTTCTCCATCGAGGTGTCGTAGGCAATCGCTGTGCGTTTGGCCAGCAGTTCATTCAGGCGCGTGGTCAGCCGGTCCCGGCGGCGCTCCAGGGAACGCAGGATCGCCTCTGGGCTTGAGGCTAGGCGGCGCTGCAGGACTGTTAGCGCGAATCCGACGGTGTTCCCCCGCCGGCCCTCGCCTTGCTCCCTCAGCTTGTCGGCACGGCCCATCTCATCGCGGACGTAGGCGGTCACCGCCTCATACAGGTCCATCTCGGCGCTGGACAACTCGTACGGGAGCGTGGTCGCGCGACGTTCAGGGAACAGCGGCTTGCCCTCGAAAGTGAGGAGCTCCTCCTTCACCCGGCGGCGCATGATCCCCTTGGTGTCGGACTCGTGGATGCCCTTGCGGTACCGGCCTTCGAAACGGTCCGGGTCGAGCAGCGCCAGGAAGAGCTGGAAGTCTTCTTCCTTGCCTGAATGCGGGGTGGCAGTCATTAGCAGGAGATGCCTGGTGATCCTGCCGAGCAGCAGGCCGAGCTGGTAGCGCTTCGTCGTCTTCAGTTCGGCGCCGAAGTAGTGGGCAGCCATCCGGTGGGCTTCGTCCACCACGATGACGTCCCAGTCGGTCTTTTCCAGGTGCGCCATCAGGGCGTCGTTGCGGGACAGCTGGTCCATCCTCGCGATCAGCCGCGGGTGCTCCTGGAAAGGGTTCTCGCTCGGCGGCGTCGCCGCGATGAGGTCGCCGGTCATGATCTCGAACCGAAGGCCGAATTTTTCCTGCAGTTCGTCCTGCCACTGATCGACCAGCCCACCGGGCACGACGATTAGACACCTGGTCAAGTCACCGCGCAGCGCCAGCTCCTTGACGTACAGGCCAGCCATGATCGTCTTGCCTGCACCGGGGTCGTCGGCGAGCAGGAAACGTAGGGGCTGGTCACTGCCGAGCAAGTCCCCGTATACCGCCTGGATCTGATGGGGCAGCGGATCCAAGTCGCTGGTCGCGATTGCCAGCATCGGGTCGAACTGGGAGGCCATCCTGACCCGCTCGGCCTCCATGCCCAGCTTGAAGGCGGCCGGATCGCCATCGAACCTCGCGGCCTGCTCGGCCGGGACGATGCGCAGCTTGCTTTCCTGGCTTCGCAGCACCACCTGCTGGTCGGGTCTACCGTCGCTGGCGCGGAAGACGATGGTGGCAACGTCTGTGCCATGCCACTGCGTGGCGATCACCTCGACGGCCCCGGAGGAGGTCAGGCCGGTGACGCGGACGCCCGGGACGAGATCCTCAAGCGTGGCGTGCTGCTCGGCCGTGCCCCGCGCAGCCTCGCTCCCCACCGCTCGATCCCTTCTTTCCCGCACCTGATCCTGCCGACATCGCTCTAGCCCCGCGTCAGGCCCGTCTGAATTTACGCCGAGAAGCTGCTGCGCCTGCCGGTTGCCACCCTTGCACAGGATCAGCAAGGTCGTACGGCGGCTGTCGGTGACTGGCTTGCGATCTGGTTGTACACGACGCCGACGTCACGTTGCGCCGTTCATTATGACGAACAGTGATAACTCAAACGCTGACATGTATAAGGCGAGCTGGCATGGTCGCCGACCGACCTCAGAGGACACATGAGAGCCGCCTACAGGTCGAGTTCTCCCGATTTCACCCCGCCGATGAGGGCTTGCCACTCGCGGGCGGTGAAAATTAGCACTGGGCCGTCCCGGTGTTTCGAGTCGCGCACGGCCACGATCCCTGTCAGGTTCTGGGCGACCTCAACGCAGGCGCCACCGTTGTTGCTGCGGGTGCTCTTGCGCCACACGGCACGGGAGAGGTCTACCTCTGGAGCAACCATCCCGCACCTCCTCATGTCGGGGCGGTCAGGTCAGCGCTGCCGCCACCTCAGCGATCATGCTTTTGGACTCGTCCGGGTCGAGCGCCTTGGCGACCAGGTGGTTGAACATCGCCTGGTAACGATCGACCTCGGGCAGCTTCTCCAGGTAAAGGCTACCCGTCTGGCTCTCCAGGTAGACGACATCGGGGTCTGGGGCTTCCGGAAAGCCGAGAATGATGAACGATCCGTCCATTGCGGGATGCGCTCCGGCCCTGAACGGCAGCACCTGGACGCTGATGTGCTGCCGATCGGCCATCTGCACGATGTGCTGGAGTTGCGCGCGCATCACATCGGCGCCGCCGACGACACGGCGGATGGCTGCCTCGTTCAGCACAGCCCAGCACTCGGGCGAATCATCCGCCGTCAGGCGTTCCTGGCGCGCGGCGCGGACAGCGATCTTGCGTTCGATCGCCTCTTTATCACCGGCTGCCGGAGCGGTACGCATGAACGCGCGATAGTAGTCGGCGGTCTGGAGCAGGCCGGGTACCAACTCGGCGTCGTACTCGTGGATAGAGGCGGCTTCGGCTTCCAGGCCGAGGTAGACCTGGAACCACCCGGGCACGGCGTCGCCACTGTAGGACTGCCACCAACCGCGCTGGCGGGCCTCGCGGGCGAGCGTCAGCAGTATTTCGCGCTGGTCACCGCGTACCTCGTAGATGTCGAGCAGTACCCGCAGGTCGGCTGGGCGGATGCGGCGGTCGCCGGTCTCCCAGCGGCTGATCGCTGAGGGAGTCCAGTCGCCCCCGGACCGCTCCGACGCCTGCTCGATGGTCAAACCGTGCTGTTCTCGCAAACGCCGCAGTTCGTAGCGCAGACGGCGTCCGCGCACCGTCGGGCTGGGACGTATGGGCATGACCTCTCCAATAATTTTTGGCAATTTGCCATTGACGTGTTGCCAACGGCAGTCAACCGACGGCATGCTAGGAGGAGTCTGCCAGTCAGGCAGCGGGCCGAGTATCCAAATGCAGCAAGAGGCGGCAAGACGGTGATCATGTCCGGCGGCACCAACGAAGGTCAGCGCAGCCTGGACGCTTCCGGTGGCTCTCTCTACCTCCAGTTGCCCCGTCGGTTGCCGACCGTGCAGGAGCTAGAGCTGTTCCTGAGCGGGGGGGCCAGCAAGGCCCGCGCATGCGCATGACCTCCAGCTGGGCAATGCAGTCGCGTCTGGAACTCTGGGCGTTACCGCGCACGGTGCCATACGCCCGACGGCATACTCGGCAGGTCCTGCGTGAGTGGGGGCTGGACAAGCTATCTCAGACCGTCGAATTGTTGGTCTCCGAGATCATCACCAACGCCGTGCATGCCTCAGCCGGACCTGCCGGTGGGCGGAACGACGAAGTTGCGGCCGACGACGCGTCGACCCTCCTGTTCTGGCTAGCCGCCGACGGCGAGCGGGCGCTGATTCAAGTCTGGGATTGCTGTGAGGGCAAGCCACAGCGACGGGAGTCGGCGATATCAGCCGAGAGTGGCCGGGGCCTGCTGCTAGTTGAGGCCCTCAGCGATGAATGGGGTTCATACGTGCCGAGCGGATGGGCGGGCAAGGTGGTGTGGGCATTGGCGTCGGGAGAGTGATCGCAGGGCGCAAGGTCAGGACGGTCGCCGGACTGGCTGTCGGTGCAGCTGCGCAGCCTGACTTTAGGTCCGGGCGGCCCGCCTGGCCGTGGCCGGTGCCACGGCACTAGCCACGTAGCCTCCGTTTAAAATGATCTTCGTCTGGTCTGGGACGGCGGCTAGCTGCGCAGGCAAGCGCAACGGCGCTGCCGCTGGTGCCCTGGGCACTCTCGGCGGGCACAAACGAGACCGGAGGTCCTCTGTCACGGCTGGCCGAAGGCGAGCCGGGAGAGGATGCAGTGTCCATGAGAGCCACTGCCTTGGCGGCGTTGCGGCCGCGGGGGAGTTG
>OCZT010000646.1_pt1 | contig 34861 bp, 25 predicted proteins | sample 1539031 | NCBI WGS metagenome assembly OCZT01 (sample SAMEA3539308, study PRJEB22396) | soil metagenome | biome: tundra; feature: field; material: soil | place: USA | collected 2010-05 | depth 0.15 m | reverse complement strand
GCGTCGCCCCCATTGGCATTTGTCATGATCGCCCCGCGCAGACCCGGCCCGGCGGGCCCCGGAGAAGCCGTGCCCGTCGCTCGCCCGTCGCCCCGGTGCACATTTGTCATGATCGCCCCGCGCAGACCCGGCCCGGCCATCCCTCAAGCATCAACCGGCCGCGGCGCGCGGAGGCCGCACGTTCGAGTTCTTCCGGCTCTGGATCCTTTCGTGGCCGCGGGGATGGCCGTCATCGGCGCGGTGGCCGTGCTGATCGTGGGCACGCCGCCCTGCCGACGATCTCCGGGCCCGACGCTACGGGTTCGGCATGATGGCGATGTAGGTTCCGTCGGCCGTCTTCAGGAAGAGGTCGCTGGAGACTGGGTCGTAGTCGCTGCGTCCCTGGTTATCGATGCTTCTTTGATTGGTGAGCTGAATGCTCGATTCGCCGCAAACGCCGTAATCCTCCGCCAGTAGGGAGGCTCCCAGGGGCAGGTGCGTCTTGAAGTTACGCGACGTTGGGAAGTTGGTTGCTCCGTCCCCGGTCCCAAGAATGGAAACAAGTCCCAGCACAGACGAAGTCGTTCGATAGGCCGGATCGTCAATCCTATATGCCAGATCCGTCGACGACGAAGGACCCTTTACAAGCACAAGGGCTCCGTTGTTCTGGGGGTTGAATTCAGAAACGCGTACATATCTACCGTTGGGAATGTCGATCCAGGCTCTTGAGACCGGCCCCTGCCCGACATCCGGCCGGCCCTTGTTGTCGAAACCGAGCGTCACCATCCCCGCCGCCTCGTTGATCGCATAGGGAAGCGGCATCATGTCCGGGGTGGCAGCCTGGAGCCTGCCGACCACGGTTCCGCTCAGCACCACCGAGCCGGTCTGAGTCTCGGTTCCGTCGGCCGCGAGAAGGGCGAAGTTCTGGACGAAGACCCCCTGTTTGACGCCCTTCGAGTCGTGGTATTCAACGACGCCGGCCTTGAGAACGGCCGTGAGCCCGTCGACCTTGGGAACTGTTCTCTGGTCTCCAGTCAGCGTGTACCAGGTGAGCGTTCCGTCCGGTTGCGACTGAAAGCCGGTTGGGGCGGGCGTTGGGACTGTGGTTGGAGTCGGCGACAGCGTTGCGGTGGGAGATGCGGTCGGGCTCGGCCTTGCGCTGGCTGAATGCGTCGGCGCGGCTGAGGCGATCGGAGAGCCGGATGAGCAGCCGGCGACGGCGAGGGCTACGAACAAACCCACGAGTGGCAGGAACCTCGATTGAGAGATCCGCCGACGGTCACCCCCCCCAACTCCGGTACCGCGCCCAACAAACCGGACGGTTCGATAGCGAATTGCCACTGGTCTCTCCTTCGACTCGATCGTTTAGTGCCGGAAGTGCCTCACCCCGGTAATCAGCATCGACGCGCCCGCGGCCTCGGCGGCGGCGATGGCGTCGGCGTCGTGGATCGAGCCGCCGGGCTGGGCGAAGACGGTAACGCCGGCGTCGAGACAGACCTGAACTGCATCCGGGAACGGGTAGAAAGCATCCGAGCCGCAGACGGCGCCCTTCAACGCATCGGGGCCCTGGAAGGCGATTGCTTTGGCCACTGCCTGGCGGGCGGCGTCGACGCGGCTGACCTGGCCTGAGCCCAACCCGATCTCCATGCCGTCCTTGACCAGGACGATGGCATTGGAAACCACGCCGCGGCAGAGTCGCCAGGCGAGGTCCAGGTCACGGCGCTCGGCGTCGGTGGGAACGCGCGTGGTCACCAGGCGCCACGTGGACGGATCGTCCGGGACCACGTCCGCGGCCGTTACCAGCACGGAACCACCGGCAAAGCGAATTGAACCGAGCGGGTCCGGCGCCGGGGCCGGCTCCACCGAGCCCAGGATCGGGTCCTCCAGCACGCGCAGATTGGTCTTCTTGGCGAGGGTCGCCAGCGCCTCCGGGGAGTAGGACGGGGCCACGATCACTTCCAGGAAGATCTTGGCCATCTCCGCGGCGGTGGCCGCGTCCACTTCGCGCGTGAGCGCGACCACGCCGCCAAAGGCGGAAACGGGATCGCCGGCCAGGGCCGACTGCCACGCTTCCAGGAGAGTCCCGCGTTCCGCCGCGCCGCAAGGATTGGTGTGTTTGACCACGACGCAAGCCGGGCCACGCAGCTGGCGGGCGATCGCGTCCGCGGCGCTGGCATCCAGCACGTTGTTGTACGAGAGAGCCTTGCCCTGCAAGATGGCGCCACCGGCCGCGAACGGGCCGGCCCACTTGCTGGTCCCCGGCCGGCGATAGCGCGCGGCCTGCTGATGCGGGTTCTCGCCGTAGCGGAGCGTCTCCACCTTTTCCAGGCCGATGACGAGGGTCGGCGGGTACGGGTCCGCGCAACCTGGGAGGCCGGCTTCGTCCGGTAGCTCCACTCCGGCCGCGGCCATCCGGCCCGGTAGCTCGGCGGCGATGCGGGCGTCGTAGGCGCCGGTGTGCCGGAACGCCTCGACGGCGAGCGCGGAGCGGAGTCCCTCCCCCACTCGACCGTTGGCTTCCATCTCCTCCAGTACGGCGTCATACCGAGCCGGCGAAGTCACGATCGCGACTGATGCGTGGTTCTTCGCGGCGGCGCGGACCATCGAAGGCCCGCCGATGTCGATCTCCTCCACCAGCGCATCGAACGAGAGGCCCGGCTTCTCCGCTGCCGCGGCGAACGGATACAGGTTCACGACGACGAGATCGAACGGCAGGATCGAGGCGGCGGCCAACTGCTCGCGATGCGACGAAAGCCGGCGATCGGCCAGCAGCCCGGCGTGCACTCGCGGATGGAGCGTCTTCACGCGCCCATCGAGCATCTCGGGGAAGCCGGTGACCGCAGCGACATCGGTGACCGGCAAACCGGCGGCCCTCAAAGCCTTCGCCGTCCCACCGGTGGAAACCAGCTCGAAGCCCAGGCGAACCAGCCCCGCTCCGAATTCGGCCAGGCCGGACTTGTCGGAGACGGAAAGCAGTGCGCGCTTCGGGACCGGCATCCGTTCGGCCGCCTCGACGGCATCGACTCGAACCGTTCGACCGTCGGCCTCGACCGACACCGCGCCGGCAAGCACAAGCCCAACAGCCATCGGCAAGAGCCGATGTTCGACCGCGTGGATCCGCTCGAAGAGCGAGTCTTCGGTGTCGCCGGCCACGACCGCGACTGAGTCCTGCAGGATGATCGGGCCGCCGTCCAGCGAGTCGTCGACGTAGTGGACCGTCACGCCGGTCACCTTGACGCCCGCCGCCAGCGCGTCGCGAACGGCGTGTGCGCCGGGGAAGGAGGGCAGCAGCGCCGGATGCAGGTTGATCACTGGGCACTTGATGTCCCGGATCGCCGCGACGCCGAGAACGCGCATGAACCCGGCCAGCACGACCAGCTCCGGGTCAACCGAAATCAGCGACTCAACGAGGGTTGCGTCCGCTTCGCCTCGCCCGGCGGCGTCGGAGAGCTTGGGCATCGGCACGATCAGCGTATCCAGGCCCTGCTCCACGGCCCAATCGATGGCAGCGCATTCGCGATCGGCGAAGACGAGGGCAATCTCCGCGTCGAGGGCGCCACGCAAGGCGGCGGCGTGCAGCGCACGCAGATTGCTGCCGGTTCCCGAAACGCCAACCGCGATCCTGTGGGCCACGCCGCTCCTCCTACCGCTCGCAAACCAATCGATGGGGCACCGCCCGCGCGCCGCCCGAACCACTATTCCGTTATGACTCCGAGTAGCGCGCCTCGGAAGCGCCGATCGCCACCACTTCGCCGACCTGCCAGGCCGCGAAGCCATCCTCCGCCAGGCTCGCGATCGCGGCCGCGACACCCGCCGCCGGCACGACGCAAACCATCCCGAGTCCGCCGTTGAACGTCGAGCGCAGCTCCGACTCGGAGAGCCCGCCGAGCACGCCCAGCACGCGCATCACGGACGGCATCGGCCAGACGCCCGGATGCAGGCGCGCGCCCATGCCGTCCGGCAGAACGCGCGGCACGTTGCCGGGAAGACCGCCGCCGGTTGTGTGCGAGACGCCCGCAAGCGGCGCGCCCGCGGCATCCAGAGCGGCTCGCAGCTTGAGGATCGCCTTCGAGTAGATGAGCGTCGGCGTCAGCAGCACCTCGCCGAGTGTCTTGCCCGCCGTGGCCGCTTCCGAAGCCGTCTCCGGGCCCAGAATTCGGCCAACCAGTTCGTCGTAGCCCTCGCCCAGGTCCAAACCCGCGTCAGCGATGATCCGCCGGACCAGCGAGAAGCCGTTGGAGTGCAGCCCGTTGGAGGCGATGCCGACGAGCGCATCGCCCACGCGCGTGGTCGAGCCATCCAACAGCCGGTCCTTCTCCACGACACCCACGCAGAAACCCGCGAGGTCGAACTCCTCGGGTTCCATGAGGCCCGGATGCTCCGCGGTCTCGCCGCCGATGAGCGAGCAGCCGGCCAGAGTGCAGCCCTCGGCAATGGACGTGACCATCGCCGCGACGCGTTCCGGAAAGACCCGGCCCACGGCTACGTAGTCAAGGAAGAAGAGCGGCTCCGCGCCCGCGCACACGAGGTCGTCCGCGCACATCGCCACAAGATCGTGGCCAACGGTGTCGTACCGGCCCAATGCCATAGCGATCGCGGTCTTCGTACCCACGCCGTCCGTGGAACTGATCAGGATCGGCTCGCGCATTCCGGCCGGGAGCGCAAACGCGGATGCGAATCCGCCCAACCCGCCCAGAACTTCCGGTCGCCGCGTGGCCGCGATGGCGCCGCGCATGAGTTCAACGGCCTTCTCGCCCGCATCGATGTCAACGCCGGAGGCTCGATACGCCTCCCACGCCCCGCCCGACTTGACGCCGCGCGACTCGCTCATTTGGCCTCGCCCTCCACTGCCATTTCCACTGCCATTTCCACTGGACCGCCCTCGGAAACCGTCTCGGCCTCGGCCGCCTCGACGGCTGCCTCCACCGGGTTCGCCGCCGGCTCATCCTCCAGCACGAACTTATGCCTGGCCGTGTCGTAAGGCACCGGGACCGGATATCGCCCATCGAAACAGGCGAAGCAGAACCGGTCGTAGGGCAGATCAAGGCCCTTGAGCACGCCCTCAATGGAGAGGAACGTCAGCGAGTCGGCGCCGACGAACTGCCGGATCTCCTCCACGGAATGCGTGGAGGCGATCAACTCCGTCTCGATTTGCGTGTCGATGCCGTAAAAACAGGGATGGTGAATGGGCGGGGATGAAATGCGGAGATGGACTTCCGTGGCCCCGGCCTTCCGGAGGAGGGCCACTATCTGGCGGGTGGTGTTGCCACGGACGATCGAGTCGTCCACCACGATCAGCCGCTTTCCGGCAACAACTTCGCGCAGCGGGCTCAGCTTGACGGTCACGCCGCGCTGGCGCATGCCCTGGCTCGGCTGGATGAATGTTCGGCCGCTGTAGCGGTTGCGGACCATGCCTTCGCGATACGGCAGACCCGACTGCTCGGCAAAACCGGCGGCGGCGGGCGCACCGGTATCCGGCACCGGCATCACTAGGTCGGCCTCGACGCCCGCCTCGGCCGCCAGGGCCATGCCCATCCGGCGCCGCACTTCGTAGAGATTTCGACCCATCATGTACGAGTCCGGCCGGCCGAAGTAGATCAGCTCGAAGACGCACAGCTGCTCGTGGCCCTCGGCGAAGCGGATCGAAACCGGATCCTTGCCTTCTTCGAGAATCACGATCTCGCCCGGCTCGATGTCGCGGACGACGGTGCCGCCCGCGACCTCGATGGCCGCCGACTCGGAGGAAATCACCCAGCCGCCCGAATGCTTGCCTTCCGGATCGTCCTCGGCCGTGTCGAGCCGCCCCAGGACGAGCGGCCGGAAGCCGAACGGATCGCGCACGCCGATGACGCGCTTCTCGTCCAGGATCGCCAGCGAGTAGGCGCCTTTGACCTTGGGCAGAACCGTCAGCAGCGCCTGGACCGTGTCGCCGGACGGGTCGTCCGCCAGGAGCGCGGTCAGGAGCTCCGTGTCCGTGGTTGCCGGAAGGCGGGACCTGCCGCCCTCCAGCATCCCGAGAAGCTCGCGAGTGTTGACGAGGTTGCCGTTGTGGCCGACCGCAATGGCCTTGCCGCGGCTCATCCGGAAGGTCGGCTGGGCGTTTTCCCAGATCGTCGAGCCGGTTGTGGAATAGCGGCAATGGGAGATGGCCAATGGCCCTCGCAGGCTGCGCAGCGTCTGCTCGTCGAGAACCTGGGCGATCAAACCCAGATCCTTGTAGAGCATGAGCTGGTCACCGTCGCTGACGGCGACGCCCGCAGATTCCTGGCCACGATGCTGCAGCGAGAAAACGCCGAGCGCGGCTATCCCCGCGGCATCCATGCCCGGGGTTACCGCGCCGAAGATGCCGCACATGGTTAGTTCACCCCGCCTGAGGTAGTGCTTTCGCCATCCTCCGCCGAGCCGTGTTCCGGCCCGTATTCCGGCCCGTGCTCGACGCCGAGGGCGCGGGCAAGGCCGTGATCCCAGGCGTGGCGCAGGTCCGCGATGGCAACGTCCAGTGCGTCCGCGATGCGGGCACCGCGCTCTTCGGCTGCGCCCGTCGCGCCCTGGCCGGCAAGCTCGATGCGAAGGCGATCGCCGCCGACGGTGCCGAGATTGCGTGAGTCCAGCCCGAACTGGCGAGCCAGCAGCTCCAGAGCGGCCGCATGACGCGGTCGGCAGGAGATGACGATTCGGGAGGGGCTCTCGCCAAATAGTTCGATCGCGGGCGAGCCCGAGATGCCGAGACGGAGCTTGGCGCCCATGCCGCTCCACATGCAGCACTCCGCCAGCGCGACGGCCAGGCCACCCCCGGAGACATCCTGTGCGGAGGCGACGAGCCCCCGGCCGATGGCCTCGCGAATGAACGACTGAAGCGCGGCTTCTCGTTCCAGGTCGATGCCGGGAGGCGAGTCCTCCGCCGAGATGCCGGCCAGGGCCGCGTAGGCGGAGCCGGCCATCCCCGGAGTTACCTGCCCGATCAGCAGAACGTTGTCGCCCTCCGTGGTGAAGGGCGGCCGGACCAGCAGCGAAATGTCGTCCAGAAGACCGACGACGCCGATTTCGGGAGTCGGGGCGATGGCGCCGCCCGGGTACTCGTTATAGAGCGAAACGTTGCCGCCGGTCACGGGCAGACCGAAGAGCCGGCAGGCATCGCCCATGCCACGAACCGCTTCCTGCAGCTGCCAGAACGCCTCGGGGCGCTCCGGGTTTCCGTAGTTGAGGCAGTTCGTGATGCCGAGCGGGCGAGCGCCGGTGATGGAGACGTTGCGCGTAGCTTCCGCAACGGAGAGTTGCGCGCCAAGGTACGGATCGATGGCGCTGACGGTCTGGTTGCCGTCCGTCGTGGCCACGAGGCCCTTCTTGGTGCCCTTGACCCGCAGAACCGCGGCGCCGTGGCCGGGCCACTCCACCGTGTTGCTCTGGACCGAGGAGTCGTACTGCTCGTAGACCCAGCGCCGGCTGGAGAGATTGGCGCTGCCCAGAAGTGCTGTCAGAACTGCGGCCGGATCCATACCCCGCTCCGGCAGGCCGTCGTGGGCGATTGGCGGAAGTCCGGGAGCCGGGGCCGCGCGGCGCCGGACCGGCGGAGTGCCGAGCCGCTCGTGCACGATTGCGTCGCTGGTGAGCGCCGCGGCCGGGATGCGGGCGATCTCCACCGCGCCGGGATTGGCCAGGCCGTCCGGCCCAATGCCGCCCTCGATGATCGCGATGTCGCCGTCGGTGGTGACGCGGCCGACGAGCGCTATCGGGATACCCCAGCGCTCACAGACCTCACGAACGGCTTCGAAGTTCTCCGGAACGCAGGTCGCGAGCATTCTCTCCTGGCTCTCCGAGATCATCACTTCCCAGGGCGCCATGCCGGGTTCGCGGCGCGGAATCGCGTCGAGGTCCAGCAGGATGCCGGTACCGGCCTTGTCGGCCGATTCGGAGGTGGCGCAGGAGATGCCGCCGGCGCCCAGGTCCTGGATGCCCACAACGAGGCGACGACTGATCAGTTCGAGGCTGGCCTCGATCAGCAGCTTCTCCGCGAACGGATCGCCGACCTGGACCGCGGGCCGCTTGGACGGGTCCTGGTCCTGGAAGGTCGCCGAGGCGAGAACGCTGGCGCCGCCGATGCCATCGCGGCCGGTGGTGGAGCCGAACAGGACGACGTAATTGCCCGGGCCGGTGGCTTCGGCGAGGATCAGCATCCGCTCCTCTTCGAGCAGGCCGATTGCCATGACGTTGACGAGCGGGTTGCCCTGGTAGGAGGGATCGAAGACAAGCTCGCCGCCCACGGTTGGGACGCCGACGCAGTTGCCGTAGCCGCCGACGCCGCGGACGATGCCGTCGACGAGGTGACGGGTGTGCGGATCGCTCGGGTCGCCGAAGCGGAGCGCGTCAAGCACGGCGATCGGGCGGGCACCCATCGTGAAGATGTCGCGCAGGATGCCGCCGACGCCCGTTGCGGCGCCCTGATACGGCTCCACGGCGGACGGGTGGTTGTGGCTCTCGATCTTGAATGCGACGGCCTGGCCATCGCCGATTCGCACGACGCCCGCGTTGTCGCCGACGCCGGCCATGATGCCCTGGCCGCGTGTCGGGAGGGTCTTGAGGAGCGGCTTGGAGCTCTTGTAGGAGCAGTGCTCGCTCCACATCACGCTGAAGACGGCCAGCTCTGTGTGGTTCGGGTCGCGGCCAAGCTTCTGACGGATGATGTCCAATTCCTGGTCCGTCACGCCGAGCTGGCGGTGAAGGGCGATCGGCTCCTCCGGAGCCGTCGCCTTAACGGTTCCGGCTGGCGCCGGAACCGTGGTGCCGATTTCGTCGACTGCGCCGGTCGATCGCTGGTCCGTCATCGCCCGGCCTCCATCTTGATTGTCGCGGTCGGCTTCGGTCGCCCGGCGGCCTCCCACTTCTTCGCGCTTTCCACGAGCGAACGCACGACCTGCATTCCGCCGTCGGTACCCAGGATGCTTTCCGACATCCGCTCTGGATGCGGCATCAAGCCGGCCACGTTGCCGGCCTTGTTGGAGACACCGGCGATCGCGCGCAGCGAGCCGTTCGGGTTGGCGTGTTCGTCCGGATCGATCGCCGGAGTTCCGTCGTCACGGACGTATCGGAACAACACCTGGCCATCTCGTTCGAGCTCGTCCAGTGTGGCTTCGTCGGCGTAGTAGCAACCCTCACCGTGCGCAACCGGAACGCGCATCAAGCCGCCGGTCGCGGAACTGGTGAAGGGAGAGTCCAGCCGTTCCGGCTTGATATTGATGAGCCGGCCGGCGAAGCGCAGCGAACGGTTGCGAAGCAGCGCGCCCGGAACCAGGCCGGCCTCGGCCAGGACCTGGAAGCCGTTGCAGATGCCCAGGACCAAGCCGCCCTGGGCGGCGAAGTCCTTGATCCCGCCCATGACCGGCGAGAAGCGCGCGATGACGCCCGCCCGAATGTAGTCGCCGTAGGCAAAGCCGCCCGGCAGGATGACCGCCGAAACTCCGCCCAGATCCGGCGACTCGTGCCAGAGCGGGACCGCCTCCACGCCGGCGACTCTCAGCGCGTTGAGCGAGTCAACGTCCGAGTTGGAACCCGGGAAAGTGACGACCCCGATCTTCACTGCGCCGGCACCAGAAGCTCGAGCGCGTAGGCCTCGATGAGCGGGTTGCTGAAAAGCTCCTTGGCGAGGCCGTCAACGACGCCTCTCGCCTCGGCCTCCGACTCGGCGGTGACGGTCAACTCGACGCGCCGGCCGACTCGGACCTTGGTCACGTTGGTGACGTGTAGATGCGGCAGGTTCATTTCGACGGCTCGGCCCTGAGGGTCGAGGATGCCTTGCTTCGGCAGCACGTTGACAGCAAACCGGAAGTCACTCATCGGGCGATCAAATCCTCCTGAAGGTAGCGCTCGAAGCTGGCCCCGGTCACGCGCTCAAACGCCGCGGCGTACCGCGAACGTGTGTCGGCGACGATTTCGGCCGGTAGCTCCGGCCCGGGGTATGTCTTGTCCCACGGCTGGGTTTCCAGCCAGTCTCGAATTGGTTGTTTGTCGAAGCTGGCCTGGGCCCGGCCCGGCTCATAACTCGCCGCGTCCCAGAAGCGGCTCGAGTCCGGCGTCATGACCTCATCTATCAATATCAGTTCGCCGGTGTCCTTAGTTGTACCCAGTTCGTACTTGGTGTCGGCCAGGATAATTCCGGCCTTCTCCGCAATCGCCGAACCGCGGCGGTAGAGCGCCAGGGCGATATTGCGGACCTGCTCGGAAAGCAGCCCGCCGACCAGCTCGACCATGGCGTCGAAGCCGATGTTCTCGTCATGGCCGACTTCGGCCTTGGTGGAGGGCGTGAAGATCGGCTCGGGCAAGCGGTCGCTTTCGCGCAGACCGGCCGGTAGTTCGATGCCGCAGATCGCGCCGGAGCGCTTGTAATCCTTCCAGCCGGAGCCGGAAACGTAGCCGCGGACGATGACCTCCACCGGCAGGACGTTGGCCCGGCGGCAGAGCATCATCCGGCCGCGCAACTCGCGCGCTCCGGCCTCGTCTGTATAGCCGGCCGGCAGATCATCCGGGCTTGTGCCGAGCAGGTGGTTCGGGATGATGTCCGCGGTCTGATCGAACCAGAAGCGCGAAATCCCGGTCAGGACGCGGCCCTTGTCCGGGATCGGCGTCGGAAGAACCACGTCAAAGGCGGAGAGGCGGTCACTCGCCACTAGGAGCAGGCAGTCGCCGATTTCGAAGAGATCGCGGACCTTGCCGCTGCGGACGAAGCCGGCGGCATGCACGGCGGAGCCGGCGGCGCGCGGATCTCCGGGGCGCTCGATTGCGGCGGCGGCGCGGGGGTCAGCGGGCACTGGCGGCCTCCTTTCCGGCTCGGGCCGCACTCGCGGGAACCGCGCCCGCGGGAACCGCGCCCGCGGGGTCGAGTTGATCAAGTCGGGCGATTGCGGTGGCTACGTTGCGCAGGAAGTGGCTCTCGTCGAAGCAGGCCGCGATGGCGTCGGAGGACAGACGGGCGGCGACATCGGGATCCGCGACGAGCATGTCACGCAATTGGCTTCGCTCGTCGGCGGCCCGCAGCGCGTTGCGCTGCACCACAGCGTACGCCTCTTCACGGCTCATGCCCGCTTGCTCCACCAGCGCGAGGAGAACGCGGCTGCTGCAATGGAGACCGAGGCCCCGCTCGATGTTCTCGCGCATCCGCTCCGGTCGGACGACCAGGCGTTCCACCAGACCGCGCGTCTTCACGAGCATGTAGTCCAGGAGAATCGTGGCGTCCGGGAGAAGCACGCGCTCCGCGGAGGAGTGGCTGATATCGCGCTCGTGCCAGAGAGGCTGATTCTCCAGGGCCGTAACCGCGTAGCCGCGTAGAAGCCGGGCCATGCCCGCGATCCGCTCGGACAGGATCGGGTTGCGCTTGTGGGGCATGGCCGAGCTGCCCTTCTGGCCGGCTCGGAACGGCTCCATCAGCTCACCGATCTCGGTGTGCTGGAGATTGCGGACTTCTGTTGCGATGCGCTCCAACGAGCCGCCGATGATGGCGATCGTGGTGATGAGGGCGGCGTGGCGGTCACGCTGGACGATCTGCGTGGAGATCGGGTCACGGTGCAAGCCCAGGTCCGCCAGAACTTCCGCTTCTAGATCCGGATCGAGGTGGCTGTATGTCCCGACCGGGCCGGAAATCTTGCCGGTCGAGGAGTCGTCCACGGCGGCGGCGAGGCGAACGCGATCGCGGGCAATCTCGAACGCCCAGCCGGCGACCTTCATGCCCATGGTTGTGGGCTCGGCGTGGACCGAGTGAGTGCGGCCCATCATCACGGTGTTGGCTTCGAGCCGGGCGCGGGCGACCAGCGCCGCGACCAGCGCGTCGCAATCGGCGATCAGCAGCCGGCCGGCGGCCTGGAGCTGCAGACCCAGCCCCGTGTCCACCACGTCGCTGCTCGTCAGGCCAAGGTGCAGGTAGCGGCCGTGCTCCCCCACCGTCTCGGCGACCTGGCTGACGAAGGCGATCACGTCGTGATCGGTCGTCTTCTCGATCTCATTGATACGATCGACATCTATTCTCGCGCGCGACTCAATCACGCGAACAGCGTCGGCCGGGACCATTCCACGGCTCACCTCGGCCCGGGCGACGGCGATCTCGACCCGGAGCATGCCCTCGAAGCGGGCCTGGTCGGTCCAGATGGCGCCCATTTCGGGGAGTGTGTAACGCGGAATCATGAGGCGCCCTTTCGGGGAGAGTCCGTCGGCGCCTGCGGCGCCTTGGTCGGCGCCTGCGGCGCCGTTTGCCCGGTGGCAGCCCCCTCGGTCCAGGCCTTCTCTGAGATCGGGTCGGGCGAAGCCGGCGGAGTCGTGACCGCATTCGGAAGCTTCGCGGCGATGTCGTGGCGACGCTGCATGCCGTCCCAGGAGATGTGCTCCGCAGCCTCTTCCGCCGCTGCCCGCGCCGCCGGAATTCCGGCCGCAAGCGCGACCACCGCCAGAACGCGGCCACCATTTGTGCAATAGGCCCCGTCCGGACCCAGAACCGTGCCGGCATGGAAGATCTTGGCGCCGTTCTCGGCCGCCTCTTCCAGCCCGGTGATCTTGTCGCCCTTGCGCGGCGTCCCCGGATAGTTGGCGGCCGCCATGACGATGGCCACCGCGGCGTCTCCAGTGGTTGGAAGCATCCGGTCGTGCAGGCCAAGCGCCCCGGCCGCGCCGGCGAGATCCCCCTGCGCCGCACCGTATAGGAGCGGCCCGAGCGGCACCGCGAGTCGCGGCAGCAGAACCTGGACCTCCGGATCTCCGAAGCGGGCGTTGAATTCGATGAGGACCGGGCCCTCGGGCGTAAGCATCAGGCCGGCGTAGAGTGCACCACGGAACGGCGCGCCGCGCCTGGCGAGCTCGGCCAGAACGGGCAGATGGATCACGTCGATGAGCGTGGCGCAGAGGCTCTCCGGCAGATCCGGCACCGGGCTATACGCCCCCATGCCGCCCGTGTTGGGGCCCATGTCGTCGTCCTGCAGCCGCTTGTGGTCGCGGGCGGGCGGCAGAGCCAACGCGCCGTGTTCATCGCAAATGGCGATGAGGCTGGCTTCGGCGCCGATCAGGCGCTCTTCGATAACGACCACTACCGGAGGCTGCGCCTCCGGTTTCGGAGGCTGCGCCTCCGGTTTGCGAGAAGCCCGCGCTGCGGCCTTCTCGTCAGTGGGCTCACCCTTCACGGCGGCGAACAGCGCCCGAAGCGCAACCTCCGCGGCGGCAAAGTCGTCGCAGACGGTGACGCCCTTGCCTGCCATCAACCCGTCCGCCTTGACAACCACGCCGCTGGAACCGCGGCCCTCCGCGATCTCGCGGGCATAGGCGAGCGCCGGTTCCAATGCGGTGAAATCGCGGCCGCGGGCCATCCGCACTCCGGCGGCCTCGGCCACTTCGCGGCAGAAGGCCTTGCTCCATTCGATGCGAGCGGCGGCGCGGGTCGGGCCGAAGGTCGGCACGCCGGCTTCTTCAAGCGCGTCCACGACACCGGCCTCGAGGACCGCCTCTGGGCCGACGACCACGAGGTCTACGTTTTCGCGGGTGGCCAGGTCAACCACTGCCGCGCCGTCCAGCGCGGAGACCTCGGGGAAGCAATGGGCCTTCGGCTCGTGGCCGATTGCGTCACTCCCCGGAGCCACGAGCACCGCCTCGACGGCGGCCTCGCGGGCGAGGCTCCAGACGAGGGCGTGCTCGCGGCCGCCGCTGCCCAGAACGAGCAGACGGGCCGGGCCGCGCTTCGCGTCCTGTTCGCGCATCGACGCCTGAGCGTCGCTGGGCGAAGGCCCGCTGTCGCTCCGCTCGGCCTTGGGGCTCATTTGCCGGCCGGATCCGCTGCGGGCGCCACCACTGCGGCCACGTGGTTCGCGGCGCTGAGCGGCCTCCGGAAGGGACGAGGCTTCCGCTCGATGGTTTGGTGCCGCTCCGGCCCAACCGAGACGAAGCAGATCGGCGCGCCGGAAAGACGCTCGACCGCATCGACATAAAGTCGGGCGTTCTCCGGCAGATCCGCCATAGATCGGCAATCGTGGATGGGTTCCGTCCAACCTGGGAAGTGCTCGTAGATCGGCTTCGCCCGCGCCAGGATGTCCGCATCGGACGGCCACCAGTCGACGCGCTCGCCGTCCACCTCGTAGGCCATGCAGATCAGGACTTCATCGAGGCCCGAGAGGATGTCGATCTTGTTGAGCATGATCGAGCTGACGCTGTTGACCGCGACGGCATATCGAAGCGGCACGGCATCGAACCAGCCGACCCGACGTCGCCGCCCGGTGGTGGTCCCAAATTCGCGCCCGCGATCGATGATCCCCTCGCCGATCTCGTCCTCGAGTTCGGTCGGGAAAGGTCCGGCCCCGACGCGCGTGGCGTAGGCCTTCATGACGCCCAGGACTTCATCTACCTGCAGCGGCCCGATGCCGCCGCCCGTGCAGGCGCCGCCCGCGATCGGGTTAGAGGACGTCACGAACGGATAGCTGCCGTGGTCGAGATCGAGCAGGGTTCCCTGCGCGCCTTCGAACAGGAGGTGCTCGCCTCGAGCCAGCATTTCCTGGACCAGCTGAGTGGTGTCGGCAAGGTGCGGCTTGAGGCGAACGCCCCACGCCGTCGCCAGCTGGACCAGTTCATCGAGGTCGAAGCCGCCCACATTGTGCTGTCGCTGCAGGGTCGCGTTCTTCTCCGGCAGGATGCGCTGGAGCTTGCTCCGCAGAGCCGGACCGTCCAGCAGGTCTTCCATTCGGATACCGATGCGCCAGGCTCGATCCGCGTAGGCCGGCCCGATGCCGCGCCGGGTCGTGCCGACGGCGGCCTTTGCCAGTCGGGCCTCCATCGCTCCATCCAGGGCGATGTGGTACGGCATGATCACGTGGGCGTGCTTACTGACCCGGACCCGGTCAACCTCGATGCCACGGCTCGCGAGCATGTCCAGCTCGGAGATCAGCGTGGCCGGATTAACAACGACACCGTTGCCGATGATCGGCGCGATGTGCGGATAAAGCACGCCGGACGGCACGAGGTGAAGCTTGAACACCTCTTCGCCGAGCATGATCGTGTGGCCGGCGTTATCGCCGCCCTGGTATCTGACGACGGCCTTGACGTGCTCCGCGAGCGCGTCTGTCGTCTTGCCCTTGCCTTCGTCGCCCCACTGCAGGCCGACGATCACTGTGGCGGGCATCTAGCTCTCCCTTAAGGGCAGCCTCAGGGCTGCCCCGTGCTCGCCCCGGCGGTCGTCCACGAAGGAACCCCGGGAAACTAAAAAGCCCTCGGCCGGCTGGCCGGGGACCTGGGTAGACTGCCCCTCCGTCGGAGCCGCGGCTCCTCTTGGAGCGAAGGTGCGGGTCCGTCTCACGGGGCGAACTGCACGCCTTCCTGGGGCAACGTGGCCTCCTTGGCATTGTTGTCTCTGGAACCCGCGGCGCAGAGCCTTGGGCGAGCTGAAGTATAGCAGGCGCGGAGGGCGAGCCGAACCCCGGCCTGAGTTGGGTCGCGGAGAGCCCGGACTACGGCGCGGCCGGATGCTCCCGCTCGAATTGCATGGCGACGGCGTTGGCCACGGCCTCGGCACCACGCTCCCGCCACTCCGCGCCTATGGCGGCTGTGGCGGTGGCGCCGACACGGCACGCTCCAGCGGCCAGCATGGCCAGCATCGCGTCGAGTGTCCGAACCCCGCCCGCGGCCTTGACGCCCACGTTGTCGCCAACCACCTTGCGCATCAGGGCAATCTCGCCCAGTTCGGCGCCGCGCGGCGAGTAGCCGGTCCCGTTCTTGACGAACGCCGCCCGCGCCTCCAGAGCAGTTCGGCAGCCGTCCTCGACTTGTTCCGACGTGAGGTAGGCCGTCTCGAGAATCACTTTGACCGGCGTCGGGGCGACGGCGTAGATCAGGCTGGCCAGCTCGTCGCGGACGTAGCCCAAGTCGCCGCCGCGCAGCGCACCGATGTTGATCACAACATCCAGCTCAACCGCGCCCTGATCCACCGCGATGATCGCCTCGCGCTCCTTGATCGACGACATGTGCGCGCCGTGCGGGAAGCCGATCACGGTTGTAGGCGCGACCAGCGACTTGCGAAGTCGACCGACGACAACCTGCAGGTCGGCCGGTCGACAGCAGACGGTCGCGGTCTCCCATTCGATCGCAACGTCACAGCCGGCCTCGATTTCGGTCTTGGTCAGCTCCGGCCGCAGTAGCGAATGATCGATGCAGCCCATGAGCGCCCGCTCATCCAGGGGGATGAGATCTAGCGGCGCCCGATTGGCGAGTCGAGCCTTGATTGGTGGCCTCACTGGCATTCTCCTGCGACCCCTTCCGGCGATGCGGCGGCCGCCGGCGTTCGATTGGGGCCACCAGAGGCCAGCATAGCGCGGCCGCGGCAGGCCGAGACGGATTGTCCGACGGCGCAAACCGAGTAGCAGAAATTGATCGGCGGTTTAGCCGCAGTTGAGCGGCCGCGCGTAGGGTTCGGGCACCGCCATCAAGCATGGCGCCGCTAGAGAAAGGCGCCGCAAGAGGAGTCTGGGGCCATGAACAAGGTCCTTCTTACCGGCCGACTGACCCGCGATCCGGAACTGCGATCGCTTGCCAGCGGATCCAGCGTTGCCACTTTCGCCGTGGCCACAAACGAATACCGGGGCAACGGCAAAGAGCGGGCGGAATACCACAACGTGGTCGTTTGGGACCGCCTGGCTGCCGTGTGCGGCCAGTACCTCGGCAAAGGCCAGCAGGTCGCCATCGAAGGCCGGCTGCAGACTCGCCAGTGGGACGACGACCGCGGCGCACGCCACTGGAAGACAGAGATCGTGGCAATCTCCGTCGAGATGCTCTCCGGCAGACGCAAGCGCGACTACGAGGCTGACTCGATCGCTGCGCAGGCAGACGGCGACTCCCCAGCCGACGAGTCGGCGATCTCGCCCAACGAGGCGGCCGAAATCGGCGTCATGACCGCGGCAGATACGGACGACGAAGGCTCCTCAGCCGACGACGAGCAGGTGCTCGTCCTGGCGTAGCTCACTTCCCCCGGGGCGCTCGCGGTCTCCCCCACACGCGGCGCCCCGGAAAACCCTCATTACCGGCCATCGACTCAGGCGGCAGTCGGAACTCCCAGCCAGAGGTTCGTGCCGTCCAGGCTGAGAACGACGATCCCGGTCGGCCCGAAAGCTGCGGACCAACTGGACATCGTTGGGGAGATCGCGGGACCGTCGCCGGTCTGTCCCAGGGTCGCGACGCTCAGATCATCGGCGACGGTAGCGGCGACCAGCGGGCCGTCCCCGGCGGTTGGATCTGCCGCGCCCGGGCTAACCAGGGAGATGGCTCGCTTGCCATCGGTGAAGATGCTGGGGGTTAGCAGCTTGGAAGCCGAGTCGACGGGCCTCCAGACCTTGCCGTCCGCGCTGACCCATATGCGCTGCGAGCTGAGCTGAGTCGTCTCGTTCCACTCGGACGAGAGCGCCATAAGTGAGTGGTCGTTGATCTTTGTGACGGTAAGCCAGGCGGAACTTGTCGGCACCGCGCCGGGCAGAGCGTCGCGGGTCCAACTGTCACCATCGACGGACCACCACAGGGACGGCGTGACCATGTTCAAGCCGCACCCGTCGACCATGTGAACGGCGCCGGATACGACGTAGCCGCCACCGAAGACCGCGGCCCCGGCGACATCGAAGTCGCCGAAGACGGACGAAGCCAGCCGCACCTGACGCCACGAGCGGCCATCCTTCGAAGTCCAGATTGCCTGCGTGGTGCCGTCCTTGAGAACGCCCGCCGCCACGAAGCCGGTTGAACCGCCGTCCACCGTTGCCACCGTTGCATCCGCGAAGTCCGCCGGAAGCGTGACGCGGCTCCAGCTGAGCCCATCGGTGGATGTCCAGAGCGCGGCTACCGATGGCGGCCCGCCGCACGTTCCCGCGAATCCCCGGCCCACGGCCAAGAGTCCGGCGGGCGACTCAACCATGGATGCCGGCGACTCGACGGTATCCAGCCCGGAGACATCCAGGGTTTGACCCACTGTCCAGTGGAGCCCATCGGGAGATTCGACCGCGGCCATTGTTGCCTTGGGTGATCCCGAAGTGGTCGCGGCCCCAGTCGCCGTGAACCCGACAAAGCCCTTGCTCCAGCCGAATACGGTTGGGTAAGGAACGACATCCGCGCCGTTCGTGGGCAGCAACGGGAAGACGAACCCGGCGTTGATCCACTTGATGCCGGTCCATCGACCAGATGGCGCCACACCGACGCTCGGCAGAGCGGTTGCGGACCACGCAGGGCTCGGTTGAATTGAGGGAGTGGCCCGGCCGCTGGAAGAGGCCGGCGTCGGCGACGTGTTGGCCGCCGTGCATCCGGCAAGGATGGCGGCCACAGCCAGGATGGCTGCCGCCAGCCGTGGCGTGACGGGCCTCGAGTGCGTACCGAGCGAAACGTGCTGCATAGATGGCTCCCTCTTTCGTGGCCAGCTTACTCTGGCGGCGGGCCCGAGAATAGCGGTTCCGTGGCGCGGCGGCGCGGCGGCGTGGTGGCGTGGTGGCGTGGTGGCGTGGTGGCGCAACTCGCCCGGCCGAGCCGACCACCGGCCCGGCTAGCTCGGCCGGTACAACTCGTGGCGATCAAGGCCGGTTGCCGCCGCAACCTGGCGCGCGGCCTCGGAGCGCTTGGTGCCGGCGGCCACGAGGCGGGCCACTTCATCTCGCGCATCTTCCAAAGAGAGCGGCTCCTCCCCGGCGAGATGCCGCGCGGCTTCGGCGCCCGTAACAGCCTCAAGGACGATTACGAACTCGCCGCGCAACATCAGTTGGCCGGCTCCGGCCCTCGCGGCGAGCTCCCCCAACGGGCCGCGGACCACTTCCTCGTGCATCTTGGTCAGCTCGCGGCAGATCGCAGCGCGACGCTCCGAGCCGGCCGCGGCCACGAGATCCGCAAGGGTTGCCGGAACCCGGGACGGCGCTTCGAAAATCACGCAGGCCCGGTCATCGGCCGCAATGCGAGCCAGGCGGACCTTCCGCTCCTTGCCGCTGCGGGGAAGAAACCCCTCAAATGTCCAATGGGCCACGGCCAGGCCGCTCGCAACGAGCGCAGACAGAACAGCCGAGGCGCCGGGGATCGGCACGATCACGCCACCCTCGGCGGCCCACGCGGACGCCAGCTCGGTTCCCGGATCGCTCACGAGCGGCGTCCCCGCGTCCGTGACGAGGGCGAGGTCGCGGCCGGAACGGAGGTGATCTAGCAACTCCGCCTCGCGGCCGCGGCTACTTTGGGAGTGGTAGCTAACCAACTGCGTGGCAATTTCGTACCGGGCAAAGAGCCGGTGGGTCATCCGCGTATCTTCGGCCGCAACGAGTGGAACGGTCTTGAGCGCCTCCACGGCCCGGAAAGATATGTCGCCGAGATTGCCTATGGGCGTGGCCACGATGAAGAGCCGTCCGTGTTCGCCGCCGCCCGCGGCCGCGCTGCCCGGGGCCGGGGCCGCGCCACTGCCGGACCCGGCGCCACGCGGGATCGCCCCACGCGGCGCCGAACCGCCACTCCCCAACATGCTCACGCCTTCGCCGATCCGGGCCGGCGCCGCGGATACAGATAGTCCACGCCCGTCGTCCGTGGCCCGAGCTTGGCCACGGGCGGCACCTGGCGCTTGAATTCGGACAAGGCAACGAGCCTCTTGACCCTGGCGATCGCCGCAACCTCAAAACCCATCGCGACCAGTTCTTCGTCCGTGCGCCGCTTGTCGATCATCCAGAAGAGCAGCCTATCCAGCTCCGGGTAAGTGAAGCCGGCTTCGGCCTCGTCCGTCTGGCCGGGCCAGAGGTCGGCCGAAGGCGCCTTGCGAATGATCTCCTCGGGCACGCCCATCGACGCCGCAACCTGCCGGACCTGACTCTTGTACAGATCCCCAATCGGGTTGAAGGCGCAGGCTGAGTCACCGAAAAGCGTCGTATAGCCGATGAGAGATTCGGTCTTGTTGCCGGTCCCAACTACCAACCCGGCCCATATGACCGATCGATCGTAGAGAGCGGACATCCGCGCGCGGGCCATGAAGTTGCCACGCCGAAGTGGAGCCGCATCTCGCGCGGCCGCGCCGCCGGCGCCCACGTCGCCGTCGCGGCCGAAGTAGCCGTCCACGATCGGGCTGATATCCACCATGTCACTGACGCAGCCGAGCTGGTCCACTACAAGCCGGGCATGCTCGACAGACTCGGGCGAGGAAGTCCGATACGGCATCAGGACGCATAGCAGGTCTTCCGCCCCGATCGCTTCGGCCACCAGGAAGGCAACCAACGCCGAGTCGATCCCTCCGGAAAGCCCCAGCAGGGCCCGGTGATGGCCGGACTGGTTGAGCTGGTTCTTGACGAAGCCGACCATCACCCGCCGGGCGACGTCCGTGTCGATCGCCAGTTCGGGCGGCAACTCGAAGAGCGGCTCTGCCGCCTCAACCGCGTCTGCCGCCTCGAGACCTTCCGCAGTCACGACCCCCGGCCCTCATCGGCGACCGGCCGCTCGCTCGCCTGATCGATCGGCATACCGGTCCGTTCGGCCAGAATCCGGCGCAACTCGCGCAGATGCAACTCCGGCCGCTCGTCGCGGAGCAGCGGCAGGCTCACTCGCTCGCGACGGACATCGCCCAGTTCTATGTCCACAAAATGGAGACCCTCGTCGAAGAGCGGCGCCGTAAACACGGCTTCGCCGCTCGGCGCGATCACCTCCGACCCGCCCCAGAAGCTGATCGTCTCGTCCATCCCCACGCGGTTGCAGAAGACAACGAAACTTGTCGTCAATTGAGCATAGGTCCGCATGAGTGTTCGCCACGATGCGGCAGTCCCCAAGCCAACTTCATGGATCGCGGCCAGATCCCGGCCCGGTGACGACGACACGTTGATCAGGATCTGGGCCCCGTCCAGCGCCAGCGTTTCCGGCACGGCCAGATGCCAGAAGTCCTCGCAGACGGCGATGCCGATCCGCATTCCCAATCGCGAGTCGACCGCCCGCAGCTTGTCCCCCGCGGCGAAGAACCGCCGCTCATCGAAGAGGCCGTAGGTCGGCAGGAAGAGCTTGCGGTGAACGAAGCGAACCTCGCCGTCCTCCATCAACGCGGCGCTGATGAAGAGCCGATGATCGGCCGCCTCCTCCACAAACGAAACGACGGCCGACATACCAGCAGTCTCTGCGGCCAGCGCTACAAGCCGCGGGTCATCCGCGCGCATCGCGACCTCGGAGGCGAGGTCCTGCAACTGATATCCGGTCAGGCCAAGCTCCGGAAAGACCACCAATCCGGCGCCACCGGCCCGAGCCGCCGCAAGGATCTCGTGGTGGCGGACCAGGTTGGCCTCGAGAAACCCGAGACGCGGCGACATTTGAGCGAGAGCGATACGAAGCGGCTGCATCGCTGAAGTCTAGCCCCGGCGCCTGGAGCAGGTGGCGGCGCCGCTCCTGCCTCTACTTGCTAAGCCAGACCGAGCCATATCCTTCGGAATGAACCCCGGACCCAACGAAACCCATCACGTACTTGCGGGCGGCGGCGGGCAGCTTGACGTTCATCAGAGGCACGGTCGGCATGTCCGCGGCCAGCAGATCCTGAGCCGTGTTCCATTCAGTCTCGGTTCGCGTGTCGTCCGTCTGGCGAGCCTGGGTCATGAGTTGGTCCAGGGCGTTGTTCTTGTAGTTGAACATCGTCGAGGGAAGGCCGGCGACATAGTGGAACGGCGCGTAAATGAAGTCGTCCGGACCGGCCCATCGGCACGAGTCGGCCTGCAGCCACATCTGCATCTTGCCGGCGGCAGAGTCAGCCAAGTAAGCGGGTGAGTAGGCCTCGGTCTTCAGGTTCACCACAAAACCAGCCGATTGCAGGTTCACGGCCATGGCTTGGGCCATTCCCTTGGGGTCCGGGAAGAGCGTGACCGGGGCGCCGGTCGGGTACCAGAGATCCACCGCCAGGCCGCTGGTGGGGACGCCGGCGCCGGCGAGGTAACCTCGCGAGACGCTGAGGTTGTAGGTCGGCAGGTACTCGCGCTTGTAGTACTGGCTCCCGGCGGGCATCCAGTCGTCGGCAACGATGGCCTCACCAGCGTAGAAACCGCTGATGTAGGCCGGCTTGTCGATGGCCGAGGCGATGGCAAAACGCACTCCCTTGTTAGAGAGCAGGTTGGGCTGGCCGCCGACCGTGTCGAAGTTGGACATCCCGAGCTGAGTGGAATTGCAACCGGCGCCTCGGTCGAGAACCATCAGGTTCGTGTCCTTGCTGACGGCACCGACGGACCCCGCCTCCAGGGTCTCGATGACGTCAACGGAGCCAGACTGGAGCGCCTTGAGCTTGCTCGCCGAGTCTGAGAACGGCTTGAAGACGAGCGTGTCCAGATGGGCGGTCGTGACCGGATTCCAATAGTTGGGGTTCCTCACGAGAGTGACGTGATCCCCGGGCTTCCATTCGCTGAACATGAAGGGGCCTGTGCCGACCATCGCTTTGCCCTGGCCTTTGCTGCCGAGGGCGTAGGCATTGGCGGACAGTTTCGAGTCGTTGCCGTCGTTGGCCGTGATTGCGGCCGGGCTCTGGATCCCAAATGCCACGACTGTCTGGCTGAGCAAGAAGTTGCTCTGGGGCTGCTGCAGGTGGAAGACGACGGTCGTGGCGTCCGGAGTGTCGATCTCGACCAGGTTGGAAGACGCTCCGAATGCCCCGAAGACCAGTGAGTAGTACGACGCGGCCTTCTGGAGATCACCAGCCGGGAAGTTCCGCCAGCGCTCGTAGTTGGACTTGACCGCCTGGGAGTTGAAGTCCGTTCCATCGTGGAACTTGATCCCGGGGCGAAGCTTGAACGTGTATGTCCGGCCGTCGAAACTGACGTCCGGCAGCGATGCAGCCAGAACCGGGACAACCTGGCTCATCGAACCGGGCGCAAGACCAACCAGTCCTTCGACAACCTGGCCGGTCACATAGAAGGATTCGGAGTCGCTGGTGAGCGACGGATCGGCGTACTGGATGTCCCGGTCGAGCGCGACGGTCAAGGTGCCGCCGCTCTGCGGGCCGTCCTGCGCCGTAGCGCTAGAACCGCCACAGCCCGCCACAACCAGGGCCGTAACGGCCAGAACGGTCGCCCAACGCTTCACGAGTTCATCCTTCCTGATCACTGCTTCGCCCATTAGAGGATCCGGCGCACCGAGATCCGCAACGAGCTCCCCTCCGGGGTTTCGCACCATTGCGAGGTGCAACCATAGCCCGAAACAGGCGATCGGCGCTCGGGGGGCGATCGACTACCGGTTGTACTCGCTCGGTCCAGACGGATCGGCGTTGATGATTGCTACTTGCCGGCGACGGCCGTTTCGATCACCGACTGCGAAGCCGCGACTTCCGCCGCCGCCTGCGCAGACACCTGCTCGGCGAAGTGGCAGGCAGTGAACTGACCGCCGCCGAGGTCCCGCAGTACCGGTTCCACAGTGGAACAGATCTCCGGGTTGTCCAGCTTCTCCCGCAGCCAGCAGCGTGGATGAAATCGGCAGCCCGACGGAGGGTTGGCCGGCGAGGGCACGTCGCCCTTGAGGACGAGACGCTTCTTGCGAATGCGCGGGTCCTTCAAACGTGTCAAACGTTAGGTTGCGCAGTTCATGCGGGCTTACAGGCAGCAGTGAAGTCGCGGCGCCGTATCGAGAATTAGTCTGAAACCGTGCATGTCTCCCGGCACGGATGCATGATCCACGGTCTCCGGCAACTTCATCCGACCCACCAGTCGCCCATGTTCCACTCTCCGGCGGAGAACGTTGGGTTTCCGATGAAATTGTGGAGCTTGGGATTCACAAGCCACACATCCTTGCGGAAGTAGAGCGGCAACTCATAAGTGTTCCGGTCTGACCCATACAGATCCTGGACACTAGACATTGCGTCGCGAACCTTAGAAAGGTTCACTGTTGATGCAATGGTTTCGTAGGCCGCATCCAGAGTCGGCAAGCTAATCCGGCTGATGTTCTCCCCGTCGTGGCGAGGCATATTCTCGGGGATCTGGCTGGAGTGATAGACCCGGTATCCCGAAAGCGGGTCGAAGGGCACCCGGTAGGTGAACTCCGCCACATCGAAGTTGCCGTGCCGGAGATTGCACTGCGTGTCCACAGTGGTTTGATCCCACAGCCCAAAGACGCTCGAGTCCGGCCTGGTATTGACGCTGGCCTTTATCCCAATTGCCTGCAACTGCTGTGCAATCAGATTGAGCGAGTCAAGTCTGAATTGCCGGGTGGTAGTGCAGAGACTGATGGTCAGCGGCTTGCCCGCCTTGACGAGATACCCGTCCGTGCCCTTGATCCAGCCCGCGTTGGCAAGAATCGTGTAGGCCGTGGCTGCATCTGCGGTAGTTGAGCCACCGATGTCCTTGTAATACCAGGACTGCGGCGACACGGGATTGTTCGTCACGCTGACAAATCCGCCGAGCGGGCCCTTGGCGATTGCCTGGCGATCGGTCGCCAGTTTGATTGCCTGGATGATGTATGAGGCGTCGTCGGGGTACTTCTTGGCGAAACTCGCGTTGTTGAAGGCCAGTAGCTCATAGATCATCGAGTTCTGGGCGACGACCTTCGAAGTGTCCGTTGTGGTCAGGGCCGATTCATTGGCGTTGGTCAGGCCGTTGCCGACGTCGTAGTCGCCCGCGGCAAAGCCGTTGATCATCGTTCCGGCGTCACCGTAGTAACGCCACGTCACAGACGTCAGCCACGGCACGTGACCGCCGATGCTCTGCCACTTGGGGTTGGGCTTGAGGTTGATCTTGGAGTTGCCTTCTACCGACGCCGGAATGTATGGGCCGCTATACACACCGCCGGCCAGGTTGGACATCGGGTACAACTTGGACTGGGCATCCTTGACCGGGATGGTGGTGATGTAGTGCGCCGGCAGCAACGGCGAGACCAGCGTTAGATAGCCTTCGTAGATCTTGGAGAAGTGCATCACGCAGTCCGTGCCGGGTCCGCCGTCCACTCCGCTGACATCCTGCCAGCCGACAGTCCCCTCGGCCAGGCCGTGGTTGTCCTTGTCCAGAACCCAACGCCAGGTGGTGGCGATGTCGTCGCAGGTTATCGGCTGCCCATCAGACCACTCCATACCGAGCCGGAGCTTCCAGTTGACGTCCATGCCGTCACCGTTCAGGACCACCCCGCCATTGTCCAGAGTGGGTACGTTTAGGGCCAGATCCGGAGCGTACTTGAGGTCCGGAGTAACGGTCAGGAGCCCATCGAACATGCTGTCCGAGACTTCCATGTCTGTCATGTCTATAGAGTTGAGGGCGTAATACGGATTGACCGTGTCCGGGAATTGCCACTCGCCCAGAACGACCTTGCCGGTCGTATTGGTTGCCGGCACGGCCTTGTATGTGCTGCCGGTGATCCCGGCCGTTTGCGTACCGGCGGACGTAGCCGGCTTTGAGGAAAAGGCAACGGGCACAAATGCAGATGCCGACGGCGAACCAGTCGATTGACCGCACGCGCTCGCCGCGAATACTGCGACGACGAGTACGCCGGTCAGACGCCTACGCATCCAGGCAGCTCCAATAAGGTTCAAGCCCGAGAGCCGAGGCTAGGGCCTCCGGCATAGCGCCCTCCAATCAGAAAGGAAGGAAGATTCCACGATTTCCGTTTGAACCAAGGGCGGGGCCAGTTGTGGCTGGACCGTACTATGCCGAGGCCCCGAGATAGTGTCAAACGTGACCGATGGAACTACCCGTTCCTGTTGCGGGAGATCGGGCCGAGTGGCTACTGCTCAACCCCTGAGCGCCAATTTATGGGCACAACTGATACCACAGGCCGGTCGCGGGCATATTTTCCGGCATCAATGGCATCACTGATCGCTATCGGCGGCGGCGGTCAATCCGGGCAGAGAGACTGGCTTCCGGTCATCGTCCGCCATCTGAGATTGGGCTGGCGGGCGGCCGTCGTCTCATCGAGCCGGCGGACCGGTGAACTATGCGGAGCTGAATGAAGAAGATCCGGATCGGCGTGGGCTTCATTCACAATCGACCGCATTGCTTCAACGAATGAATCCAGCGTTTCGAGAGATTCCGTTTCCGTCGGCTCGATCAACAGCGCTTCTTCGACCGTCAACGGGAAGTAGATCGTCGGCGGATGAATGCCGTAGTCGATGAGCCTCTTGGCGATATCCAGCGTGCGAATTCCCGTCTCCGCCTTGAGAGTGGCGGACGATGCCACGAACTCATGCATACAGGGCCGCGAGAACGGCACATCCAACACAGCGGCGAGCCGGGTCTTCAGATAATTAGCTGCCAGGACCGCATCGTCGCTGACTTCGGCCAGACCCACCGCTCCGTGGGCCCGAATGTACGCATATGCGCGCACGAGCACACCTGTGTTGCCAGCGAACGCCCGAACGCGCCCGATGCTGGACGGCCGCTCCCCCGTCGTTTCCAGACGGAACCGGCCGTCCGCTTCGCGCAGGACTCGCGGCGAGGGCAGGAATGGGACGAGCCGCTCCCCTACTCCCACCGGACCTGCGCCGGGGCCACCGCCGCCGTGAGGCGTGGAAAACGTTTTGTGGACGTTGATATGCATCACGTCGAAGCCGGCTTCTCCGGGCTTGAACCGGCCCATGATGGCGTTGAGGTTGGCGCCGTCCATGTAGGCCAAGGCCCCGGCCTCGTGGACCGCCTCGAGAAGTTCGCACAGCCGCGACTCGAAGAGGCCCAACGTGGAGGGATTGGTGATCATGATCGCCGCGGTCCGCGGACCCAGGGCCGCACGGAACGCTTCCACGTCCACGCCGCCGTCCGCCGCGGACGGAATGGTCACGGTCTTGAAGCCGGCCATCGATGCCGTGGCCGGGTTTGTGCCGTGCGCAGAGTCCGGGACGAGGACCTCGCACCGCTCCGTGTCGCCACGGCTCAAGTGATAGGCCCGGATCATCAGGATCCCGGTCAACTCGCCGTGAGCACCGGCAGCCGGCTGGAGCGTGACGGCCTTCATGCCGCCGATCTCGGCCAGCGCCGCTTCCAACTCCCACAGGAGTTGCAGGGTGCCTTGGGCCAGCTCGTCGGGCGCAAGTGGATGCAAACCGCCGAATCCGGGCAGACGCGCGGCCCATTCATTGACCTTGGGGTTGTACTTCATGGTGCAGGAGCCAAGCGGGTAGAACCCAGTGTCGACGGAGTAGTTGAGCCGGCTCAGGTTGACGTAGTGGCGGGCCAGTTCCGGCTCGGAAACCTGCGGAAGACGGGCTCCCTCGGCGCGCAAGAAACCGGCCGGAATTCGGGCCAGGGCATCCTTGGGCGGGTGCGGAACCTTGCCGCCGCCGCGTCCCGGCTTGGAGCGCTCGAAGAGCGTGGGGCCCATACGATCGTCCGTGAGCGTCATCGAGTGCCTCCTGACAGCTCGGCGCCGAGGGCCTCGGCAAAAGCGGCGATCTCCACGCGGGTGGTCACTTCCGTTGCGCAGACAAGCAGTGCTTCCGCCAGAGAAGTGTCTTCCGGCATCACCCGGGCCAGCGGCAAGCCGGCCAGGATGCCGCGGCCGAGCAGTCGGGCGTGAACCGCCTGGGCATCGGGAACACGGACGGCGAACTCGTTGAGATACGGCCCGGGGTGGAGACGCGGGGCGCCGACGGCGGCCAGTGCTTCGGCCAGCTCGGAGGCGCGGGCGGCGCCGAGGGTGGCCACGTCTCGCAGGCCGTGCGGACCGACAGCGGCCACGTAGATTGAAGCCGCAAGCGCGCACAGGGCCTGATTCGTGCAGATATTGCTCGACGCCTTCTCGCGGCGGATGTCCTGCTCGCGCGCCCGAAGCGTCATGACGAAGGCGCGACGGCCGTCGATGTCGGTCGTGACACCCACCAGCCGGCCCGGAATGCCCCGCACCAGCGCATCGCGGCAAGCCAGGATGCCGAGGTACGGGCCGCCGTACGAGAGCGGGAGGCCGAGCGACTGACCATCGCCGGCAGCGATGTCCGCCCCGTATTCGCCCGGCGTGGAGAGCACCGCCAGCGACACGGGCTCCACGACCGACACGAAGAGAGCGCCGGTCGCGTGGGCCAGCCGGCCGATCTCGGCCATCGGCTCGAGCAGGCCGAGGAAGTTCGGATTCGCGACAACCACGCCGGCGATCGGGTGGTCCGTGTCCGCCAGCATCCGCTCCAGCGCCGCCAAGTCCGTGGTGCCGGCCGCCGGTCCGTCGGCAACGAGCGGGATCTCGTCGGCGACCAGGGAGGCGCCGCCGAAGTACGTGCAGACCGTCTCGCGGTAATGGGGGTGCACGCCGCGGCTGACCAGCACCCGCTCGCGCCGCGTTGCCCGGCAGGTCATCAGCGCGGCCTCGGCCGTGGCCGTGGCTCCGTCGTAATGCGAGGCTGAGACAACGTCCAGCCCGGTCAACTCCGCCATGAGCGATTGGTATTCGTAGATCGTCTGCAGCGTGCCCTGGCTGATTTCGGGCTGATAGGGCGTGTAGGCGGTGTAGAACTCGCTCCGCAGCAGCATCTGATCCACTATCGCCGGCGTGTAGTGACGATATGCGCCGGCGCCGAGGAAGCTGGCCAGGTCCACTCGGTTGCGGTTCGCGAGATCCGTCAGTCGAGCGGCAAGCTCAGATTCGGAGTCCGGCGCGGGAAGATCCAGACCGGTAGATCGGAGCGATTCGGGAATATCGGCGAACAACGCGTCTACGGAATCGACGCCGATCGCCGCGAGCATCAGGGCTCGGTCCTCGGCGGTGTGCGGACCATAGGCCATGAATCAGGCTTTCGCCGTAAGGGCATCGTAGGCCGCCGCATCGAGCAAGCCATCCACCTGGGAGGCGTCCGCGATCTTGATCCGCAGCATCCAGCCCTTGCCGAACGGATCGCTGTTGAGCAGCTCCGGCTCACTGGACAGCTCGGCATTGGCTTCCACGACATCGCCGGCCAGCGGCGCGAACAGATCGCTCACGGCCTTGACAGACTCGATGACGCCGATTGCCGCAGACTGAGCGACCGTTCGGCCGACCTCCGGAAGCTCGACGAAGACGACGTCCCCCAGTTCATGGGCGGCGTAGTCCGTGATGCCGACGGTTGCCAGCCCGCCTTCGACGCGGACCCACTCGTGCTCTTTCGTGTAGCGCAGATCCTGGGGCACCATTACGTCGCGTCCTCCCTATCGCCGGTTCGTCCGGCCAATTTACCTGATTAGCCGCGCGGCGACCTATCCGACCTTGGGCAGCCGCTTGTAAAAGGGCAGCGGCACGACCTCTGCCTCGACCCGCTGATCGCGAATCTTTACGTTAACTATCGTACCGGGCTCCGCCTCGGAAGGCGTCACGTAGGCCATCGCGATCGGCTCGCCGAGTGTGGGCGACTGCGTTCCGCTCGTGATCACACCGGTGCGCCGATCGCCGGCAAAGACATCGTAACCATGGCGCGCGATCCCACGGCCTTTGACGGCCAACCCCACGAGCTTCTTGCGCGGCCCGTCTGCCTTGGCCTTCTCCAGGGCGGCCCGTCCCACAAAGTCGCCTTCCTTGCCGAAGTTGACGACGCGGCCGAGGCCCGCTTCGAAAGGCGTGGCGTCCGGACCCAACTCATTGCCGTAGAGCGGCATCCCGGCCTCCAACCGAAGAGTGTCGCGGGCGCCGAGGCCCACCGGCACCAACCCGTCGGCCCGACCGGCCGTCATCAGAGCGTCCCAGATGGTCCCGGCAGCGGCGACATCGATCACAATTTCGAAGCCGTCCTCACCCGTATAGCCGGTTCTTGCCAGCAATGCCGGCACGCCGGCGACCGAGCCCTCGGCGACGGAGTAGTTGGCCATCTCGCCCAGGGCCAAGTCCGTAAGCGGCGCCAAAATACCCGCGGCCAACGGCCCCTGGATGGCGACGAGCGCCGTCGCAAGCGAGCGGTCGTCAAGCACCGCTCTTCGGCCGGCGAGCCGCTCCGCCAGGGCATCGCTCACGGCCCCGGCATTAGAGCCGTTGGCAACCACCATGAACCGCTCTTCGCCGAGGCGGTAGACGATCAGGTCGTCCAGGATGCCGCCGTCCGGGAAGCAAATCATCGAGTAGTGGGCCCGGCCGATCTTGAGTGCCCCGGGATCAGTCGTGAGTGAGACGGCCAGGCCGGCCGCGGCCTCCGGACCCTCAACAAACAGCTCACCCATGTGCGATAGATCGAAAAGCCCGGCCTTGGACCGCACGGCCCGATGCTCGTCGATGATGCCGGTGTACTGGAGCGGCATCAGCCAGCCCGCGAACTCGACGATCCTGGCCCCAAGCGCCGCGTGGCGATCGGCAAGCGGGGTCGCCAGGGGCGCGTCGTGAGAATGTGCCATAGATGTAGGCCTCCGGTCGATGTCGATTTCGTTCCCGCCCGTGCGGAATCAGGCTACCTGGGGGCGCAGATCAGACTGCCGCCTCGTCTACTCTCGTCGCCGCCAGGGCGACCAGTGACCGCTCTGTTTCGAACGAGAGCATGTTGGCCGCGTCGTCGAAGGAGATCCAGCGGACCTCCTCGAATTCGTGGTCGTGGCTTTGGAAAGCGCCACCGGTCGGCAGCATCATGAAGTAGTGAACAGTTTTGTGGATTCGAGTTCCGCGCTGGACAAACGTGTACCTGATTGCGTCCAGGGGCGACAAAATCTTGACCGTCAGTCCGGTTTCCTCGCAGACCTCGCGCAACGCGGTCTCCTCGAGGGTCTCGCCGGGATTCGGCGTGCCCTTGGGAAGTGTCCAGGTGTACGAGTCGCGCTCTCTCCTGCGGCGCCCAACGACCAACTCCGGGACGGAGTCGCGAAAGCGATAGACGATGCCGCCCGCAGAGGTGGCGGTGGCGGTGCTCAGCCTCGCCACGGAGTCGCTGCGAGACTCGACCTGCGGTCCGCTTGAGGGCGCGCGCCGGTCCAGCTGATGGTTACGGCAGCCCGGGGAAGACCGCTTCTGGGCGAAGTCGGCCGGGTTGGGACGGGGTACCAGCCGGTGACCTGAAGGCCGCCTCGAGAGGGGCGCAGGATCGTCTGGCGGGTTGAAGCCCGCTGGAACGACAGGCTGGAATGCAGGCCGAGCCGCCGCTCCCACTCACGGCCGCCGGGGCGGACGAAGCGGGCAGCGGGCCAGGAAACGAACTTGGCCGCGATGCTGTGCTGCATAGCCCAATCGTACCTGGTCAGACGACCTTTGCAAGCGCGACCCGGACACGTTCCAGCTGCTCCGGTGACAGAGTGCGCCGCTCCTCGACGATCGGGAGCTCCCGCAGGGCTGCCGCCCGGTAGAGATCCAGCACGCCGGGCGCAAACTCGGCCATGGCCCTGAGGTGGGCTTGGACAGTGCCGGCATCGCCGCGAGTGATTGGTCCGGTTAGCGCCGGCCCGATCCCGATGGCGCGGGCGTTGGCGAGGGTCTGTTCCACCAGGCGGCCGTAGACGGCCAGCGAGCCCGCTTCGTCGAGGCCGGCGACGGCGCCGAGTGTCGCAACTGCATCCAGCAGGGCGATGAGCCCGCCGGAGGCCAGGACCGCGGCGGCGTGATAGGCCGGCTTCGTGCCGCGGGGCAGGCGAACAGGCACTCCCCCGATCGCCTCGGCGAGGTCCGCGAGCAGACCCAGGACCGAATCGTCGCCCTCGATTGCGATCGTGGCGCCAGCCAGCCCGGCCACGGATCGCTCCACATCCGCCGCGAAAGAGACGAGCGGATGAAAGGCGCCGACATGGCTGCCAGCCGAAAGCGCCGGCTCGAGCACTTCCGCATCCAGCAGGCCGCTCGTATGAACGAGGGTTTGGCCGCTGTAGAGGCGCAACTCGGCGGCAACGACGGGAATCGCTTCATCTGGGACGGCCAGGATCAAGAGGTCCACTTCGTCCAGCATCGCCGCCGGTTCGGCGAAGGCCCGCGCTTCGGGGATCAGGGCGCGGAACGCGTCGCGGCGACCGGCATCACGGCTGGCGACGGCGGTCACCGGCCAACCGGCCCGGCTGATTGCCAGGCCCAAGGCGGTGCCGACCGGGCCGGCACCAACGATTCCGACTCGCGGGGTCAGTGGCGTGGCCGCGTCTGACCCACGGCTCGCATCGTCGCGCCCCATATCCGGCGACCTCCATCGGCGACCGCATGGCCGCGGTATGCTTGAACAGGACTCCCCGAGTCTAGCGTGTCCCCGGCGGCAGAGGCGCACCCCCGCCCGGGACTCTCGGCCGGTCGGCCGGCCGACTACCAAAGTCAGGCTTGCCTGGCTAGTTGCCGCTTGCGCTCCTCGCGCGCGCACAAAGCCAAGCTTGCTTGGCTCGCCGTCGGACCGACCGAGAATTGATCTCTGGAGGATGCGTCATGAACGTTATTGATCCCTTCGGCGCCCGGGCACTGCTCGGCCCCGGCCTGCCGGATTACTACAAGCTTTCGGCGATCCGCAGCGATCTGAACCAGCTGCCGGTGACGATCAAGATCCTGCTGGAGAACGTGCTGAGGCACGCCGGCGGCGGGATCGTGCGAGAAGAGGACGTCGCCATTCTCAGCGCGTGGAAGCCGGGTGCGGCCTCCGCTCCGGGCGCGGGCGAGATCGAGATCCCGTTCATGCCGGCCCGAGTCATCCTCCAGGACTTCACCGGCGTTCCGGCCGTCGTGGACCTGGCAGCAATGCGCGACGCCATGGCCGAGTTGGGCGGCGATCCGTCGCGCGTGAATCCGCTCGTGCCCGCCGACCTGGTGATCGACCACTCCGTCCAGATCGATCGCTACGGCACCGCCGATTCGCTGGCCTATAACGTGGAGCGCGAGTACGGCCGCAACGGCGAGCGCTACCAGCTGCTGCGCTGGGCCCAGACCGCATTCGGGGACCTGCGCGTCGTACCGCCCGGCACGGGCATCGTCCATCAGGTCAACCTGGAATACCTGGCCTCTGTTGTGGCGCGCCGCGCCGACGCCACCGGCCGCGACGTCGCCTTCCCGGACACGCTCGTCGGGACGGACTCGCATACGACGATGATCAACGGCCTTGGCGTCCTGGGCTACGGCGTCGGCGGAATCGAGGCCGAGGCCGTTCTACTCGGCCAACCGCTCTACCAGCCCGTGCCCAAAATTATCGGCGTGCGTCTTTCCGGCGAATTGCCTGAGGGCGCCACTGCCACGGACCTGGTTCTGGTCGTGACCCAAATGCTCCGCTCGTATGGCGTGGTGGGGGCATTCGTGGAATTCACCGGCGATGGGCTGGCGGGTCTGGCGCTGGCGGACCGGGCCACGATCTCCAACATGTCGCCCGAGTTCGGGCCAACGGCCACGCTATTCCCCATCGACGACGAGACGCTCACGTATCTGCGCCTGACCGGCCGCGCACCGGAGCAGGTGGCACTCGTCGAGCGATACGCCAAGGAGCAGGGACTGTGGCGCCTGCCCGGCGTGGCGCCGGAATTCGATGCGCTGCTGACTCTGGATCTGGGGTCTGTTGAGCCCTCTCTGGCGGGGCCTCGGCGACCGCAGGATCGCGTTGCCCTGCGAGATCTGAAGTCGAACTTCCGCGGGGCCTACCCGCAGGGACTCGAGACTAAGGCCGGGGCGGCAATTGCGGCAGGGGCTTTGAGCCTGGCTGATTCCGGCGGCTCGGTGGCCACCGAAAGCGCGGCGGGCGGAGCCGCGGCAGCGAGCTATCCGGCCGTCAAGGTGGAGGCAGCCGGTCGTTCGGTCGAAGTCTCCTCCGGCTCGGTCGCGATCGCCGCGATTACCTCTTGTACGAATACTTCGAATCCGACCGTGATGGTTGCCGCCGGTCTGCTGGCGCGGAACGCCCTCGCCCGCGGTCTATCCGTGCCGCCGACGGTGAAAACAAGCCTTGCCCCCGGCTCGCGGGCGGTCACCGCCTATCTCGAAGGCGCCGGTTTGCTAGCGCCGCTGGCGGATCTCGGTTTTGCGCTCGTCGGCTACGGCTGCACGACCTGTATCGGCAACAGCGGACCGCTGGACGCTCCGGTCGCGAAAGCCATCGAGGAGAACGATCTTGTCGTGGCGGCGGTGCTATCCGGCAACCGCAACTTCGAAGGCCGAATTCATCCACTCGTGCGGGCGAGCTATCTGGCCTCGCCGCCGCTCGTGGTGGCGTTTGCTTTGGCCGGGACGGTGGACATCGATCTGACGACGTCGCCGCTGGGCGTTGGCTCGGATGGCGCGCCCGTCTTCCTCAGCGACGTCTGGCCGTCGACCGAAGAGGTTCGCGCGACCGTTGGATCCGCCGTCAGCGGCGAGCTATTCCGCGCGGCGTACGCCTCCGTCTTCGAAGGTGGGCCCGAGTGGAAGGCGCTCGATATCCCGGTCGGCGATCGATACCGCTGGGACGGCTCGTCCACGTATGTGGCTTTGCCGCCGTTCTTCGTCGGTTTGCGGGCCGAGCCGGAAGCCGTCGCGCCCATCGCCGGCGCCCGCGTCCTGGCCCTGCTCGGCGACTCGGTTACCACGGACCACATCTCCCCTGCCGGTTCCATCTCGCCCACGTCCCCGGCAGGGTTGTGGCTGCAGACTCACGGCGTGCCGCCTGTTGAGTTCAACTCATATGGCGCGCGGCGCGGCCACCACGAAGTCATGATGCGCGGCACTTTCGCCAACATCCGGCTCCGAAATGCGCTTGCCGGGAGAGAAGGGCCTTTCACGGTTCACCTCCCCGACGGCGAGCCGACCACGATCTTCGATGCGGCGATGCAGTACGCGGCGGAGGACGTGCCGCTGATCATCATCGCCGGCAAGGAATACGGCTCCGGCTCCTCGCGCGACTGGGCGGCCAAGGGGCCGCGGCTCCTGGGCATCCGGGCCGTGATCGCCGAGAGCTTCGAGCGGATCCATCGCTCCAATCTCGTGGGGATGGGGATTCTGCCGTTGCAGTTCCTCCCCGGCGAGAGCGCGGCCAGCCTGGGGCTGACCGGGCGCGAGTCCTACACCGTGGAGTTGCCGGCCGGTGGGCCGGTGCCGCGCGGGCGGGTGAGTGTGGTGGCCCGGGGCGACGGACCGGGTGGGGGCGCCGAGGTCGGTGGGG
>OCZT010000645.1_pt1 | contig 34898 bp, 37 predicted proteins | sample 1539031 | NCBI WGS metagenome assembly OCZT01 (sample SAMEA3539308, study PRJEB22396) | soil metagenome | biome: tundra; feature: field; material: soil | place: USA | collected 2010-05 | depth 0.15 m | reverse complement strand
CCCCGCCATTTGCTCGCCATCGAGCCAAGTTTCTTTGTCGAGGCCAGCGCCGGTCAGTTGCTCGGGGACTTTCTCCCGCAGGAGACGAGTCACGGCGCTCTGCTGCGGCGATCCATGAACCTGGCGAGTCCCTTCGTTTACAACCGGTGTCGTACGGTCAATGTGTACGGGGCGCTGGCCGCGGAGCTGCAGGAATTTGCCGCGCGGCGCGACCTGGCGGGGCTCAAGCGCGCGCAGAACTCGTTTTACGGCGATCAGTCGCGGCCGAAGTTCAAGAATTACATGGGCAACGTCCTCGTCGGCGCGATGGTCCCGGCCTACACCAAGGTCGTCGAAGCCTATTGGAAGATCGAGGACTCCCGCACCGCCATGTTGGCTCGCCTGGCGAAGTCTTAGGCCGCCGGAAACTGCGTCCTTGAGTCGGCCCGGCGACGGTTCATGAATGTCCGCACTGAGGCATGAAAGCATGGACGCTACTCTTTCTGCTGGTCTTGGCCGGAGTGGCGGTTGCCGCCGAACCGAAGCTGAGCCCCACGGAGCGTCCGCGTCTGACCGCGGAATTGCGGGGCCGCGTGGAGGCCGCGTCACCGGCCTCGATTCAGTCCGACACGGGGGCGGCCGCGGCCAATGGCGCCGTGGCGATGACGCCCTTTTGGGTGGTTGGCGCCGCCACGCCGCTCATGCGCCGGCTCGAGGACGAGGCGCCGAAGAACCAGCCGTTCACGTGGGAGGACGGCGGCACACTGTTGAAGCGCACGGGCCCGCAATTCACGTCCGAACTGAAATTCCAATACGACCCGAGGCACAAGGGAATCGATCTCCTCAGCTTTTCGTGGTGAGGCCCGAGCCGACCGCTACACGAACCGCGAAACCGCTTACCTCGGCCGACGTCGCAAAGCGCGCGACGGACTGGCCATGGTGACCACCAACTTTCGCGGAGATCTTGATCAAGTCTTGGCGCGGATTGCCGCGAAGGACGGAGCTGCCCCGAATTCCTTCCTCTTAATTCTTCCCTCTTACATCCTATTTGCGCGCAGCGAGCATCGCGGCCAGTTCGACCGCGTCCACGTCGCCTTTGATCGTGTTGAGATGGCTCAGGATGACCATGCGATCGCCGGGTCCGCAGGTGGAGATCTCAATCATCCAGCCCTCGGCTTTGGGCGCCGCGACAATTACCTCGTCGGCCCAGGCGATCACTTCCGGGGCCTCCACGAAGCCCTGCGTGATGCCTTGGATAAAATATTCCGCCTTGGTCCGGTAGTTCATGCCCGCGACTCTTCGGCGGGTGCGCGGCCATGCCAAGGGCTAATCGCCGGACGCCACCCGGTGCGCGCGGTCCTCAATACCAGGCGAGCCGGTTGTATTCATCCAGCATGAGGTGATAGCTCTCCAGCGGCAGGCCCTTGAAGATGCAGTTGGAGCTGGAAAAGATGAACCGCCCGCCCGGTTTGCCGTGCGTCATCGCATAACGGACCGACTCGCGGATCAGCGGCTCATTCACGTCCTGCAGCAGCGAGGTCTGCACATTGCCCATCAGCACCAGCCGGTCGCCGTAGGTCCGCTTCACCTCCGCGATGTCCATGCAGCCCTGCGGATCGATTGACTGGTAGCCGTCCAGTCCCGTCGAAACCAGCTGCGGCAGCAGCAGCCGCAGGTCGCCATCGGAATGCAGGATGGCTTTGACCCCGAGCTGATGAATCGCCACCACGATTTCCGTCAGATACGGCGTGACGAACTCGGAAAATTTGGCGGGGCTGATGAACGGTCCCCGGTTGTAGCCATAATCGCTGTTGATGCAGATGAAATCCAGCCCCTGGTCCACCTGCCGCTTCGCCAGTTCGATCGAGGCGTCGCACTTCCGGCGCGCCTCGGCATGCAGCTCCTCGGGGCACTCGTGCAGCTTGACTGCGAACTCCATCATCTCGTCGCCCGGCAGCATCCAGAACGTGCCCTGGCCGTTATAACTGAAGATCATCACGTGATCGCCAAAGCGCTTTCTCCCCCGCGTCATCGCCTCGCCCTCAAAATACCCGTGGTAGTCGGTGTAGAGGAAGATGGCCGCCCAGTCATACCTGGCGATGAGTTCCTCCCAGACGTCGAAGTAGCGTTCGAGCAGCCGCTCGCGCCCGGCGGGCGTGGCGGCGCCCATCTCGACGCGGGTGGGCCAGCGGTTCTTAAGCGCCTCCTCGTCCAGCTGAAAATCGAGTTCAAAGTGCGGCACCTTGTCGGGGATTTGTCCGCTGAACACGGCTGCGAGTCGTTGCCGGCCGCTCATGCGGGGTAGAACCGTTGGTGCCCGCGTCGCCGCCTCGATGGACCCGGGCCGGTCAATCCTCCGCGGTCCTGCCGGATGTTGATTCATGGGCTTATGCGGCAGCAGGGCCCGCCGCGGCTTTTCACGCGAGGGCAAACTCGGGCGCAGTCGCGATCATACCGTCGTCTACTTCACTGCTTAATTGCCCTGATTGACCGTCCGCCGGAAACCTTCCAGCGTTCCCGGCCATGAGCGCGAACCCCACGCACTCAGTGATTCTCGGTGGCGGATTTGGCGGCCTGGCCACGGCGAATGCCCTGCGTTCCCTGCTCCCCGCGAACCACGCCATCACGGTCATCGACCAGACGCCCCGCTTCCATGTCGGCGCCGGCAAGCCCTGGGTGATGCTGGGCGAACGGACGGGCGCGGAAATTTCCGCGCCGCGCGAGACTCTGCTCTCACCGGGCATCGAGTTCCTGCAGTCGGAAATCCGGCAGCTGGACCTGCCCGGCAAATGTGTCGTAACCGCGGCCGGCCCGCGCCCATGGGATTTTCTGGTGATCGCGCTCGGCGCCACGCTGCGGCAGGAGGCCGTGCCGGGCCTGGCCGCGGCACACACGTTCTACACGCTGGAAGGAGCGGAGAAACTTCGGCCCGGCCTCGCGGGTTTCACCCAGGGCGAGGTCATGCTGCTGATTCCGAAGGCGCCCTACAAATGCCCCGCGGCGCCGTACGAAGCCGCGCTGCTGATCCAGCAATTCTTTGCCCACCACGGTCGCACCGGCGCGGTCCAGCTTAGTGTCTACACCGTCGAGGGTGCGCCGATGGCCACCGCGGGCCCCGAGATGGGGGCGTTCGTCCGCGGCGAATTGTCGAGCCACGGCAGCGGGGTCTTTCCGCAGAAAAATGTCGTGCGCATCGACGACGCGGCGCGCCGGGTCGAGTTTGCCGACGGGACGACTGCGGCGTATGACCTCCTGATTTGCGTGCCGCCCCACGAGGCGCCCGCCGTGGTGCGCGCGGCCCAATTGACCGGGCCCTCGGGCTGGATTCCCGTCGATCCGTTGACAATGGAGGTTAAGTCGCCCGCCAGCGCGGGCCGCGTGTTCGCTATCGGCGACGTGACCAGCGTGGCGCTGCCGGGCCGCTTCAAGCCCGACCTGGGCCTGGTCCTGCCGAAGGCCGGCACGATGGCGGAGGCACAGGGTGAGGTGGTGGCGCAGCGGATCGCGGATCTTATCAGCGACCGCGCGCCCACTGCGACCTTTGACGGCAAGGGCTATTGCTATTTGGAAACCGGCGGCGGCCACGCCGTGAAGGGCGAGGGGGCGTTTTTTGCGCTGCCGCACCCGGTGATGACCAAGCAGGCGCCGAGCTCCGACCAGCTCGCCGAGAAACTCGTGTGGGTGGCCCAGCACCTGGCGCCACGGCGGTGACCCGGCCGATGGCGACAAATTTTTCCGCATGATCATGAAGACCTTCTTCCAATCCTTTTCGCTGGGCGGCGGCGCGCTGTTGATCGCGGTCGTCTCGGCGCTCCTGGCTTGTCTGCTGGCCCGGGTGCGTTCAGCCGCGGTGCGCTGGACAGGTGCGGTCGTGCTGCCGTTGATTCTGTCGTATTGCCTTTATTGGGCCCCCGTCTGGCTCGGCGCCAACGGAGACCAATATTTCAGCTGGGTGTTTTTCGGCGTGGGTGTGGCCGGGTTGGCCGGCGTGATCGCGTCGGTGGTCGTCATTCTCGTCCTTGGCCGCCGCCAAAATAAGCCAAAGCCGGCCGCACCCACGCCGCCCAGCACTGCAACTCGCCTCTAGCTTTCGGTACACTCCCACTAAGATGAAGAAAGTGATCGCTGCCATCGGTCCCGCGCTGGTCGCCGTGCTGCCGCTGCTCGCCTCGATTTGTGCAGGTGAACCGGCGCCGGCCAGCGCAATCTCGCCGGATGCAAAGTCGGCGATCACCATTAGCACCAGCCTGAAACTGATCCACGATCAGCCGTTTCTCGCCAATTGGCCGGTGTTTTTCGGCCCGACCTTTCCGACCGTCGATTTTCTCAACCGCGACCTGGTGACTGCCGGAGCGGGACCCTACACGCTGAACGTCCGGTATTTCGACGCCGCGTACAACGAGGTTAAATTACCGGGAGCCGCGGGCCGATACGGCGCGCTCGTGGAAATCCATTTCGCCAACGGCGCCTCCGCCACCCGCCGCGTCACGCTCTACCACACGCCCGGCAAATATGTGCCGGCCCTGGATCCCTACCGGGTGCTCGTGACACTGCCGGCCGGCCTGGGGCTACCCGCTGACATCGGCCGGAAGGAGCAATGGATGATATCCGATTTCGCCGGCCGTATGCTGGACTCCACCTACAATCCGCATCGCAATGATGCGGTCTTGATCGCGGCCCTGCATGATCTGGCGGCGGATCCGGCGCGTTTCCACGGCTTTACTTACCGGTGGATTGACGGGGATTGGTGGCTGGGCTTGTTCGACAAACTCGGAACGTCGCGGGACTATGAGCGCGTCGTCGGGCTGCCGGAAGGCTATGACCAGAAGCCGGACACCCAATGGCCGCTGATCATCTACCTGCACGGCTCGGGCTACCGTGGCGGTGACCTGGCGACGCTCAATAGCGAGGGCCCTTTGGCCTACCTGAAAGAAGGACATTTGCCATTCATCGTCGCCGTACCGATGTGTCCTGATGACGAACGCTGGCATCCCGTTCTGCTGGCCCGCTTGCTCGACAAACTGGAGGCCACCTACCGCATCGATCGCAAACGCATTTACGTGACCGGCGTGAGCCTGGGCGGTTTTGGCACCTTTGATTTCGCCGGCGCCTATCCCGACCGCATCGCCGCGATCGCCCCGATTGCAGGCGAGGCAAATCCAGCGATCGCTGAGCGCCTCAAGCACACGCCGACATGGATCTTTCACGGCGGCGAGGACAGCGCGGTGCCCCCCCGCTACAGCGTCGACGTGGCCGAGGAGATGAAACGCATCGGAGCCCCCGTTGTATTGTCGCTCTACAAGGACTGGGGCCATGGCGGATGGACCGGCAGCCGGTGGAAAAACGTCCCGTATCGCGAGCCCGAGCTCTACGCTTGGTTCCTCAAGTATTCGCGGCCGTAGCAAAGCACGAGGTCATGCCTCTGCTTCGCCTCCCACCTTCCGAAAACCGGGCCGCCGAGAGGCGAGCCGTAAAGTCTGACCGATTGGCGTGGCGTCTTGCGGCTACGATTCCGCCTTACTTGCCGCGCGACCGTCGAGCGACAGACCGCCGGCGCCGACAATCAGGAGAAACAGCAGCCCGAGCAGCATCGAGAAATCCACCCGGCTCTCGTGCGCCATTTTCCAGAAGCCATCGTGCGCGAGCATCGGGATCTTGGTCGTGACGATCGCGGTGCCGATGACGGCCAGCAATGGCAGCGTCGCCAGGCGGGTATGGAAACCCAGAATCAGGAAGGCGCCGCCCACGATCTCGAAACTGCCTGCGACGGGAGCGAGCAGTTGGGGCCACGGCAGCCCGATCTTCGCGAAGCGGCCCGCGCCCAATTGGTCGGCGAACAGAAATTTCTGCATGCCCTCCGTCAAAAAAACCGCTCCGACCATCAGCCGGATCAAGAACACGGAGCGCAGGGGAGGTGAGGCACTCATCTCGAACAAATTTAATCCACCGGCCTTGGTCAGAAAAGGAAGAAATTTATTCGAAAGTCCTGCGCGGAACGCGGCGATCAACCGTAGCTAGCGGAGCATCACGACATTGCTGGTCTCGAGCTGGCCGATCTTCTTGCCCGGATCGGAAGTCAGCTTCGCCAGGTTCTCCGTGCACACGTTATAGATCGTCAGGTGGTCAATCCGCGCCAGGTCGCCCTCGGTCGCAATGAACACGGCCTGCTTGTTCGGGGCGCAGTAGAGCTCGCTGTTTTTCACCACCATGCGCCGCACGCGACCGCTGGCCCGGATGTAGGGGCGGGTTTGTGGGGCCATGCCCGCGTCTTGGAGATGCAGACCGTCGATCACCAGGGACTCCACGTCCGCGGGCGTGTCGCCCAGGTCCGGGATGTCGCTCTTGCCCTCCAAATGGATCAGGTAACGGTCATCCAGCGGGTCGTGATACGAGATGTTGCGCAAGATCAGGCTCCGATGGCGGCCGGCGATCCGGAACAGGAACGGCTCGGTGTAAGTGTAGTCCGCCTTCGTCTGGCGCAGGTCGACGTTTTCAATGACGATCGAGCCGAAATTGCCCTGCAGCCCCTTGGACTTGTAGTCCCACGCGCTGAGGTAGAAGCCGAAGCTGCGGTAGTTGCCGCTCACATTGCGGATCGTGATGCGGTCCTGCAGGTTTTCGCGCGAGAGGATGCGGACGACCTGGGCGGCGTCGTCCACCATCACCGTGTCAATCAGCACATCGGTGATCGGACCGACCGTCGCGCAAGGGTGGAGCCAGCTCGTCTCCCCGTTGGTCTCCTCATCGCCGTTGAGCGCGATGAAATCGTCCCCGGTGCGGCCCTGGATGTTCCGGAGCACGAGAAACCGGCCCGGCCCCTGGACATGGATGCCGTCCTGGTTGCCGCCGTGAATGTAACCCGGCAGCTCCAGCCGGATGTTTTCCATCGTCACCTTCAACCAGTTCGTGATGAGAAACGCGAAGGTCCGCTGGTCGCGCACCGTCACGTCGCGCACGAGGAGATTCTCGACGCCGAAGAAGGCGGTGGCGACGACGATGCGGTTGGCCTTGGCGTAATGCACCTCCGGGGGCAGATGGTGCGCCTGCTGCTTGCAGTTCTGGTTGTAGGTGCCGCCGAGCAACGTGATGTTGCGGTCGACGATCGCCGCGGTGGAATGATTGGCGTTGGTCAGCAGCGGGCAGTCGGACTGGTCCGCCAAAAAGAAGCCGCATTCCTTGTGCAGGCACTCGAGCGTGGTATTGGAATAAATGCGGAGGCCGGTGATCAACGCCGCGCCGTCCATCACGAGATGAACCCCGCCGCCGTCTTTCGCCTGGTCCATGACCTTCTGGAGCGCGGCGGTGTCGTCCGAGCCGCCGCCGGTGGCGACGTTGCTGTTGAGTTTGGCCCCGGCCTGGCTGGCCGTGATGGTTTTCGTGTTCATCGTTGGATCTCCGCTCGCTGGCCGGAGGTCTGTCTTTCTGCCGCGAATTGCCGGGAAAGGCAATCACGTCGAAGTTGGGTTGACTAACGGTGGGGATTTTTTTCGCTGTAGGCATGGCGGATGCAATCACCCCTGCACCCCGAACCCCGTGGCACCTTTGGGTCGTTGGTGTCATTTCTCTCCTCTGGGATTGCGTCGGCGCGATGGACTTCGTCATGACCGAGACCCGGAACGCGACCTACCTGAAAGGCTTCTCGCAGGCCCAGCTGGATTACGTCTATGGCTTTCCCGGCTGGGCGGTGGCCGCGTGGGGCGTGGCCATCTGGGGCGGCGTTTTCGGTTCGCTGCTGCTGTTGGCCCGCAAAGGCCTGGCCGTGCCGTTCCTCCTCGTGTCGTTTATCTGCATGGTGCTCACGACGATTTATAATTTCGGCCTGTCCGATGGCATGAAAGTCATGAGCGGAGTGGGGGCGCTGATCTTTAGCTGCCTCATCTTCGTGGTCGGGTTCCTCGTCTGGTTCTACGCCCGCGCCATGCGCCGCCGGGGCGTGCTACGTTAAGTAAGAGGGAAGAATTAAGAATGAAGAAGGGGAGGGGCGTGCCGTTGCTGGCGGCCGGCCGCTGATGTCCGACGGGCGCTCGCTGACTCCCTAATTATTCCTGCTACTTTCGCGACAATAGCACCAACCCGACGCCGATGAAGATCAGGCCGTCGGCGGTCGCGGCGCTCGCGAGCAGCCAGCGATGGCGTGCCAGCGGCGCAAAGACCGCACAGGTCAGCAGCGCCAGCGCCGTCAGCGGCATGATGCCGACGCGCGCCTGGGCCAAAAACATCCCCACGCTCGGGGTTTGGCTGAACCAACGATTGACGGCCAGCGCGACCAAACTCGTCACCGCCCAGGCGCTCGCTGCCGCCGTGACCGCCGACCAAAATCTTTCCACCGGCCGCAGCCAGTAGAGGGCCAGCGCGATCGGCACGAGCGCGGCCACGCCAAACACCGCGATGCCCGCCAGCAGGTTGCCAAACGCATACATGCCACCCGCTTTCTCGACGGCGGGCACTTGGAAGAAATGATCCCGCACGGCGACGGCGACGCCGGCGATCACCGCGGCGACACCGAGGCCCAGTAAAACAATTCCCACCTTGGCCAATGGACGCAGCGCGTTCACCGCCGGAGAATCGCCGGATCGCCGCCTCCCGCCAAGTGCGAAGTGGGTCGCGCGGCTCGGGGATTGCGCTCCTCGTCCGAGGACTCAATCTCGCGGCATGCGCCGGTGCTGGGGAGTGCCAATCCTCCTCCTCTCGTTTGCCGTTGCCGCGCCGGCTGCCGATGACGCCGCGGTGTTCAAGAAGACCTGTGCGCTGTGTCACGGCAACGATGGTAGCGCGCACACGCCGCAGGGCCGCAAGCTGCACGCCAAGGATCTGCGGGAAAGCTGCCTCCCGGATGCCGACATCGAACGGCAGATCCGGGAGGGATCGCGCAACAAGAGTGGTGTCTCGGTGATGCCTGCGTTCGGCAAGGACCTGACCGACGCCGACATCCAGGCCGCGATTCGCGTCGTCAAGTCGTTCCGCCCGGCCGCTCCGCAGTAATCGCCCTGACCGCATCCCTCACGCATGAAGCTTAAGGAGGTGATGTCAGAGCTGGCCGCGAAGGGTAGCGAGTCTACCAAGCGCATTTTCCTCAAGCATGGCGCAGAGGAGCCGTTCTTCGGCGTGAAGGTGGCCGACCTGAAGGTCATCGCGAAAAAATTGAAGGGCGAACAGGCGCTCGCGCTGGAACTTTACACCACCGGCAACGGCGACGCGCAATACCTCGCCGGGATCATCGTGGACGGCACGAAAATGACGCGCGCACAGGTGCAGTCATGGGTGGACAACGCGGCCTGGCGGATGATCTCGGGCACGATTGTGCCGTGGGTCGCCTCCGAGCATCCCGACGGTTTCGCGCTGGCGCGGGCGTGGATCGACTCGCCCAAGGAGCACGTGGCGATCGCCGGCTGGAATTCGCTCGGCGCGTGGGCGACGGTGCCCCCGGACGACATCCTGCCGATGAAGGAACTGGGAGCTTTGCTGGAACGCGTGGCGAAGGATCTGCCCGCCGTCCCCGACCGCGTGCGCCAGGCGATGAATTATTTCGTCATCGCCTGCGGCACCTACGTGGCTCCGCTGGGCGGCAAGGCCATCGCGACCGCGCGAAAGCTCGGCCAGGTGGAGGTCGATGTGGGCGACACCGACTGCAAGATTTCCGACGCGGAAAGTTACATCCTGAAGTCCCGCCGCGGTGCGCCCATCGCGCCCAAACGCAAAACCATGCGCTGCTGATCCGCAATCGCCGGGGTAAGTGATAAAGCATGATCAATTTCGGTCATCCTCAGGTAGCCATCAGCCCTCAGCTTTCAGGGATCAGCTTCCGGAAAAACAGGCTGAATGCTGATAGCTGACGGTTCTTCATCGGATCGCTGACCTGACGTGTTCAACCCGGCGGTTCATCCCCGCGGCGATACCGCAGGCAATAGTGGTAGACCCCGTGACTTGACCGGCCGGCAGTTGCCGGCATCAGTTAGTCAGGCGCTCGACCGGGCAATATTTATGGCAACCGACAGCGACGGCTTAAAAGAAAAAATCAGACGTTGGACCCTGGTACTGGGGGTGCTCCAGATCACGGTGGGCTGCATGATCGGGTTTATCCCTCCGTCAGCCGTGGCGTGGTTTCGTGGCATCGTGTCGGCGCACATCGAACTTACCGCCAATGGCGTCTTGATGATCGCCTTGGGCTTGCTGGTCAGGGAACTCCGGCTGAGTCCATCGCTGCTGAAAGTTTGGTTTGCCGCTGTGCAACTTGGCACCTGGTCGAACGGTGCGGCCGGGTTGGCCGCGGCCTTCATCGGTACCTCGTCGAAGCTCATGACAACGATCAATGAAAAATTCCCGCCACCGCATGGCACGGACAGTGCGTTTGTCACCGGCGCACTCTATCTGTGCGGTGTGACCATCATGCTGGCCTTATTGCTCACCCTTTATGGCCTGCTGCGTTCCAGGGCTCCGGCACCGGATGTGAACGCCTAGCCACCCACCGCGTTGACCGCTGCTCGCTGAAGATGGGCGCGCCCGGTCCGGCTTCCTCCCTCTTAATTCTTCCTTTGCGGCGCCAGCCGCACCCTTCGAAGTCCCGCCCAGCGGGACGAAGTGGGGCTCACTTCGCCAGACGGCGAAGTACCCGCACTCGCTCGCGGCCCACGCGCGTGTCAAAGGTCACTTTCGGCACGTAGTCGTCCACGATTTCGTAGCCGTCGGCAAAGAGCACCGTCAGGTCGGGCACGCTGAACGGGAAGGGCGGTCCTTCGTCACCCGGAGCGAGGTCCGGATTGATGTACCACACCCCGATCAGCAAGCCGCCGGGCCGCAGCGTCAGGTCAATGCCACGCCGGTAGCTCGCGCGCAGCGACGGGTGCAGCCCGCTCATGCACGTGTGCTCCAGCACGACGTCGAACGCGCCGCGCAGCTCTGCCGGCGGATTGAACAGGTCCCCGACCACGAAGCGCCCGGCGAGTTGCGGATACAGCTTGCGCGCCTCCGCGATTCCCGTCGGCGCGATGTCCAGCCCGATCGCATCCAGCCCGAAGTCCACCGCGAGCGCGACTTCGTGGCCGCGGCCGCAGCCCGGCACCAGCGTGCGCCCGCGCACCTTATGACGCTCCAGGTACTGCTTCACCGGCGGCGAAGGCTGGCCTTTGTCCCAGAAGATCTCGCCTTTGCGGTAAGCGTCGTCCCAGTCCACGTGCGTCATTCAGCTCGGCGCCAGGGCCATGTCAATTGGGGAGCATATAAGGCGTCGCCGCTGAGCGTCAGTGCAATGGTCAGCATAATGTGCGTGCCCAAGCCCTGACCGGCGCAGCCGGGCTGCGCGAGTGTTGGGTGAAGGCCCCATAGGCCGGGCTGATTCATCGGAGTATCATCGCGCATGCCTCCATCATCCACCATGTCTCTTCACGCGTCCGCCCGCTCCGGTCCCCCTTTGAACGATGAAGCCCTGGATCTCCTCTTTCGCACGGCCCGCACTCACTCGGCGTGGCGCGACGAGCCGGTCGAGGACGACCTGCTGCGTAAGCTCTACGAACTGATGAAGTGGGGGCCGACCAGCGCCAACTGCACGCCTACGCGGATTGTCTTCCTGCGCACCAAGGCGGGCAAGGAACGGCTCCGTCCCGCCCTGATCCCGGGCAACATCGAAAAAACGATGCAGGCGCCCGTCACCGCCATCATCGCGTACGATTCGAAATTCTACGAACAGCTGCCCCGGCTTTTTCCCGCCGCGCCGGCGATGAAGGACACGTTCGTCAAGTCGCCGGAGTTGGCGGCCGTCACCGCGATGCGCAACGGCAGCCTGCAGGGCGCCTACTTCATGCTCGCGGCGCGCTCGCTCGGCCTCGATTGCGGGCCGATGTCGGGCTTCGACAACGCCAAAGTCGATGCGGAGTTCTTTCCGGCGGCCACGACCCCGGGCGCGGTGACCGCCGGGAAATTCACCGGGATCGGGACGGTGAAATCGAATTTTCTGTGCAATCTTGGTTATGGCGACGCCACCAAGCTCCATCCGCGCGGACCGCGCTTGGAGTTCGAGGAAGCGTGTCAGTTGCTCTGAGTGCGGTGTCCGCTCGTCCGCGCTGTGGCAGGTCACGGATGAGTCGAAGCGGTCATGGGGTGAGTTGCGTATAGAACCTCCCGGCCGCGTCGGGTAGGATTGATCGATAATGATAGAAAACAATCACAGCACGAAGTCCGAGTCGGACAACAACCCGGGCTCCCGCAGCCCCGTCAGGGTGGCGGACGTGGTGCCCACCCCGAAGGCCGAGGCGAAGGTGGCGAACAAACTGCCGCGCCGCGAACAATTGAACAAATTCGAAAAGGACTTGGAGGCGCATGACAGCGGCAACCAGCCGGCTTGAACGCGCGGCCATCCCTGAGTGAGGGTCTGAGATAGTCGTGGAGCTGCGACTGCGCAAGCGGCTCGTTGTTTCGGACAGTGAAGTTTGTCCGTGGGTCGCAACACTACCGGTGAACACCCTATGGCGGCAGATGCGCGCGCCGTCTAGAGTCACCCTCATGGCGGGGATGGGCGGTCCCCACCCTCACCTGCATCGACCGCACTGTAAGCCAAAACTCCGAGAACAAGTCATCATGCCGAATCCATTTATTCACTGTGAACTCGCCACCAAGGACCTGCCCAAGGCCAGGACCTTTTATGCAAAACTCTTCGATTGGAAACTGATCGACTACCCCGACAGCGCCTGACGGGTGTCCCTACACGATCATCAAGGTCGGCAAAGGCACGGGTGGGGGAATGTTGAAGCAGATGATCCGCGGCGCGGGATCGGCTTGGATGCCTTATGTCCGGGTTAAGGACATCGACGTCGCAACCAGGAAGGCGAAAAAGCTCGGCGCGAAAATCACGACTGGGGTGACCGAGGTCGAGAAGATGGGCTGGCTCAGCGTCATCGTCGATCCCACGGGCGCGGTCCTGGACTTATTTGAGCCCATGAGAATGTGAGCCCGGAGCGCGCTGCGATTGGCCTCTCGGCGACGTGGGAGTCATTCGTGCGGATGCTCGTGGGGTAGGGTTGCCTGATCGAACGTGAAGCCAGAAGGAAGAATTAAGCATGAAAGAGTCGGAATTGCGGACCTTTACTGGGCGCGAACCGTAGATTGCCGGCCACAGGCAGGTCCGGCCTGGCTTCTTAACTCTTAATTCTTGCTTCCTACTTTCACGGCTACGGCAGGATCGCGAACGCCCGCGCCGGAAAGCCAAAGCCGCGCTCCACCTTTGGCCAGGTCACGACGATGACGGCGCCGGTCGCCGGCACCTGGTCGAGATTCGCCATCGCCTCGATCTGATAGTGGTTGTGATGGAGGATCCAGGTCTCGGAATCCATCGTCTCGGTCGTGTCGGTGTCCAACGCCTCATGGCCCGTCGCCGTCACCTGGCGTTCCTCGTAGAGAAATTTGATCGCGGCGAGCGACCAGGCCGGGAACGGAGCGCGCTTGAAGCGTTCCGGGTTGCGGTCCCAATCCTTGGACATGTCGGTGCGCAGCGCGGCGAACGCACCCGCCGGCACGCGGCCGTGCACCTTTTCCCACGCCTTGAGGTCGTCCACGCTCCAGGCGTGGTTGGGATCCGTGGCGAGAAGGGGAGTCATGTCGAACACGACCAGCGGCAGGATCATCTGCTTGAGCGGAATCTGGTCCATCGTCATGCCGTCCGCGCTGAAGTGCACGGGTGGGTCGACGTGCGGACCGTACTGGCCGACCAGCGAATAGAACGTCGAGCGGTAGCCGTCCTTCTCGAGGGTGTAGGGCTGATGCGTCGTCGGATCACAGGCCGCACTCATGGTCGCCTGGCCGAATCCCTTCCACACCGGCGTCGTCGGACTGAAGCTGTGCGTCAGGTCGACGAACTCCTTGCCCTGAATGGTCCGCAGGGCATCGGCGAGGGTGGCGGGTTGGTCCGCGGCGGTGACCGCCGTCGTGGCGAGACCCAGAACCAAGACGACGACGTGGCCGAAAATTTTGCAGGGATGTGATTTCATGGATTTTGGCCAATTGAGTGGCATCGGATACAGGGTTCGGACTAGCTAGGGCAATCTCATGCCGACGATCAAAGGAATCAGACGATTGGACGAAACCACGTTGCGCCTGGGTGGATCGGGCGACAACTGGCACATGAGTTGGGCCGATAATGACAAACAGTATGTCAGTCTGTGCGACGGTGCGGGACTGCCGGGCACGCCCCTGGGAAGTTACAACAGTCGCCTTTACACGGCCTCCGGCCATCCGCCGGATGTCACCTTTGAATTTCTCCCCGCCTATCCCGAGCTGGCCGGGCCGACCCGTTACTACAATTTTGGCCTCCTCGCCCTCGACGGTCGCATCTACTCGTTCCTCAGCACGCACAGGGGCGAGTGGCCGGCGGAATTTGCCGGCGCCAAACTCATCTACTCGCCCGATGGCGGCCTGACTTGGTGCAACCAGGATGGAACCACGCCGGTGCGGTGGGAACAGGGGAGCGATCGGTCGCGAAAAAATCTCCTGTTCTTCGAGGAACCCGGCGACGCCTTTTCGCTCCTGACCGTGCTGCAAATGGGCCAAAACTATCAGGACAACACGGACGGCTTCGTCTACCTCTATGCCCCCAACGGCAGCGTGGAGGGCACCATGAATCAACTCGTTTTGTGCCGGGTCGCCAAGGATCGCATCCTGGACCGGGGCTCCTACGAATTCTTCACCGGCCGGCGCCGGGATGGAGGGGCCGAATGGTCACGAAGCATCGGGGACCGGGGCGTCGCGCATACCTTCCCGGCGGGATGGGTGAACCAAAAGGATCATCCTTACGCCTGGCATCCCAGTGTCGTGCATTACGCGCCGACCGGCCAATATCTGATGGCGAACTGGGGCATGGGTTGCACTCCGGACGGCCAATTCTGGTTCGGCAAGCCCAGCTATCTGGGATTCTGGACCGCGCCCCAGCCTTGGGGACCGTGGACCCAGATTTATGAGGAAACGGCGTGGACCCCGGACGGCGAGCCAGGTGCCAGGGCCTATCAGCCGCAAATCGCGCCGAAATGGATCTCGTCCGACGGCAGGTCATTCTGGCTCGTCTGGACCGATTTCCAAGTGATCGCCGACCAGCGCCCTTATTATGCCTTCAATCTTCAACAGGTCGCGGTGGAAATCGGTTAGGCAATCCCGAGCCATCGGGCGCAGCGGTGGGCCTCGCTGCAAACGCCCGGGGCCGGCCCCGTGACCTAGTAGCGCTGCTTCCTCCGCTCAGCACGACCACATCAACCTTGATTCGCAACTGCACGAAACTAACCTGAAAAAAACCAATGGGGTAGCCGAAAACCGCACAGAGTAGGCAATAAACGAGGATCCAAATAAAATGAAGAAGACATTCCTGCTGATGCTGTCAGTGATGGCGCTCACGGCATTCGCCATCGTCCCAACCGCCCGCGCTCAGGATAAAACGGAACCCTGGCCCGGGGTGACCAAGAAAGTTCTGGTCGACAACGAGCATGTGAACATCTCGGAAGTGACGTTTGCCCCCGGGGCGGTGGCGGTCTGGCATTCGCATCCGCAGTACACGGTCTATGCCCTGACCGACATCAAGATGAAGATCGAGGAAAAGGGCAAAGAAACCAAGACAGTCGAGTTCAAGGCGGGACAGGCAATGTTCTCGCCGGCGGTCACGCACCAAACCTCCAATCCGGGTGACAAGCCGTTTACCGCGCTGGTAACCGAAATCAAATAGCCCCGGTCTGCCGACTAGGAAAGCACGGGGTCATGCGGTGACCAATGACAAGGCGTCCCGTAACGGCGCTTGGGCCGGTCAAGGCATGTCATCTCTTAGTTTTTTCTGGGCGAGGCCCGGGAAAGGCAGAAGGAAGAATTAAGCATGAAGAAATTGGCCGGGCCGTTGAAGTCATACCTCCTGATTCTTCCTTCCTAATTCTTTCTTCACTTGCCTCCCGGATCGCACTATTCAGCAGATCCGTTTACCCCAACCAAAGTGAAAGTTTACCCCTACTAAAATGAAACCTAGAGAATTATTTGGCGTGGCTGTGCGAGTCATCGGGCTTGTTAACCTGATTTATATGCTGGCGAGCGCGCTGCTGTTGTTCGGCTCCGGCTTTGCCGTGATGTTTCTGCTCCGGATCATCCTCTGGGCCGTCTTTTCGTTCTGGCTGCTGAAGGGCGCCCCGCAGCTGGTCAACCTCGCCTATCCCGACAACGGCGCGGACTGAAACAAAAGTATGAAGGAAGAATTAAGATTGAGGAAGCTGGACGAGCCGCTGACTGCTGACCGCTACTTCCAAATTCTTAATTCTCACTTCATCCTTTTCGGCCTCCCGCCATGAAAAAATTCGTCATCGCGATCGGTCCCGCGTTGCTCGCCGGCGCCCTGGCCATTGGCAGTGTTGTCATCTGCCTCAGGATCTTCCATGCGCCGCCCGTCACGACCAAAGTGGCGTCCATCGTCATCATCGCCACCACTTCGCTCGCGGTCGGCGCCACAAGTTTGCTCCGCTCCAAGTCGAAGTGAGTCGCGCGTCATTGAATCGGAAGCGGGGCGGGTCCACCCAGCACCGCCGCGAAAGATGCGGCTGACCCCGTGCCATGACCGCTAACTTCCTGATTCTTCCTTTGCAGTGCAAGCCGCACCCTTCGCCGTCCCGTCACGACGGGACGAAGCAGGGCGGCCGTTTTGCGCCCCCAGCGCAAACCTAGCTCCCTTGCTTGTCCGTCGTCGCCTCCGCCTTCACGGCTGCGGCCTCTTCCACTTCCTTCCGGTCGACCGAAATTTCCACGGCGACCGCCGCCGCCTTTTCCGCGGTCATGCTTTCCGACCGCCGTTCGTACTCCTGCTCGGTGCGGACGTCCACCCGGTGCTGCGCGATGTCCTTCGGCAGGATCGTCTCGCCCGGGAGTTCCACCCGCAGTTCCTCGACCAGCATCAGCACCGCTGCGGCCAGGGGTAGCGCCAGCAGCGTGCCGACAATCCCCGCCAGCGCCGTGCCCAGGATCAGGGCGAAAAACACGATGGAGGACGGCAGGCGCAACGACCGGCCGTAGACCAGCGGCACCAGCACGCGGCTCTCCAGTTCCTCATACGCGAGCATGAGCAGGAACACGATGATGGCGGTGGTCGGGCTCTGCACGGCCGCCGCAATTACGACCGGGGTCATGGTGAGGAAAATCCCGATGTAGGGCAGCAGGTCCATCACGCCGCCAAACACCGCGAACGCGAGCGCATTGGGCACCCCGCAGGCCAGGAGCAGCACGAAAATGAAGATCCCCATGAGCACGCAGGTGAGCGCCTGGCCCCGGATGTAGCCGCCCACGATCGTCCCGAGGTTGAGCAGGATGCGCGAGAGCCGGATATGGTGCTTGCGCGGCACGATGGCATACAGCGCGCCCCGCAGCCGGTCGCGGTCGATCATCATGTAGAAAGCCAGGAACACGGCCCCGGCGAGGCAGGCCGCGATCTCCAGCACGCGCGTGCTCATCGCGAAGAGGGTGCCGGAGGCGGATTTCAAGAGCTCCGTCGAGCGCGTGTTCCGGATGCCGTCGGCCATGGACGTGGTAAAACGGGACTGGTCCAGATAGGCCACGACCGTCTGCCGGATCTTGGGCTCATGCTCGGCCATGAGCCTGACCTGCGCAATCAGCGACGGGAGCGTCAGGACCATGACGCTGCCCACGAGGAGCGCGCTGCCCCCGAAGACGACGCAGACGGCGAAAAAGCGGCGGACTTTGCGCGCCTCGAGCCACTTTACCAGCGGATGGAGGGCGCCCACCAGCATCAAGGCCATCACGAGCACCAGCAGGGCAGGGAGCACGTGGACCAACAGCCAAAGCCCCGCCCCCACGGCCAGAATCGTGAGCATCGACTTCAGGGAGAGCTCAATGCGAACGACCGGGCCCGTGTCAACCGGTGGCACCTCCGCGGCGCCGGCCGGCAGCCCGGGCGCGTTCGCGGCGGGTTGCAAGTCGGGCGGCAGCACCCGCGCGGGAATTTTTGCACCGGGGCGATGATGGGCGGTTCCAAAGGGCATTAGGCTCTTGGACACGGTTTTAGCCTCTTGGTCTCCCGTGGCGGTGGAAGACGGACAGGGATCACTCAGCCCGCAGCTTTCAGGTTTCAGCGTCCGGAGCCGACCGCTGACAGCTGAGCGCTGAAAGCTACTTTCTTAACTCATCCTTTGCGGCGCCAGCCGCACCCTTCAAAGTTTCGCCCGACGGAACGAAACAGGGCTTACTTTGCACCAGCTGGTCCTGTCACTTGACCCTGAGCCTGCGTCTAGGCTGCCGAGCTGGAAAACCGGAGCGCCGCTGAATTAGCAGTGTGGAAGGAAAGGGGCATGCTTTACTATTTACCTTGCCGCACGAGGGTGCGGTCACCGAGAGGTAAGAGGTAAAACATGGGCTTGCCCTAATTCCTCGGACAGTGGGTCAGAGGTGATTTAGTTCAGGTGGTGACCTAAAACGGGGTCAGGGTTTGGGGGTAATGCTCGCGGCAGCGTTGGCGGAAGTTGGGCGAAGAGATGACTGCTTTCGTCGAAGGTCAGGCCGGCATAGGCGATCAGGTAGTAACGGATGGCTAATGGTGGATCGTGGCGGGTCAGCCGCGCCAAGGGTTGCCAGTCGCCCGTCGCCCGGCCGTGCTCGGCGGCTTCCAGGCGCGTGACTTGAAACTCGTCGCGGGCTTCGCGGGGATAAACTCGGAAATAATGCCAGAGAAATCCCACCGCAAACGTCACGGACACGAGCGCGCCGGCGGGGAGGGCCCACCGCCAACGCTGTTCGGCCTGCGACAGGATGAAGCCCGTGAGCAGCGCGACAAAGACCCAACACTCGGACCCGCGAATCGCGTGGGGCACGCCTTCCCACGTGAGCGCGGACGGAAAAATCCCCACGACAAATCCGGCGGCGCACAGCACGATGAACCGGTTGACCGGCAGCCGCCCGCTCCGGACGGTGGCGAGCCCGAGCAGTGCCACGCCCAGCAGCAGTGCAAACGTGTCCAGCCAGCTGAATTCGCCCGTGAACTGCGTGGAGTGACGGAGATTGGCGTCGCCGCTGACAAACAAATAGTCGGGCGCGAGGTGCAGCCTGACGTTGTATAGAAATTCCCCCAAGGCCGCGGGGAAGCTGGTGCCCTGGAGGTGCGCCGGCGCGAAGATGCCGATCACAGCATAGCGGGACAGCAGCGTGCCCCGCAGGGCGCCGAGGATGAGCGGTGCGCACACGACCAGGCCGGTGACAACAAAGGCGGCCAGATACCGGAAGGTCGCCTTCCGGTCGGGTTGCTTCACCCAGAGCAGGAGCGGAACGAGGAAAGGCAGCGTCACCCGCGCCGAGGCATAGCCATAGACGGACACGGAAAAGCAAACGGCGGCGATGATCGCGTCGGCCAACGCCGTGGAGCGGAAGAAGAAATACATGCCCCACACGAGCCCGCAGAGGCTGAGCATGGGATCATCGGTCGCGATCCGCGAGAATTGGAATATCCACGGCGACAGGCAGCCGGCGAGCAGCACAAAGACCGCGGCCCTCGGGCCGAGGCGGGACCGGGCGAGGAAGAACAGTCCTGCGAGCAGCAGCGTGGCCTCTACGCCGGCATAGAGGCGGAGAGCGGGGATGGAATAGCCCGCGAGCGCGATCCACGCGGCCTTCGGGTACAGGTGGGTGGGCGAAGCGTACCCGCCGGCCTCCATCGGCGTGAACAACGTATGCTCGTGGTGGGAGTTGAACCCCGTCTGCAGCAGGGCGATCGCCTCGGTGGTCACGACCGCCTCATCGGCATACAACCCCGGCGGCGACTTTTCGAGTCCGACAAACCGCCCGACCGAAAAGACGCCGATCAGCAAGAGGATGGTTGCCCAAGCGGCCTTTTGGGGACCGGTCCCGTTTGCAACCATGGTGCGATGGTTTCGCGGCGGGAATTCCGCGGCAAGTTGTTTCACCTCGAAATAGGAATTAAGAAGGAGGAATTAAGAATTAGAAAGTGGCGATCAGCGGTCAGAGGGTTGGCGACTTCCTGATTCCTCCTTCTTAGTTCGACCTACCCGAAGCGGTGTCAGGGTTTGTGGCTTGGATAACGGAGGCGCGGAGTTAACGTGCGGTCATGCGGCGATTCACGGCAGTCATTTGTGCAGTCGGCGGCATGTTCTCGGCGGCCTTCGCCAGCGCGGACCCGGCCGCCACGGCGAAAGATGAACAGCAGTTGCTCGCGCTGGAGCAGGAATGGGTCAAGGCTGAGGGAGCCCACGACTCCGCCACGCTGGCGCGCATCCTCGACGATCAGTTCGTGGGCACATTCGGGACCGGCAAGCTGCTCGACAAAAAGGCCTTCATCGCCGCCATGACGGACGGTCCCGTGGACGCGACCATCAGCCAGACCCTGACCGACCAAACCATCGTCGTCGCGGGTGACACCGCGATCCTCGTGGAGACCGACACCGTTCGCCGGATCAAGAACGGTCAGCCGGTGGAGAACGTCTATCGCTTCACGACAACCTACATCCGGCGTGACGGCCGCTGGCTGGCGCTGGCCGAGCAGACCGCCAAGTTCCCGCCGGCGAAGTAATCCCCCGTGCTTGACCAAGGCGTCCACTACACGGGATAGGGCCTGACCCCGTAGCTCGGCCCGACCCCGTAGCTCGGCCGCACCTCGCTGCGCCAGACCCGACCTGTCTGCCTGCCTCCGGCCGCCTGAAACAGAGCCAAGGCCGGACGCGAATATACCTTGTGGACTCAGTTCCATGGGACTAGCCAAATCGAATGGACACCACAGCCGGTCGAGGCCAGCTCCGGCGGTTCGCCCAGGAACGGGATTGGGATCAATTGAACCTCGATGTGGCTTTCGACCAGGCTGGGGGAAAGGTGATTTGGCAGCCGCGCATTCTGGCCTGGTACAGCGACAAGCAGTTCGCCGGTGAGGCTTTGCCGGCGCCTTACGCCGGCATGACGCTCGCGCAGCTTTACCGGGCGTTGGGTTGTTCCAACCGGGTCTATGAATACAACGCCTGCTTCAAGGGCACCGAGGACCCGCGCGTGACGCTATCCCGCCGTGAGCTCAGCGCCACCGAGTATGAATTGTGCTGGACCACCCCGGTCGGCCGGCAGCGCGCGGTTTACCGGATGTTCAAGGAGAGTCCGTGGCACGAGCCGGTCAAGTGGCCGATCGCCGATGAGCAGGAGATGAAGGTTGCGGCCTGGCGTGCGGAACGGACGACGTGGGCGTGGGATCAGGCCGCGTTTGACCGCGTGGCGGCGGAGTGGCGCGGCCTGGGCGCGCCGGCCATGTTCATCTGCCGGACGACGATCCAGCAACTGTACGTCTCGGACATGGGCGTGGAAGCCGCCATCTACGCCCTGATGGATTATCCCGCGACGTGTGAGCGCTACTTTGAGGCGCTGAATCAATCGCAGGAGCGGCTGATCCACGTGATCAACGCCAGCCCGGTTCGCCTCATCAATTTCGGCGACAATCTTCACGGCAGCACCACGACGCCCGCCCTGTTCGAGAAATACATCCTGCCCGTGTACCAGCGGCGGTGTGAGTTGCTGCACGCGGCCGGCAAGTTCGTCACGTCCCATTGGGACGGCAACTGCAAGCCGCTGCTGCCCTATGCCCGCGACACCGGGTTGGATGGCATCGAAGCCATCACGCCGCAGCCCCAGGGTGATGTCACGCTGGAGGAAACCAAGGCGGCCCTCGGCGACATGTGGTTGCTCGACGGCATCCCGGCCGTGTTTTTCGACCACACCTACAGCGAGCAAACCCTGCTCGACTGCGCCCGGAAATGCATCGATCTGTTTGCGCCCCATCTGATTCTCGGCGCCAGCGACGAGGTTTCCTCGCATGGCGACATCGAGCGGGTGCGGCTGGTGGGCGAAGTGGTGGACGCTTACAACGCCACCGTGAACGGATGAATTCGATGCCGGGAGCAAGCGCGCGACCACGCCTGGCAGGGTGTTTGGCGCGACCTGTCCCCCTCCTGACGCTGAATCAAAAGAGCGGGGCGTTATTCAGTGGGTCGTTGGGCAACGCCGCAAATCGCGGGTCGTCGCGCCGGGAAGCGTAGGCGGGATTCCCCTTCAGCTCATGAACGCTGTACCAACTGGGAATGCGCAGGAGTCGCGCAATTTCGCTGATCGCCCGGTCTTTTTCGCCGACCAAGGCATCCACTTCCGTCCGCGCCCAACTTAGTTCGACGTCCCAGTGGGGGCCTTCCGGCGCGATCTCCGTGGCGCGGTTGATCAGAACCAGCGCCTCCTCCTTGTGGTTGAGGATCGCTTCAACCACTGCGGCCGCCGGCGATGTCAATTCCACCGCGGTCATCCCGACGGAAAGTGGCCCATGGCAGAGGGATCCGCCATGGGGCCGCGTCCGCGCTGGCCGGCGGGAGTTCAATCGGTGCTCGGCGATTAACAAGATATGCGCAGCCGAAAGCGGTCTTTTGCGGCATTATGACGCCGTCAACTGGACGCCCCAGCTAATGCCCAATTCCACGGCTCGAACAAGCGAGCCACCGGAAAATAAGGCATGGCCGGGGCCTCCAGACCTGCGCCCGTGCCAACTACCACCACCAAAATCCCGGCGCTTTATTCGAAGCACAACTGGTCCACGATCTCGCGCGAGGGGCCGCCCAAGCGCGAGGCGGCGGAGCGGGCGGGGGATTTTGCGGAGATCTACGGAAGCTACGACGAGGCGACGGTGCGCGAGCAGGCGAGCCGCTGCATCCAGTGTCCGAATCCCCTTTGCGCGCAGGGTTGTCCGCTTTCCAACCGCATCCCGGAGTGGCTCGCCCTCGCGACCCAGGGCCAGTTTCTCGAGGCCGCCGCGATTTCCCGTTCCACGAGCAACATGCCTGAAATCTGCTCGCGCGTCTGTCCGCAGGAGAAACTTTGCGAAGGCGCCTGCATCTTGAACGGCAAGGCGGAGCCGGTGGCCATCGGCTCCGTCGAGCGCTTCATCAATGACTATGCGCTCGACCGCGATGCCGTGGAGGCGATCCCGGCGATGCCCAACGGATTTCGCGTCGCGGTGATTGGCTCGGGTCCGGGCGGCATGGCCTGCGCAGACGAACTGGCCCAGCTTGGATACGACGTCACGGTCTTCGAGTCGCTCCTGATTCCGGGCGGCCTGCTGGTGAACGGCATTCCGGCCTTCAAGCTGGAGAAGCACATTGTTGAGCGGCGCATCGAGCTTCTCGTGAAGCGCGGGGTGAAATTCGAGCTCGGCGTGAAAGTCGGCTGGGATGTTTCACTGGCGCACCTGCGGCGGAATTTTGACGCGGTCTTTCTCGGCATCGGCGCGCAGCGTCCGAAGGCGCTCGACATTCCCGGCGGCGAGCTCGCGGGAGTTGTGGACGCGCTGCCGTTTCTCGTGCAAAAGAACGTCGACTCACCGTTGGTCGACCTCCCGGTGGTGGACGTGAAGGGCAAGCGCGTCGCGGTGCTGGGCGGTGGCGACACCGCGATGGACTGTCTGCGCACGGCGCTGCGTTCTGGCGCCAGCGAGGCGGTGTGCCTCTACCGCCGCGATCTGGCCAACATGCCCGGCAGCCGGAAGGAATATTACAACGCGCTGGAGGAAGGCGCCCGCTTCGACTTTCTGACGAACCCGATTGAAATCCGCGCCAACGCGTCGGGTGGCGTCGGCGAAGTCCGCTGCGTGCGGATGGAATTGGGCGCGCCGGACGCGTCCGGCCGGCGCAAGCCGCGCCCAGTGGCGGGTTCGGAGTTCACGGTGAACGCGGATTTGGTGCTGGTGGCCTATGGCTTCGACCCCGTGCCGTTCCCGCCGGGCAGCGATTTTGCCACGCTGGCGGTGGAGGATTGGGGCGCACTGCGCATCGACAAGAGCCAGATGACGAGCGAGCCCGGAGTCTTTGCCGGCGGCGACTCCGTGCGCGGACCGAGTCTCGTTGTGCACGCGGTGCGCGACGGTCGCAAGGCAGCGCAGGGGATCCACCATTATCTGCAACCCGCGGTACCGCAGTAAGCCAGTCATGCAGGCCCGACGGCGGACCCGATCGGACCGTTGGAGATGAGCTGCGAGGGGCGCTAGAGCGTTTTCGATTCAGTGCGCCCCATTCAATGTAGGCCGTCTGCTTGCAGGCGCTCAAAACCCCAAGCGCGAGCAAGCTCGCAGCCCACCCACGGCGCTCGATGGTTGCGTCTATATAAACCGAATCTGCTCTAGCCCCGAGTTGGCTCTGGTGGTTCGGCTCTTTTTTCGTCTGTGGCATCACATCGAGAATAACGTGTCCACGATCCCAATGGAACACCATCTCTCCGGATTCCGAAAAGATCTTTTGGACAAGTGGATGTGAAAAATCCCTATCGAAAACATTTATCGTATGAATTCTTCCGTTCGAGTAGTAACTAACCCATTCGCCCACCGGATGTCCTCCGCTGAAGTTTCCATCTGGCTCCAACGTTCCATCAGGAAAATACGTGCGCAGCTGCACTGGCAGGCCAAACGAGAATCTCCATTCTGCTTTTGGTGCGCCATTTTTGTAGGGGGAGGTCCATCGGCCAATCTTTATCTTCGGGGCGCCGGGCAGAATGATGGCCCGCCCTGTAGCATCGTTCCATTCAGCTTTTCGCGGAATGACAAGAGCCACAATGAGTAGACCGAGAGCTAAGAAAACCCACATTCGCTTCTTCATTTTGCTCAACTATGAATATGCCGACAGGTACGGCACAGCGAATTTGGCGACACGCTGTTTGGAAGCCACTTCGGGCTGTGCTGCCTTGTCAGAAGCGGCCGTCGGCATAGGGCCGAATATGCCTGTTGGCATATTCAATTCAAGGGTCATCGGGACAGCTCACGCATAGCAATGCTCTACGACACAAAAGAACCACTAAATCGAGTGGCGTCAGCTAAACAGACCCAGCAGGACCGAGGGAAATACGCCGAGCACGACCAACGCTCCGGCGGCGACCACGAGCGTGAGCGCGGCAACCGCGGGCACCGGGATCGGGCGAGCGTCGGCGGCCGGCGGGGCGACCACGGCCTGCTTCAGCAGAATGAGATAGTAGTAGAGCGCGACGGCACTCAAGGCGATGGCGAGCAGCGTGAGCCAGCCGGCCGGCGAGGCGACGCCGCCCATCTGCAGCGCCGCGGCAAACACGACAAACTTACCGAAAAAACCGGCCAGCGGCGGAATGCCGGCGAGGGAGAGCACGAAGACGAGCAGGCAACCCGCCAGCAACGGCGAGCGGCGGTGCAGGCCGGCGAGATCGCTGATCGCCTGGCAGCAGCCCTGGCGCTCGATGACGGCGAGCACGCCGAACGCGCCCACGGTAGCGATGCCGTAAGTCGTGGCATAATAGAACAGCGGACCCGGGCCGGCCTGGCCGGCGCAAAGGATGCCCAGCAGCAGGACGCCGGCGTGTGCGATGGCGGAGTAGGCGAGCAGCCGGCGAACATTGCCCTGGGCGAGCGCGGCGAAATTACCGAGCAGCAGCGACGCGCCGGAAAGCAGCGCCACGATTGTGAGCCAGCCGGGATAATCTTGGTGGGTCGTGAACTGGCCCGCCGCGGGGCCGAGGCCGGACCAGAGCAGGCGCCAGAAGAGCGCGAAGCCGGCGAGTTTCGACGCGGACGCGATCAGCGCAGCCGAGGCGGTGGGCGCGCCCTGGTAGGCATCAGGCGCCCAGAGGTGGAAGGGTGCGGCGGCGGCCTTGAACCCGAAGGCCACAAGCACCATCACGAGGCCCACGGCCAGCAGCGGGCTCATAGCCTGGTAGGCGAGGACGTGGGCGATTTCGCCGAATTCGATCGAACCCGTGAGACCGTAAATCAGGCTGAAGCCGAAAAGCAGGAACGCCGCCGACACCGCGCCGAGCAGGAAATATTTCAGCGCGGCCTCGGCCGACTCGGGCCGGGACTTGTCATAACCGGCGAGCACATAGAGCGAGAGACTCGCGAGCTCAACGGCCAGGAAGGCGAGCAACAGTTGCTGCGCCGCCGCCATCTGCAGAAACCCGACCGCCGCGAACAGGATCAGCGCGACATACTCCGCGGGCTGGCGCGTGAGAGGCGCCGCTGTGACCACACCGAGCGTCAGCAACACGAGGGCCAGCACGCCGACCCGCACGGCGACGGCGACGGAATCCAGCATCAGCGAGGCGCCGAAAACCGACCCGACGGCTCCAGTATTCACGACCAGCACCAAGGCGACGAGCACGCCGGCCGCACCGATCATCGCCGCCAGATTCAGCCGGCTCGCGAGCGCCCGGTGCCGGCCGGCCAGCAGATCGACGCCGATGGCCAGCAGTGCCGCCACGACCAGGGCGGTTTCGGGGGCAAGCGCGCGAAAGAGTTCCGCATAGAGCGCGTTCATGGGGAGCCTTTCTTCAGCACGGCTTGAAAGAGCGGTGATTGCAGGGCCGGGGTGATCCAGTCGAGCAGCAGGTCGGGCTTCAACCCGATGACGACCGTGGCGGTCAGGAGCAGCAGGGCGCCGAGCTTTTCCTGCAGGGTGATCGGCGGCAACGGATGCGCGGGGGCCGCGGCGGCATCAGCCGGCTGCACCTTGCCAAAGAAGACGACCTGGATGACCCGCAAAGTGAAGGCGGCGGCGATAAGGACGCCGACGGCGGCGCCCAGCGCCCAGCGCGGGGACGTCTTCCACGTGCCGATGAGAATCGTCAGCTCGGCGGGAAAACCGCTGAAGCCGGGCAACCCCATGGAGGCGAGACCGGCGAGGACAAACACCACGGCGGCGAAAGGCAGCAACCGGTGCAACGGCAGACGCTGGAGATCGGCGAGCTGACGCGTGTGGGTGCGATCATAGATCATGCGGCCGACGACGGCGAACAGGAGGCCCGCGATGACGCCGTGCGAAAACATCTGCAGCACCGCGCCGCCGACGGCCCGGGAGTTGGCGGCGGCCAGGCCCAGCATCACGAAGCCCATGTGGCTGACGCTGGAATAACCGATGACGAACTTGAAGTCGTCCTGCACGAGCGCGATCAGGCCGGCATAGATGATGCCGATCACCGCCAGCCAGCCGATGACCGGCTGCCAGAATTCGAAGCCAACGGGAAACAGCGGCATGGCGACGCGCAGGCAGCCGTAGGCGCCCAGTTTCATCACGACGCCGGCGAGCAGCATGGAGGCGGCGGTGGGCGCGGCGACGTGGCCGGTGGGGGCCCAGGTATGCAACGGGAACAAACCCGCCAGCGTGGCGAAGCCAAAGAAGACGAGGGCGAAGATGATGACCGCCTCGGAGTGCGGCAGCAGGGTGGCGGCGCGGGCGAGTTCGCTCAGCCCGAAACCGTGGGCGCCGCCGGCGGCGTAGGCCCAGAGCAGCCCGGCGAGCACCATGGCACTGCCCGCGAAGGAATAGAGCGCGAGCTTCATCGCCCCATATTCGCGGCGGGTGGAACCCCAGTTCGCGATGAGGAAGTATTTCGGGACGATCGCGATCTCGTAGAAGACAAAGAGCAGAAACGCATCGGCGCTGAGGAAGACGCCATAGACGCCGCCGATGAGCGCCAGGAAGAGCGCAAAGAACTCGCCGGTGCGTTCCTCGATATTCCAGGAAAACAGGATACCGGCAGTCGCGGCGATGCCGGTCAGCACCACGAGCGTGAGGCTGATGCCGTCGGCGGCGAGGTGGTAGTGGATGCCGAGCTGGTTGATCCAAGGGAGGTCCACGAGCGTCTGTAGGCCGGGTCCAGGGGTGAAATCCGCCGCGGCGACCAACGCGAGGCCCAGCCCGGCGAGCGCGGTGACGAGCGCGATGCCGCGGGCCAGCGAGGCTGAGCGCGCGCCGCCGATGAGCGCGAGCAGCGCTCCGGCAAAAGACACGTAAATGGTCCAGGGCAGCGCGTTCATGGCAGGGGCAGAGCGGTGGCCCAGGTGGTGACGAGCGGGTTGATGAGCCCCGTGAGCAGATGCGGCAGCACGCCAAAGAGGGCCATCAGCGCCACCAGCGGAAGGAGTGTCAGAAGCTCCGGATGGTCGAGATCAGCAAAGGCCCCCGTGGCGGCGCCCGCGCGCGGGCCGTGGAAGACGCGTTGCCAGAACGTCAGCAGAAAGATCGCGGTGGCGAGCAGGCCGAGGCAGGCGATCGCCGCCGCCCAGGGCGCGAGCCCGAACACGCCGAGAAAAATCAGGAATTCGCCCACGAAGCCATTGAGGCCGGGCAGGCCGAGCGAGGAGAACATCGCGATGCCGCAGAATCCGGCAAAGATCGGTGCGGCGGTGCGCACGCCGCCGAATTGATTCAGCCCGCGCTGCCCGCCGGAGCGTTTCTCCAGGACGCCGACACAGAAGAAGAGGGCGGCGGCGGAGAGACCGTGGTTGAACATCTGAAGGAGAGTGCCGCTGAAGGCGGCGGCATTGGCGGCGGCGTTGGGTTTCGACGCGGCGGCCACGGCGAAGAGCGCGAGCAGGCAGTAGCTCAGGTGGTTCACCGAGGAGTAGGCGATCATCCGCTTGAGATCGGTCTGCTTGATCGCGGCGAAGGCCCCGAGCACCACGCCGCCCAGTGCGAGCCAGAGCAGCGGGCCGGCGCAGTCATGCAGCTGGACCGGGAAGAGCGGCCAGAGAATGCGCAGGAAGCCGTAGACGCCCATCTTGGACATCACGCCGGTGAGAAACATGGAGACCCCGACGGGCGCCTCGGCGTAGGCCGGCGGCAGCCAGGTGTGGAAGGGGAAGAGCGGCACCTTGACCGCGAGCCCGATGAACACGCCGAGGAAGACGGCGAGGATGGCCTTGGGGCCGAGCTGGGCGGCCAGCCCGCCGCTGGCGCCGAGCCGGGCGAGTTCGCTGAAATCCAGCGTGCCGGTGGACGCGTACAACGCGGCGAAGGCCAGCAGCATGAAGGCGCTGCCAGCGATGGTGTAGATGACAAACTGATACGCGGCCGGGCCGGCCCCGGGTCCGCCCCAGAGCTTGATGAGGAAAAACGCCGGCACGAGGCTCAGCTCCCAGAAGATAAACCAGTGAAAGAAATCGAGGGCCAGGAACACGCCGAGCGCGCTGCCCTGCAGCGTGAGAAACAGGAGGCCGAGCAGGCGGGCATCGCGCGCATCGCGGGCCGCGGCGGCGAGCGCCAGCGGTGAGACGATGGCGGTGAGCAGCACGAGCAGCAGGCTCATCCCGTCGAGGCCGAGGCGGTAGTGGACGTTGAGGGCGCGAATCCACGCGTGATGTTCCTCGAACTGGTAACCGCTGGCCGCGGGGTTGAATCCCGCCAGCGCGATCAGGGACAGCAGCAGCGTCGAAAGGCTGAAGACCAGCGCGGTGTCGCGGGCGGTCTTCGCCGAAATTCCCGGTAAGGCGGCTAGGATCAGCGCGCCGGCCCAGGGCGCCAGCACGAGCAACGAAAGGAGCGGCAGGGAGTTCATCGGCCACCTCCCCAGACGAGCAGCAGAGCGAGGACGGCAAAGGCGATGGCGATGGTACGCAGATAGCCGTGGGCTTCACCGGTCTGGGCGCGCGAGTAGCGGCGGCCGGTGCCCCGGACGCTTTCGCTGACGGTATCGAAACCGGCATTGAGGCCATCCTCATCGAATTCGCGGTTCACCGTGCCGCCGAATTCGCCGAAGCGGGCGAGCAGCGTCACGGCCCCGCCCCAGACCCAGCGGTCGAAGAAGCTGGCGAGGGAAGCGAGGCCGGAGTTCAGGCGGAAGACCGTCGCCTCGTAAAGTTCGTCAAGCATCAGCCGGGCGCCAAGGAAGGCGAAGATCCGGGGGAAGGAACGCGCCAGCGGGTCGGCGGCGGTGGCGGTCGTACGGGGATGGCGCGCATACAGCACCCACCCAAGACCGAGACCGGCACCGACGAGGATGATGGAAAGCAGCATCAGGCCGCCGCCCTCGAACAAATAATCCATGCTGCTGTGCAATGGCGTGCCGCTGAGGCGGGCTTGCAGCCACGGGCAGACCGGCGTACCGAGGAAACCGAGCAGCACCGCGCCCACGGCCAGCAGGATGAGCGGCACGGTCATGACGGCGGGGTTTTCGTGCGCGTGCTCCGCGGCGGGCGAGCGGGCCTGGCCGAAGAACGTCTCGGCGACGAGACGGGTCATGTAGAAAGCGGTGAGCACCACGGCGGTGAGCCCGGCGTAAAGCGGCAGGGAGGAAACATCCCATTCATGGGCGGCGTGCAGAATGGCTTCCTTGCTCCAGAAACCGGAGAAGAGGAAGGGCACGCCGGAGAGCGCCATCATGCCGATGGCGAAAGTCGCAAAGGTGATTTTCATCCGCGGGCGCAGTCCGCCGAGGGAGCGGATGTCCTGCTCGTGGTGCGCGGCGTGGATCACGGAGCCCGCGCCGAGGAAGAGCAGAGCCTTGAAGAAGGCGTGCGTGAGCAGGTGGAAGATGGCGGCGGTCCACGAGCCGACGCCGAGCGCGAGCATCATGTAGCCGAGCTGCGAGACGGTCGAGAAGGCGAGGACGCGCTTGATGTCGGTCTGCGCGACGGCGATGACGGCGCCGAGCAGGGCGGTGATCGCGCCAATAAAGGCGACGACGGTGAGGGCGTGAAGCGGGACGTGGGTCAGCCCGAGGTCAGCCGACATGAGCGGATAAACGCGGGCGATGAGAAAAACACCGGCGGCCACCATCGTCGCGGCGTGGATCAGGGCGGAGACGGGCGTCGGACCCTCCATGGCGTCGGGCAGCCACACGTGCAGCGGGAATTGGCCGGACTTGCCCACGGCGCCGCAGAAGATCAGCAAGCCGATGGCGGTCGAGAGGGCGAGCCCGCCCGCGACGGTTTGCCCGGCGAGACCGGCGAGAGCGATGGACTCGAGGACACCATTGCCGCCGGAATAGAAGAGCAGCGAGCCCGTGGAGCCGTAGAGCCAGACCAGACCGATCAGAAAGCCGAGGTCGCCAATGCGCGTGGTAATGAAGGCTTTTTTGGCCGCGGCGGCGGCGGACGGCTTGTGGAACCAGAAGCCGATGAGCAGATACGAGGCGAGGCCGACCAGCTCCCAGCAGACGAAGAGCAGCAGGAGGCTGTTGGCCACGAGCAGGCCGAGCATGGCCGCGGCGAAGAGACTCAGGAAGCAGAAGAACTGCTTGAAGTTCGCGTCCTCCCGCATGTAGCCGAGGCTGAAGATGAAGATCAGCAGGCTCACGAAGGAGACCATCACGCACATGAAGCCGGTGAGCGGGTCGAGCAGCCAGCCGAGCTGCACGGCGCCGGTACCAAGGCCGAACCAGGTGAAGTTGCAGACCTGATGCGTCGTCGGGTCGGCCAAGGCGCCGGCCAGCGCCGCGCACGACAGCAGAGTCGCCCCGACCATGGCGCCGATGGCGGCGCCGGCGGCGAGGGTGCGGCCACGGCTGGGCGTCAGCGCGCCGATCACGGCGGCGAGCAGCGGCAGGGCCGGGATGAGCCAGGCGAATTGGACGGGAAGCGTCATGAAACGGGGAGAAACTCCAAGCTCCAACATCCAACATCCAATGAAACATCAGACAGCCAATCAGACGCTGGATTCGATTTTGGAGTTTTCAGATTTTGCAGTTTCACTGGATCTTGGAGGTTGGAATGTGGAGCTTTCACCCCTTGAGGGTACTGGCATCCTGGAGCCGGATGTTTTTCTGGTGGCGGTAAACCGCGATGACCAGCGCCAGGCCGATGGCCGCCTCGGCCGCCGCGACGGCGATCGAAAACAGCACGAACACGACGCCGGTGGACGCGGACCCGCCGCCGAAGCGCCAGAACGCGATGAAATTGAGATTCGCCGCGTTGAGCATCAGTTCGACGCCGAGGAGGACGAGGATGGAGTTGCTGCGGGTGAGCGCGACGGTGAGACCGATCGCGAACAATCCGCAGGAGAGCAGCAGGCAAAGTTGCAGCGCGTTCACGGCAGGTCCTCCGGTCGGCGGGCGGGCTCGGGCGCCGCGATGATGATGGCCCCGAGGAGCGCGACGGTGAGGATGACGCCGATGACGAGCAGCGCCGCCGCGTGCGGGCCGGCGAGCAGGGCGCCCAGATCCTTGACGGTGAGGTGAGGGGTGCGGGCGCCGGCGCCGCTGAAGCGCGTGGTGAGCACGGCCATCCCCATGACCGACGCGACCATGCTCGCGGCCATGAGGCCGGCGACGATGCGCAGGACGGTGGGTGCCGGCACGGCGAGATCAATATCGCGCGATTGGCGCGTGAGCAGCACGGCAAAGAGCACCACCATCGAGATGGCGCCGACGTAAACCAGGACCTGCGCGAAGGCGACGAACTCCGCCCCGGCCCACAGATAGAATGCCGCGATGCCCGACCAGCTCAGCACGAGCAGCAGCGCGCTGTGGATGAGGTTGCGCGACACCATCGCCGCGCCCGCGCTGGCGAGAATGAGAAAGCCGATGATGAGGAGCGCGGGGATCATGGGGCGGCGTAACGGTAGATGCGCGGGGCGACGCCGGCCGTCAGCCGGCGGCCCATGACGACAAAGGGGCCGACCACGAGAACCAGGGCGACCGCCCACCGGATGAGCTGCAACGCGCCGGCCCAGTCCGACGTGAGCGACCAGAACGCGGCCGTGCCGAGATTGATGAGCGCGAGGGGCACGAGGAATTTCCACGCGAGACGCGTCAGCTGGTCCATGCGCAGGCGCGGCAGCGTCGCGCGGATCCAGATGAAGCCGAGCAGGAGCGCGAGGAGCTTGCCGCTGAACCAGGCGTAGGACGGGATGACTTCGAGCCACGCGCAGGGGGCCTGCCAGCCGCCGAGGAAGAGGGTCACGGCCATGCCGCTCAGCGCGCACATGCCGAAATACTCCGCCATGAAGAAGAGCGCGTATTTGAAGCCGGAATATTCCGTGAGATGGCCGGCGATGAGCTCGCTCTCGGCCTCGGGGAGATCGAACGGCGAGCGGTTCGACTCGGCGAGCGCGGCGACCATGAAGATGACGAAGCCCGCGAAGCCCCACGGCGTGAGCACGAACCAGTGCGGCACCCAGCCGAGCGTCCAGCCGCCCTGCGCCGCCACGATGTCCGTCGTCGACAGGGTGCCGGCGAGCATGATGACGGGAACGAACGAAAGCAGCAGCGGCAGCTCGTAGCTGATGAGCTGGGCCAGCGCGCGCATCGCGGCGAGCAGCGAGTATTTGTTGCGGCTGGACCAGCCGGCCATGAACACGGCGAGCTCGGTGCCGGCGCTCGCGGCGAAAAAGAAGAGCACGGCGGTGTCGAGTTCCACCGGCACAATGTGGCGGCCGAAGGGGATCACCGCGAAACCCAGGAGCGAGAGCGCGACGAGTACAACCGGGGCGAGGTAATGGAGGACCTGGTCGGCGTCGCGCGGGACGACGTCTTCCTTGGTGAGCGCCTTGACGCCGTCGGCGAAGGGCTGGAGGAGGCCGAACCAGCCGGTGCGGTTGGGGCCGGGGCGATTCTGGATGCGGCCGAGGATTTTGCGCTCGGCGAGCGTGAGGTACGCAAAGAGCAGGCCGAACCCGGCGAGGATGGCGACGACGGTGATCAGGCTCGTGGCCAGCCACTGCAGGGACGATGGCAGCAAGCCCGTGAACCAGTCGCGCACCTGCAGCGGCGCGACTTCGAGGAAGCGATCGGGCGTCGTCGCGGCGGCGATCATGCGGTCGGAGGCGTCTGGGGGGCCTCCGCGCTGGGCGCGGCGGGCGGTTTCGGAGCAGGCACGGCCGGGGCGGCGGGCGTGGCGGCAGGTTTGGGCGCGGCCTTGGCGGCAGCGGCGGCCTTGGCTTTTTCCTCGGAGGCCTTGCGGTCGGCGGCGAGGCGGGCATCCACCTCGGCAGCCTCGGTCGGATGAATCTGGTGGTAGTAGCTGTTGGGTTTCGCGAGTTCCTCGCGGTTGAACAGGAGCGCGCTGAAGCGGTCGGTCGTCGCGATCTCGAACACCTGGTCCATCTTGATCGCCTCGAACGGGCAGACCTCGACGCAGATCTGGCAGCTCATGCAGACGGACAGGTCGATCGCAAAGACCGCGGGGTAGATCTGCTGCTTGCCGGCGGCGTCGGGCTTCTTGTCCTTGCTCTTCTCAATGTAGATGCACTGCGGCGGGCATTCCTTCTCGCAAATCTGGCAGGCGACGCAGCGGAGCGTGCCCATCGGGTCGTCGGCGGTTTCGGAAACGAGGAAGGGAAAATTGCGGTAGGCCTCGGGGAGCGACGGTTGGACCTCCGGATACTCGAGCGTGGTGTAGCGCGCCGGGTCGTGGAAACTGCCCACGAGGTTTTTCGCGGTGACCGCGAGACCTTGGAGTAAGCCGGTGCCGAGCATGGTTTAGATTGGCGATTGCCGACTGGCGATTGCCGGCTGAAGGCGGCGAATCACGCGAGGGTTTGCAGGAGAGGGATTCATGTCACTGGGCAATTGAAAATTGGCATTCGGCAATTTATCAGCGGTCAACCTCGCCGAGGACGATGTCGATGCTGCCGAGGATGATCACGGCGTCGGCGACAGTATGGCCGAGGCACATGTCCTCAAGGATGGTGAGGTTGACGAACGACGGCGGGCGCACGCGGTAGCGGTAGGGATTCGGGCTGCCGTCGCTGATGAGGTAGAATCCGATTTCGCCCTTCGGGCCCTCGATGCGGCCATACGCCTCGCCCGCCTTCGGGCGGAAGCCGCGGAGCTTGGCCTTCGGGTCCATGATCGGACCGGCGGGCAGGCCGGCGAGAGCCTGCTGGAGAATCTTGATGGACTCGCGCATCTCGAGGATGCGAATCATATACCGGTCGTAGGTGTCGCCATGGTCGCCGAGCGGCACGCGGAAATCGAAGCGCGGATAAACCCCGTAGCCGTCGACTTTCCGCAGGTCGTAGGCGACGCCGGTCGCGCGGAGCATGGGGCCGGTGACGCCGGCGCTGACCGCCAGCGCGGGCGAGAGTCGGCCGACGCCCTGGGTGCGCGCCATGAGAATTTCGTTGCCCGTGAGCAAAGCCTCGAACTCGTCGAGGAAGGCGCCGAACCCATCCACCAGCCGCTTAGATCGGAAGAGCACACGTCTGAACTCC
>OCZT010000644.1_pt1 | contig 34931 bp, 42 predicted proteins | sample 1539031 | NCBI WGS metagenome assembly OCZT01 (sample SAMEA3539308, study PRJEB22396) | soil metagenome | biome: tundra; feature: field; material: soil | place: USA | collected 2010-05 | depth 0.15 m | reverse complement strand
CGACCATAGTGGGGATGCCAAGAGACATCTGCATCCTGCTTGGGAAGCGAATCCGGGAGTTGAGGAAGCGGCGCGGCTGGCGGCAAATCGACCTTGCCGAGCATGCCGGTGTGAACGAGAATTACATCTCGGATCTGGAGACCGGCAAGAAGGAAATCTGCGTCCGGATGCTCCAGAAGATTGCCGTCGGGTTAGATGTCTCGTTAGCCAAACTCATGGACGGGCTGTAAGAATGTCCGGCGATGAGATAACCGCCTGGGAATCATCGTGACCGGTCCTGCGTATCCGCTCTTCGCGAAGAGTTCGCGAGCGGTCGCCCGCCGTGAAGACGCGCCCTGATCGCCGTCCTGGTGAGCCCATTTCCCCCAAAGTAAGCTTCAGCAGGAGCAGCGTCCGCGAAATGGTTCAGCAAGTTGTCGCGCAAAATTTTCAGCAGGCTCTTGCGGATGATGAAACTCTGAGCCTCGAATAGCACCTGAAACACGGTTACCCGCCCGTTGAATCCGTCGCGCAGAGTATCTTGAAACACCCAGTCGGGAATCCTGTCGCCATGTGCGATGAAGTTGCGAACTTCATATAAGTCATCGGCGATCGCACCAACTGTGACGTTGGGATCGGCGAGAAGGTCGGAAAGCTCTCCGGCAGGATAGATGGAAGTGTTCTCGCCAAGTAACCACTTGATCCTTTCCTTCGCCACGAGACTGCCTTTGTGCTCACCGCCATGAGAGGTGTAGATGGCCTCTATCGCGGATGCCCACAGCAGGTATCGTCCCTTCGGGCTCCATTGCTGCCAGTGACCAAGCTCGTGGAACTGGATGGCCATCCTAAACTTCCAGAACAGGCCGCACATGGCACGGAGAAATTCAGGAGCATAGACGCGGAGGTCATCAGCATCCTCGTTGCGCGTGCTGAACAACTTCTGGTTCTCCGGGGTCTCCATCAGATTGACGGGGTGGTCGAATCCAAGCACGTCTAACTTGCCGTTATCGCGAATGCGGCCCCACATCATTTCCGACGACTGCCTTGTTGGACGTATAAGCCGCAGACAAGCTGCAATCCTCCGGACAAGCTCGTGAGAAGCCTGCTCTTGCTGCGCTTCGCCAACCACCTCATTAGACTCGGGGTCCAGAATCGCTTGCGGAGTGTATCGGTGTACAAGAGCATGGGTTACACCTCTGAGCGTTTCAACATCATCCTTGCCCATCCTCTCCCGGACGAGGTTGAAGGTGTCAGTTTCCAGCAACCCAGAAACATCCTCGATGCGTACACCCTGGGCTATGTCGAAAGGGAGCGTCCTCGTGAAATGCTCAAGGTCGGCGCCTCCTCCTGCCAGTGAGTAGAGGGCGTACAAAGTGAAATTCATGCAAATCTCATTTCTTCCAGCAGAAACGCCAGGCTTGAGTTAGGGGTGTGAACCGCCAATTACCCGCGTGATGGCTCTCAGCGGTCGGGCCGCTTAATTGTAACGCCCGCACAATGTACGCTGTAAGGCCAAGCAATTGGGTAGATTGTTTGAAGCGAGCGGGTCACGGCCCGTCGTAGATCGTAACGAAGTGCGAAAGCGAGAAAGGCAAGCCTCGACGGCTGTTCTCGGCCGAAGGTAGAGGAGGTGGTACATCCGTCCTTTTGGGCGATCGCGAAAATCGATACCGCCATTAAAGGCGAGAGAAAAATAAAGGGCAAAATCGCTAGCGTGTACGGAGTGGAAAGTTGTACGGATGGCCCTATCCAATGCCAAACAGCCTCAAAGCCGCCTTCACCAGAGCGCCCAGTATTATCAGCGACAACGTTGAAATTGCAACCCTATGCGCTGCCCCGGCATGCTGGCGTGGAGCATCGATCTCAAATTTCGGGAACGCCCATCTTGCATAGTTAAACAGAATGCGGAACAGAAGAAGCGCGAGGAGAACAGCGTAAACATATAGCGCGACTGAAAGAGCCTCGGGGAGTGCTGCAATGTGCTTCATCAGCGGATTTAGGTGGTACACAATGTCGAAAGATAACGGAAAACCAACCAAGATCACGAGAACGTCATAACTGCGCAGTAGATGCAGCCATCCGCGCTTTGTGCGCCCTTGTCGAAAGAACGCCACCAGTTCGTCATAGAGTGCATTAGCCCACGTCGCGTCCAGGCCTCCGATAATAGCCACGCTTGCGTTCTGCGTTGGGGGGTTGTTCAGATCCAAGACGTCAGTCCGAAAAAAGTTCAGTGTCACCGTGAATGAATTGTTCGGCACGAGGCCGTTGAAGCGTGAACGATACAGGAACGCAGAATCAAACTCGATTCTAACGATGCCATCTGGAAGTTGTTCATCGTTGAGCAAGTCTATTGTCGTGCCGTTTATCCATTCGCTGCCGGTCTGCAGTCGGACCACGAGCGCCAGAGCGGCGCGAACAGCGGCTGTAATTTCGTCTAACTGGGCCTGTGCCTGGCCCGGCTGGAGTGTAAGCGCCGCGACCTGACGGTCCGCGGCCTCCAAAGCCTTCTGCTCTAGCAATCTGAAGATTCTGCGAAGGTCAGTTGGCTTGAGGAGGCAGGATGGAAGGACTAACTGCCTTGTCGTGCCCCTCATGACTGCGGGCGGCAAAGGAACTCTTGGCTGTGTAGTCATAGCACTCCAAGACAATCAAACCGTCTGCACCCAATGTACCGCAAGAAGTTGATTCGCCGAAAGTATCTTTGTCGAGTCAAGTGGCCTTCAATTTATTGCGACAAGTCGGGCATTACGGCTTTAGAATCGCAGACAGGTAGGGGTACAAATGCCAGGCGGCAGACCACGAATCGAGATCGACTGGGCGGAGTTTGACCGCCTCTGCGAAGTCCAATGCACCCTAGCAGAGCTATCGGCTCACTTCGGAGTTTCCGAAGACACAATCGAGCGGGCCGTCAAGCGCGAGCACGGGAGGAGTTTTGCGGACTATTTCGCGCAAAAAAGGCAAGCCGGATTTGTTTACCTCCGCCGGAAGCAGTATGAGCTTGCGATGGCCGGAAATGCGACCATGCTCATTTTTCCCGGGAAACAAAACTTGGGCCAATGCGACAAACGCGAGGTGACGGCACCGCCGCTCATGTTCGAGGTTGAGCATATTGTGCCAGAAGCGTATGAGGAAGCCCTGCAGGTTAAAGGGCGGGACTGAAATCGGAAGCCTGCATGAAAATAAATGCAAAGCGTGGCTTTAATCGCCTGTTCGTTGTGCTCACAGCCCTCTGGGTTGTTTACTGCCTCTTTGCATACCCGATCCAGCAACGACAGCACGCCCACGAGGTTTACGCACGTGAGTTTCACGATTGCCTTCAACGGAACGATGCCCTGTTCAAGGAATGCTTTCAATATGCAGAATTGAAATCGGGCGAGAACGAATGGTCGTTGAGAGCCTACTATTCCCGTGAGTCGTGGTTTCTGGCGCTGGTTGTCGTTGCGGTGCCCCTGTTGGCTTACGGTTTGTGCCGTGGCTTATTTGCTATAGGTCGGTGGGTGTGGCGCGGATTTCAGTCCTCGGAGAGTACCGCGAACTGAGCACTTGGCTGCTCGCTCTGATCGTCCTACTGTTGAAGTTCCAGCCTTCACTTATCACAAGGGAACGCCTCACGAAGTGCCGCTAATGCTTGCCCTTGTGCCGGATTGTGAGCCTCTTCTGGATGGTTGCCGATGTATTTTCTGATGACTCGTACTTTCTGAATATTGGTCGCCCCTGCAGGCAGACAAAAGATCCTCTCTGAACGCTTCACATTATGGATCAACTCGGACGATCCAACGCCCTGAGTAAGTCCAGCGACGTAGCCCATGCAGTAGCCGTGCTGTACGTTTTCTGCCGTGCTCAGTTGGTGGAGGTCTTTCTCAGCCGGGCCACACTGGTCATAAAAACTCGTGCCGGATTTATCTGGTGCAGATGGCACTTCTTGGGCAATCGGAGCTTGAACTGTGAAGAGGCAAAGTGATAGAAGCGTAGCGAGCAGTAGTCTCACGGGTGACCTCCGCACAAAGTGTAGTCCTGTTTCTTTGCCCCTTGGAGACCGAAAACAGCCGCCGATGCGAGGAGGTCGTATTCCAGTTCTTACGCCTCTTATCATACCTTCCTTCTTCATAGTTCTTTTCATAAGGGCAGTAAAGCCAGAAAAGCCGTGTCATTACTGCACAATCTTGATATGCGCTAGGGAATAATTCCCCATCTGATCGGGAGAGTTTCCCTACAGGAACGGGCAAAATTCCTGCGCCCTGTGGGAACAAATCCCACTCTCAGAAGCCCAGTTCCTTGGCCGTAGGCTGGCGAAAAGGAACGGAGTCTCCCTTTGGAGCGGGCGCGCCCAGCACATTCGGGTTCGGAGGGCATTCATTGCAGACTGGATCTCCCCTTCTCGTACCCAATGCTCTGTTTCCCGGAGGTGAACGTAACAGCGTTGGAAGTTTCGCGGCGGGATTTGCGGGACACGACCGAACTCCTTCGGTGTGACCCGTCCGACGGCGCCAGAACCGAGCTTGTATCCTACCGATGCAAGGGCCACGCGATTGCGTCGGCTCTCGATAATTCGTATACAGCGTCAAGCTCTGGATTCAGAAGCAGTATCGAAATGATTCGCCGCGCGATTCGTTGAAATTCTTCCAGCTCTTCAACCCGCAATGGCCTACCTAACACGCGATGGTCGCGATAGCTTAACCACTTCTTCAGGACGGGGTAGCCCCCAACAGCGAAGTTCCACACGGGCAGAGGAACATTGCTCCAATAGACTTGCGGATTGAAAAACACGTCCAATGTATATACCCCCAGATGGTTCCTCTGATCCGCTGAGAGTGGCTCCAAGGCGGCGAGTTCCATTTCCCTTGCTGGGCGCACTCTTTCTGCACCGAGCGCGGGCATCACCGCGCCACGCGCATCAACGTAGCCCCAATTCTCGGTTCCAAGTAGATCACGCGCAGGGTCGATTTGGGTTCCATCAGAGGTTGTGATGTCCGCAATAGATCGCAGATGGTCGGCTACCTCAACCGTCACCCCCGTCACATCTTGCTCGGGGTCTAAGAGTGCCGCGACGTTTCGGCCGAGGGCTGAGGAAGTGCGGAGGTGTTCCCAGTGCCGAGGCAATGGAATGCGGGGCCAGTCCTGAAGTAACGCGCCGCAGTTTGCATTGCGGTAAGCTGGGGAATAGACCGTCGCGATCACGTGAAAAAAAACGTCTTCAAAAGTGACGCCGTTCATGTCACTTACATAATCCTGCAATTCTGCGGAAGCGTTTGGCTGCCGACCGTTGGCCGCAGCGTCGCCGCCGTGAAGCTCTCGCTGAGGAGCATGCAATGTCAAGGGAAACAGATTTGCGCCGCGTTCAATGACGTGAAGCGACGAAAGACGTCTGGTTACTACGGGAGGATCGTACACGCGTCTTTGATCTTGGGCCGCAGCGATCCAAAGTACGTGTCCGTCTACTTCCGGAAAATATTCTTCACGCTTCCGGTCCACGAGATTGGTTTCCGGTTCCCAATACAACCATCTGAGATCGAACGGACGATAATAGAAGCGCACAAACTTGTCCCGCCTTATGCCCCGTCCGACAAGATGCTCGCGAACGGCGAGAGCATTGAATCCTTGTCCTGGCGTTATAGCTCGGGGTGCGATCTGCGCGATGCGCTCATTGGGACTTGAGGATCAAAATACTCCTGTACTCTTGCAACTAGCTGTTCTCGATCTATGTGGACCAGGAGATCATCGCGGCTCGTCTTGACGCCGGGAAAGGATCGGGGGAACAGCTCTGTCATCAACGGCCAGTTTAGATATTCTGCATCGTGGAGCACAGGTGTGAACGGGAGCCGAAGTTTCAATTCCGGCTGGATATCCTGGTATGGTGGGCCGGGTTGGGCTTCGACAGCTTGGATCAGTTCTTGGCGTTTGTTCGTGCCCCAAAAATCTCGATAATGAACGCTGTTTGTTGCCGCGTGTTCGCGCTTCCTGACGAGAAGAGAGATTGCTGTTCCAACTTGAATGCCCTCACGATTCGTTTCCGTCGAAAAGATACTGGGGTCGGGTGCGCCGTCCGGAGTGGTTTTTCCGGTCGAGAAAGCGTCGCCGTTTAACGAGTCGATCCAAATCGAGTCGAAGGCATCGAGGTATCTCTCGCGCATTCCTGGGCAGGATCTGCTATCAAGCCAGGAGTAATTGGAGATGTAACACACGACACCCTCGCGGGAGCGCTCAACGATTTTGCGCTCTGCGGCACGAAAAAACCGGATATATAACTCGTTGAGACCGTGACCTTCAGGCGGGGCAACACTGACAGTCGTCCGGTATGCGTTCGAGAGCTCCCTTTCCTCGCCTACGGCAATCCCAGCGAAGCCGTTGTAAGGAGGATTGCCGAGAATCACGAGTACGGTTTCCTGTTGTTTGACGTAATCGGCTCGATCCCGTTCCTGTTGCATTTCAGCGTACATCAACTGCTGCTGCGGCCCGGCGGGTGGTGTCCATCCGGTGAGGGCGTTTGTTAGGAAAACCGCGGCACGCTCATTCTCCGCAAACGGTGCTCCCAATTCGTGGAGGAGCAAGCCCAACTGAAGGTGCGCCACCACGAATGGCGCAGCAAGAATCTCAAACCCGAATACCCTTGCTGCCGCCTGTTTCAGGCGGTGTGCTCGAAGTGCTCCCGCGCCGCTTGCCCTCAGAGAGCGGTCGATCCGGTTCAGCACTTCGACCAGATAGGCTCCTGTACCACAGCAGGGATCAAGAACGATGACGCGCTCGTTGGCAAAGCCGTCACGGATGCCAAGTTCGGAGCGCAGTACCTGGTCGATACGTTCCACCATGTACCGAACGACATCGCGCGGCGTATACCAGACACCCAGTTTTTTCCGCAGATCGGGATCAAATTCCTGCAGGAATGGCTCATAAAAGTATTGGACGGCGTCTCCATGTTGTAGCTGCTGAAAAAACTCACCATACTGGACGCGGTTAAGGGTGTCGGCGGTCCAATCCAGAACCTCAAGAAGCCCGAGGGGCTCAAGTGCCAGGGGCTGCGCAATTTGGGCGAAGAGCACGTTAATCATCGGTACGCGCAGGCTCCAGATCGCGTCCTGCCAACGGAAGCGTTCATTTGCTAGCGCGTGCTGGCTGCGCCACAAGACCCATGCGGAAAACACGCCATAAAATAGCGTTTGAATGAGACTCGATCTAAAGAACCGCTCGCCATTCTCATCTTCAAACGTCATGCCGAGAGCTTGTGAGAACGCGATTCGAAGGTTGCGAATAGCTGGCACATCTCCAGCCAACTCGACTCGTGCCTTCGCCTCCCGTGCATACGAGGCAAGAAAGTGAGCGAGATCGGCTGGCGACGCGAGAGGCGCATTGTGCTGCAAGGCACGAATTATGAACTCGTCGAAAGTGGGAGCGTGCTGCTCCGCGAGAGCACGGGGATGATCGATCGCGGCGACAAATACATCTTCGGTATCGAAGAATCGGTACACCGCATCGACTCGCCTTGGGTTGCCGTCTGGGTCACGCTGGAGGAGAAGGAATTCCCTGAAATTTGTGGCCAGTACAAGTCCGTATCTCCCGAGGTAGTTTCTAACTTGTGCCGTCTCTGCGAGGTGCTCGACATCCTCATTGAAACCTTTCGCTTCAATTACTCCACGGGACGGAACCTGATCTGCGGCATTGCGTCCGCGCCGAAGTTGTTCCGCAGTGAATAGCCCTCCATCTGGCATGCCTGCACCTTGGTTTTGAATTTGCATGATGCAGGTCACACGCGGTGAGAGGCGACGGCCATACGCCGACAAAAGTGTAGCGAGTGGATCGTAGTACGAGGTTTCTGGTTGACCGATGCCGGCCGCGCGGATCTCACGCAAGCGGCTGAAGTAGACTTCGAGAGGGTGCACTCACGATTTGTAAATGCCTGAGAGACAAAGCGCAAGTGGACAGAGAGATTCGCTAGGCATTGGTTCCCCCGCAAATGTCGTTTAGCGCTCACGCTCAACGGACTCCGCAGCTCCTTTTGCAGTTTGTAGCGCGTAGCGTTTCCCGTCCTCTTTGGCCTTGCTGCTGAGTTCCATCAGGCGGCATGCGGTTTCCTCAATGCTCCATCCCCAGTCGATAGCCGTCCGGCACCATGTGAAATCCGCCCTGCTAATGTCGGGCCGGTGGCCTCGATGAATTGACGGCGCTCCTCGGACGCAACGCTCATAATCAGGCCACCTCCGTGGGCTGCCTCGCAGGTGAGCAACAGGCGGGGCGGGTGAATGCGGTTCCTCGGGTGCTGCGACAAAGCCGCAGCCTTCCAGCGCCGTGACGCTCACCACTTTGCCGGCGCTCGCATGGCTTATCTCAACAATCGGGAAACTAGGAGCGTAGTCGGCCTTAAAATTTCGGCTTCCGGCAATCCGGGTGGCCCCGCTCGCGGAAGCATCGGCGCCGACACCCTTTTTCAGTCTCCGGCTGAAATCCGCCGTGGCGTCCTTCAGGGCAATCCAAGCCTGGTGATTGCCCGGTGACGTGCGAATGACCATGAAGGCATGAGGTGTGATGCGCTTTGCCTTTTCGGCGTCGAGGTCGTCAAGCTGTACCAGCGTGACAGTTGTCGATCGCGGGCGAATGATTACGTTGTGTCGGTCATGCTCGGCGTGCTGCAGAATCCGGCCAATCGTGCCGCACAGTTTCTCGAAAGTGCGACTTGCTTTGTACTTTCCCGCAACCTTCTTGCCGTCAATGTCGGTCAATGTCACATCGAACGCGCTCGCGCCGACAGATGCGAAAGCAGAAAGCATCGCCCGCGCCCCCCGCCCCGTGTTTCTTCCTTCAAGAACCTTCAAGAACCCTCCTGAACCCTCATGTGAAGTGGTGTGGGGGACAAATCGGAATCGGGCCGCCCTTGTTAATGGGATCGAGTCTGACACCAATTCCAACCATCCCTCCCTCATCGCTCGCCGCTTGTAAACAGTGATCGACTCACGGCTAACATCAAGTGCTTCGGCGAATCGTTTCACGGCAAGAATGAATGGTTGATTACCGTGTAATTCTTGCAGAACTTGGCACAGGACTCTAAATCGAGCAAACCCGGGACTGATCTCATCAGCGGACACAAGCCGCGACTTCATCACCGCAACAGCGCGAGCGAATATTCCGGGGGGAAACTGGATGAGATGTAGACTTTCCACGAATGCCACGGGCCGATCCACGGGACAGTCTGGAAATTCCTCGGCCCACGGATCGCGTGCGCCTGGGTGTCTCATTTGTAGGACCTGGCCCACGGCGTCCAAAGCCTCCGTCTCACCAAGATCAGCCAATGCCCCGTGCACCGAGTGTGCGAAGTAGAACATCGCTGATGATCGTTTTCCCCGCTTCCGGCGATTTTCCGCGGCGTGTTCAGCTTCTATCGCCGCCTCGATCGCGTTGACGAGTTTCCGAGAAAGTGTCGGCAGTGGCGCCCGCCGTGCGTCTGTTCTGCCCTCAGCCATTATTCGCGCTGTCGCCATCAGTTTTATTCCTGCGTGGTTCGCACTGCGCGTAAAATGGCCGCTCAAGCCACAGAATCGCGCTGTACTGGGCTACTAGTGTTTCGACCACTAGTGGCCCTCGCCATTCTTAGCGAGCGTGTCAGAGGCGAAACTTCGCGTACCTGTGGGTTCCGCATTCCGTCGATCACCAGAAACAAGCTGAGCTAACGCCCTGGCAAACGCTGGCTCACGCAGCGATTCGCGCAGGCAACGCAATATTTCCTCTGCCTCGTCTCGTGGAGTGAGTGTCGCATCTTCCGGCACGCTCCTCGGGTACACTGAAGCGGTCGCGGTCACTTCGCCTCCGCCAAGAATCGCGCAACCTCATCCGGCTCAAACAGCAATCTGCGGCAGATACGCACCGGGCGAAGTTTCTGCTTGCGGACCCAGCTTCGGACGGTGTGAGGGCTAACGCATAGCGCCTTTGCGACCGCGAGCAACGTGAGCAGTTGGGGAACGCTCTCCGGCATCACTCACCTCTCTGCTTCAGGCGAGCCTCGACCGCCTCAACTGGAATGCACCACTGCTTGCCCGCCTTGCGACCATTTAACTTACCCGTCATGAGCAGTCGGTAAACGAAATCGAGGCTCACGCCAAGTTTGCGCGCCGCTTGAACTGCGCTGAGTTCCATGCCATTCTTCATCGCCATTTCCTCCTTGACTTTGCTCAGTCTAGTGCTTACACTTATTATTATGCGACGTGACCGTTACAACCCCGTAACACCTGATTTCAGATTGCCCATTCTGATTCCTTCAATACCTGAGGAGCAGGAAGGAGTGGCCACGTTTGAGTCGGAGTTTGGCCCGCCCAAGCCGGTCCGAATGTTTAAGAACTCTGACCTGAAGAACGCGAGGAAGCATTTGTCACAGTCTGAGGCGCAGGGGTTTTATGCGGTTGTTGCCCTAACTCAGGGCCTCCAAAATCCGGCGGATTCAATTGCTTTAGGAAAAGCCAAAGCTGCCTTTGATGAATGGCATCGACTCCAGCAAGACGAGCCGAGCATCTTCTCGCCGGGTGATCCGGGGTATGAAGTGTTTGCCAACGGGCTTGCACGAATCATCGGGCTACCTCCCGAAGAGGCAATCGCCGTTTTTGACGGTAAACGGCCAGGCCCACGCGCCGCTGCAGACCCCCGATGGCTGTTGTCCTATCAGATATCCCAGGCGCTTTCTAGTGATGCACATCTCGTGCTCTGGTGCACAGGAACTCGCCTTACGCCTGCAATCTGGTGCGAAGACGTGAAGACAGCCTTTTATGTCCGTGCCTTACTGAACGTGACTGGAGGAAAAGGACTGCGCATCTGTCCTCATTGCAGCGAACCTTTTCTTCAAGAACGTCCCGACCAGAACTACTGCTCAATCGCACACCGCGAAGCTCACCGCGTAGCACGATGGCGCGCTCGCCATAAGTTAGAACCCACAACAAAAATCAGGAGGAAGCGCAATGTCCCTCGTAAAAAGACATAAAACGTGGCACACACATTTCTTCGTTGATGGGCAACGCTTCCGTCAGAGCCTCGACACCAGCGATTGGCGTGAGGCGCAAGCGCGGGAGAAGGAACTTATCACCCAAGCCTCGCAGGGCAAACTCGCGCCAGTGAGTCAGCAGTTCGGGCGACTGGCGTTTGGCGAGGCCGCTGACCGATTTCTCGAAGGTCGGCGCTTGGACCTGTCTGACGCAAGCCAGAAGAAAGAGAAACAATTGCTTGTTCAACCGAGGCGCTTCTTTGGAGCGCAAACTCTCCAGAAAATCACCACCGAGAATCTCGTCAGCTTCCGAGAATGGCGCGTGCAAGCGGGCGTGGGACCAGCCATTATCAACATGGAAATGGGTGTGATCCGCCGGATGATGAAGAAAGCGAAGCGATGGCATCTTGTTGGAGCCGAGATCAAGCCCTTGCGCGAGCCTCGGTCCATTGGCAGGGCCTTGGCTCACCCGGAGAAGGTAAAGCTACTGGCGAAGGCGAAGAGCCGCCCAGGGTGGCACAATGCGCGTTTGGCGGGCATTCTGGCGCTCAATACGACAATGCGGGGTTGCGAGATCAAGAATCTGCGCTGGCGAGACGTTGACCTGCTGACTCGCGTGCTTTCAGTTCGCAAGAGCAAAACCGAAGCGGGCGAAAGGACAATCCCGATTAACGACGCAGCGTTCGCAGCCATCCGCGAACTCAGAGAGAGGGCGCAGCCCCTCAACGGCACTGAGCCAGAGCACTTTCTCTTCCCGGCTTGTGAGAACGAACGCATCGACCCGACAAGGCCAATGAAGAGCTGGCGCTCTGCTTGGCGGCAGTTAACGAAAGCAGCGGGGATACCTGGACTCCGGTTCCACGATCTACGTCACCACGCAATCACCGAACTGGCGGAGTCGCAAGCCAGCGATCAGACGATCATGAGCGTTGCCGGGCACGTCTCACAGAGAATGCTGGCGCGTTACTCCCACGTTCGGATGGAAGCGAAGCGGCAAGCCTTGGATGCCCTGTCCAGAGGGAGTGAAAGGCAGGGTTACGACACAAAGAACGACACAAAAGACGGTCCTGGAATCACAGTCGCCGGGGAAGTGATTGAAAAGAATGGTAGGCACGAGGGGACTCGAACCCCTGACCTCTACCGTGTCAAGGTAGCGCTCTAACCAACTGAGCTACGCGCCTACGCGGTGGGACGATCTTCATTCTAGCGGGCAGGCGCCATTGTGGGCAAGCTCGCAATGGCGACGTTTTGTGAGCGACGGAGACCGAAGAGGCCTACTCCGCTGTCCGGAACTGCGGAACCCGGAAGCCGGCCTCAACCCTGGGTTAGTCATCTTCTGCGCGGCCAGAAGGGTCGATCGCGGAAGTCTCGATGCCGGTAGTTTCGCGGCCTGTCAGCGTCCCAGGAGAAGGCTCCCTTGTGCACCGTGATCTGAGGTTTGCCGCCGTCTCCCTCCAGGATAATGCTGACTATGTCGAAGCGGCAGCACGGCGGCCGGTCGCCGGGGATGCGACGAACATATCTGCGAGCGACCGATAAGATGTGCCGCCGCTTGCTCCGATCGACCGCCGTCACCGGTGGCGCTAACCCCTCGTTGGTTCGGGTTTTCACCTCGATGAAGCAGAGGATGCCATCGTCCCATCCAATCAGATCGATTTCACCCCGGTCGTACGGGACACGAAAGTTTGCGGCAACCATTTTGTAACCCAGGCCCCGCAAGTGCAGGTAGGCCTCGAGTTCACCGCGTTTGCCGGTCAGCAGATGTTTCGGCCTGCGCGCCGGTAAGTGGCGGCTGGCGAATTCCAGACTGCGGATGACGAACTTGGTCAGCCACACCATGAGGCGAGTATCCCATCCCGTCAGCCTGACTCTAACCGCTTCCGGCTTCCTGCTGATGTGATGGGCATCACTGGAAGTCGTGCTTCGGGGAGGAACAGCCGGCCGTGTCCGAGAAATTGTCTTACGTGGTTGCCAGTCGGAGACAAAGCCGTCAGAATCGAAGAGGCGCCGACTGACGTTCGTTGCCATGCCGGCCGGTAGTGGTCGTCCGCCAGCGAAGTCGAGATCGGTTGGAAGATCTACAGGAAAGGTGCGCGTGGAACATCTGGGAACAGCAGACTTCTTTCGCGAGGTAGCCGCTTGAAGAGTCAATTCTGGACTGCGCCGAACCAGATCACACTGCTGCGCCTGATCTTCATCCCGTTTGTCATCATTACGGTAATCGATGGGCAGTGGGTTTGGGCGCTCGGTCTTCTGGTAGCGGCGGCATTGAGCGACGCCCTCGACGGACTGCTGGCGCGGGCCTTGCACCAGCAGACCATGCTGGGGCAATATCTGGACCCAATCGCCGACAAGCTGTTGCTGAGTTCGCTGTTTCTCGTGCTTTCGTTTGTCAGGAAGATCCCGTGGAAGTACACCATCCTGGTGTTCAGCCGGGACCTGTGCATCGTGGCCACCGCTGTGGTTTTGTATGCCACGGTCGGATTTCGCGATTTCCGGCCCAGTATTTATGGCAAGCTGAACACCGGTTGTCAGATCGCGGCTGTCTTTTTCGTTGTTTTGGCACAAGTGCTGCGCGTCCCTTGGGTGCTGTACCTGGAAACGTTCTTTCTCTACGCAACCTTTACGTTCGCGACCATCTCGGGCGTCCACTATGTTCTGGTTACAGGATACCGCTTACGCAAACAGGACCAAAAGCCGGCCGCCTAGGGCGGTTTCAGGATTCGTGTATCCGCCCGTACGGGCAGTGCGGGCATTCAGAGCGTATGTGAGAACCAAACTTGGTATTTGCGGGTGGGCTGGATGGGCGAAAATCCAGCGCCGGAGGCGCGGTTCAGTTTAGCCCAGCACGGAGCCGAAGGCGGAGTGCTGGGCAAGATGGGAAATGGACCCGAGTCCCGTAGGGACGGCAGAGGCTGCGACACCGTCTCTTCAGGCCCGCTGAGGGCAGGGGGAAAAATCGTGGCGAAGGCGGCGCTGAACTTGAATTATTCATGAGGATCTCACGCTTTGAAGGGGCACGGCTTCAGCCGTGCCGTAAGCTACTGTCATTTAAGGTGGCTTTAGCCACTGAGGGACTTCGGTGTTGAGGCCCGCCGCGGCGGGCGACTTCCCTCAGGGGCTGAAGCCCAACTCTCTGCGCGCACGTAACGGCACGGCTGAAGCCGTGCCCCTTCAAAGCTACCAAAACAGATGAATAATCCAGGTGAAGCGCGGCTCTACCCGTACAAACCGGAGACACCTATTGTGGAACCGCTTTAGCCTGAGGCCACACGGGCTACAGCCATTTCATCTTCATGACCACCGATCATAATCACCGTCTGCAAGTGATCGTCGCGTTTGCCTTGGTCTATCTGTTCTGGGGCTCGACCTACCTGGCAATCGGAATTGCCGACGACGAGCATCTTCCTCCCGCGGTGATGTGTGCTCTGCGATTCGTGATTGCAGGTCCGCTGATGCTGGCGGCGTGTGCTGCCATGGGCCGCAGCATCCGCATCAGCTTGCATGAGGCGGTGCGGCTGGCGACGATCGGGTGCTTGTTGCTGGTAGCCGCCAATGGCGGTCTGGCGTGGGCAGAACAATGGGTGCCGACGGGACTTGCCGCGCTGATCGTAGCGGTTACGCCGATCTGGTTCATGGTGCTGGAGACTTTCGTCTTCCGGGGAGACCGGCTTTCGCGACGCGGTTTGATCGGGCTGGCATTAGGTATTGCGGGTATCGCCATTCTCTTCTGGCCCCAGTTCGCAGCCCGCAACACCCTTGGCACCATGCAACTGGTAGGTTCATTCACTCTCTTGTTCTCTTCCATGAGCTGGGCCATCGGCTCGGTGCTTTCGCGCAAGTGGCAAATGAAGGTTGACCCGTTCGCCGCTACGGGCTGGGAGATGTCCTTTGCGGCGATCGGCAATACGCTGGTTGCGTTGGTTACGGGCCAGCAGCATCGCATTGTGCTGACTTCTCGCGCACTGATGGCGGTGCTCTACCTGGTGGTTTTCGGGTCGTGGGTCGGTTACACCGCGTACATCTGGTTGCTGAAGCACGTATCCACGCACAAGGTGGCGACGTACGCCTATGTGAATCCCATTGTCGCGGTTTTTCTCGGATGGCTGGTGCTGCACGAGCGCTTCGATGGATACATATTTGCGGGAAGCGTAGTCATCATCGCCGCCGTGGCATTGGTCACCACGGCAAAAGTTCACAGCCGCGAACCAGACGAGCAATCGGCGGGCGGATTGCCCGAACTCGAATCGGAAGTGTAGGGCTAGGCGCCTGGTCTGTCCCCGCGCTCCTTCGACCGTTGCCAGGCAGCGGTTTTTCTCGTACTCTGAAGGCGATGGAAGTACACTTCACCCCCGAGACGGAAAAGAAACTCAAAGACCTGTCCACGCAGAGCGGACGCGGGACTGACGACCTGGTTGAGGACGCAATGGCGGGATACTTTGACGAAGTGCTGCAAGCGCGGGAGATGCTCAACAGCCGCTATGACGACCTGAAAAGCGGCAGGGTGAAGCCCATTTCCCGCGACGAGGTTATTGCCCACTTCCGCGAAAAGAGCGACGCCGCTCGCCGGACGCCGCCCGGTTCATGATTACGTATGATCTTCACCCACAAGTCCGCCTTGACCTTGACGAGATTTGGGAATTCATTCGCAGGGATAATCTCGACGCCGCCGACAACGTGATTGCGGATATTTTGGCGAGCATCGACGCGCTGGCCACTTTTCCCAATCGAGGCCGCAAACGCCCGGACCTCACGTCACGCCCGTTACGATTCATTTTGGCGCGTGACTACCTGATCGCTTACGCGCCGGAAGAAAAGCCACTGTGGATCGTCGCGGTAATGCACGGACGGCGCAGCCCCCGCTTGATGGCCGCAATCCTTAGAGACAGAGAGTAATTTGTAGGGACCAGAGGCGACGTACGCCTATGTGAATCCCATCGTCGCGGTTTTCCTGGGATGGCTGGTGCTGCACGAGCGCTTCGATGGATACATATTTGCCGGAAGCGTAGTAATCATCGCCGCCGTCGCATTGGTCACCACTGCGAAAGTTCACAGTCGCGAACCGGGTGAGCAATCGGTGGGATTGCCCGAACTGGAGTCGGAAGTGTAGGGATAAGCTTGGACGGTTCATGCTCCCACATAATCTAGGTGTCATCCCGAGCACCGAGCGCAGCGAGAAGTCGAGGGACTCCTATGGTCGCAAGCAATCCCCGACTTGTGTTGTAACGGGCGACCATACTGCGATTTTCTTGCAGCTATAGCGGCAGTAATATACTTGCCGAATCAAGCGCAAAAGGGAAAATTTGCAATGATGACGGGGGGAAACCGTGAGCGCCCCGGCGGTTGCCGCGGTCCGCGTCCGGCAAATTGCTGCGGCGATACACCCCATAGAAGCAGGCTAAGAATGCTGTTCATGCTTAACCGCATCTCGTACATGGATGAGACTGGACACGCTGACGACCCTGTTTGCAATTATGTCGGGATGGCTGGCTTCGTTGCTCCCGCTGGGATCTGGGAGGTGTTTTCAGAAAGGTGGCAAACAACGCTCAACAATGCGTGCCTAAAGAAGCCATTCCACATGAAAGAGTTCGCTCATTTTCAGGGAGAATTCGAGGGCTGGAAGGAAAGCGACAGGAAGCTCCTGTTGGGCGAGCTAATCAAGCACATTCGCGAGATAAATGCCAGCCCTGTAGCTGCAATCGTATCCCTTCGCGATTACGAGACTTTAACGCCATCGCAACAATCATATTTCGGCGATCCGTACTATCTTGCATTCCAAACAGCCACTCGCGGAGCGGCACTTGAAGCATCTGGTTATCCATCAGAGGAGACCGAGCCGATTGCGATGGTGTATTCGTACAACGAAGAATACGGCACCACTAACGGCGGATGCGCGGAACAGATGTGGCACATGGTGAAAAAACACTGGGAGAAAGGAAATCTCATGGGTAGTTATGCGTCGTCAACCCCACAACTCCTCTGCCCCCTGCAAGCGGCAGATGTCTTTGCATACGAGTTGGCGCACGACTTTGAGCGCATGATCAAATGTCCGACCTCTTCAATGCGATGGGGTCTGCGCCAATTTCTTTATATGTACCAGATACCTTTGCCGCAGATTCGGTTTTTTGAACGGCGTGCGCTGCTAAGGCTCATTCGCAATAGCTATCCAGATAAAACCGGGGTGGAGGAACTGGGAAGCGAAATGGACGAAATGGTTCGGGAGCAGGCGTTCATGACTCGATGGATGATTGAGCGCGGCAAGTACGATGAAGAATTTGAGGTTTAGAAAAATGGCCATAAGCAATATGACAATTCTGACCGCACCATGCCGAAACTGCTCAAGCCACCCGACCGGAAAGGAAGCGAATTCTTCGCGGGCGCTCCGCTCCAGATAACACCTCCAGGTTTATGAATAATCCAGGCTAAGCCCTACTTCCCCCTCCACCGCACCCCGTCTTTGGTGTTTTCCAGGATGACGCCGTTCTCCGACAACTGTGCTCGGATAGCGTCTGAGCGCGCGAAATCGCGGGTCTTGCGCGCTTGCGAGTGCTCGGCAACGAGTTGCTCGACCTCGGAATCGGAGAGCGCCGCAGCTTTGGCAAACTCGGCCGTCTGCGGGCTGATCTTGTCCTCCAGGCCTTCCGTCTTTGCCCATTCGACGGTTGCGCGCACCTTGGCGGCATCGTCGTCCGTCAGCACCGCGAAGATCTCTTCGAATTCTTCGAGGACCCTGAGCAGTTGAGGTACGTCGCCCTTCCGTACTTCTCCCGCGTCGGCGGCAGCGTTCACGTCCCTCACCATGTCAAAAACCGCGCCCAACGCGCGGGCCGTGTTCAAATCATCGTCCAACGCGGCGCGCATTTCGGCCGACGTCCTCTCCGCGATTTCGGCAATGATCACATTGCCGTCATCGGCGAACGGCGAAGTCTCCAGCCGCAGCTTGAAGTTGCGCAACCGTTCCACCGAGTTGGCCGCCTGGGTCAGCCCGTCGAAGGTGAAGTTGAGCTGCTTGCGGTAGGGAACTGACATCAGGAGAAATCGGATGGACGATGGCTTATGTCCCATCAGGATGAGATCGCGGACGGTGAAGAAATTGCCCGCGCTCTTCGCCATCTTCTCGCCTTCCACCAGCAGGAAGCGCGAATGCACCCAGAAATGCACGAACGGCTTCCCGGTCAACGCCTCCGATTGCGCGATCTCGTTTTCGTGATGCGGGAAGATGAGGTCTTCGCCGCCGGCATGAATGTCGAAGCTCTCGCCGAGGTATTTCATCGACATTTGCGAACACTCGATGTGCCAGCCCGGGCGACCGGGACCGATCTCGGTTTCCCACATTGCCTCGCCTGGTTTCGGCGCCTTCCAAAGCGCGAAATCGCGGGCGTTGTCTTTGTCGTATTCGTCCACGTCCACCCGCGCGCCATCGTTCATGCCCGCGAAGTCCCTCTTTGACAGCTTGCCGTACTCGGGAAACTTTGCGATTCGGAAGTAGTAGGAGCCGTCGTCGGTGCGGTAGGCAAAGCCCTTCTCCTCAAGTCCCTTGATAAAGTGGGCCATCTCCTGAATGTGATCGGTGGCATTGACCACCAATTCGGGATGCTGGATGTTCAGCGCGTCGGCATCTTCCAGAAACGCCTGCTTGTACTTCTTGGTGTAGTCCTGGACGCTGACGCCCGCCGCGGCAGCGTTGCGAATGATCTTGTCATCCACGTCGGTGATGTTCATGACGTGCTTCAGCTTGTAGCCACTCTGCTTCAGAAAACGCCGCAGCGTGTCCACGACAATGAAGGTGCGGAAATTGCCAATGTGGCCGTAGTCGTAAACCGTGGGCCCGCAGGCATACATGCGGACCAGGTTGTCTTCCAGTGGATGGAACTCCTCGACTTTTCCGGAGAGAGTGTTAAAGAGCTGAAGCGGCATGGACCTTCCCTGTGCAGGTGGAGAATCTTTGATTGTAGGGGCCTGCAAGAAATCTAATCAAGGGGCAGCATCAAGGAACACAGGACGGCTTTCGGCGTGCTTGTTACCGAACCCACGTTGTGCCATTTCTGCCCCCGATTTACAGAATAGCCCTCACCACGGTGCCATCAGCGCGCGGAGGGCAGCTCCGTTGGTTGCCAAGGAAAGCGCCCTAGTCCATGCTGCGGCGAAGATCAACTAGCACTTGATCGACAGCGCTTACCCGGATGAATCCCAAACGCGGATATTCCAGGTCAAGGGTGACATAGACCGCGAAGGTGAGTATGGCCGCAAAACTGAACAAATGAAGCCAACTACGTGTTTTCTGGCCGCCATGCCATATCCCGCCAACAGCGAACACGCCAGCGCCAAACCGCCCAGCATGGCAAAGATGATGGTCGGCGGATGGGTTCGCCTGGCCACGTTCCTAGTGGTGGTGATGTCAATCATGTGGTTCAGGGCAGGCAGCAGCAGCATGGAAGCCGCGGTGGTATTCGACTCCCGGCTGGCCGCCACTGCGTTGGTCCAGATTACTTTCTGCAACGCTTCGGCCCTGGCCAGTTCTGTCTTCGCGGAGTCCATGTCGGGAAGCTTTTGGTAAGCCGCCAACCGTGTGTCCAGATACTGCCGAAACAAATCCCGCATTGCTGGCTGCTTCTCGGCGGGCAACAGTTCAATTCGCAAGTAAGCAGTGCCTATGGCGTTGGCCTCTTCCGCCACCAACTGCCGTCGCGCGTCAAAGCGCGAGCCAGCCCCGGAAAACGTGAACGCGATGAGCAGGCCGAGGAGCCCAAACACAGCGCCCTCGACGGCGCCGAAACCGGTGCTATCGGGCCCGTCCGGGCCGGTCATCCGCCGCATCCCTACGCGACGACCGATTTCCAGGAACAACAGCATTCCAGCAAACAACACCAGGAGGAACACCGGAGTTACGACCCAAAAGTCCATCATTCGGCCTCAGCTACTGTTCTATCATTGTTCGCGGAAGCCGGCATTGCATCCGGTTGCAGTCTTCCTTCCCAGCGGCGCGTTCCGCGCTTATTGCCGGCAGGCAGAACAGTAGCCGCCAACCTCTAAGCGGGACACTAGAATCTTGAAGTGGCAGTCTTTTTCCACTTGCTGTTTGAGTTTCTCGTAGGTACTGGTTACGAATTCCGTGATTTTCCCGCAGCGCAGACAGGCAATGTGGATGTGCTCGCGGTTCATTTTCCGTTCGTAGTAATGGCCTTCCCCGCGAATGTGCATTAAGTCGAGCTCGTCGATCAGTCCGTGCCGTTTGAGCAGTTGCAAGGTTCGATATACCGTGCTGCGGTCCACGGACGCATCCACTCTCTGGACTTTCCGCAAGATCTGGCCGGCATCAAGATGCTTGGTTGCGGTTTCGATGACGCGCAGAACGGCGCGCCGCTGTTGCGTGATGCGAATGCCGCGTTCGCTGAAGTAGGCCTGTAGACGGCCTGGAATCTGGGTTTCCGGTAGAGGCATAGAGTGGGTTCTCCGGGTGTTGCAACTGGTCGCAAGAAGGCTGCGACGAAATCCTGGGGCATTCCTTGACAACCATCCCCGTCACCCGCCAGCATAGACAGGTTAACACTAGATGCGACCGAGTCGCAACTAGGGAAACTGTTCACAATCGAACAAACGAGAATCAATAGCAAGGCTGCCTCGGAGACGGAAATGGAAAGTCGAACAACTCGACCTACCGTATGTCTGGAGCCGGGGTTTGGGAACCAACGGGAGTATTTGTGGATCGTCTAGGCGTCCTTACATCGGCGGTATGGGCAACACTGGCGCGAATCGGTTACGCTGCGCTGCTGCTCGCGGCAGTGGCGCTGCCATCCCATGGTCAGGAATATCCCTACTTCGTGACCTACTCGCAGGAAATGGAAGAGCCGGGGAACCTCGACATCGAAATGTTTAACGTGGTTGGCAACCCTCCGAGTGGCAACAGTTTTATTGGCTCGGACATCGAATTTGAGTATGGCCTAAAAGGGTGGTGGACGACAGAGTTTTATCTCGACGGACAAGCGACCCAGAACGAAAGTACCATCTTTACCGGATTCCGCTGGGAGAACCGGTTTCGCCCGCTTGCTCGTGAGCACTGGATCAATCCTGTTCTCTATACCGAATTCGAAGACATCAGCGCCGACAAGACCATGCGAGAGGTCGTCGGTCACGACGGCAGGTATGACTTCCTGGCGCCGAACGGGCTGGCGCACATGGATAAGCAGCGCGAGATTGAGCTAAAGCTGATTCTGGGCAGCAATTTTCGCGGTTGGAACATCAGCGAAAACTTCATCGCGGAAAAAAATCTTGCGGGCGATCCCTGGGAGTTTGGCTATGCCCTCGGGGTGAGCCGTCCTCTGCAGCTTGCCGCCAGTGCGCACGAGTGCGCCTTTTGTGCAGAGAAGTTTCAAGCCGGCGTTGAAATGTACGGTGGCTTGGGCGATACCGACGGCTTCGGGTTGCACCTGACCTCGCAATACCTGGGCCCGACCGTTAACTGGTCTGCTCCGCATGGGATGACCGTGGCGTTTTCGCCGCAGTTTGGGCTGAATGGCTACAGCATTCCCGTGTTGTATCGCTTCTCGGTGTCTTATGAGTTCCAACAATTCTTCAGCCACTTCCATCGGAGTGGGCAATGATAAGTAGGCCGGCACTATTCTTCATCGCAGCGCTCCTCATTGTCGCGTTATCGCTGGCTGGGTTTGCCACATCCAATGGGGCATGGCTGACGAACGTCCCGCAACGCGAGCGCGAGCGGGTCAATCCCTATCGCGACCAGCCGGAAGCGGTCGCCGCCGGCCGCCGAATTTTCCTCGACCACTGCGCCCACTGTCATGGCAAGGATGCGGAGGGAACCAAGAAGCGGCCGTCCTTGCAGAGCCGCCGCGTGCAACAAGAGGCCACCGACGGTGACCTCCATTGGTTGCTGGTAAACGGGAACCGGGGCCAGGGTATGCCATCCTGGGTCAAGCTGGGCGATCCTCAGATTTGGCAGGTCATCTGCTATGTGAAGTCGTTACATTGAGTCTGCCGAGGTCTGGCGAGTCTGTGAGCAGAATCTTGGGTAATAATATACGTGACAAAATAGCGGTTCGGCTCTAAGATTTGAGCATGGAACCGAAGAGCCTGCAAGAAGCGATCCTGTTCTTCTCCGATCCGGTCAACTGCCGCGAATACCTCGTGGCCCGTCGCTGGCCCGATGGCGTTGTGTGCCCGCGTTGTGGAAGCAAGAACGTCCTGTTCCTTGAGAAGTACAATCGCTGGCACTGCCGCGAGAAGCACGATGCTCCGCAGTTCACGCTCAAGACTGGCACCATATTCGAGGATTCGCCGCTCGGTCTGGACAAGTGGCTTGCCGCAATGTGGATGGTCGTTAACAGCAAGAATGGCGTTTCGTCTTGGGAGATGCACCGCTCGCTAAAAGTCACCCAAAAGTCAGCGTGGTTTATGAATCACAGAATCCGCTATGCCTTGCAGAACGGCTCCATAGTGAAACTCAGCGGCGAATGCGAAGTTGACGAGAGCTTTATTGGTGGCAAGGCTCGCAACATGCACATGGACGTTCGCAAGCGGCGCATTACCGCAACAGGCCCATCCGACAAGACTGCGGTCTTCGGTGTGTTGGAACGCAGCAATGGTGACGGAGGTCACAGCAAGGTTCGGACGAAAGTGATTACTGATCGTAAGAAGAAAACCTTGCAATCCGAAGTGAGAGCCAATGTGCAGGCAGGCGCGGCGCTATACTCAGATGCGCTGCTTTCGTATGACGGCCTTGAATCGGAGTACGCCCATCAGGTAGTCGATCATGCGGTAGAATACGTGCGCGGTCGCGTCCACACCAATGGCTTGGAAAATTTTTGGAGCCTGTTCAAGAGGGGCATCAACGGGACGTATGTTAGTGTAGAGCCGTTTCACTTGTTCCGATATTTGGACGAACAGGAGTTCCGGTTCAACAATCGCGGTACTCGCGACAATCCGGTCACGGACGGCGACCGATTTGATCGTGCTGTGCGCCAAATCGTGGGCAAGCGGGTTACTTACGCTGCCCTGACGGGAAAAGTAAGAGAAGTCGTTTTACAAACTTCCACTTCCGAAGCGTGGTAAGCGCAGGGAATTTGGCAAACTATGAGCAGCTTGGACGGACGCACTCTTGGCGCAAATGGTCGCAAGGTGCCCCTCAGGGCAGATATGTGTACCGAGTTGTCGTACCGTTTTAAGTTCAAGACGAGTGAATTTGATTTTGGGAAGTTCCATGATGCGATTGGTAAGTCCGTAGAAATCGAGGGGTGGAATGAGACGGTGCTTGACCCGTTTCCTGAAGCAGAGGACAAGTACCACGCACACGTGAGGTGGAAGGAATCAGAGAATGATGACGAATTCGTGAGGCTCAGGATTGATTATCACATGTGGGACGCGGATATTGAACTCACGAGCGTAAGACCTTATGCCGAAGAGTTTTTTGAATGGCTTGCTCCGTTCTATTCGGGCGATGCGGCAGAGGCTCACATACATGCAGAATTCTCCTTCCCTTCCGAGACATGGCAGAGTAAGATTGTGCCTCTTCCGCTTAAAGTTCCCTACGCTGGCAAATCGGCCGTTATCGACGGAGTGTCAATTGATCTGCCGGGTGAGCCAGAGGGGGTGAGGTCGGTTTGGATTCATAAACACAGGAAATCTCTTGAGTTGCAACTATATGCCGACAAGCGGTTTGGGTTGGTTGGATTTCACCCCCAGAACGACATCGATTCGCTCAGGGTGGTCATCAAAAGTCTTGTAGAGGAGAAGCAGTCATGAACTCAGAGTGCGCCCGAATTTTGGAAAAGCATGGTGGCGGCGTTCGCTGGATGCACGATAGGTTTTCTAGCTGCCGTCGCGAACGCTTTATTTCTACAGCCAAGGACTTCGATGTCTCTTTCGGCTCGGTGCTCGAACACACCGCAAGTCAGTACCTGAACATCGCGATTGATGCGGAGGTGTTGGGTGGTACGCCGCGAATCTCCGGTACGCGCATTCCGGTGTACATGGTTCTCGACGCCATTGAATACTACGGCAGGCTTGACGGCGCACTGGAATCGTATCCGCAACTGTCTATCGAGCAAGTGAAAGACGCGGTCTCGTTTGCAGGCGACGTCTTGGAGCTTCCGGTTGACTACGAATCTTAGGCTGTTGCTGGATGAATGCGTTACGAAACCCCTGGCGGATATGCTTGGGGTTTCTTCGTCTGCGCTGAACATCGAACACGTCAAGGACGTTATCGCGGGAGCCGAAGATGCCAATGTGATTAAGTACGCGACAGGCGAGAACAGAATTGTCGTAACTACGGAAACGGGCATCAATCACAAGAAGTTCAAGATTTGTACCCATCCGGGAATCATCGTTTTGTGCGGCAGACACCGTCACGCATCGATTCAGGCAGGGGCGTTCAAGAAATTTATGCGGTCAGGTCACCGCAAACTGGTTCATCACGCGGTCACATTTATCAGCGAGAATCAGGCTAGGATCAAGATGATTGATGACGAGTAGACGATCAAATTATGAAGCCATTACCAGCGCCGAACGTCCCCGGAAAGACCGCGTTTGAGCGGTTCGATAACGCTGTGCGCCAAGTGCTCAGCGTGCCGAAAGAAGCAGTGCTCAGGCAGGAAGCGCGGGAGAAGAAAACGCGGGAACGTAAGAGGCGAGCCAAGAAGTCATAGCGGGTCGCCTCATCCTGTCACGGCAGGACTCCAGCCTAATACCCAGCCCATATTTTACCAAGTATATTATTACCGAATCTTGGGTGTACCCCTTGGTAAAGAGAATCGGACTTGCGATACTGGTGCTCCTGGTGGCCATCCAGTTCATCCCAGCGAATCGAAGTAACCCCACTGTGGAGCCATCACAATCGATCTACGCAACCCTGCCGGTGCCCGCGGACGTGAAGGCAGTGTTTGAGCGGTCCTGCAAGAATTGCCATTCCGACGAAACCTCCTGGCCCTGGTACAGTTACGTCGCTCCGGTCTCGTGGGTCATCGCTCACGATGTGCACCAAGCCCGGAAGGCGATGAATTTATCGGAATGGGGTGGTTATCCGATAAACATAAAGGCAAATAAACTCGAAGAAATCTGTGAACAATTGACCAACGGCGACATGCCAGATCGAAAATACACACTGATTCACGAATATGCACGCACCACGGGGAAGGAACGCGACGTTGTATGCCAGTGGACCGAGGACTCACGTGAATGTTAGGCCGCCCTTGGCAGCGTCCTCCGACGACTTCCAGGGAGAATTCGCGATTACCAGAATTTTGTCGCATATCGAAAGTCATTTGTCCCGGTTTTCATCTTGTTGCAATCAAGTTCATGGATACTGAGCTAACTGACCGACCGAGGTCTACGTCTCTTACTAATGAAGAATAGGGAAGGACTCTTACCCGCAACGACGAACTGGTCAGGATGGAATCATGTTGAGAATCGATATCCACGCTGTACACCCGAACGTGACGCTGCGCTGCTCGGGCCGCATTGTGCTCGGACTTGAGGCGGAAACGTTGCGCTGTATGGCAACGTCGCGCGCCGAAGACTGTCTCACGCTTAATCTGAGTGGTATCCGCGCCCTCGATGCCGCAGGGCTGGGATTGTTGGTCGAGTTGCAATGCTGGGCAAAGCACCGGCAGAAGGCATTGCGAATCGCGGAGCCCTCGGCATGCGTACGACGGCTGATCGCCCTGACAAACTTGCAATCCGTCCTTCAGGTGGGCGGTTGCGAGAGATTTGGCGGCATTGAGGGGTGCGATCGCGCGGCTTCAGCGGCCGGTGCGGAGCGGGCCATAAGCGCGTAGCCGGAGAGGCACTCGGCTTGCCAGAAATTTGCCGCTAAGCCTTCAGCCATATCCCTCTGCTGCCAATGTGCGATGGAGCGCCCTCCTTCGCTTCCGCCTGTCCAGGCGCTTTCTTCCCTCGCGCGCCATTCCAGATGAGAATATATTTACGTTGCTGACTCGGTTCACCGGCATGCATACAAGTAATAGGAAGTGGACACTCATCGGGCTCGCGGCATTGGTCATCGCCGCCCTTATCGGGTTTACGCTTACCCGGCAGACGGCGACGCCGCGCCTCAAACCAAGCGATACCGGGAACTCCAGGGCGCAAGCGAAACTGGTGAACGAAACGCCGTTGGAGACGGCGCTTCGTCTCGCCAATACGGCCAGTACCGCTGAGGAACAGCAGTTGGCCAAGGAGGCCATTCGCGTTGCCGACCACGAAGTTGATCTGGCATTCGCCATGGCCCTCCAGCAGGCGCAGCAACATCCTCCTGCCCAAAACGGCGAAACCGGGCAGATCAATACCCGAATTCACCGCCTGCAAAACCGTTTGCAAGAAGTGCAAGATAACGCCACTCGGCTAACGCAACTGGCCGCGCATCCTGGCAAGAACGACGTGGACAACATTCAGCAGCAACTGGAAATCGCCCAGGCGAGAGTTACGCTCCTGAAAGACGCGATTGACGACGCAAAGAAGACCTGGTCCGGGCCGGCGGCGATCCCCAGGCCCTGATACAGCGGGAACTGGAAGAGCATGAAGCTCTCGGGTACAGCAACAACAATGCCGCTTCGCAGACAAAACCGGCATCGTTTGAGGTCGAAGGCAGCCTGATTTCGCAGTATCGCACTTGGCAGCAGCTGCGTGAAAACCAAAAGCGGCTGCGCGAGGCGCAACAGGAGGCGAATACGGCCGCGGAAACGCTGACCCACAAACATGACGCCTTAGAGAAGGGTTTAAGCGATACCGCGCAGGGTGACGATTTAGTCCCAAATCAGGACGACAGCACTGCGGCTCCTCAAGCGGAGCCTCAGCATGCCGCCACCATCGCCGATCTGAATAACCTATCCCAGAAGACGAGGCTGCTCGCCCAGTACGGCCGGCGCATACAGGCCGAGAAGCAATTGACAGAAGTGTATGGACGTTGGGACGGGATTCTCCAGGATGAACTCCGGGTCGCGTTGCACGCCATATTGCGTTCGCTGGTCTGGATCCTGTTGGCTCTTCTCTTCCTGGTGGTGGCGGAAGGACTGATCGAGCGCTTCTACATGAGTCTGGGCCCCGATCGCCGGCACCTCAGCACCATGCGACTGGTGCTCCGCCTCGTCTCCCAGTTCATTGGCGTACTGCTCATTCTGCTGGTGCTTTTCGGAGTGCCCAGTCAACTTTCGACAGTGCTGGCTTTGGCGGGAGCTGGCCTGACCGTTGCTTTGAAAGACTTCATCGTCGCGTTTTTCGGCGGGTTCATCCTGATGGGCAAGCACGGTATCAGGGAAGGCGACTGGGTCGAAATCAACGGAATTGGCGGCGAGGCAGTCGAGATCGGACTGTTGCGCACCATCTTGCTGGAAACCGGAAACTGGAATGACGCTGGACATCCCACCGGCCGCAAGGTGTCCTTCGTCAATAGCTTCGCCATCGAAGGGCATTACTTCAACTTCACCACCACCGGCCAGTGGATGTGGGACGAACTGGATGTGCTGATTCCCGCGGGAGAAGATCCGTACTATCTGTCGAATTCTGTGCTCAAGCTGGTAAGCGAGCAAACCCAGTCAGACGCGACCCAAGCCGAGCAGGATTGGCGTCGCGCCACCCAGAATTCCGTGACCCAATCGTTTTCGGCCGCGCCGGCGATCGACGTGCGGCCTTCGAACCTGGGCATTAACCTGGTGGTCCGCTACGTAGTGCACGCGCATGATCGTTACAAGGTTCGCACTCGCTCTACCAGGCAATCGTGGCGCTGTTACACGGTAATAAGCCCGCGAAAACCGGCGATGGCATCCCCGTGGTCAGCGCGTAATCCGCAAGCCATTTTGCGATTACTTTTTCGGAGCGCTAGTAGCGGCCGCTTGGGTCTTGGCTTCATCCTTCGTTTGCAAGCCACGTGTTTTTAAACGCATTTTTTGGCGCGCCTTGCGAAGCCGATGCTCGCGGGATTTGTCCCCATTGCGAAACGACATTAGGTAATACCTCTCTGCGATGCTACAGCATTTATCGAAGGAATGTTGCAGGAGTGTGGTTACGCGTATTAGTTGCCTGTGGAATTTACTCGGCGAAAATCCAGCGCCGTAGGCGTGGCCCAGTCTAGCCCAGCACGGAGCCGCAGGCAGAGTGCTGGGTACAGTGGGGAATAGATCCGAGCCCGTAGGGACGACAGGGGTTCTCACACACCCTCTTGAGCGGCAGGCAGAGTAAGAGCGGCTAAGGTGATGCCAACATCCGGGGTTAAGAGGGCAGTCTTCGCTCTCGCTGCCTTAATTTGTTTATTCTTTCCAACTGGATGGGTAGACCCATTCAGGGAGCATCGGAATAGGGAATGAACTCTACAACCCAGATCTCGTCGAACTTTCCCAGCACGCGATAGGCATGCGTGCTTTGCGAGTCATAGGCCAGAAGATCGACGATTCGCAAAGATGGCCGGGGAGCCAGCACCAGGAAGCGCGTATGCTCCTGGGCCGCCTTCAACAGGAACTGCTTCGCCTGACGCTCGGCTTCGTCGTTCAAGGTGCGGGGCAGCGGAACGACCCGAGCATTTACCTTGTAGTAGCTCAAAGGTGCGTACAGCACGCTCTCGCTGGCGACGGCAGGCATCGGCTGAAAATCAGCTTCCACCAAGGGGCTGCACATCAGCAGAGGCGCGTGGTCTGCGGCGGCGTTGGCATCGGCAAACGCAAGCGCTTCCTTCCACGACTCTTCATGCCTGCGCGAGAGTGGCGATGAATAGGCTTGAAACGTGCACAACGCCACAAACACGAAATAGAAAAAAGCCCGAAGAGCGCGCGAATCGATGAGGCTGCACAGCCATCCCCAGCACAAGGCGATGCCGGGCATAGCCACGAGCAGATAGCGCGGAATGAAAACGTGTACTGAGCTGGTCATGCTGATCGCATATAGGCACAAAATCGGGACCAGCGCCAGACTGGCGCATAGCAGGAGCTTGCTTAACAACTCGCGCCCGGGAGGCATCAACTGGCGCGCCACGACCGCGAGCAGGATGACGCCGGCCAACACCAACAACTGCCCCTTTCCAGGATTCAGTACCTGAAAGACCGACGTCCATTGCGGCGCGGCGGCGAAGGAGTGTGTAGTCCGCGTCTGGTAGATGTACCTGAGCCGCGGCAATACCGGAAGCAGGAAGATTGCAAAGCAGCCGAGCGCAACACCAATCTGCCGCAGATCGGTCCGGAGCGAGGAGCGCCGAGTCAATAGGTAATAAACGGCGAGCGCCACCAGGATGCCGGCGAACAGATAGTGGAAATAGAAGATGCCCGCCGACGCGATGCCGAAGAGCGCAGCGTAAACCGTTCGGTTGGTCTTCATCCAGCGCAGGAAGAGGAGGATGGTGAGATTCGTCACCAGCAGCGCGAACGGATAGGGACGCACATCGATTGCGGCAAACGCAATGCCCCTGGGCAGGATGAATAACATGGTCGCGATGAGCGATACATCCCAGGCGAACAACTCCCGCGCGCACCGGTAGAAGACATACACGCCAGCGAGCATGGCAAGGATGGAAGGAATCCTGAGGACGAGTTCACTGCTGCCGAAAAGCGTCTTGGTCAGCCACAGAATGTAGGCGTAGGCAGCAAACGAATTTCCCTGTATCGAGCGCGCCCAAATCTGCTTGAAACCACCGGCGATCTGCCAGTAGGAAAGAGTTTCGTCCGTCCACAATGGCGCCCGCACCGCCAGAAACCACACCGAGAGGCAAGCTAACAGTGCCACGCCATAGGCCACGGCGAGCCAGGTGTCGTATTGCGGGCGCGACGTGACTGCCGCTTCGGGACTTGCTGCTCCTACATCCAAGGTGGCACTCGACATGGTCGTGACCGGTCCGGAAAGAAGTGAAACTTGCGCTCGCTATCCCTTAGGTTGGTTCGAAGACTGCGCCGTGTTTTTTTGCTGCTGGGCCTCCGTGATCATGTGCTCGATCACTGCTTTTTGCGGAAAGTTCGGATTCCGTTTGAGCAGCGTTTGCCACGCGGCGACCGCTCCCGCGACATCGTTCTTGCCCTGCCACTTAATGATGCCGATGTTCATCAGCGTTCCCGGATGTTTCGGATCGTAGGTCAGCGATTTGTCGAGTTCCGCGAGCGCGCCATCCACGTCGCCGGTGTAGTACATGCACGAAGCCATGTCGGTGCGGATGGCGACGTTCTTCGGATCTACATTCAGAGCTTTCTGGAAGTACGAGATAGCATCTTTGAATTGATGGGCCGCTTTGTAGGTAAGCGCGGTCTTATTGAGCAGCTCGACGTTCTTGGGATCGCCCTTCAGCTTGGCCAGCTGCGGCTCCGCTTGTTTGTCGGCCATGCGCTTCATGTCATCCAGAGTCGGCATGGGTTTTTGTCCCGTGGCCGATGGCGGGGCGGTTGCAGCTTGCTGCATTTCTGCGGAGGTCGGCGTGGCTTGGCCTGCGGGTTTGGCCGAACCGCGCACCAGGTATCCCACCAACACGCCGATCAGCAGGCAGACGGCCGCCATGGCGTAGGTTTGGGTTGCCGTCCAGTTGGTGGTTGTATTGCCGCTTTGCTTCGATTCCTCTTCCATCTTCGCTACTCCTTCGTGACGATCCGGAGGGCGCTCTGCTCAAGCACTCTCCCGGTGCGCATGCTTCGCAGGAACGTAGGGAAAGTGCACACTGGCTGCCAAAACGTGCAAGATCGGGATTCGCAGCTATCCACGCATATTCAGTGACTTAGCGGGATCAGCAAAGCCGGTTAGAGCAGCAGAGGAGATCCCGAAGCGTCTTTGTCCGCACTGCGCGTGTGATTTGGCGCGGCATGGTGCGGTTTTGAGGCGGTCTGAAGTCTGTAATCCGCTGTCGGGCTTAGACTTATTCAAGGCATTCTTTGGAAGGCAACCTGCACGACAGGCAGACATGAGTGTTGTTGCCGACGAATCGCGCCCCCAGCCTCTGGCGAAAAGCGAAGAGCGAAAGGCTAAAAGTGGCAGTGTGAGTTTTGTCGACGAGCTGCGCCCGCTATTGCGTCTGCGCTGGCTGCAGTTGCTCACGCTGGCCGGCCTCCTGGTCACGGTGGGAGCGATCGCCTTCAATCTGAAGTTCTCGGTGCTCGACCTGGACATCTGGTGGCACCTCAAGGTCGGCGACTGGATCATCCAGCACCGGGCCGTTCCCCACAACGGCCTCTTCTCGTGGATTGCGGCTGATCGCCCCTGGGTGGCTTACAGTTGGGGCTACGAAGTATTGATGTCGCGCGCTTACGCCTGGTTTGGGCTGCTCGGCATCGGGATTTACGGAACGCTGCTGACTCTCGGCGTCGCCTATTGTATTTACTGGACGCTGCGGCGACTTTCCGGCCAGTTCTGGACGGCGTGCATTCTGGCGGTCATCACCTGCTCCGCATTTCTCTTTAACCTGATGCCGCGGCCGGTCTTCTTCTCCATGATGCTGTTCTGCGTGACGCTGACACTGGTGCTGGAAGCGCATCGCACGGGCCGCGTGCAGCTTCTTTACTGGCTGCCGCCGATTTTTCTGTTGTGGGCCAACCTGCACATTCAGTTCATCTACGGCTTGTTTCTTGTCGGCCTGCTGCTGGCGGTGAATGGGGCGCAGCGGGCGACGGCGCGTTTTGGATTCGCGTCCGCATGGCTGCTGCCTTCTAAACTTCCGGCTGCAATCTTGGCCGCGGTTTTTGCCGCGTGCGTCATCGCGACCTGCATCGGCCCGAATTCTTACCACCTGTATCAGGTGATCTTCCAATATGCCCAGGCGAAAGTCCCCTACCGCATGATCATGGAGCTGCAGCCGCTAAACTTCCGGGCTGGCAGCCATTACGTGCAACTCCTGCTGATGGCTTTTGCGTTTTTCGCCGTCGGACGCCAGCGCAAGGTTGATCCATTCAAGCTGGCGCTGCTAACGATTGCCAGCGTGGTCGCTTTCCGCACTATGCGCGATGCCTGGTTCATCTGCATTCCCGCTGCGGCCTGCATTGCCGATACGCTTGCAGACGAGACCGAGAGCGCGGCGAAGGAAACCTGGCTGGAGAAAGTTGCGGTGGCGGGGGTGGTCACTTTGGCGCTGCTGCTGTTCGCGGGCAGCACGGACTTCAACCGGCGCGGCCTCGACCGGGCCATCAGCGGCTTTCTTCCTGTGAACGCAGCCAACTACTTGCGCCGGAACCCCGCGCCCGGCCCGCTTTATAACACGCTCGACTGGGGCGGCTTTCTCATCTGGTACATGCCGAACTATCCCGTAGCCATCGACGGACGCACCGATCTCTACGGAGATGAATTGGATCAGCGCTTCTTCGACACGGCCAACGGCGCGCCGTCGTACATCAACGATCCTTACCTCAACCAGGCGGGAGTGGTGATTTTGCAGAAGAGCAACAACCTGGTGAGCATCTTAGAAGCAGACTCGCGATTTCAGCTTGTTTACGAGGACCAACTCGCAGCGGTGTTCGTGCGCAACGGCCCACGCTAGAGCTGATCTCACAAATCATTTGCAGGCGGATCAGGAAAGGTCAGGGCTTTATTGGTACCTGCATAAGTAGTGTCCGACTTCTCTCTGAGTTGTCATCACGAACGGCCTTTAGGCTGAGGGGGTTCTGCTGTTGTTCCCCAGCCGTCGTTCCAGCGCCAACAAAGAGCAGATTCCTCGCTTCGCTCGTAATGACAATTCCAAACGTGAACCGTTAATTCCAAATAGCACACTTGGAACGTTAGTTATGCAGCGGTCAATAGCCCTTGCAAGAACAGGTTCCTCGGGGACTGAAGCCCAAGTCATTGTTGACCCGTTGCGGCACGTCTGAAGCCGTGCCCTAATACAAAACGATTGATGAAATAGGTTCCAGGCTCTATCAACGTATCTGTCGATACTCGGCCTTGGCTTCTCTCAGTACCGGTATGTCGGACTCGGCATCTTTCCAGAGAGCGAAAAACTCCTGGTAGCTGCCACGCGCCTTGATGGAGTCCCCTGACAACGCGTAGGCCCGGCCGAGCTGAAGGCGCGCCAACGCCGCTAACGGACAATTTACTGCGACACCGCGCTGATCTAAAAACTTGCGGAATTCGGCGGCTGCTTCTTTGCCTTTTTTCAGCGACAAGTAGGCCGAGCCCCTTATATACACCGGATAGAGCGACCCGCCCACCTCGAACTGCGGAAGCGGAGTGCCGAGTTCGTAGGGCGCGGCGGTTTGAAGTATATCGAGGGCTTTGGCCGGATTGCCGCGCCTGATCTCGATAGAAGCATAAATGGCAGGCAGCCAATAGTGATTGATGACCGTGTTCAGCGGAAAGCGCTCAGCCAAATCGTCCGCCATATGCTTCGCCCGGTCGGCATCTCCGATACGAGCCAAGGCCAGGGCCGCCAGAATGTTCACATCGCGAGTGGGCGCGGCAGCCAGAGCCAAGGTGATATCCTCCCGGCTCCGGGCAATGTCGTTAAACTCGGCTTCGCGTAATGCGGCGTCCATCTGCCATGCCGCCGCGGTTTCTGTTGAGCCATTGCGCCGGGCCGACTCGGCCGCTCGCCGGGATAATTCCCGTGCACCGTTGAGGCGTCCGTAGAAAGCTTCGGTATCGGATGCGAACGAAAGAAGAATGTCCTCCCCGGGTCTGCCGCTCGCGGTCGCGACTTGCCGCTTCATCTCAGAGTCGTCGCTCTCAAGAAAGGCAACTCCATAGCGATTGCCATACAAAATCGGATTGGCAACCTTGTGCTCGAGGGCTTCCTTGTACTTCGTCTTCGCATCCTCGAGACGATTCAGGGCGGCATACAGGCCTACCAGATTAATGAAGGCAGCTGCGCTACCCGGATTGATGCGGAGATCCTCGAGGCTTGCAGCCACAGCTTTTTCGTATTGTCCTAAATAGCTGTAATCAACCCCTAAGTTGCCATAGGGTTCGCCGTTGCGCGGATAGGTCTTGGCCCACATCTCATAGGTCTGGATTGCCTTGTCCAGTTCGCCCGTCGCCAGCAGGTAGTAGGTACCCGAAATACGGAACCTCTCGCGCTCGCTCACTTTGTCCCGCAGATCATAGGCCTTCTGCAGATTCTGACTGGCCAGGCCGGGCTCTCTCAAATTAGAGTACGAAATTCCCAAGGCCACGTATGCTGCGGCGAAGTTGGGGTCAAGTTCAGCGGCGCGATTAAAGAATGGAATCGCTGCCAGGCTGCCTTGTGCCTGCAACGTCTTTATTCCTTCGGAGAGGGCCTTCAGAGCTTCCAGGGACGGAGTGGTAGCCTGATCCAGAGGGGTGTCGAACTTCTCCACCGTACTCAGAGACTCGCCTAGTTTTTCCCGCAGCTTGGTCGCTGCCTCGCCTAGCGCTTTTAAGACGTGTTCTTTGTTTTCCGCCGTCACTTGTTCCTGCGCCAGGAGATCACCCGTCGTGCAATTGACGGCATCGAGACCGATGACATACTGACTGCCCAGACTCCCGATAGCGCCAGATACGTAGGCTTTTGCGCCCGCGCGTTGACAGAGATCACGGGCTACGTCCGGAGTCAGCTTGGTACCAGGGGGTTTTGCCATCAGCTTCAGGGTGCCGCGAATTCTCGCATCGGACAGGATGTTCAGAAAGGGGGACTGCCCCAGCTGCACCGAGATTGCCTGCTTCAAGGTGTCATCGAAGACGGGATCTCCGGTCGTATTGTCGAAGTCTGCCAGCACCAGGGTGTCATGCTCGTTCAGCTTAGGGGCGCGGTGCGAGCGCCAGTAGAAGCCACCGGCAACTATTACCGCCAATAGCACCAGCGTAGCTGTCTTCCAAGAAAAAGCGCTTCCTCTCCTCGCCGTCGAACCTTCACCAAGACTCCCTATCGCCGATGCCGGCCGGTTTTTCGCACTGGAGGCTTCCCCGGCAGCGAAACCCTGCACGGGCTGCGGTTCTTCATCGGCGGCGACAATGACGGAATGCTGCGATGAGTCCGTGTCGCGCTTAAGGCGACGCAGTTCGGCCCGCATGTCCGAGGCATTCTGGTATCGCAGTGTGCGGTCTTTCTCCAGCGCGCGGTTGATGATGTCTTCCAGTTTCGGAGGCAGGT